>OGGZ01000784.1_pt1 | contig 31953 bp, 30 predicted proteins | sample 1571371 | NCBI WGS metagenome assembly OGGZ01 (sample SAMEA2582025, study PRJEB24529) | metagenome | biome: Human gut stool | place: China | collected 2011
ATTCCTGCCATTCGTTCTATTCACTCGACGACTTTGCCAAGCAGCTTGCCGTCCATAACCGCCGCGCCAACAACTTGCCCATGAGACCCCTCCGCTGGCTTTCACCTAATGAGTTCGCTGTCCAATATGTTTGACAAACCTACAGGCAACAAAATTGCGAGATAAGAAATTGTCTGCCGTGCAGACCATATCCTACATATGGAGAATGGCATACTGGAGCCTCCTTAGAAATCGGCCGCAGGTCGTAATGAACCTGCGGCCTTCTTTCGTCTAAATGTGTTATAGTGACAGCTCGGCTTTTGGTTCGCCAACCAACAGTTTATTCTTGTGAGGAAGACATTGGCATAAACTCATCGTTCTTGCTCGTGCCGTTTCGCTTTTCTTTGCCGCTGTGTCTGCGGCTTCTGCTGCTTTCGAAGGAGCTCCTGTATAGACTTCTTTTCCTCGTGTTCATCCAGCAAATCGGCAACATCTTGCTTGCTGTCCCTCATCATAAGCGAATCATAACGGTGATTAACAACGAACCGACTTTCGCGGCCTACTACGCCAAGAAACGTGCTGAGGGTAAGGAACACCGCGTTGCGCTTACCCATGTTGCCAAAAAGCTTTTACGGGTTATTTATACTCTCCAGACGAAAGAACTGTCTTATAATCCAGACTTCGTTCGCTGAACTATCACCAACTTCTTTTTGAAGTCCTCGTAAGAGGGCTTGGTTTTGTGCGCCCTTTTTGCCTGAATCAAAATATTTCAACTTCCTCTTGACTTCTTATAGTTGGTCACCTCCCTTGTAAAAGAGACATGGACCAGTAAGGAAGATCTGGAAATTGGTTCTTTGCGGTATCTCACTGTTCGTCTGCTGCACGAGCTGATGAATATGCCGGCCGAAAGTGAACCAGACACCTACTTTACCCGATCTCAGATCGCTATCGTAAAAGAGGCCGAGGCGCTGATTCTCAGCAACCTGACCAGGCGGATCACAGCCAAAGAGCTGGCGGAACGGTTCGGTGTCAGCGAGAGCAGCTTCAAATTTTATGTGAAGGGTATTCTTGGCGACAGCTATTTGAATTACTTCCGGAAAAAGCGCATGGAAAAGGCGGCCGAACTACTGGAATCTACCACAATGAAGATCATCGAGGTGGCCAATGCGGTGGGGTATGAGAATCAGGACAAATTCGCCAAGGTATTTGCAGAAACCTACGGCGTCTCCCCGCTGGAATTCCGACGATTGTCCAAATGATTCAGCGGGAGAATACACTTCCAAAAGCTTGACACCGGAATGGATTCCTGCTACTATATGACCGAAAGTTTGAAAACGGTCATAAATTCAAGGAGCGTGCGCAGTGGCTTTTACAGACGAACAGAATGAACAGATCCGCAATGACCTGATCCGGGAGGCCCAGCGCTGCGGCATTACCATTGGGATGCGAAAAACCTCTGTGGAGCAGCTGGCGGAGGCCGTTGGGATCTCCAAGGGGTCATTTTACAAATTCTTTGATTCCAAAGAGCTGCTGTTTTTCGCTGTACTGGAGGACATCCATACCGAGTGCTTCGCGGTAGCGCAGAGGTCCTTGCAGGAGAACGCAACCCTGCTTCCTGCCGACCGCACAGCAGCGGCGATCTTGGCTGCCTGCCGTTGGCTGGCCGAGACGAAAGCCTTCGTGTTCATCGAGCAAGACGCAGATTTTCTTCTGCATCGGCTGCCGGAGAACGTGAAAACGGCCCACTACCACGACGACGAGACCCACATTCGTGCCCTGCTGGAGGCGGGCGGCTTGCAGCCCAAGGGCGGCATGGCGCTGGCCGCCGCCACGGTGCGAGGCTTGATTTTGACCGTCTCCCATCAGGAGCAGATCGGGGCGCTTTACCCGCAGGTGCTGGAAACGCTGGTGCGGGGCGCCTGCCGGGAGTTATTTGCATAAACAGAGAAGCCGCATGAATGCGGCTTTTCAAAGACAATACGGTTAGCGCAATCTAACCGATTTCTGATACGCGAAGGTTAGCTTGCGCTAACGCGAGGGGAGGGCAGGAAATGGGAAGACGCAAATCTTTCCGGGACAGAAACGCCGGGCGGTACGACCGCTTCATGCACAAGGATGCCGCAGCCTACGAGCGGTTATTTGAGCTGCTACGTCCGGTCGTGCGGCACAAAACCGTGCTGGAGCTGGCCACAGGCACGGGAGTGATCGCCAAAAACATTGTAAACAGTGCCGCTCATATTGAGGCCACAGACGCTTCGCCGGAGATGATCGCAGAAGCGAAGCGGGACAACCGATCCGCCAAGCTGCATTTCTCCGTGCAGGATATGTTCCACCTGCCTTATGCCGACGAAAGCTTTGACGTGGTCATCGTGGCCAATGCGCTGCATATCGTGCCGGAGCCGGAGAAGGCTCTCCCCGAAATTCGCCGGGTGCTGAAAGACGACGGCGTGTTGGTTGCGCCGACCTTTACCCACGCAGATAACGCTTTTTTCGGAAAGGTCAAAGCATTTTTCATGAAGCTGGCGGGCTTTCCGCTGCACAGCAAATGGACGAGTGCAGATTACCTTTCGTTCCTGCGGGAAAACGGCTGGACGGTGCGGAAAAGCACCGTGCTGAAAACCTCGTTCCCGCTGGCTTACGCAGAGTGCGTGAAATCGGAGGGGTGAGCCATGCAGATATTGGAACACGGGCAGGCGCAGGAGCGGACGCTGCTGTTTTTCCCCTGCACGGCAGAGCCTGTATGGGCTTTTGCGGATACCATTGCGCTGCTTTCTCGGAAATGGCACGTTTTTCAGGTGGTATTTGACGGCCATCAGCCGGAGTATCCCGGGGATTTCACCTCAGTCGAGCAGACCGTGGACGAGGTGATCTCCTATTTGAAGAGCCACGGCGTCTCCCGTCTGGGTGGGGCCTATGGCTGCTCCATGGGCGGTGCCTGCCTGACCCGTATGCTGGCATTGGGGGAAATGCCCATCGACCGGGCCATCATTGACGGCGGGATCACGCCCTATCAGCTGCTCTACCCGGTGCGAAAGCTGCTGCTTTGGCGGGATATTGTGTCCTTTAAAATGGCGGCGAACAGCCGAAAAATTCTGGAAGCGGCCTTTCCGCCGGAACGGTTTACCCCCGCAGGGCACGACCCCAAAAAGGAGTACGACGCCATGGAAGCCTATCTCAAAACCTTTTCCGATCAGACGATCCGCAATGTATTCTGGTCTGCCAACAACTATGCGCTTCCGAAGCGCTCCGCTAAAATCGGCGCGAAAATCACCTACTGGTACGGCGACGACGAAAAGAAGGATCGCAGGCGGGATATCCGGTTCATCAAGCGCTATTTTCCTAAGGCGCGCATCCATGGCATCCCCAAGATGGCCCATGCGGAGCTGGTGATGGTACACCCGGAAAAATTCTGCCGGTATGCGGAAAAATTTCTGACTACGCAAGCGGAGGAAATATGACATGAGAGAAATAATCAAGCTCTCCGGCGTGCCGGAGACCATGCTGCAGACCGTTTATGCCAGGGCGAAGGAGAGCAGTGGCAGAGGTGCGATCCACGACGCAAAAGCGGAGGAACTCATCGAAAAGCTGGACTACGATTTTTCCCTTGCGGACAAGGACACCGCCATGCGCAGCGGCGTGATTGCCCGCACCATCGTGCTGGACCGGCTGACAAAAGCGTGGCTTGGGGCGCACCCCGGCGCGGTGGTGGTCAACATCGCCTGCGGGCTGGATACCCGCTGCTATCGGATGTCGGGTTATGCGCATTGGTATAACCTCGACCTGCCGGAGACGATGGCGGTGCGGGAAAAGCTTCTGCCGGAAAGCGGCACGATTTCACAGATTGCCATGTCCGCCATGGAAGATTGGGGCAGCAAAATCAGCGAGCAGAATGTACCGGTGCTGATCGTCATCGAGGGACTGACCATGTACCTGAACGCAAAAGATGTGCAGCAAATTTTTGCAGTGATTTCCAGCCGTTTTTCCCAAGCCACTATATTTGTGGAAACCATGAATCCTGCGATGGTGCGGCACTTCAAGGAGAAATCCATTGACGCAAGCAACGCAAAATTCAACTGGGGAATCAAGAATGGGAAAGCACTTGCCGAACTGCTGCCGGATTTTCGCTTTGTGGAGGAACACAGCTTAACCGAGGGCATGGCGGCATTTGCGCCAGTTTACAAGCTGTTGGACAGGCTGCCCGCCGTGCGGAATATTTCCAATAAGATCATCGTTCTGGAAAAGGAGTTGTAGAAGATGTCATTCTTTGAAAACACCCGCAAACCTGTGGGCCTCGGCGGGAAGCTCATGGTCGCCATGATGAATTTGGGTCACAGCCCTGTGGCGCGCTGGGGGCTTCAATTTCTGAATGCTGCGCCGGATGCCAAGGTGCTGGACTGCGGCTGCGGTGGTGGTGCGAACATGAAAAGGCTGCTGAAAAAATGCCCGCAGGGTATCGTGAAGGGCATCGACTATTCGCCCGTCAGCGTGGAGAAGACGAAAAAGGTCAACGAGGCCGCCATCGCGGAGGGCCGCTGCGCCGTCCTGCAAGGCAGTGTGGCGGATATGTTCTTCGCGGATAACTGGTTCGATGCGGTCACGGCCTTTGAAACCGTCTATTTCTGGCCCGATCTGCCACAGTGCTTCCGGGAGGTTCACCGGGTGCTGAGGCCCGGCGGGACATTTCTCATCTGCAACGAGAGCAACGGCGACACAGACAGGGATGAGAAGTGGACGGAGATCATCGGTGGCATGACCATCTATAAGGACACCGAGCTGAAGGCGTATCTGGAGCAGGCGGGTTTTCACGGGGGGCAGATACATAAAAAGAAAAACTGGCTGTGCATCACGGCGCGGAAATGAGGGAGAGGCAGACAGGTGAAGGACAACGAGCTTCTATTCGACCGCAAAAGCCATGTGCTGTATTCCAAGCCCTGCAAGAAAGAGATACGGGCGAAGATCGCCCTGCACTACCCGGAAGCGGAGCGGGAGGCGATATGGGAACAGGTACAGCGGCAGTATGCGGACTTCCTCTCCGATTGGCGCACGGATTTGGGCGGCAAACGGAACTTCCACAACGGCGTAGGCGGCACCTACGACTGCATCGCCATCATGAGCTATTATGTGGTCTGCAAAGCAGTTACTTCGTTCCGTGAAATTGAAGAGATGGAGGAAAATCTGATTCTTCTGACTTTCCGCAAGCTGAGATTTGTGGACTGCAACAAGCCGTTCTGGAGGAAGCTGATGTACAAGGCGTTTGTTCGTGCGAAAAGCGGCTGCGACAAATGGCACGATTACGAGATGTCGATTGCGCCTTATGAAACCGACAAACCTATTTATTATGAATTTACGGCGTGCCCGGCAGCGGAGTTTGCTATAAGGCACGGTCTTACGGATATTATGCCCGCCCTGTGTAATGTGGACTTTGCGTCTATGGAGTTGCTCCATGCAAGGCTTATACGGACGAACACCTGCGTAAACGGCTGCCGGTGCGACTATACCATCTGCGGCGACCAGGACCCGTATGTAAAAGAACATCCCGAATATCGGGATGAGGCGGGCTTCAGGAGAAACAAATAAAAACGCAATGCAAAGGCGGTGAAACAAATGGAAACTTTTCTTGGAATTATGATTCCTTTCTTGGGTACAACGCTGGGCGCGGCCTGCGTGTTCTTTATGAAAAAATCGCTCGGCGATCTGGTGCAGCGCGCCCTTGCGGGCTTTGCCGCCGGGGTGATGGTGGCAGCGTCTATCTGGAGCCTGCTGATCCCCGCCATTGAGCAGTCTGAGGATATGGGCAAGCTGTCCTTTCTCCCCGCCTTTATCGGATTTTGGGTCGGCGTGCTGTTTTTGCTCCTGCTTGACCGTTTGATTCCCCATCTTCATGTGGGAAGTGAACAGGCCGAGGGTCCCAAAAGCAAGCTCGGGCGCACCACCATGATGGTGCTGGCTGTTACCTTACATAATATCCCGGAGGGAATGGCAGTCGGCGTGGTGTATGCAGGCTTTCTTTCGGGAAATACGAAGATTACTGCGGCAAGCGCACTGGCGCTATCCCTTGGCATCGCCATTCAGAATTTTCCCGAGGGTGCTATAATCTCCATGCCGCTCCGAGCGGAGGGGGAACGCAAGGGTCGAGCGTTTCTCGGCGGCGTGCTTTCCGGCGTTGTCGAGCCTATCGGCGCGGTGCTGACGCTTCTCGCGGCGCAGCTTGTGATCCCGGCGCTGCCGTATCTGCTGAGCTTTGCCGCAGGTGCAATGCTCTATGTGGTGGTAGAGGAACTGATACCGGAAATGTCGCAGGGGCGGCACTCGAATCTCGGCACGGTGTTCTTTGCGGTAGGATTCAGCGTCATGATGACGCTTGATGTGGCTTTGGGATAAGGAAGTAAATGATGATTTTACAGGTGATTTTGGAAGGCATAGGACTTGGCGTTCTGCTCATTCTGGTTTGCGCCATCGGTATCCGCAAGGGCGCGGTGGGCATGGTGCATCTTTACAGCCCTGAAGTTCAGGACAGGTGTGTAACGCTGGGACTTACAACACACGAAAAAATCAAGCGGAACGCTTTGATTTTCAAAGCGGTATGCGTTCCCGGCTACATCGCCTATGTGCTGGTCTGCGTCTATGCACTCAACGGTGAGCGGGGCTTTCTTGCTGGCTTCCGGCAAATGCTCGTTATTTTATCGGTGATGAACCTTATGGACCGTTTTCTCGTTGACGACTACTGGGTCGGGCACACAAACGCATGGACGATCCCCGGAACAGAGGATCTCAAACCGTACATTACCGCAAAAGACAAGCAGAAAAAGTGGCTGTTCGGCACGGTGGGAATGGCGGTCATTTCGGCAGTGCTGGCGGCAATTATGACGGTTTTTATTCACGGAGGTAGGAACCCATGAAATACAAAATCGAGAAAAACACCGTACAGGAGACGCTGATCATTCCGCTGTATGCGCGGAAGGTCTGCTCAGAACTATACCCGAATCTTTACCGGGACGAAACAGCGGTTCGCCTGATTGACGAGATCGACTATGATTTTTCAGAGGCGGAGAAAAACTCCCGCGGCCTGATGCAGCGTTTCGGTTCGTTGGAGGTAGCCATGCGGCAGAACGACTTGGCATGGGAGGTGCGCGATTATCTGAAGACGCACCCCAATGCGGCGGTGGTCAATCTCGGTTGCGGGATGGACAACACCGGCAGAGCCTGCGACAACGGCAGCTGCAAGATCTACAATCTGGATTTTCCCGATGTCATAGCCGTGCGCAATGAGCTTTTGCCCGCCGGAGATCGTGAAGAAAACATCCCATGCGATTTGAATAATACCGAATGGTTTTCAAAAATCGACGCCTCCGGCGGCGCAGTATTTTTCGCTTCCGGCGTGTTTTACTACTTTCTGACGGAACAGGTCAAAGCATTGGTGCAAAAAATGGCGGACGCTTTCCCGGGCGGCGTGCTGGTATTTGATGCGGCGAACCGGACGGCAGTGAAAATGATCGCCAAAACCTGGCTCAAGAGCGCGAAAATCAAGGATGTCGGCGCGTATTTTGCGGTTTCAGACGCGAAAAGCGAGCTTTCTCCGTGGGACAGCCGCTTGCAGGTCACAAGCCGCGGCTATATGCTGGGCTACAATGATCTGCGCGACCCATCCGTCAGCGGTTTTTTCCGTTTTCTCGCAAAGGTCGGCGACGGCATGATGAAGATGCAGATTGTAAAGATCAACTTTTGAAAGAGGCATTTTGAATGAAACACATCCACTTTGATGTTGAAAGCGATGGCTTTTACGGCGCGTATTGGGCGTGCAATGACGGCTCGGACTGCGCCGTCATCGCCATGCTCGGCGACGACCCCGAGGATTATATGGCACGCTCTGCGGTGAAGTGGCTACTTCGCCTCGGCGTGAACGTATTGACCATGTCGCCCGGGAAAAAGGACTACGGTCATCACAATTATCCGCTTGAATACATTGAAAAAGCGATTGCATGGCTCAAATTACACGGAAACGAAAAAATAGGCATTGCAGGAGCATCAACGACCGGCACGCTCGTCCTGACGGCGGCTTCGCTATTTGATGATATCTCTCTGACTATCGCAATGACCCCCAGCGACTTTGTGTGGCAGGGGTTCATGCAGGGCAAAAAGGATGGCTGCAAGGAATGGCCAATCGAGGGAGAATCACTCTTTTCTTACAAGGGAAAGCCCTTGCCATACATGCCGTTTTGCTATCAGCACCCTGACTATTGGCGCATAATCTCGGAGGAGTCCAAACGCACCGGCAATATGATTGCCTCCCGCAAGCTGTTTGACGACTCTGAAGCGGCGCACCCGATTACCGAGGAGGAATTCATAAAGGTCGAGAATATCCGCGGCAAGCTGTTTCTTGTCGGCGCAGAGGACGACGCACTTTGGGACACCGCAAAATATATCCGCCGCATGGAAAAACGCCTTGTGGAGAAACCGCACTCCTGCGAAGTCGAGGCGGTCGTATATGAGCACGGCACGCATTTTGTTTTCCCCGACGGTATGCTCAAGGCCATGCTGCCCGTTGGCTCGGCACTGTTTGTCAAGCTGGCGTTCAGCGTTGCGAAGAAATATCCCAAGGAGTGTAAAACGGCTCGCATTGACATTGACCGCCGCATGACCCACGTGATATGCGATTGGAGGGACAAAAAGTGACTTATTTTAGAATGCCTTTCGGCATGTGGACAATGTTTGCAGGCTCATTCCAAAAGCAGCTGACAGCGGTGCTCGGCTACGATACCGATACGGCAAAAGCGATCACAAAAAAGGCAAAACCGAAATACAAAGCAATCATTGCAGACCTGCCGGAGTTTGAAAAAGCGGATCGCTTCAAGATGAACATTGTCAACTGTGCAATGCTCGGTGCGTTTATTCTCTCCATGCCGGAGCGCCCAAAGGTGGACAGACTGACAGATTACTACGCAAAATCCATGATGACAAAGCCGATGAAATGGTTCTGCCGCAAAAGCGGAAAGAGCAAATTCACCGAAAAGGACATTGCAGGTATGAAAGCCACCGCCGCGCTGAGAGCCGCTGACCGCAACCCCTACTCGTGGAATATGGAGCTTTACGAATATCCCGACGACAGCGGCTACGAGGGACGCTTCACCAAATGCGGCATCTGTGTGCTGATGAAAAAGCTGGGGCTATATGACCTCACTCCCGCGCTGTGCCGTCTGGACTACACCATGAGCGAGGCGGGCGGCGCGACTGACTTTGTGCGGCAGTACACTCTCGCCTCCGGCGGCCCGTACTGCGACTGCGGATATAAAAAGAAGGGCTTCGTGAAAGCCGGGACGGAGGCAGGACGATGAAGGAAACCTATCTCTCCCGTGATTTTCGGGAGACTGCGGCAAAATTTGCCGTCTCTGTCTCGCAATTAAAAAAAGCAGGATTGTTTTAAAACAATCCTGCTTTCTTGTCATAACCGAACAAAACAATACAATCCGAAAGTCCGTATTTAAATATTGATGTCGGGAAGTTCAATGGGTCCCGAGACGTCGGTTGTAGTCGGTTCAGAGCTGATGGTAATAATATCAGCCGTGCAAAATTCCGTTATTTCAAATGACGGAGCAGAATACTCTTCTTTCATTCTTTTTTCTCCTTTTTTTAAGTCCTGTAAGCTGCGGCGGATTTTCCGTATCGCATCATAGCCTGCGTTAAATCATCAAGAGCAGTACCCTTATATGCACTTGACTGCTGAATAACACTTGCGTATGATTCGACGCTGAAAAGCATTGTGTTGCTGCAAGGAACACCGTTTTCATAAACCGTAAGCAAAAGCTTATCGCTCAGCTCGTGTGCAAAAAGCTCATTACAATAAACATAATATGTGCCGTCGCCGTTATTCACAAAATCATTTTTGTCATAGGTAAATTTTGTGTTCCTAAATGCGATTTCAACGGTCTTGTTTTCAACGTCCTTAGCGGAAAACTTAGCCCTGAGCATAATTGAATTGTTGAGCACCAAGCCGCAAGTATTCCATTGCGCCGTAGGACTGCTTATTGTTTTGTAATTTAAGTCGCTGATATTCTTAAACTCCTCTGCCCCATTGCTGCCCCAGCTTTTTTGAACAGCGGTCAGCTCGGAATTAACAAGATTATCCGTCTTATACCCTACATATTTCTGTGCCATAGCGCCGTAATTCAGCAAATCCACAAGCAGCGTGCGAAGCTTTGAGTATTCATCGCTGCTGTATCTGTCGAGCAATGTATAGGCGTACTCCTTGACGCTCAACGCCTTTTCGGGGCTTGTGTATTCCTCGTTTCCCTTTTTGGCGTGCAACACCGCAGTAACCTCATCATTCATAAGCTGCGGATTTATGCCCTTGTACGAGAATACGTAGTAATCCCCGTTCTGCTTATATTGTGTAGCCTTTTCTTCTTTTCCGTTACATTTAAATGTCATATAGAAATCATCGTAAGACGAAAGACTGCTTTTAGGTACTTTGAAATTCATTGTTATGCTGCTTTCGAGCGATATTGAAGCCTTGTCAATTGCAAGTGCGGGCTTTTCTTCCGAAGCAGCTTTCTTTTTGTAATAATATGTAACAACCGTACCGTCTGAAACAATCGGCTCATTCAAGCCGTCGGCCTTCACAAATTCACAACCGTAAAGCGATTTTGCCGGCGTCAAACCAAGCTTTGTGCCATACGGAACAGTAAATGTTCCTCCGGCAGTATTCGGTATTTCTGAGCCGTCCTCAAATTTATATTGGATTGAAACGGTTGTGTAACGCTGTGTTTCCGTATTATCGTCCGCTAAGATGTTACCGTTTTCGTCAAGCACCTGAAATGCCACGGTATCACCGTTCAAAAGCTGAGCGTCGGACGGAATTTGATAAATAAGCGAGCAGCTCTTCAGACCTGAATTAAAATCGCTTTTGATGTGGTCCAAAGCACCTATCGGCCAGAAATTCGCCTTATCATTCCAAACGGGAATGTCAAAGGTTTGAGTAGTCTGAAGCGGATTACCCGATGAATCGGTTGCCACGCTGCCGTCGGAATGCCTTATCCACATTTTGAACCTTATCTGCCTTGCTTGCTTATCCGAAACATTTTGAATGACAGTGCGCAGTTCGATTTTTTTACCGTTCATATCGGTATTAAATCTGCTTTTACCGTTACCGCTCAAAAGCCTGCCGCTGCGATTTGAAGTATAAGTATAGTACGAGCTTGTTTCAAGGTCCGTAAAATCAGAGGGACTTGAGTAGGCTCCGGTGTACTCCTTAACCTCAGGCGTGGCAACATAGAGCTCTGCATCCTTGACAAGCTGAGACATTCTCTTGTAGCCCTGCAAGCGGCAAACCTCGCAAAACTGATAATTTGTATCTCTCATTATACACTCGTAGCTTGAGACAAGCATTTTTGAGCCGTAAGCATTGCGGCAGGTATAGGTGTTTCTGAAGCCTAAAAGCTGAGACCATTTTATCTTTGCCGGGTCTTCAACCGAGGAGAGATTCAGGGACTTCAGTTCCTTATCCCCAAGTAAATATCCGGTGCTGTACTCATCGCCGAGGCCGAGCAAGCTATGCCCAAGCTCGTGTGCAAAGGTCTTAGGCGCACGATAGCTGTCTGACGGTGAAATAAAATAGTGGAAACCGTATTCGCGATTGTTATAGGCACCGCCGAAATCGGATTTTGTATTTACAACCACGGCGAACTGCGCAATATAATCGTGAACATAGTAATACGGTTCATACTCGTTCCACTCGCCGTTAGGTTTCGTCGGAATCGTGTTCGGGTCGGTTGTTTTTTTGATATGGGCATCGTGAATTTTCTCTATAAACTCAGGTCCTATGCATCTTTCCAAAATATGGTTCTTCCATTGGCTTCCGTGGAGATTGTTAGAAATAACCGGAGAATTGTAGCTGTCAACTATAACATCGAAGAAGGTACTCCCCCCGTTATCAAATGTAGACTCTGAGGCTGTGCAGAGGGCGTAAACGTTAAATCTGTCGGCATAGCTGCGATACGGCTCGTATTTCATAGCCTCTTGCCAAAGTCGTTTTACATCATTGATAAATTTGCCCTGCTGACTTTTTGTATATCCCTCACCGCAAATGACGACAACCATATTTTCCGTGTCGCTGCGAGTCTTCTGAATAGTGTATACGGGAATGGTAGGATTAGAGTATTTCCCGTCAGCCGAATACCATGGTCCGAGCGTGGGCTGAATGCTTTGCTCGGTGCTGACATTCCAATCGGGATTTGCCTCTTCCGCAGGCTCTGAAATTGTATAATCCGCCTCCTGCTTATTCGGAGCAGAGCCGACATAAGGATTGCCCTGAGTGCCGCTGCCGGAGGTTGCGACAAAATACTCGGTATCGAGATAAAACGCAGGTCTTACGCCCAAATCGGAATACCACGGAGCATACCTGCCCACCTCGCCCGACGAGCTGACATAACGCATATCATGATTACAGTCGGTAACGGGAGTACGAAGCCAATAAGGCCAAGCCATACCGTCATTGTTGTATGCGACATAATAGCCTTTAAGATTTTTCCACACGGCGTTAGCCTGTTTCACATCGAGAAGGAACACCTTTTCGGTCGTGGTTTCAAAATATGAATCATCATAATTAGCCACAACCTCCGAAATATCGGTGTAATATAACAAATCGGAATTTGCGTCGCCCTCAACAATACCCTTATTGTATTCGGGATGAGAGACAAGAGAACGCTGGGTAACGGTTTTCATAGCGGCAATTTCCGACTTTGAAAATTTATTTAAAAAGCCCGCTTTATTATTATAGGCCCCTGTTCCGCTGACATAACCATCCTTCGGCGGGTTACCGCAAAGCCAATCGACCTTACCTGCAGCCGCAGTCGAATTGAGCCAGGAACGCATATTGCTGTCTCTCCAATAATTTGAGCCGTAATCGGCGCGCTTATAGCTTCTGCTGTGCGATTTCGAATTGCTGTTGTCGTTTGTCTTGGCATCATACGCAAGAGTGTCAACAATTCTGTCTGCAAGCATAAGCGGACCGTTATCATCAATACTCACACAGCGCCAAAGAATCGAGGCGTTATTATATGTTCCCATTTTGACATAATCGCCCACTTTAATATCAGGCTTTGACGCCGCCTGAGCGAACATAGGCAACAGCGAAACAGCCATGCACATCGTAAGCAATACTGCCGTCAGTTTTTTTACCATTAACTCAATCCTTTACCAAATATATTTGCTTTAATTATATATGACTTGGTTATAGATGTCAACACATTTATCGTTAAACTTTTGTCAATTATGGCAGCTGCCTCTCATAATAAAATGCTTTCCGCAGCGTTAACATTCACGCTTTCCTTTTGCCGCTTATATATGACGAAAAAAACGTCTGATTTGCCCTTAAATGCAAAAAAACACCCTCCACTTTCATTTAAAAAGCAGAGGGTGCTTAACATGGTTAAAAACAATTCACTTGGCCGCAAAGGCCGCAAGTATCAGCTGCAAATTGAGCTGATAATTTTTTCCGCGTCAAACGGCTCGCCGAAATGATTTCTATATTTCGACTTTAATATATATACCGTTACCTTATCGCTGCTTTCCGCTACGATACTGAAATATGACGAAGACTGCATTTCAAATTTGTCTGTGTAATTACAGTATTTATATCGGTAATCGCCATTGGTTCCGTCTGTATATTTAATGCTTTTTCCGCCGACCGAGGTCTCCCTTAACAGTTCTTTTTCAAGCCTTTTCTTAATAAGCTTTCGCGATGCCGCCGTTCCGCCGGTATACTCATATACGGTAGCTGTATAATAGTTATAGCTGCCGTCGCTTTTAGAATAATTATCAACAGTATAATAACCGCTTAAAAAGCCGTTTGAATACAGCTCATCATCCGAACGCTCAGCCTCGTAATCAGACAAATCGACAAAATTACCCAAGCTGTATTTACTCTCAGCGGCTTCTTTATAGCTGCTCGTCTTTTCGCTGCCAGAATTTACAAATACCGCGGCAAAAAACGACACGGAGAAAACCACGCAGAAGACCGCTATACATAAGGAACTTATCTTAAGCGCGGATTTTATTTTTGCGTCATTGACAAAAAAGTAAGCGATATAGCAAATTATTCCGGGTATCAAAATTATGCTCGGTATAATCAGTTCAAAGGTATCAACAACAATATATATCGGTGTTGTTGTTACTTGGCTTTTGACAAAAGCCCAAAGGAGCCCCAATAACACCACTGCAATTAAAACGATGACGAGATTTTTAATTGATTTCTTTTTATCCATATTAACCCCCGCTTTTTATAAGTAACAGAATATGTGTTACTTCCGCAACATATTGTATGTATACAATATGTTATATTGTTTTTTTCGTTTTGTCAACAGCGGCTGCTTTTAAGAACGATAAAGGAAATTAAATGCACTTTACCGACACGCAAAAACGGTACACTCTGCCGCTTTTATTACGGCTTGTTCACACACTACGAAAATGCAAAAAGCTCTAATTTTAATAGAAATTATTTTATGGGGGTGCAACTTCGGTTCAGAGGAGGTACATTTTGATTTTAAAGGGGGTGCAACCACAGCCTTAAGAGGTGCAACTATTGCCGATTGAACTACTATTTAGAAAAAAATATAGCTGTGCTATGCTATACAAACTGAAATTGTCTATTTCCGTTGCCATACCATTACATAATCTCTTTCCCCGGTAGCTTCATCAATGCCATTGCGCCGGATTTCAAACCCTTCTCTTTGATAAAAAGATATAGCCCGTATATTTTTTTGATATACATTTAAGAACAATGTGTTTCTTTTTTCCTTTACGTAGTTTAGCAAAATTTTACCTATACCTTGAGATTGCATTTCGGCAGAAACAAAAACACCTTCAATGTATTCGTCACTCAACCCTATAAAGCCCTGTATTTCCTGCTTATCCTCGTAAACATAGACTGTTGCCTGCAATAGCAGTTTTTTTACTAACTCAAAATTACTTTTCCAATATTGAGCAGAAATAAAATAATGTGACTTTATATTTGTATCCAACCATATATCTGCAACTTTATTTATATCCGCTTTTCGTAATTCTCTAATCATAATAGTGACGCCCTTTAAAAATCCGATTTGTCGAAATCATAGTACCATAATGCAGACTGACAAACAAGAAAATTCCACCGTAATTTTGATAAAATCACACTGGAATTTTGGCGGAGAGTAAGGGACTCGGCTCACTTCGTTCGCCCTCGAGTTTGCTCCGCAAACTATCCTATTATAGACTTCTTTTGACAAGACTTCGTCTTGCAAAAGATTGTAAGGGTTCGAATCCCTTGCTGTCTTATCAACAAAAGAATAAAGGGTATAGCAAACGCTATACCCTTTATTCTTGGCGGAGAGTGAGGGATTCGAACCCTCGGTCCCGTTAGGGATTACCTGATTTCGAGTGTTTTACTCCCAACACACTTTAGCGGATTTTGAGAAAAAATGCCCCATTTTAAGAGTAAATGCTCTTGTCCGCAAAAAGTGGTTACCATCTCCGTTTTGGCTGCTTCCGACAGTTCGAAATGCGAGAGAACTATCGGAGAGAACTAACCGTACTGCTATCAAACATAATAACCGAAAAAGCCCGTAAAATCAATGGTTTTGAGGAATACGGCAACTAAAAAGGTCATTCGATTTCGAATGTGTTATGTGATATGGAAAGTGTTAGAAAGGAGCAGAAAATAATGCAAGAAAAACTACTTTATTTACAGGTAAAATCCGAGCCAAAAGCGGCGAAAAGCGGCAAAAAACCGTGAGTTCGAATGGGTTTCAAAAATGGCTCAAAAAAAGCAAAAAAGAGAGAACTTGGAGAGAACGGAGAGAACTCAGGAGAGAACAAAACCCCTTTTCCCACCTACTTTTCAGGCACTCTCAAAATACTATTGGAGAGAACTTTTACACCTTTCTTCTGCTGTTGACCAAAAAGCGCAAAGAGGTGTAAGTGATGATTACAGAAAAATATTGCAACGAGATTTTGCAGCAATACCCCGAATACATAACCAAAGACCAAATGTACCGTATCTGTCATATCAGCAAAAAGACCTGCTTGTTTTTATTGGAAAGCGGTCTTGTGCCGAACATAGATAGCGGCAAAAAAACACGCCGCTTCAAAATCAAGACGGTTGATGTTATTCAGTATTTGAAAGACAGAGATGATTACCCAGAGCTATTCAAAGCTCCAGACGGCTTTTACAAAGGAAAAGGCGGAGATAAAAAAGCTCCGTCCTTTGATGAGGTGTTCACACAAGAGGATTTAATCCGTATGCGGCAGTATTATGAACGACTGCTAAAAAACAACCCAGATGTTATGTCGGTTGAGCAGGTAGCTCAGTTTACGGGCTACAATAAAAATTCGGTTAGTCGCTGGTGCGGTAAAAAAGAGCTGAAATGCTTTTATATCAAACAGCGTTATCAAATCCCTAAAGAGTATCTATTGGATTTCCTTGTAAGCAGATATTTCATAGGAATTGCCGTGAAGTCTGTCAAGCACCAGAGGTTTAATGAGCAAATACGAAAATTGCGTACAGGCAGCGATGGCACAATGGCGTAATTTCTTAAACATATCTATAATGAAAAATGAAACGGAGGTATTCGTTATGAAAGATAAAACCTACCACGCATATCTGGATAGCCACGAGCGACAGTTGGTAATACATAGCCTTGTAGAGCTGAAAAACAGACTGATACAGGAAGGTAGATACACGGACTGCGTTGACGAGCTGATTTTCAAGGTTGTCAATGCTCCTGTTAAGAAAATGAAAATTGAACATATCTAAGGCATATCACACATAGCCGCTTATTCTTATTCACCTAAGAGTAAGCGGCTTTTTTGCGTTCTCTCACTCTTTTACATAGCCGCCTTGACAAAGCGGCTAAATTTATGCGAAAGGAGGACGCACAAATGTCAAATTGCAAAGTGATTGCTCTGACCAATCAGAAAGGCGGTGTCGGTAAAACGACCACGGCGGTCAATCTGGGCGTAGGTCTGGTACAGCAAGGAAAGAAAGTTCTGCTCATTGATGCTGATGCACAGGCAAATCTCACAATGGCACTCGGCTACAACAGACCTGACGATATACCCATAACGCTCTCCACCGTAATGCAGAACATCATAGACGATAAATCTCTTGATGTTTCGCAAGGTATCATACACCATAGCGAGGGCGTTGACCTGCTTCCGTCCAACATTGAGTTATCAGGCTTTGAAGTAAGGCTTATCAATGCTATGAGCCGTGAGCGTGTTCTGAAAACCTATGTAAATGAGGTTAAGAAGAATTACGATTATGTGCTTATCGACTGTATGCCCTCTCTCGGTATGATAACGATAAATGCTCTGGCGGCGGCAGACAGCGTGATTATCCCAACACAGCCGCACTACCTTTCAGCGAAAGGTTTGGAGCTGTTGCTTCGCTCTGTGTCAATGGTAAAACGACAAATCAATCCCAAGCTGCGGATAGACGGTATTTTAATGACTATGGTAATGCCCCGTACCAACATTTCTAAGGAAATCACGGCAACGGTAAAAAGTGCCTACGGTCAAAAAATCAAGGTGTTTGATACTGAGATACCGCATTCTATCCGTGCGGTGGAAGCTACCGCAGAGGGCAAGAGCATTTTTGCTTACGACAAAAGCGGTAAGGTTGCCGCAGCTTATGAGCAGTTCGGAAAGGAGGTGGCAGAGATTGGCGAGAAGCAGAGAAACCAAAATCGAACTGACCGCTTACGATGACCTTTTTCAGACAGATGAAAGCCGTGCAGAAGCAAAGCTGAGTAAAATCAGAGATATTCCCTTATCGCAGATTGACGAGTTTCCAGACCACCCGTTCAAGGTTTTAATGGACGAGGATATGCAGCAGCTTGTCGAGAGCATTAAGCGAAACGGCGTAATGACCCCTGCTACCGTTCGGCTTAAAGAGGACGGACGGTATGAGCTTGTAAGCGGACACAGAAGAAAAAAGGCTTGCGAGCTTGCGGGGCTTGAAACGCTGAAATGTGAGGTTAAAGAGCTGACCCGTGATGAAGCCATTATTGTAATGGTAGAAAGCAATTTACAGAGGTCAACGATTTTACCGAGTGAGAAAGCCTTTGCCTATAAAATGCGGCTTGAAGCGATGAACAGGCAAGGACAAAGGAATGATTTAACTTCTGTGCCAATGGCACAGAAGTCCGAAAAAAAGACTTCTCGTGAAAAATTAGGAGAACTTGTCGGAGAAAGTCAAGACCAAATCCGCCGTTTTATCCGTCTGACCGAGCTTGTTCCCGAAATCCTGCAAATGGTAGATGAAAGGCAGATTGCTTTTCGTCCTGCCGTTGAAATCTCTTATCTGACCGAAGAACAGCAATACACCTTGCTTGAAGCTATGAGCTACAACGACGCTACCCCGTCGCTTGCACAGGCTATCAAAATGAAGAAGTTTATGCAGGAGGGTAAGCTGACAGGCGAGGTTATCCAGAGCATTATGGAGGAAGAAAAACCCAATCAAAGGGAAAAGCCTGCTTTCCGTGACGAGAGGATAACCAAACTCATTCCTAAATCTGTTCCCAAAGGACAGGAAGCGGATTTTGTTGTAAAAGCGTTGGAGTTTTACAACCGACACTTGCAGCGAAACAAAGCTCAGGAACGATAGCCGCACACCGAGGGCGAGGTCTGCCCGTTTTCGTGGATAGCCGCTTTTTCGGCTTCCCCCTCTCCACACCTCACCCCCTTTTTTACTACCAAGACTATCCGAAAAAGGAATATATGCAAAACTCTTTGTTTGAAAGATTTTCTACCTTTGAGAGCTTCTGAGGTTTTTCGTATAATGAAGCCGCAAAGGAGGTCTATGCTATGCGAAAAAAGATGATTGCAATGCTATTTGTGCTGATATTGACATTAAGCGGCTGTGCTGATGTTTCAACAGCTCCCGAAGAAAGTGATAATTATGAGTTTGTAGCGGAAACAGAAGCCGCCGCCGAAACAGAAAGCACAGAAAGCAGTTTTTTCTCGGAAAGTAAAGAAAGTGAAAGTGCCAAAACGGATACTGAGCTTGAAAGCAATGCCAAAGTTACAGAGTATGAGCCTGTTGAAAGCGAAACTTCAAAACAGAACGAGCCTGTATCGCAAGGAAAAAATCAAGTATCTGAAACAAAACCTGCGGTAACGGAAAGCAGCTCTGCTCCTGTCGAAAAGCCAGAGAAAACAGAGCCGCCTGCGGAGATACCACCGCAGACAGTTCCCGAAGATACAAAGCCTAAAACCGCCTATGATTATGAATTTGACATTGAAACGGTCAAGGAAGATTGTATCGGCATTGGTCTGGATATGGGGCTTGCCTTAGACAGCTCACTCACTCCGAGTAATTCTACTTGGTGGAAACCTGTAACGGCATCACAGAACAATCAGGGCGAAGCATTAAAGCAGAGCCTTGAACGCTATATCACATTCCATACTGTCGAAAATCTCGGCGCATACGGAATTGATGAAATCACAACTTTTAATATTTATTGCGAAGCAAGAGGAAACGGCAGCTACTCGATTTATTTCCTCTTTGCGTGAGCAGCTATCAGGCTTTTCCCTCTGTTCAAAGACAGAGGGATTTTTTTATGCCCAAAATCAAGAAAGGACGGTTTAACAGCCTATGAAAACTAAGTTTACAAAGAAAGGCAGGCGTATCCTGTCGGCGGCTCTCTGCTTGCTGATGATGATAACAGCTCTGCCGATGTCCGCCTTTGCGTGGACGAGCGAGGAAGGTAAAAGCTGCACATCTTCCTTTGGCGATTACTATGTCGGCTCTGACGGCGAGTATTACCGAAGCAAAGCGACCTATTCCTTTATCGTTTATGACAGTAAAGGCAACATTACCGTGCAAAGCATTAACGCAGGTAATGCCAAGCGAAAATATCTGATGACAGATAATAGCGGAACACATCAGGTTTACTGCGTGGAGTCTGGCGTTGATTTCAACACGGGCAATTCCTATGTGTCCAAAAGCGGAAAGAACAGCTCGTATTTTCAAAACCTGCCGACTGACGCTCAGTTCGGTATTATGATGGCTTTGATGTACGGCTGGCACGAGGGTAAATCCTCTCCCGTTGCAGGCACAAATGTAGATGATTATGCTTTTGCGACCCAGACAATTATCTGGGAATATCAGCAGCAGCTCCGCACAAGCCCCTCAAACCGCCAGAGTGCAAACGGGATTGACGGGGACACTTACTACTATTCCCTGAAAGGCAGACCCGCCGAGAAATGCTACAACTGGATTTTGTCGCAGATGTCAAAACACTATACCATTCCGAGCTTTGCAGCAAGAAGCCAGAGCAATGCGGACACCTACACTCTCAAATACAATCCCGATACAAAGAAATACAGCCTGACGCTTGAGGATACCAACAACACATTGTCCGATATTAAGTTTTCCGCAAGCGGTATTTCCGTAACAAGAAGCGGCAACAAATATACTTTTACGAGCGATAAGATGATTACTTCTCCCGTAACAGTATCGGCACAGAAAAATGTCAATCTCGATTGCGGAGAAATGCTTATCTGGGGCTGTGTTGGTAAACAGACAATGGTTTCTGGAGCTTCCGACCCCGTATATTTCTATCTTAAAATCGACACAGAAACCTACGGCACAGGGCAGATTAAAAAGACCTCTGAGGACGGTGTTGTGTCTGGCATTAGCTTCAATATTTCTGGAAACGGTGTAAATAAAACCGTTATCACAGGCGCAGACGGTACGGTAGATGTTCAGCTAATGCCGGGGGTTTACACCGTCACAGAGCAGTCCATTGACCGATACGAGCCGCAGAGCGTTCAAAGGGTAACGATTGTAAGCGGTCATACTGCTACCGTAACCTTTAACAACACCTTGAAGCGTGGCAGTCTGGAGATTATCAAAAACTCTGAGGACAATCTTGTGGAGGGTGTGAAGTTCCACCTTTATGGCACATCTCTTAGCGGCTTGCCCGTTGATGAGTATGCTGTTACCGATGAAAACGGTGTGGCAAGATTTGAAAATGTCCTAATCAGCGGCGAAACACCTTACACCGTAGAGGAAGTAGATACGGCTATTCGCTATGTTGTTCCCGAAAGCCAGACAGCTCCTATTGAATGGGAAAAGGTTACAAGCCGCAGCTTTACGAACATTCTCAAAAAGTTCAATGTGACCGTGACGAAATCCGATGCGGAAACAGGCACGGCACAGGGCGACGCTTCTCTTGCAGGTGCAGTTTACGGCATTTATAAAGGCGAAGAACTGATTGACACCTACACTACGGACGAGAACGGGCAGTTTACAACAGACTATTATATCTGTGATGATGATTGGACTATCCGAGAAATCAGCCCGTCTGAGGGTTATCTGCTCGATACTACAATTCATCATATCGGCGCAGAGCCAGAGCTTTATACCGTAGAGCGCAACAGTACCGCAAACGATGTGACTGAGCAGATTATCAAGGGCAATATCGCCATTATCAAGCACACCGATGACGGAGAAACCCAGATTGAAACACCCGAAACGGGAGCAACCTTTGAGGTCTATTTGAAAGCCGCAGGCAGCTATGACGCCGCAAAGGAAACCGAGCGAGATATACTCACCTGTGATGAAAACGGCTTTGCTCAAACAAAGGATATGCCTTACGGTGTTTATGTCGTGGAGCAGACCTCTGGGTGGGAAGGTCGAGAGCTGATGAAGCCTTTTGAGGTATTTATCAGCAAGGACGGTCAGACCTACCGCTATCTTATCAATAACGCTAATTTTGAAAGCTATATCAAAATCGTAAAGAAAGATGCGGAAACAGGTGCTACCATTCCGTATGCAGGCGCAGGCTTCCAGATTTACGACCCCAACGGTGAGCTTGTGACAATGACTTTCACTTATCCCGAAGTGACGACCATTGACACCTTTTATACCACAGCAGACGGTTATCTCATTACGCCGCAGACTTTGGAATACGGCACAGGATACTCAATCGTGGAAGTGCAGGCTCCGTATGGCTATGTTCTGAACTCCGAGCCTGTCTATTTTGATGTAACGCAGGACGGCTCTGCCGAAGAAAGCGGCATTACGGTCATTGAGGTAGTTCGCTCCAATATGGCGCAGAAAGGCACAATTACCGTTTCTAAGTCTGGTGAGGTGTTCACTTCCGTTTCTGAGAATAATGGAATGTATCAGCCCGTATTTGCAGTACAGGGGCTTGAAGGTGCGGTTTATGAGATTACCGCCGCCGAGGATATTTATACTCTGGACGGAACGCTGAGAGCTTCTAAGGGAGAGGTTGTTGACACTATTACCACAGGCACGGACGGAACTGCAAAATCCAAAGAGCTGTATCTGGGCAAATATGAGGTCAAGGAAATCACAGCTCCTTACGGAATGGTGCTGAATGACGAAATTCACGCTGTCGAGCTTGTGTATGCAGGTCAGAATATTGCTGTTACCGAAACCGAAACGAGCTTTTACAATGAAAGGCAGCGTGTGGAAATTGACCTTGTAAAGAGCCTTGAAACAGACGAAGCCTATGGTGTTGGCAATAATGGCGAAATCTTTGATGTAACCTTTGGATTGTATGCAGAAACAGACCTTACCGCCGCAGACGGTACGGTTATCCCCGCCGATGGTCTGATTGAGATTATTTCTCTGGACGAAAACGGCAAAGGCACGGTCAATAGTGACCTTCCGTTCGGCAGCTACTATGTAAAAGAGCTGTCAACCAATTCCGCTTATGTGCTGAATGAGCAGAAATACCCTGTCCATTTTGAGTACGCAGGTCAGGACACGGCGGTTGTTCATCTTTCCGCAAATGACGGCGAAGCCATTGAGAATGAAATCATTTACGGCTCGGTAAGCGGTCTGAAATCCGATGAGGACGGAAAGGCTCTGGGCGGTGCGGTCATCGGTATCTTTAAGACAGGTACAGAGGAGTTTACGAAAGAAAATGCTATCCAGACTACCACATCAGCCGATGATGGTAGTTTTTCTTTTGAAAAAGTACCGTATGGCACTTGGGTAATTCGTGAAATTGAAAGTCCCACAGGTTTTGTACTCTCCGAGGAAGAAATCGCCGTAACTGTCGGCAAAGTTGATGAGGTCGTGGAAATCGAGCTTGTGAACTACTTTATCAAGGGGAATATTGAACTGACTAAGGTTGACGCAGATTATCCCGACAATAAGCTCACAGGTGCGGTCTTTGAGGTGTATGCCGATACAAACGGCAACGGCGAATTTGATAAAGACGATAAGCTGTGCGGCGAAATGACTGAGCTTGAGGGCGGCGTTTATCAAATGACCGAGCTGCGCTACGGCAAGTATTTCGTCCGTGAAAAAACAGCTCCAGACGGCTTTGTGCTTGATGATGGCGTGTACGGAGTTTCCATCGAGGAAAACGGCAAGACCTATACCGTAGAAAACAAAGCAGGCGTTGGCTTTATCAATGACGCACAGAAAGGCTCTCTCAAAATCGTAAAGACTTCCTCTGACGGTAAAGTTGAGGGCTTCTCTTTCCGTGTGACAAGTGCTGACGGCTACGACCAGAATTTTAAGACAGACAAGAATGGAGAAATCTTTATTGAGGGCTTGCGTATCGGTGAATACACCGTGTCCGAAGTCAGCGACTCGGCTTCCGCAGGATATATCCTTCCTGCCGACAAACAGGCAACCGTCAAAACAGACTCTACTACGATTGTTGAAATGCACAACGAGTTCAGGGATACGCCAAAAACAGGCGATGACTTTAATCTGGGCTTGTGGGTAAGCCTTGCGGCTGCTTCCGTTATCGGTGCAGGCGTTCTCGGCTTTGTCGGCTTCAAGAAAAAGAAAAAGGAGGACTGATTTATGGACGCTAAAACCATTATCGCCATTGTGCTTGTAGTGTTTATCGTCGGTGCGGCAATATGGCTTAATATCCGAAACAGAAAGAAGAAATAACCCGATATGACAGGAAAGAGGGCGGCTTATGTTGATAAGCCGCCCTCTTTCCATATATGGAGGCAATCTATGAAAAATCTGAAAACCATTGAAGCTAAGGTAAAGGCTATTCTGCAAAAGAACGAGGACGCAAGAAACGATGATATGACCCTCTATCTGATTGTGTGCAACACCTACTTGAAAGGTGCAGGTGCAATGCCCTTTGCGGAAGTAATGGAACAGTATAAATATCTCGGTCTGCCGAGCTTTGAGAGCGTGGGAAGAACACGCCGTAAGCTGCAAGCAAAATATCCAGAGCTTGCGGGGAACGCCCGTGTAAGGCGGCTCCGTGCCGAAGGCGAAAAGGCATACCGCAAATACGCTAAGGAATGAGGTGTGAAATGGAAGAAAAACGCATAAACGGCGGTTATGAAATCATCGAAAGCTGTACTATCGGGAACAACGAGCTTGTCATCGGTCATAACGCCAAAGCCCCCAACCCGTATGTGTGTTGGTACTGCAAGGACGGCTCGGATTATTTTTGGGGATATTACTGCAATCAGTTATCGGAAGCGAGGGAAAAGCTGAATGAACGCTACCAAAGAGAGTGCTGTATGCCCTACAACCAGCCCGATAAAAAACAGAAAAGCCGTGATGACCGTGAGCGATAAACGAAAATATGACTGCACGACCTGTCCTTATCCCCGATATAAGGACGGGTCTGTTATTTTCTGCGATGTCTGTATCCGCAGGATTTTAGACGAGCAGAAAGAGGAAAAGAAACGAAAGGAGCAATCGAATGAGTGAAGAAAAACGAATGCTCGGCAATTATGAGGTCGTGAACAGCATTTATATTGGCGACAAAGAGGTTGTTTTCGGTGTAGATAAAAGCGATAAATACCCTTTCCTTGTAAGCTACTGCGACTACCATAATCCGTTTGGTGTGCCGTGGGCAACAGAAAGCGTTGGTTGTGACGATTATCTGGAAGCTATGGGGATTTTCATTCAGCGAGTACAGTCCCAGATAGAGCAAACCAAATCCGAATTATCCAAATTCGCTTTTGACAATACCGTGTTCACGAAAGACCATTGTATTCCCGACAAACGCAGCAGCAGTATTGTCGGCAAGGTTGTCGTTATCAATGCAGAGCCGAAACGGTATGAATATCAGCACCCTGCTTTTCAGCTCGTTTTGGCGGACGGCGGCAATGGAGCAACAGGCGGCAGAGGTAACGCTGTCTTTGGTACTTGCCTTGCCACAGGCGAAAAATCCAGATGGGAACGGTACGATGTGTTAGGAGAAATCAAGCCCGAATGTATGCCTGATTGGGCAAAGGAAGCTCTTGCAAAAATCAAGGAGCAGCAGAAAGAGAAAAAACAGAAAAATCGGGAGGAACGCTGATATGGAGATACGAGCCTTAACCCCTGCCGAACAGAAATACACCTACGCTCAAAGTATGCAGCTTGAGGGACAGACAAGTAATATCGGACACTTGCGTGGAGATTTTGCATCTTCTGGATATGGCTTTTACACTACTTGGTTTGATACAAGACCGCAATGGAAAACGGACGAGTTTAAGAAAGAGCTTGACGAGGTTATCAATTCGCTTCGTGAGGACAAGGGACTTTTGCACAACCGCTATGATATGAGTGCGTTTGCAAAGCATTATCCCGAAAGCGCATTTGCAGGAAGCTATTGCACCGAGTACGGTTTCCGTGTGGATACGGAAAAACACGCCTTTCTGTTTCGGTGCAATCCGACTAAGGGCGATTACAATTTTTACTGCTATTGCTTTGTGAAAGAATGGCTTGATAAGCATATCCAAAAAGCTGAACAGGGTATCCGATTTATCGACCCAAATTACAAAGAGCTGTTTCGTATCCCAGACGGCGGCAAAATCATCATCACATCATCGTGGGGAGAAAAAACCGAACGCCCCTGCCGTTTTATTGACGAGTATCATACCGAGATTGGAAATAACATTTTCCATATCTGCGAGTTTGCCGAGCGTATGGAACAAAACGGAGCGACCTATGAGCCAAAGCCCACAGAGCCGCAGACGGTAACAAAAGCCCCAAAGCATAAAGATTTAGAACGATAGGAGGTTTTGAAAATGGCACTCAACCAAAAGGCAATCAAGGTGCTTGGTAAGGTCTTTGAAGCAGGCTTTACTGATGAAAAGTCGATTGCCGCTATGACAATGGACGATATTCTTGCGATACAGGGTATCACCATAGCCGACATCGGTATTATCAATGAGCTGCAAAAGAGTATCAAGGCAAATAAGGTCATTTCCTTTTTCGGGGGTAATGCTGAATGAGTACAGAGCTTATCAACCGTATTACAGTAAAGAAAGACGGTGTATATCTGTCCTCACACAGTTCAAATGATACCGCCCCCTTTCACTCTTGGCGGTGTAAAAGCCTTTCGGAAATCTATGCCGCCGAGGGACAGGCAGGACTTGACCGAGAAATCGTTTGTATGCTGTATGAATACGCACAGCTCCGTGGCAGTCATAAAAGCCTTGACCGTTATCGCTATGCGATTGAAAGTCCTGCTGCTCACGCCATCTATAAAAAATATACCGACCAAATTGACGACAAATACGAACAGATGGACAAAGCAGATAAGGACAGCGTATGGTACAAGCCGACAGAAAAGGCAAAGGAATATCGAGCCTTTGAGCGTGAAATGCGTAACAAAATGTATGCTGAGATTGCCGAGCGATGCGGCGAGTATGACCGCAAACACAAAAACCGAGATTTAGAACGATAAGGAGGTGTGTAAAGAATGGCTGCGAAGTATCAGCTAATTACAGAGCTGTATCGGCGCACAGGCGTGGCGGTTGCTAAAAATCCGCAGGCGTGGCAGAGCTTTTTGTCTGCCGCTTGCCGCAACTATAAATGCCGATTTGATGAACAGCTCTTGATTTACGCTCAACGCCCTGACGCTGTTGCGGTAGCACAGCTTGAAACTTGGAACAAGCAGTTTAAGCGTTGGGTAAATAAAGACAGCAAAGGCATTGCGGTGTTCGACCCGAAAGGTCGTAGGAACACGCTGAAATACTATTTTGATATATCCGATACGCACGAGGGTTATTACGGCAGCCGCCCTGTTCCGATATGGCAGATGAGTGAGCGATACGAGCAGGCAGTTATTGAACGGCTTTCCGACAGATTTGGCGATGTGGAAAGCACCGACCTTGCTTCGGTGCTGATGGAAACGGCAAAAAACGCAGTTGAGGATAATTTGCAGGATTATATGCCGCAGCTCAAATCCTGTACGCAGGATAGTTTGTTAGAGGGTCTTGACGAATATAATATCGAGGTCATTTACCGACAGCTTGCGGTCAACAGCGTAGCATATATGCTGATGAGCCGTTGCGGTGTTGATACCGAAGCGGTATTTGAGCGTGAGGATTTTGCGGAAATCATTAACTTTAATACTCCTGCCACTATCAACGCTCTCGGTATTGCTACAAGCGATATTTCTGAAATGGCACTCAGAGAAATCTCTCAGACTATCCGAGATGTGCAAATTGCGGAGAAAAGTCAAAATCGCACCTTTGCGCCGCAATCTCAAACACGCTATGATGTAGGCAGAGAACAAGCCGAAAGGAGTAATCATAATGAGCGAAATCACATACACCAAACAAGGGGATTATCTTATTCCCGACCTAACATTACCGACAGAGCCAGAAATTCAGCTTGGCAGATACGCTTTGATGCACAGGGATTATCTGGAGCAGCACAAACGAGTGACCTACCTCAACCTGCTGACATCGGGCGAGCTGAACAAACATCTTTACGAGGTGGAACAGACGGCTCTCACGAGGTTGGAGCTTCTGACAAAACAGCTTTGCAAGGAGCAGGGCGTGACGGAGGAACTGAAGGAAAAAGCACCGATGCAATGGGTCGGGCTGATGAACAATATCCGCAGTCAAGCGGAGGAAACGATACTGAACGAGCTGATTTACAGCTAAATGTCGCTGATGAACAGCAGGTCACAGTTAATCTCCCCACCGTAGAAGAACAGATTGAAATGTTAGCTGAAGCAGAGGACGAAAAATCCTCTGCTTTTGTTATTTCTCAGGAAGATATTAACTCTGTTCTCCAAAGAGGAAGCGGATTTCAGAATGGTAAATACCGTATCTACCGTCAGTTTCAAAAGAATGAGGACAGCAAAGGCAATATTGATTTTCTCAAAAAAGAGTACGGCACAGGCGGCGGTACGCACTATTTCCCAGACGGTATGCAGGGACACACTTGGCACGACGGGAAAGGCATTGCGATTGAAAAGTACGGCTCATCTGCAAACCCCGACCTTGTTCTTTCTTGGGCAAAGGTAGAAAAACGGCTGCGTGAGCTGATAAAGAATGACCGCTACCTGAATGAAAAGGAAAAAGACCATTACGCCGATTATCTCGAAAGCGAGGAAGCTCCGCAGTACGAAATCGACACGCAAAGGAAAATGGCAAGGCAGCGTTTCATTGACGCAAACCGTGACCTTCCGCCTGCCGATAAGAGAGATACCCTTGCTTTGCGGCTGTCCGATTTTATCCGTGATTTAGACGGTTATGAGAAAGACCTGCTTGAAAATGTGGAGCGTACCGACCTTGCAGATGTGACCGCCGAACAAATGGAACAGCATTTAGGCGACCCCGCTACTGTCCAGCAGCTCATTGATTTTCTTGCTTTGGTACAGGGAAAGACCGCCGATGTTTACAGCCGCAGCAATGCGTGGCGGTTTTCACAGGAACTTATGGAGCTGTATCCTCTCCGCTATGTCTATCACGAGGACGATGTTGTATATATCGGGGCAGACAAATATGAGATTGCGGCGTTTGACGAAAACGCTGTTTCTCTGCGTAATCCTGACTTTCCATTGTTCGGAAAGGAACTCAGCCGAGCTGATTTTGAGGAAAAGTTAAAGGAAAACCCTGCTAACGACCACTTGAAAGTAGTCGTTACCGAAAAGCAGAGTGTTCAGACACCGTCCGAAGAAAAGCCAGACGGCATAAAGTTCTCTATCGGATTTTCGGAACACCCCGCCTTTTATGACAGGCAGTTTAATGACCGATATACCGATTTGAGCTTTGCTCTGGGTAACTATCTTCTCGGCGTTCTGGACGAAAGGCAGCATCGAGAGCGTGAAAGCAAGGATAATGTCGGTTGGTATCATAAGACCGATTTTGAGATTACCGCTACTATCGGCGGCGAAGATTTCCATTATGAAGGACGGTTTGATATTGGCGACGGCGAGGGCGACCTTATCTCCCATATCAAAAACTTTTACGGATACTCTCTGTCCCCGAATTGCCCGTTTATTCCCGAATGGAAGAAACAGGGCGAGGATTATTACCGTGAACAAATAGAAAGCCTGCAATGGGGACGAGATGTGTTTGTACCATATCTGGAGCAGCATAAAACGCTCACCCCAGAGGACGAAAAGCTCTATGCGGAGATTATGGCAACGGAAAGCGATTGGTTTGTCCCTGTTGAGGATAAACAGCAGGCTTCTGATTTGCAGCCGCAGATTGTCGCTTATTATAAATCCGATGACGAAAATATTGTCATTGTGCAGGCTTCCAACGGAAAATATTTTAATCACTACGGCTACGATGAGGACAGCAACAACTTTGCTTCTGCGGCAGGCGGCTTTGATACCTTTGAAGAAGCCGAGCAAACCTTATACGCTCACCGCCCGACAGCCATAGATATAACAGAGGAAAAGCAAACTCCGCATTATACCGTAGAACTGACTTCCGATGCCTTTGCCGACCCGTTTATCATACGGGATAACACCGTACCATACGGAGAGGACGGGCAATATTACGATGTGGACGGTATTTACCAGACCTTTGAAACCGAGGAAGAAGCACAGGAATATGCCGACACCTTGAATAGTGCCGAAAATATCGTCAAGCTGTTCGCTCAGAAAGATGAGGAACGAAGCCAGCAGGAACAGCCCGATATACAGGATAACTCTGACCTCATCGGTAAGGAAATCCTTATTGATAACCGCCGCTATGTCATTGAAAGTATCAGCGAAATAAGCGGCGATGTGTCAATGCGGGATATGACCTTTGCAAATGCCGTAGGCTTTCCCATAAACCGTGTTGAGAAAATCGGCTATATCCGCAGTCTGCTCAGTAAGGCACAGGAAGAAAAACAACCCGAAAAGGCTGTATCTCCTGTCCCTGCTCCTTCAGAGCCACGGCACAATTACCGCATTACCGAGGATACTTTGGGTGTCGGCGGCGCAAAAGAAAAGTTCCGTAATAATATGGCGGCTATCAATCTCTTGCACGAGTTGGAGCTTGAAAACCGACTTGCCACACCCGAAGAACAGGAAATCCTTTCAAAGTATGTCGGTTGGGGCGGTCTGTCTATGGCATTTGATGAAAACAATGCGGCGTGGGCTGATGAGTTCAAAGAGCTGTATGCAAGTCTTTCCCCAGAAGAATACCGTGCGGCAATGGAGTCCACCCTGACAGCATTTTATACGCCGCCTGTTGTAATCAAAGGTATGTATGAAGCTCTTGAGCGTTTGGGATTTTCCGAGGGCAGTATTTTAGAGCCGTCCTGCGGAACGGGCAATTTCTTCGGACTGCTCCCCGATACGATGGCAGGCTCAAAGCTCCACGGTGTAGAAATCGACCCTCTTACGGGAAAAATCGCAAAGCAGCTCTATCAGAAAGCCAATATTGCCGTGCAGGGTTTTGAAGAAACAAAGCTCCCAGACGACCACTTTGATGTGGTTATCGGCAATGTGCCGTTTGGCGATTTTAAGGTCAACGACAGCCGTTACAACGCCCAGAAGTTCCTTATTCACGATTATTTTTTCGCAAAGGCTCTTGATAAAGTTCGTGCAGGCGGTGTTATTGCGTTCATTACCTCTAAGGGAACAATGGATAAGGCAAGCCCCGAAATACGCAAGTATATTGCGCAGAGAGCCGAGCTGCTCGGAGCTATCCGACTGCCTGATAACACTTTCCGAGCAAACGCAGGCACAGAGGTTACGAGCGACATTCTCTTTTTGCAGAAGCGTGACCGAGTGATTGACGCAGAGCCAGATTGGGTACACCTTGATACCGATGAGAACGGTATTACGATGAACAGCTATTTTGTGCAGCACCCAGAGATGATTTTAGGCGAGATGAAAATGGAAAGCACACGCTTTGGTTTTGACTCCGCCTGCAAAGCCTATCAGGATATACCTTTGTCGGAGCTGCTTCATAACGCTGTTCAGAACATTCAGGGAGAAATCCCAGAGTACGAAAACGAGCTTGATGAAATCTCTGACGGGCAGGACGCTTCTATTCCCGCCGACCCGAATGTGCGAAACTTCTCGTATGCGTTGGTGGACGGCAAGGTTTATTTCAGAGAAGATGACCGTATGACCCCTGCGGCGGCGTCTGTTACCGCAGAAAACCGTATCAAGGGACTTATCCAAATCCGTGATTGCGTGAGAAAGCTCATAGAGTATCAGACCGAGGATTACCCAGATGATTTGATACACACCGAACAGGAAAACCTAAACCGTTTGTATGACAGCTTTACGAAGCAGTACGGACTAATCAACAACCGAGGAAACTATCTCGCTTTTGCATCGGACGAGAGTTACTTCCTTTTGTGTTCTCTGGAGGTGCTTGACGATGAGGGTAATTTCAAAAGAAAAGCGGATATGTTCACGAAAAGGACGATAAAGCCTCACCGTGAAATCACTTCCGTTGAAACTGCAAGCGAAGCTCTTGCCTTGTCTATCGGTGAAAAAGCCCGTGTTGACCTGCCCTATATGGAACAGCTTACAGGCAAACCGAAAGAAAAAATCATTAAGGACTTGCAAGGCGTTATCTTCCGTATCCCCGCAACCGAGCCTGCTCAGTATGTAACTGCCGATGAGTATTTGTCTGGCAATGTAAGAGCCAAACTCATAACCGCCGAAGCCGCAGCAAAAGAAAATCCAGAGTTTGCGGTCAACGCACAAGCCTTAAAGCAGGTCATACCGCAAGACCTGTCGGCGGCTGAAATCTCTGTCCGTCTGGGTACGACTTGGATACCGCAGGAGGATATTC
>OGGZ01000785.1_pt1 | contig 31931 bp, 26 predicted proteins | sample 1571371 | NCBI WGS metagenome assembly OGGZ01 (sample SAMEA2582025, study PRJEB24529) | metagenome | biome: Human gut stool | place: China | collected 2011
TATAATACGTTATACATGCTAAGTTTATAGCACATGTTTTGACCCCAACATCATACAATAGAACAAATAAGTATTTGATATTTATATTGACAGATTATTTGACGCAGGAGTAAAATTATGTAAACAATAAGTTTGTGAAAACATAATATGGAGGCATGCTTATGAAGAAAATACGGACAAAGATTATTATGGCTATTCTGATGTGCTCTCTTTTGACTGCTGCGGTAATAGGAACGCTTGCAATGTATAATTCGTCCCGGATGGCGTCGGAGGATTCTAAGGAACGGGCGAGGACGGAAGGTGAACTGTATGCAGAGAGGATTAATGGTATTATTTCACAGATTGAACAGTCTGTGAACACTCTGAGTGATGCAGTCAGCAATGATTTTGACTATGAAGCTTTTGTAAAGAGTAAAAAGTATGCTGATGAGTATACTGAGCTGATTACGGATGCGGCAGTCAATTTTGCTTCGCACACGGATGGAGCGGTTACGGCATATGTACGGTACAATCCACAGTATTCCAATCCGACATCAGGAATATTCATGTCCAGAGATTCGCTGAATGATGAATTTACACTCCTTACACCAACAGATTTTTCCATGTATGATGAGGACGATTCAGCTCATGTCGGCTGGTATTATCAGCCGGTCAAAGCAGGACATGCAATGTGGATGGAACCATATCTCAATGAAAATATCAATGTATATATGATATCGTATGTAGTTCCGCTCTATGCCTCGAATGGAACCTCGATAGGTATTGTAGGAATGGATATTGATTTTTCAACTCTGACAGATGAAGTTGATGGTATCTCAATATATGATACAGGCTATGCATTTTTAACGAATGCCGATGGTGTGCTTATGCACCATAAGGATAAGCTTCAGTCACAGAATATAGCAGACTTAGATTCGTCTCTGTCAGGTATAGCGGGCTATTTGAATGATAGCTCAAAGCAGGGAGAGGGATACATATACAGGTATGAGAATATCAGAAAGCAGATGTTCTATTTTAACCTTGATAATGGAATGAAGCTTGTACTCACTGCTCCGAACGCTGAGATATTTGCAGATGCAAACAGAATGGTCGGACTTATATTAGGTGCACTTGTGCTGGCACTTATTGTGTCTGCCGGAATAGGTATTTTAATAGGAAATATGATTTCAAGACCTATAAAATATGTCACGGATATCATACAGCAGACTTCCAGACTTGATTTTACACCTACGCAGATGGGTAAGAAGCTTAGGCAGCAGAAGGATGAAATCGGAGTCATGGCTAACTCAGTACATGATATGAGAAAGGTATTGAGGAGCATTATGGAGCGGCTTGACAGTGCCAATTCAACAATTGTAGAGAGTGTGACAAGACTTGATGATATAATGAAGGTTAACAGTGATCATGCCATGGACAATTCCGCAGCAACTCAGGAGCTGGCTGCAGGAATGCAGGAGACACTTGATAATACTGAGAATATCTCTAAGAATATCCAGGAGGTAAAGAAAAATTCCGGCATGATATACAAGCTTGCTGTGGATGGTGAGCAGAACTCAAAGCTTGTACAGGAGCGTGCCGTTGCGATGGAGGAGGCAAGTACTGAGTCAAGCCGCAAGGTTGATGAGGTATATTCTAAGATTAAGGATAGGACTAATGAGGCTGTTGAACAGTCGAAGGCGGTCAAGCGGATCAATGAACTGACCAATGACATAAAGGATATTTCATCACAGACCAATCTTTTAGCACTCAATGCCAGCATAGAGGCTGCAAGGGCAGGTGATGCGGGAAGGGGCTTTGCAGTGGTTGCGTCTGAGATAGGAGCACTTGCAGCACAGACACTTCACAGCGTTGACAATATCAATGAGATTGTCGGTGAGGTCAATTTAGCGGTTAACAATATTACAGAATGTATATCCACCATAATGGACTTTATGGAAAATACGGTTGTCGGAGATTATGCGAGCTTTAAGAAGGCCGGTGCCGAATACAGGCAGGATGCAGGAGAGTTTAAGTCCGTTATGGGCAGCACGAAGGAAGCAATGCAGAAGCTGGAGGAGCTTATTGAGCAGATATCCGGTGCCTCCACGGGAATTAACAATATGATGGCGCAGTCCTCTGCCGGAATTAATGATATAGCCGAAAAATCCGGTGAGACACAGGAGATTACTGCGGAAGGGTACGAAAAACTCAAGGAGTGCAGACAGTCAATTGAAGAACTCAGAAGTATTGTCAAACAGTTTCATCTTGGGTAATATAGAACTAAAATATTAAATAAAAAAAGTCTAATGATAGACAGATTGTAATGTCCTTCATTACAGGCTTATAGTAAATGCCGGAGTGTATGATTTTTCAATCACACTCCGGCATTTTAATTTTAATGAATACCGGTGGAACCGAATCCGCCTTCGCCGCGAACAGTATCGGAGAGTTCGTCTGTCTCCTCAAAGTCCGGCGTGAGAAAAGGTGTGATGACAAGCTGTACTATTCTTTCGCCCGGCTCAATGGTGGCAGGTGCTTCTGAGTGATTGTGCATTGCCACCATAAATTCGCCTCGGTAGTCCGGGTCGACCACGCCTACCTTATTGGCAGGTGCAAGACCACGCCTGGAGGCAATTCCGCTTCTTGGATATATAAGCCCTGCATATCCGGCAGGAATCTCCATCGCCAGACCTGTGCCAATCATAACGGTCTCATGCGGTGCGATGACAACGGGTGAATCAATGCATGCATATAAGTCTGAACCGGCAGCGTATTCTGTGCCGCGTGTTGGCATAACGGCACCTTCTTTAAGTTTTTTAACTTTAATCTGAATGTTGTTCATAGGAACCTCGTTTCGTTTTTATAACCTGATTTTACACTATCAATTGAGTAATACAGTATTATTATAATTGAACAATCGGAAAAGGGAAAGTGGAAAATGAAAAGAAATGAAAAGAAAATATATAAAAATTAAAAAAAGTACTTGCAATTTAAAAACACATGTGATATTATACATTCTGTTGTGACGCAAGAGCGATTACAACGAACTACATACTAAGCAGTCGTGGCGGAATTGGCATACGCGCTAGACTAAGGATCTAGTCCATATTGCTTGGGTGCGGGTTCAAGTCCCGCCGACTGCACTTGTGTTTACAGCCTCATATACTTTTAAAGTATATGAGGCTGTATTTGTTTTATGATAGATTGAGCAAGCTGGGTAGAGACAAAAATGCACCTGCAAAACCGATATGTAACATACTCACTGATTTACGCAGCAAAGTCACTGCTGTAAAGTCTGTTCAGTAAAGAGTGTACATATCGTGCTACAGGTGCATTTTTTAATCTTCGCTCCAGAGCACAATGTTTCCGCTGGAGAGCGTCTTTTTCATATCGATTATCCGCTGGTTTTCCGAACCCTTGAATTGCAGATTCAGGTTTTTCTGCTCCTCTATGAATGGACCATCGACAAGCACATCTATATAGCTGAGAATCTCACTGGTGTGGGGAAGGGTGTCAACCATCTTTCCCATAATATCGGTGTCAAGAAGGTAGCCTGTGTAAAGCCAGATATCCTTATTGGTATAGTGCTCTTTAATCTGACGCATGGTATTTAGAACCGCTTCCTGATTAGAGGGTGCCATCGGCTCTCCGCCAAGGAAGGTGATTCCTTTTATATAGTCCGGTTTTAGAAGTTCCAATATATGATTGATGGTTTCCTGCGTGTAAGGCTTACCGTATGTGAAGTCCCAGGTTACTTCATTGAAGCATCCCTTGCAGTGGTGTGGACATCCACTGACAAAGAGGGAGATTCTTACGCCGGGACCGTTGGCTATATCTACATTTTTGATTTCTGCGTAGTTCATGTTTCTCCTTTCCGGGATAGCTGTGTTTCTGATAGGCGTCAATCATGGATTTACTAGAAGCCCAGTACATTCATACGGCTGTAGTGTGCAGCCTCTTCGTCGGTGAGCTTATGAACCCATGGCGCACGTTCGCCCTTTGCCCCTTCGCCTGTGCTGTTGTATTCAGCCCAGTATGCCGTTTCGTGTGTGACTTCCTTGTTCCAGTCATGGAAGCCTTCGTGTCTTATGTGGGCATCCATCTCACAGTTTAAAAAGACTGCCTTTGCGTAGTTGCGCCACGGACGTCCGAGGTATACGGAGTTGGCAGGGCAGTTGCTTGTGAAATGACAGCCCTCAAATACATAGCCGTATTCCTGCCCCTCAGGGGTCGATGGGGCGGTCACATAGCCGTTAATTTCCTCACCGCGGTTGTTGGAGAAGATTTCGCAGTTCTCAAAGTATGCCGTGGCACTTCCGAAAATAAAATCCACATCGCCGCGTATAAAGCAGTCCTTGTAATACTGCCTTCCGTTGACTCTTGGAGCGAACTGCTTAGGACCGATGAAACCGCCCGGCTTAAGCTCCTTAGGTGGGAGCGGACCTGTAAATATGGTGTCCTGACAGCCTAGAAAGCAGCAGTTGATATACTTTACCATGTCACCCTCTGAGTAGATGGCAAGCGCCTGTCCGACATCCCTTCCATCGCCGGAAGCATTTTCAAAGGTTATATTTTCCGCTGTGAAATCGTTGGCATCGACAAAGACACTGTAGCTTCTGAAGGTACCGCGCTTGGTTCCGTCCTCCATGAGCATGAGCGCATAGAGACTGTGCGTTATATAGGTGGTGTCCGGATCCTCGCCGACAAGAGTTACATGCGGACGGATTATCTCAAGTCTTTCATAGTATTCGCCCGGTGCCAGCTCAATTCTTACAGGTATATTGTCATTGACAGCCTCAACTGAGTCGAGAGCATCATTGATGGTTGTAAAATCACCCTTTCCGGATGGGTCAACCTTGATTGTGATAGTATCCATATAAATCCTCATTTCTGAATAGTAGTTACTTTTATTTTTATTGACTAATCAAAATAATTATATTACATTTATTGTATATGTTCAAGTGTGAAACAGATGAGAACAGGAGGATAGCATGGACACAGTGAAACGTGCCACGGGTTGCAATATAACGGCGAGGCAGTTAGAAAAGGGTAAGAAGGAATATGATGTAAGGGATTATGGCGCAGGTTCTGAGGAGCCTCCCGCCGCGAATGCCGCAGCGATTAACAGGGCGATAGAAGAAGCTTCTGTGAACGGAGGAACTGTTGTTTTTCCGGAGGGTGAATACAGGACATACACGATAAGGCTTAAGAGCAATGTCAATATCTGTATACGCAGGGGAGCGGTAATACGCGCGGCAAGGAGTGAGATACATACAAGCCATGAGAATTGTGAAGGCGAGGGCGGCAGTTATGATGAGCCGGAGGTTCGCAGGTATGCAGGGCTTCAGGATCACGGACATACATATTTTGCCAATAGTCTGATATATGGAGAGAAGCTTTCCAACGTGATGATATTCGGAGAAGGACTTATCGACGGAAGCTATGAGGATGAATATGGATATACAAGGTACGCTCTTTCAGGAGAGGATCCTGAAGGCGGATTGTACCGCAATGAGAATGGGCATAATGGGACATGGTATGGTAACAAGGGGATTGCCCTTGTTAACTGTAGGAATGTTGTATTCAAGGATTTTTCGATAGTGGACGCAGGACATTTTGCCATTATCTGTGAGGGCGTGGAGAACATGCTCGTGGATGGAATACTGGTGGACACCATAAGGGATGCATTCAATATAGACTGCTGCCGTGATGTAACAGTGGTTCATTCAAAATTCAATTCGCTGACAGATGATGCCATCGCCATGAAGGCTTCGTATGGCGCGGGAGAGCTTAAGCCGCTGTATAACGTGTACATAGAGGACTGTGATGTTACAGGATATGATGCCGGGAGTGTATATAAGGGCAAATATACCTGTGACAAGGTAGTGGCAACGGATAAATGCGGTCCGACCGCACGGGTGAAGTTAGGAACGGAATCAACCTGTGGCTATGAGCTTGTGACGGTTAAGAATGTGCGTTTCAGACGTTCACGCGGGTTCGCACTTGAAGCGGTTGATACATCGGCTCTGACTGATATTGTGTTTACGGATTGTACAATGGAGAATGTGAGCAGTTCGCCAATCTATATAAGAATTGGGGACAGGGGAAGATTTCCTGTTACCGGAAACAGTGCTGCGGAGCTTATCAACGCTGAAAATAATGTAAGAATAGATAATACGGAATGGGTGCTGCCGGATAAGGAAGGATATGCCGCTTATCCTGCCATGAGATATGTTCCGTCATACAACTATACAAGAAAGGTCACTGTCGACGGACATTCTTACTTTAACATTGTGGATGAGAAGAATCCGGTGAGACTTAATCCTGCCAATTATTATGAGAAGGACGGAAAATATTATGAATACTCTTATAATAATCAGAGCAGAGGCTATGAGCCTGATTTTTCAAGGGAGATAGATAAGAAAAGCTTATGTCTTTATGGCAATGCGGTCGGAAATAAGAATATTGCCTCAATTAGAAATATCGAGATAAGCAATATTACTGTCAGGGACGCAGATCCGAGGTATCCAATCATTATCATGGGTGTGGACAGCAGCCATGTAAAGAATGTAAGCATCAAGAATATAGATGTTGAGTACCGCGGCGGTATTCTTATGGAACATGCAGTGGAGCAGAGGCAGCTTAACACCGCGTGGGAGTATTCGCAGCTAGGCTCTAAGCCGTCGGTACAGGTTCTGCCATGGCTTGTAAATGACTTTTTCCTAAAAAATGAGGGTCTGCTTCCAAGAATGAGCTGGGATGCAGACAGGAAATGCTTTGCTGCGTCGCCTTTCAACGTGCCGGAGCTTGCCAACGTATATCCTGAACCGAGCAACTGGGGAATACTTCCCGCATATGGACTGTATGCGCGCCATGTTGATGGACTTGAGCTTGAAAATATTAAGCTTGGATATATTGTTGAGGATGAGAGACCGGCGGTTGTCTTTGATGATGTACACGATGGTCTTTTAAAGAATTGTGAGCTTATGGCATGCGAGGATTCGGCACATATTGTTCTGGTGGAGAACAGCTGTAAAAGACCGACCGGTTTTGAATATGTACCTGATTATCCATATCATGCGACGGACAATGCGGTTACGATTATTCCGGGACATGACAGGGAGAACTACCGGGTTGAGAAGGTGCTTGTCGATGCACCTGCACCGGGAACACCGCGGGACAGTCTCTATGCTTATCCGACGGCGGCTGTCAAGGGTGATACAGAGTGCGGCTATACATTCGAGGTGCCGACAGAGGAATATGGGCTTTTGCAGACTGTCCACAGACCTTATTTTGTACCGGTGGAGGATATACATGTCACGGTCGGAAAGCTGGTATGTTTTGATGTCATGGTGAGAAATCCGTTTACGGATGGCATAGACATAGCTGCAGAACAGTTTATGTCTGAGGGGGATGATGGTGCAGAGTATATGGTCGAGTGCGAATCGGGAACTATCCTTATGCAGGCGGAGGGGCTTCCTTATGGAGCAGATTTTGATACGTTAAGTGGCAATTTTATCTGGACTCCTGAGAAGGAAGGAGAATATAAGATTACATTTACGGCGGATGATGGTGTAATACCTATCTCCATGTCGGTTAATATAATTGTTAAAGATGAATAGTAAGTGATGAAGCTTGAAGGTGAAGCCTTCGGGCTGTTTATTGGTGGCAGTACTGCAGGCAATGCCTGCAGTATGCAGGGAGTGTAAAATATGATTTTAGCATGTAACAATATATCGAAGTCCTTCGGTATAGATGAGATTATAAAAAATGCCTCTTTTCACATAGAAGAACGTGAAAAGGCGGCTATAGTAGGTATCAATGGTGCGGGAAAGACAACCCTTTTGCGCATTATCATGGGAGAGTATCAGGCGGACAGCGGTGAAGTCATAATAGCTAAGGACAGAACGATAGGCTATCTTGCACAGCACCAGAAGCTTTCCGGTGATAATACAATATATGATGAGCTGATGAGCGTGAAAAAGGATATCATAGAGCTTGAACAGAAGATACGCCGGCTTGAGCTTGAGATGCACAGCAAAGAAGGCGTTGAGCTTGAGACTGTAATGGAGGCTTATTCTAAGAGCACGCACCAATTCGAGCTTCAGAACGGATATGCTTACAAGAGTGAGGTAGTGGGAGTACTCAAGGGGCTTGGCTTTGATGAGAGTGATTTTGAAAAAAAGATGAATACTCTTTCGGGCGGGCAGAAGACAAGGGTTGCGCTTGGACGATTACTGCTGTCGAAGCCGGATATAATTATGCTTGATGAGCCTACGAATCATCTTGATATGAATTCAATAGCATGGCTTGAAAATTATCTTGTGAATTATGATGGAAGTGTTGTTATAGTTGCACATGACCGTTATTTTCTTGACAAGGTTGTAACTAAGGTTATTGAGGTGGAGAGAGGTGTTGTCAGTGTATTTTCGGGGAATTATTCTGATTATGCGGCAAAGAAAAGGCAGCTTATGGATGCAAAGCTGAAGGAATATTATAATCAGCAGCGTGATATAAAGCATCAGGAGGAGGTTATTGCCAAGCTTAAGTCCTTTAACAGGGAGAAGTCAATAAAGCGTGCCGAGAGCCGTGAAAAGCTGCTTGATAAGATTGAGGTTATAGATAAGCCTATTACCGAGCAGGAGACAATGCATTTTAAATTAGAGCCTGCAAAGGAGAGCGGAAATGATGTCCTCAGTGTAGAAGGACTTTCAAAGGCGTTTGGCGGGAACAGGCTTTTTGATAATGTGAGCTTTGAGATAAAAAAAGGTGAGAAGGTTGCATTGATTGGAAATAACGGAACAGGTAAGACCACCATCCTTAAGATAATAAATCACATAATTGATGCGGATGCAGGCAAGGTTAAGCTTGGGGCGAATGTCGAGATAGGCTATTATGATCAGGAGCACAATGTGCTTCATATGGACAAGACGGCATTTGATGAAATCGGCGATGCATATCCTGATATGACCAACACGCAGATAAGGAATATGCTGGCATGCTTCTTATTTACGGGTGATGATGTCTTTAAGAAGATATCGGATTTAAGCGGTGGAGAAAGAGGAAGAGTTTCCCTTGCAAAGCTTATGCTGTCAAATGCCAATTTCCTTATACTCGATGAGCCGACGAACCATCTTGATATTATGTCGAAGGAGATTCTTGAGTCGGCGCTTAACAGGTATACGGGAACGGTGCTTTATGTATCGCATGATAGATATTTTATTAACAAGACTGCGGGCAGAATCATAGAGCTGTCCGCCAACACAGTTACCAACTACATCGGAAACTATGATTATTATCTTGAGAAGAGGGACATCCTTGCGCCTAAGGAGGTCAAGCAGGTAAGCAGCGAAAAGAACACCGCCGTGAAGGATGACTGGAAGGCTCAGAAGGAAGAACAGGCAAAGCTAAGAAAGAGACAGAACGATATCGCAAAGATTGAGAAGAATATTGAGCAGTTGGAGATGGAAAATTCTGAGCTGGACGAACAGCTGGCACTTCCTGAGGTGTATTCAGATGTAAAGCAGCTTATGAAGTTAAATGAGAAAAAGCAGGAGATAGAGAAAAAGCTGGAAAAATTATATGAGGATTGGGAAGCACTTTCTGCTGATGAATAACCGGCTAAGTAATTTATACGATTTTGATTGACTTTTTTTTAACAAGCGAATATAATAGATTACGTTAAATGTTTTAATGTTAATATATATTATATGAGGTGTTCCAATGAACGAAAGAGAGATTTCTACCGCCGTTATAAGGCGTCTCCCTCGATATTATAGATATTTGGAGGAACTTATCGACAGCGGTGTTGAGCGTATATCCTCTAACGAGCTGAGTGAGAGAATGAAGGTTACGGCATCCCAGATTCGTCAGGATCTTAACAATTTTGGCGGATTTGGGCAGCAGGGCTATGGCTACAATGTGAAGTATCTCCATGCAGAGATTGCCAAGATACTTGGCATAGACAAGAAGCATAATATGATTATCATAGGTGCGGGTAATCTCGGTCAGGCGATTGCTAACTATTCTGCGTTTGAGAAGAGAGGCTTTGTTGTAAAGGGAATATTTGATATCAATCCAAAGCTTGTCGGAATGACGGTACGCGGTATAGAGGTTATGAACCTTGAGGATCTGCCGGAGTTTGTCAGGAAGGAGAATATTGATATCGCTGCACTTACAATTCCAAAGACAAGCGCAACTGAGGTTGCGGCGGAGGCTGCTGCGGCCGGAGTTAAGGCAATATGGAATTTTGCACATACAGATCTGGCACTCAATGATGACGTTGTTGTCGAGAATGTACATTTGTCGGAGAGCCTTATGCAGCTGTCATACAGATTGGCACGCAAGGAAAAGTAATCAGTGATATTTTAGTATCTGCAGATAGGAAATGAAATGGCGGACTATGCATTGCATGGTCTGCTTTTTTTGTGTTGCGGACTGCAGCCTGTTTGTGGTAATATCAGATTAATATTTAAAATGAAGCGGACAAGAAAAGTGAGCAGGATGTCTGCTTTAATTATGAAGAGGACGGCTTATTATGGGCAGGTTTGGTAAAACAGAACAGAAAAAAGAACAGATGACAACACAGGAGATGCGTATATGGGAGCTTTTAAAGAAGAAGAATATTCCGATAGCATGCTTGGATGAGAGGTGGCTGCGGCTGTTTCCGGATAGTGAAAAGACTCCGCTGATAAAGAAGCTTGAGAATGAACTTAAGGAGCTTTTAAAGAGACAGGGAAAGGTCAATACCGACCTTAAGGATATAAGGGTGGTGCGCGATAAGCTGACACAGAGTGTGCTTGAAACGGCGGAGGATACCTCCATTCCTGAGAATAAGCGTCTTAAGAAGCAGGCGGCAAGCCAGAGGCTTATAGTCGAGGCGAGACAGAAGCAGGATAATCTTGAGCTTGAGCTTGATGAGCTTCCCGACAAGATAAAAGAAGCCAACAGCGCATTGATTTTTGAGAGTGTGAGGGTATGCTATCAGAGAATCAATCAGAATAAGCAGGATATAGATATGCTTGAGCAGTGGATTGAACAGATGAGAGAGAAGCTCAAGGAAAGAGTTGTGTTAAAACAGGATAAAGAGATAACGAATGAGGAAATCTATACATATCTGCATGGAATGTTAGGAGCGGGAGTGATGGAGGCGTTCGATGAAAAGAGCAATTGACGGAATATTGGCAAAGAGAATAGACAGTTATTCTATAGAAAATGGTATGCCGTCGCTTGTGCTTATGGAGCGTGCAGCGATGAAAACGGCAGAATATACTGCTGAGCTTATGGGGACAGGGGGCACAGCGTGTGCCCTTCTGGTATGTTCCATGGGAAATAATGGAGCGGATGGTCTTGCCGCTGCCAGAATGTTAGCCATGGATGGAAAAGAATGTCATGTACTTTTAATCGGAAATTCAGAGCATGCCACACCGGAATTTAATGTCCAGCTCAGGCTGATAAAGCATTTGAATATTCCGGTATATTTTTTTGACGAGGACATACACGGAAAATTTTTTGATGAATATACTGTAATTGTGGATGCTCTGTTCGGCATCGGACTTTCAAGGGATATCGAAGGTGCATACAGAAGAGTGGTAGAGCTTATCAATACATCGGGTAAAAAAGTAGTGAGCGTTGATATTCCGTCGGGAATCAATTCAGCCAACGGACAGGTGATGGGTGCTGCTGTACACGCTGATATTACGGTCACATTCGGATATGCCAAGCTTGGAGAGCTGCTTTACCCGGGGAAAAGCTTCACAGGTGAATTACATGTTGAGAACATAGGGTTTCTTCCGTTTGATTTTGCCGAATATGTAAAAACGCAGGGCACAGGTGTGAGTGCTTTATATTTTGAGAGCAGTACGGATTTTGGAAAATATATCCTGAAACGCCCTGCAAGAAGCAATAAGGGAAATTACGGAAAACCGCTTATAATAGCCGGCTCTAAGGATATGACAGGTGCGGCTTTTATGTCGGGGCTTGCGGCATACAGGACAGGCGCAGGTGTTGTTACGGTGCTCACGCATGAATCGGCGGACGCTTATCTTAAATCGATGCTTCCGGAGGCTATAGTAAAGAGCTATGGCGAAGAGCCGGAGGCGGTTTTGGAGAGTGCGCTTAAGGCTGCGAGCGTTGTTGTCATCGGACCGGGAATGTCGGTTAATGAATTGTCCAAAAGAGTTACAGCCTATGTACTTTCACATGCAGAGGTTCCGGTTATTGCTGATGCAGATGCTCTTAATATTATATCGGAGAACACTGATGAATGGCTGGCAAGGAAATGGACAGGAGGCAGGGCTTTTCCGCTTGTTATCACACCTCATGTGGGTGAGATGAGCAGGCTGACCGGAGACAGCATCAAGGCAATAGCAGCGGATATACGGCATTATGCACTTGAATTTGCAAAGCGATATGGAGTATACTGTGTGCTTAAGGATGCAGTGAGTGTTGTGGCTTCGCCTGACGGCGAGGTGTTTTTAACTACCTGTGGAAACCCGGGAATGGCTACGGCAGGTGCGGGCGATGTACTTACAGGTATTCTTGCAGCCGTTAATGCGTGGGTGCAGGACAGCTTTTTTGATAGAATTGCTGTCGGAGTGCAGCTTCATGCAATGGCAGGTGATGCGGCGGCGGGCAGACTTGGAGAACATTCGGTCATGGCGCGGGACATCATTGACTCGATACCTGAACTGCTTAAGTGAGTAGGCGTTGACATGAATTGGAGGCATAATTTATAATGGATTTAGATAGTTTTACAGGCGGGTATAACCGGGCATATGCTGTTGTGAATATTGAGGCGGTACGCAGAAATATTTTAAAAAGCAGGGAATTTCTGCCTGAAAATACGGGGATAATAGCGGTTATCAAGACGGATGCGTATGGTCATGGGGCAGCTAAGGTGGCGGATGCGGTGAAGGATATCACAGCAGGATTTGCCGTGGCAACAATAGATGAAGCCGTTGAACTGCGTGAAGCCGGAATTACCTCACATATAATTGTTCTTGGATATATTTCACCGAGGGAATATGTGGCAGCGATTGAACATGATATAATTTTGTCAATGTTTGATTATAAGCAGGCCTGTGCTCTCTCGGAGCTTGCGGGAGCAATGGGAAAATGCGGCAGATGTCATATAAAGATAGACACAGGAATGAACAGGATTGGTCTGCCGGCAAAGCACCCTGATGACATCATTCCTACAGTGGATGAGATAGAAAGGATAAAGACTCTTCCAAATCTTATATGTGATGGTATTTTCATGCATTTTGCTACGGCGGATGAGGCAGATAAGACCAAGGCAAAGAAGCAGTATGACAATTTCTGCCTTGTTCTTGATGAGCTTAAGAAGAGAAATATAGATTTTACATATAGACATTGTTCCAATTCGGCGGCAATCATTGATATGCCTGAGTGCACCTTCGAGTGGGTGCGTCAGGGAATCACATTGTATGGGTTAAGACCGTCGGATGAGCTTGTACATAATATTGAACTGTACCCTGCTATGGAGCTTAAAAGTCATGTTGTGCATATAAAGACAATACAGCAAGGGGATGAGGTAAGCTATGGAGGGGTATATGTGGCGGACTCACCGAGGCGTATAGCAACGGTTTCAATAGGATATGGTGACGGCTATCCTAGACAACTCTCTGATAAGGGCTATGTACTTATAAGAGGCATTAAGGCTCCGATTGTCGGCAGGGTGTGTATGGATCAGCTGATGGTTGATATTACCGACATTCCGGATGTGGAGCTTGAGGACGTGGTGACACTGTTCGGACATGATGGGAATGCAGTTATTACGGTTGATGAGCTGGCAGACCTGTGTGGACGGTTTAACTATGAATTTGTATGTGATATAAATAAAAGGGTTAAGAGGATATATATTTAAAAAGAGAATTTTTATTGAATACACTTCCGCAAAATATGGAAATACTTATTGTGTAGTGCTGATGAATTATTGAAAATAGGCAATACAGGACGGAGTGTATAATATGATAATTAGACGAGGGGATATATATTATGCTGATTTAAGACCTGTTATCGGTTCGGAGCAGGGAGGAATAAGACCTGTGCTTATAATACAGAATGACACAGGGAATAAGCACAGCCCGACTGTAATATGTGCGGCCATAACCAGCCAGATGCATAAATCCAAGCTGCCGACACATGTGGAGATAGATTCCTCGAGATACGATATAATCAAGGATTCGGTTATTCTGTTAGAACAGCTCAGGACGATAGACAAAAAGAGACTGAAGGATAAGGTATGCCATCTTGACAGCGAGATAATAAAGAAGGTAAATCAGGCACTTTTAGTAAGCCTTGAGCTTGATACATAGGCTACAAACCGGAAAAAAGTCAAAAAAGAGCAAAATACATTCAAAAAATAGTTGAAATATGTTTTAAGATATATTAAAATGAACAGAAGATTGATTATTCCAAGGAGGTATACCTATATATGGTAACAGCAGGCGATTTTAGAAACGGCATGACAATACAGATGGACGGCTCAATCTGGCAGGTAATCGAGTTCCAGCATGTTAAGCCAGGTAAGGGATCACCATTCGTTAGAACTAAGCTTAAGAATATTATCAATGGCGGTGTTGTTGAGAATTCATACAACCCTACTGCTAAGTTTGATTTAGCTCATATTGATAAGTCTGAGTATCAGTATCTTTACGCTGATGATGATTTCTATCATTTCATGAATACAGAGAACTATGAACAGATTCAGCTCACTAAGGAGACAGTCGGTGATTCTCTTAAGTTCGTTAAGGAGAACGAGATGGTTAAGCTTCTCTCTCATAACGGAGATGTATTCGCTATCGAGCCACCTCTTTTCGTTGAGCTTGTGATCACAGAGTCCGAGCCGGGCGTTAAGGGTAATACTGCTACAGGCGCTACTAAGCCGGCTATCGTTGAGACAGGTGCTAAGGTTATGGTTCCTCTCTTCGTTGAGCAGGGTGAGAAGATTAAGATTGATACACGTACAGGTGAGTATCTTTCAAGAGCATAATCCTGACAGATTGTTATGCGGAAGAAGATTTAGTATATCTTCTTTCGTATAACAATAATGTTTTCTTAATTACAACTCTTTATTTAGTTTTAATTTTCATTTTGATTCTTTTTATTCCCAATATTAGTTTAACAGCTACATATTTTGATTGATATATTTTGCAGGATACAGCGGATGAAATTACTCCGGTGTTGAACATTGCTTTTAGCGGAATAACCTTTGATTGCCTGTCAAAGTTTATTTATAGAAAGGAAATTGAATATGAATTATCAGGATTTTTTAAACGCAGTGGTGGATTGCGTAAAGAAAATAGTCGGAAAGGAGGCTGAGGTTTTTATTCACCGCGTAACTAAGAATAATGGAATAGTTTTAGATGGGATTGTGATAATGACAAGGCATAGTAACTTTTCACCTACTATATATCTTAATGGATATTATACGATGTATTTGTCGGGATGTGAGGTGGATGAGATAGCCGGAAAGGTCTATAAAATATACGTTGATAACTGCCAGACAGTGAGTATTCCGTCGGATTTTTTTGAGGATTTTCACAGTCTTGAGAAGAATATAGCGTTCAGGCTTGTGAATTGCGATAAAAATAAGGAGCTATTGGAAAAAATACCACATAGATGTTTTCTCAATCTTGCGATAGTGTATTTTGCAGTGATAGATAATGTCGATAACGGCAGGGGAATTGTGACGATATACAATAACCATTTAGAGCATTGGAAGGTTGGTGAGGAGTTACTTTATAAGCTTGCAATGAAAAACACACCGGTACTTTATCCGGCAGAGCTGAAACCGATGAATCAGGTGGTTTCGGATATGATTCTTAAAGAGGACAGGGATATAGATGTAGATACACTTATTGCCCATGTGGACAGCATGAATGAACAGTTCCCGATGTATGTGCTGACAAATACATATAGGAGTTATGGTGCCTCCTGTATGTTGTATGATGGTCTTATGAGAAAGCTGGCATTGCGCATGAACACGGATTTTTATATTATTCCAAGCAGCGTTCACGAGCTTATACTTATTCCTGTGGCTGAGGATATAACAAGGGACGACCTTGACGATATGATAAAATCCATAAACAGTACGGAAATCTCAAAGGAAGAGGTGCTCTCAGATACCTCTTATATATATACAAGGGAGAATGGTTTTGAATAAATTTACAGAAAGCATAACTTGATTTTAGCAAATAAAAAAATGCACCTGGAGGGAATCGAACCCACGACAACCCGGCTCCGGAAACCGGTGCTCTATCCACTGAGCTACAAGTGCATGCGAAAACGCTATTTATTATTCTATACTATAATTGTATATTTTGCAAGCGTAAATATTAATGTATTTCATTTTGCGGGTGTGGTCGGCACGGATGCTGCGATATTTATTACAGATGTATAGATATAAAAGTTATTGCTTTTTTTGTATAAAATTGTTAAAATCATATATAATGTTGCTTTTTTTTCTTGGAGGTTATCGTGTATAGAAGAATTTTTGCATTGTGTTTTTCGTGCATAATTTGTCTTTTAAGCGGATGCTCGGCAAAAAGTTCTGCTGCTGAACAGATGACGGATGTTATTGTGATACAGAACAAGAGTATTGAAGCAGAATTGCAGAATGCCAATGTGCCGGAGTCAGCGGCCGGCATAAATGCGGTTACATTTGCGGAGGACATGAATTATGACGTCAAGAATTTCATAAGACAATTTTATGATTACCTTGCGAATGGAGAGTACGATCTTGCCATGTATATGACTAACGACAGCTCTAATCTTGAAAGGGACAGCTTCATGGAGCTGAGTGGGTATATTGATTCGGTTAAATCACTTACCTGCTATATGATGGACGGTATGGCTGAAGGAAGTTATATCGTTGTCGCTAAATGTGGTGTGCTTACTACGCTTGGTGCGCAGGTTATAACCATGCTGAACGCATTTTATGTCTGCACCAATGAGAGCGGGACATACTATATATGCGGCAGCAGTGTCGGAGATGAGGTGAGAAGCTACAACTCGATTATGCTCTCCGACCAGATAATAGAGGATGTGGAGAAACAGGTACGGCTTTCAAATAATGCAGCAGAAATTACTCAGCCTAATCTTAAGGATTTAGAGGGTATAGTGATATTTGATGATGTAACAAGATTTTTATATGAGAAGCAGCCGGACGAATAATGGGTATTTTATCGGCGCAGGATATTATCCTGCGCCGATGTTATGTGTGAATCAGCAGAATGGAGGATTTATGAGGCTCAATAAGTATATAAGTGATTCGGGATATTGCTCAAGACGTGAGGCGGACAGGCTCATTGATGCAGGAAAGGTATGCGTTAACGGAGTTACTGCCACTATGGGGCTGCAGGTTGAGGATGGCGATAACGTGGAGATTTATGGCAAGGCTATAAAGGCTCCCGGTGCAGTTAAGAAGGTTATATATGCATTTTATAAGCCGGAGGGTGTAGTGACAACAATGGCGGATGAACCGGACAGTCTTGCCGTATATCTTAAGAACCTTGGAATTGATAAGAGGGTATTTCCGATAGGCAGGCTTGATAAGGAATCCTGTGGACTTCTGCTTCTCACCAATGACGGTGAGCTTATGAATAATATACTTAAAACTTCAAATAATCATCAGAAGGAATATGTTGTAAAGGTCAATAAGGATGTGACAGACGATTTTCTAAAGAAGATGGGTGCAGGTGTTGAGATAACAGATGGAAACACTGGTAAAAAGGTCATAACAAGAAAGTGTGTTGTGAGAAAAAACGGAAAAAAGACCTTTACGATAGTGCTTCGGCAGGGACTTAACAGACAGATAAGACGAATGTGTGGAGCGTTCGGCTATGAAGTTCTGTCATTAAAAAGAATAAGAATAATGAACATAAATATAAATGGAATTAAAGAGGGCGAAATAAGACCGCTCACCATGGAGGAGACGGTCAGGCTTAGAAGCCTTTGCGGGATGGGAGAGTGGAATAATGGATAAGACACAGAGAATAAAAGAGCTTATTGGCATATTGAACGAAGCAGGCAGGAGCTATTATGCGGGTGACAAAGAAATAATGACCAACTATGAGTATGATGCGCTCTATGATGAGCTTGCAGCACTTGAAGCGGAGACGGGCATAGTCATGTCGGACAGCCCGACCCAGCATGTAGGTTATGAGACGGTGAGTGAGCTTCCAAAGGAGGAGCATGCGGCACCTATGCTAAGTCTTGACAAAACGAAGTCCGTTGACGCGCTTGCTGCATTTGCGGGCACTCATAAGTGCCTTCTCTCATGGAAGCTTGACGGTCTGACCGTAGTTCTTACTTATGAACATGGCGAGCTTATCAAAGCTGTCACGCGTGGTAATGGATATATAGGTGAGGTCATAACGGCAAATGCCAGAACCTTTAAGAATCTTCCGACAAAGATTTCGTATCAGGGAAGACTTGTCATAAGAGGAGAGGCAATAATCACCTACTCTGATTTTGAGAGAATAAATGCACTGATTACCAATGACGGTGAGAAATACAAGAACCCTAGAAATCTGTGCAGCGGCTCTGTAAGGCAGCTTAACAGCGAGATAACCGCTAAGAGGAATGTAAGGCTTAAGGCATTTGCACTCATATCCGCGGTCAATCCCGAGACTAATGAGCCGGATGTGGATTTTGGTAATTCCAAGGAGGGGCAGTTTAACTGGCTCAAAAGCCAGGGCTTCGATACAGTGGATTTTCGTGTTGTGGATGAAAGTAACATGGCTGAGGCAGTTGGGCATTTTGCGAAGGAGGTTGAGAGGAATGATTTTCCTTCGGACGGACTGGTGCTCACCTATGATGATATAGCTTATGGCGAGAGTCTTGGACGTACAGCCAAGTTTCCGCGACATTCAATAGCCTTCAAGTGGAAGGATGAGCTGGTCGACACAAAGCTTCTTGAGATAGAGTGGAGCGCATCACGAACAGGGCTTATCAATCCTGTAGCAATATTTGAACCGGTGGAGATAGAAGGGACAACAGTCTCAAGGGCGAGTGTACACAATGTGAGTATATTAAGAGCATTAGGTCTTGGACTCGGAGATATAATATCTGTCTATAAAGCCAATATGATAATTCCGCAGATTGCAAAGGTTGTGAAAAAGGCTGAGGGCGCTGATAAGTTAGATGACGGTGAGGCTGTGATACCGGATACCTGCCCTGTATGCGGCGGAAAGACAGAGCTGAGAAGCCAGAATGATGCGCTTAGTCTCTACTGTACCAATCCTGAATGTCAGGCAAAGCAGGTGAAGAGCTTCGAGCTTCTTGTCTCAAGAGATGCCCTCAATATTGACGGAATATCCGAAGCAACCCTTGAAAAATTCATAGATGATGGTATGATTAGAACGTATGCCGACATATATCACCTTGAACGCTATAGGGAGCGTATCTGTACCATGGAAGGATTTGGAGAGAAATCCTTTGACAATATGATGAACTCCATAGAAAAATCGCGCGATGTGCAGATAAGCAGATTTATCTATGCGCTTGGCATTCCGGGTGTAGGTGTGGCGAATGCAAAGCTTATATGCAGGCATTTCGACAGTAAGCTTGATGCTATTATTTCAGCGGATGAGAATGAGCTTATGCAGATTGACGGTATCGGAGCTGTCATCGCCGGAGATATAGTCAGGTATTTTTCCGATGAGAAAAAGCGCGGGAATGCTCTTATGCTTGCGCATGAGTTAAGACTTATCCCTGAGGAGAAGGCGGACTTAAGCTCGGACATTGCCGGAAAAACCTTTGTAATAACAGGTTCGGTTGAACATTTTGCCAACAGGAACGAGATCAAGGCTCTCATTGAAAGTCTTGGAGGAAAGGTGGCAGGAAGTGTAAGCTCCAAGACGGACTATCTTATAAACAACGATACAACAAGCAATTCCTCAAAGAATCAGAAGGCTAAGGAGCTTGGCATTCCGATAATATCCGAGGAGGATTTCATAAATATGACAGGAAAGAAGGAAGACTAATGCCTATTAGAATACAGAATGATCTGCCTGCAAGGGCGATTCTTGAAGATGAAAATATATTCGTGATGGACGAGAACAGAGCTTTGTCGCAGGACATAAGACCTTTGGAGGTGCTTATCCTCAATCTCATGCCGATAAAGCAGGATACAGAGCTGCAGCTTCTTAGAGCATTGTCCAATACACCTTTGCAGATAAACATTACTTTTTTACAGCTTGAATCCCATGTGTCAAAGAATACCTCGGCATCACATCTTAACCAGTTTTACCAGACCTTCAGCGATATAAGTAACAGAAATTTCGATGGATTGATAATAACAGGTGCCCCGGTTGAACAGATGGAGTTCGAGGAGGTCACATACTGGGATGAGCTTATAAAGATTATGGACTGGTCGGACGGGCATGTGACTTCAACACTCCATATATGCTGGGGGGCGCAGGCAGGACTGTATCATCATTATGGTATTCACAAGGAGCTGCTGCCTAAGAAGGCATTCGGCATTTTTGAACACAAGGTATTGAACCGCAAGGTTCCTCTTGTCCGTGGTTTTGATGATTATTTCTATGCCCCTCATTCGCGTCATACAACGGTATCTAAAGCTGATATCTTAGCGGATGACAGACTCCAGATACTTGCAGAGTCCGATGAGGTCGGTGTGTTTATTGTGCTTGCGGAGGGAGGCAAAAGAATATTCGTCATGGGGCATCCTGAGTATGACAGAGTGACACTTGATACAGAGTACAAACGTGACCTCGCAAAGGGCCTTCCGATAGACATGCCGCACAATTATTATACTGACGGGGATGTCAACTCAAAGCCGCGTCTTTCATGGAGAGCACATGCGAACAATTTATACACGAATTGGATTAATTATTATGTGTACCAGGTGACCCCGTATATTTTGTAAGAAATAGTGCAGGAATACGCATAAAACAAGGCTTTGATGGCTTAGACGCTTGATTTGTGGGAAAAGGCAATCTTGCATTTTCCCATCCCGAGTGTTAGAATACCTCTAACATAATTTGTGAGAGCAGATTTTCTTGGATAAGCTCAGAAGTGAGGATTGTTATGAAATTTGTTACATACCTTGATGGGAAAAAGGAAAGAGTCGGAGTTTTGAATGAGGACGAGACATGGGTGTATCCGCTCAGGGCGTTTGGCATGCCGTACGAGAGTATGCAGGAGGTTGTGGAGAAGATGTCGAGGGCTGAGAAGGAGCTTATTGGCATATATAACCGCAAGGAGCCGGAGGAGATATACGGTTCGCTTCCGCTCAGGAATGTGGTTCTCTTAGCACCTATTCCAAGACCTAAGCAGGATATAATATGTCTGGGAATCAACTATATGGAGCATGCGGTCGAGTCGGCCAGGTATAAGCAGGAGGCGTTTGGCGGTGAGAGACCTTATGCCGTATATTTTTCTAAGAGAGTGAATGAGGCGGTTCCAAATAAGGGCTTCATCGAGGCGCATGAGAATCTTGTGGACAGCCTTGACTATGAGTGCGAGTTAGCTGTTGTCATAGGAAAGGATGCGAAGAACGTCCCTGAGAGTGAGGCGGCAGATTATATATTCGGTTATACGATTATCAATGATGTTAGCGCAAGAAATGTCCAGACGCGCCATAAGCAGTGGTATTTTGGAAAGAGCCTTGATGGTTTTACACCTATGGGACCTTGTATCACAACTGCGGACAGTATTGCATATCCACCGAAGCTTTCCATCAGCTCCAGGGTGAATGGGGAGCTTAGGCAGAACAGCAACACAGAGCTGCTTATATTTGATGTGGCTCATGTGATAAGCGAGCTTTCCGCCGGTATGACGCTCAAGGCGGGAACTATCATTTCCATGGGAACACCGGCGGGTGTCGGTATGGGATTCCAGCCACCGCGTTTTTTGAAGCCGGGAGATACGGTTGAGTGTATCGTTGAGGGCATTGGAACGCTTGTAAACACGGTGAGATGATGGATTATATAGTTCACATAGATGGATATGCTGGCTGTGCAGACTTAAGCCGCAAGGATTTTTAACATAAATGCTGTCTTAGTCAATAACAATATGTAACATAAATGCAATCTTAAGCAATAAGAATAAGTAATATAAATGCAGTCTTAAGCGACATTTGTGATATAATTACAGGTCTATGCTATAAAAATCCGCAACATAATTTATGACAGAATTATTTTGAACATGCAGACACATCTCACTGCAAATCTTTCATAAATATATATGAAATAACACATGCCAGTATATAGGAGCCGCCGCCGGCGAGCAGGCACAGTAGTTCGGACATGTTTCCTGTGCGGTGAAGGGTTGTATATATTGGTATTGTGGCAAAAAAGCATATAATCGAACGGATGACCGGGGCGGCTGCCAGATTTTTAAATGAGTAGCTGCAGCCGGTTATCTTTTTTAGCACAGCCATCATGTAAAGGCACACGAAAAGATGGCTGGCGATTAGCCCGTAGCAATAGCCGTTTATACCAGTGCGCGGAATTATGAATACGACAATGGCGAGCCGGATGAGCTGTGCAAAAGTAGAGCAGATAAACACGGTTCCGGATTTTCCCAGTGCGTTTAGGGCACTTGACAGAGGCGTAGATAAAAAAACTACAGGACAGATAAGACTCATCAGTCTGACCTGATAGATGACCTCACTGTTATCAAATATTATTCCGCCAAAGCCGGCGCCGTAAAAGAAAAAGCCGGGGATGCACATTATGCCGATATTGCAGGAGAGGGTGAGCGCCAGCTGCATGCTCTTGTTAAGCCGTGAAAGATTGCCGGTCTGCCATGATTTTGAAATATCGGGAAGAAGCGCCTGCGACATCGCATTGGTAAAGGTGGCAGGAAAGAGAACGAGGGGCATGGTCATTCCGGTGAGGACACCGTAGGTGGCAAGAGCCTGTTCATTTGTACTTCCGCAGGTTATGAGCATCATAGGCAGGAGTACGGCTTCAAAGCTCTGCATAAGATGGAGGCATACGCGGTTAGCGGTTATCGGAAGTGCTAACCGGTAATTTACAGCGAGCTGGATTATCCCCTCGCTTATGTAGTATAGCGGTGTTTTAGATAGTGCCGCCTCCTCTGTTTTATACCTGTCTTTCAGAAAAATCACAGCGATGAAGCAGAAAACAGACGAGGCAATCTCACCGGCAAGGATTCCGTAAAGTGCGGTTGAGGCATCGGGGCTTTCACCGTTCTGCTCAGCGATTCCGGCAAAGGTAAAAACACAGGTGATTCTTATAACCTGTTCGATGACCTGTGCCGCCGCAGGAAGAATGTGCAGCTCCAGACCGATAAAATAGCTGGATATCACAGAATGGATACATGCAAATGGCAGGGAGTACGCAGCAATTATGAGCAGGCTTTTGCACAGGTTATCGCTTAAAAACACTTTCGCGATAAATGTGGCGTTTTTGATTATGAGGACAGCTATTATGGTTGATACTGCGGTACAGCAAAGAAGAGCTGCCAGAAAATTGACATACCCCTTATCCTTCTTTTTCTGGGCAGAATATGCGGCTGTATATTTGGTTACGGCTGTTGACAGGCCACCGACGGCTATTGCCTGCCCGAGCACGCATATAGGCATTACCATCTGGTACAGTCCAATCTGGCTTGCAGGCATTATTCGTGAAATATATATTCTGAAAATGAATCCTGCAATACGGCATAATATACCGGATACTGCAAAGATTAGAGTCCCCTTTATTATCGTTTTAGCTGACATTATTCCTCCGTGGAGAGGTTTTTTACCATTCTATTCTGTGATGGGTGTAAGTATGAGGAGAGATTTGGCATGTTTATGTCTGATGGACGAAAATGTGGGAAGCCTGCCGGATTGGAATAATGCGGATTATATCATACTAAAATGATGGGAAAGCAATTAATTCATTGAAAAGAAGAAATATATAGGTTAAAATAAAGTGCAGCTCATACATGGCTTGACAGGTGTTATAGCGGTCATGCACATTAAATCTATGAATATATTTTGACAGATAAGGAGTTTTTATGGCAGATACAGTTGTTGTTGGAATGTCCGGCGGTGTGGATTCATCGGTCACGGCGTACCTTTTAAAGGAACAGGGATATAATGTAGTGGGTGTTACCATGCAGATATGGCAGGATGACAAGGAGTCGGAGACGGATTCCTGCTGCGGAATATCGGCTGTCGGTGACGCTAAGCGCGTTGCGGCAAGGATTGGGATTCCGCATTATGTTATGAATTTCAGGGATGAATTCAAGGAGAAGGTTATAGACTATTTTAATAAGGAATATCTTGCGGGGAGAACACCTAATCCGTGTAATGCCTGCAATCGCTATATCAAGTGGGAGGCATTGCTGAACAGGGCGCGTTCCATCGGCGCAGATTATGTGGCTACAGGGCACTATGCGCGTATTATCAGGCTTACTGACGGAAGGTATGCGATATCAGCGTCGGTTACGGACGCTAAGGATCAGTCCTATGCGCTGTACAATCTTACGCAGGAACAGCTTGCACACACGCTTATGCCGTGTGGCGATTATACTAAGCCACAGATAAGGCAGATTGCTGCAGATATCGGGCTGCTGGTGGCGGACAAGCCGGATAGCCAGGAGATATGCTTTATCCCGGACAATGACCATGCAGCGTACATTGAAAGGGCAACGGGAATTAAGGTGCTGGAAGGCAATTTTGTGGATAAATACGGCAATATTCTGGGAATCCACAAGGGAATAACGCATTACACTATAGGACAGAGAAGAGGTCTTGGGCTTGCCATGGGACATCATGTGTTCGTGTCTGAGATAAGACCTGGGACGAACGAGGTTGTTATAGGCGGGAATGAGGATATTTTCTGCAGAAGCCTTATCGCCGATGATGTCAACTATATGGGTGCCAAGCGGCTTGACAATGTGGACTGTACCGGAAAAATACGCTATGCACACAAGGGCTCTCCATGCCATGTGACTGAGCTTGGCGATGGAAAAATAAGGGTGGATTTCGAGACGCCGCAGAGGGCGATAACACCGGGGCAGGCGGTTGTTCTGTATGCGGATGGATATGTGCTTGGCGGCGGAACGATTATGAACAAGGTCGAATAAGAATGTTAAAAGATGAGAAGCTATAAGCCTCTCATCTCTTTTTTTCTGTCTGTAAACACAGTGTAATACTTAAAACCGGATGACAACAAAATGTCTCTTGCGGCGTCGAAGTGTCCGCCGACATTCACGGCTGTATGGGCATCGGAGCCGATAGTGATAATCTCCCCGCCAAGCTCCCTGTATCTTTTTACTATTTCAGGGCAGGGATTGGTCTGTGACAGGCCTTTGTTAAGCGGAGAAGTATTTATCTCAATGCCGTGCCCGGTATGTATTATTTCTTTTAATATACAGTCGATTATTTCGGAGTGTCTTCTATAATCAAATTGATAGGCTTTATCCGGGGCATATCTTGTGATGTAGTCGAGGTGGCCGTATACATCATAGTTATTGTAGCTCTTTATATTCTCAAGCGTTTTTTCAAAATACAGAGCCACGACATCATCGCAGCTATATCCCTCCCAGAATTCAGGATAGTAAGGGTCTTTGCCGTCTATAAGATGTGTGGAGCCTATTATAAAGTCGAATGGGACACCGGAAGCGACAGCTTCGTTTCTGGCGGCGAGATAGGGCATAAGTCCAAGCTCAACACCGATTTTTATTTTTATTTTCCCGGAATATTTGTTCCTAAGCTCTGATATTTCCTTATAATAAGCCACGGTATCAAATACAAATGCCGGGTTTTCGTAGTCGGGTGTTTCTGGATAATCAAGGTCTGTATGGTCGGTGAAGCATATTTCATCAAGCCCAAGCTCTATTGCATGCCGGATGATATTTTCCGGTTCCTCTGTCGAATCGGATGAATAGCGTGTATGTATGTGGTAATCACATAAATTAAGCTCTGCCATGGAGCACCTCCGTTGTTATCACTGCTTTTATGATGTCCGGGTCAGATGCCGCTGACCTAATACATGTATCATAAATTATACGGTATACACGATGAACCTACAGAGCGGATTTTAACCACAACATCTTTTTTATTTGATTAGTATAAGAAAAATAAAAAAATTTGTCAATTTTATTGTTTTTTATCCTGAAAAAATGTATACATTACTACAATGCTGGAAGAGTGCTTACGGATGAGACTGCGGAAAAGCTCAATTACGGTATCTCTGCCTCAAGGAATTTCAAGGACAGTATAGGCACTATAAGAAAATCTGTTGAGGAAAAGAGGGTATCGGTGGACAACTTTTCACTTGAGTGAATATTTTAAGATAAGACCGGATACATTAAAGGCTGCAATACCGCCCGGGCCATACTGGAGTTAACCCGGATACGGTATTGCAGCCTTATTATGTTTCGTACCGTGTGAGATTATGGAACAGCTTTAATTAGCAGCCAAAGCCGAAAAATCTGCAAATTGCGTTGAAAAGTTCAGTACAGCCATTAAAATTGAAACACATATCTTAAGACCTCCTTTTTTATTTGTCCTTAGCTAAGCACAAATGAATTGTAACAACTATGTAACAATTACTCAATAGGAGAGCGTTTACAAAAAATGAAATATATGGTTATGTAATAGCTCTGTTTGAAATAGCAGCGGATATACCCTGCCCGGCGTATCATTATATAAAAATGTGACATAAATAAAAAATATGTTAAAAATATCATTTATGCTTCAAAAAGCGTAAGAAAATAGAAATTTTTATTAATTCTTTTATAAATAGGACTTGATATTTTGATGTGGATTAGGTAAAATATAGTCAAGATTGATTTATTATTAACAATCAATATTATACATTTTAGGAGGATTTTAAAATGTCAGTTAAAGTTGCGATTAATGGATTTGGTCGTATCGGTCGTCTTGCATTCAGACAGATGTTTGATGCAGAGGGTTATGAAGTAGTTGCTATCAACGACTTAACAAGCCCGGAGATGTTAGCACACTTATTAAAGTATGATACAGCACAGGGTAGCTTCATGGGACGTGTTGGCGAGAACAAGCACACAGTAACATTCAAGGATTCTGTTAAGGGTGAGGACGGAAAGACTGTTGTTGTTCCTGGTTCTATCACTGTTGATGGCAAGGAGATTACAATCTACGCTCAGCCGGATGCTTCTAAGCTTCCTTGGGGCGAGCTTGATGTAGATGTTGTTCTTGAGTGTACAGGTTTCTATACATCCAAGGCTAAGGCACAGGCTCATATTACAGCAGGTGCTAAGAAGGTTGTTATTTCTGCTCCGGCTGGAAATGACCTTCCTACAATTGTTTACAATGTAAACCATACAACACTTACTAAGGAAGATAACATTATCTCCGCAGCTTCATGTACAACTAACTGCTTAGCTCCTATGGCTAAGGCTCTTAACGATTTCGCTCCAATCCAGTCCGGTATCATGACAACAGTTCATGCTTACACAGGTGACCAGATGATCCTTGACGGACCACAGAGAAAGGGTGATAAGAGAAGAGCAAGAGCAGGTGCTCAGAACATCGTTCCTAACTCAACAGGTGCTGCTAAGGCTATCGGTCTTGTTATCCCAGAACTTAATGGCAAGCTTATCGGAGCTGCTCAGAGAGTTCCTACACCTACAGGTTCTACAACAATTCTTAATGCTGTAGTTGCTAAGAAGGTTACAGTTGATGAAGTTAACGCTGCTATGAAGGCTGCTGCTACAGAGTCATTCGGTTATAACACAGAGCAGATCGTATCTAGCGATATCGTTGGTATGAGATTTGGTTCATTATTCGATGCTACACAGACAATGGTTAATGAGCTTCCTAATGGTGGATGCCAGGTACAGGTTGTTTCTTGGTATGATAATGAAAATTCATACACAAGCCAGATGGTTAGAACAATCAAGTATTTTGCTGAATTAAACTAATCGTTTAACATATAAGTAACGAGAGAAAAAACCAGGGAATATATATTATGATATTCTCTGGTTTTTATCTTATATCAAGTATTATTTTGTGATGGATTTATTCATCGTATGTCAGAAATGAATTTGGAGGAAATAAACTATGCTTAATAAAAAGTCTGTTGATGATATCAACGTTAATGGCAAAAGAGTATTATGCAGATGTGATTTTAATGTACCACTTGATGGAGACAGAATAACAGATGAGACACGTCTTGTTGCTGCACTTCCTACAATCAAGAAGCTTATCGCTGATGGTGGTAAGGTTATTCTTTGTTCACATCTCGGAAAACCTAAGGGACCAGATGCAACATTTTCACTTGCACCTGTTGCAAAGAGACTTTCAGAACTTCTTGGTCAGGAAGTAAAGTTTGCTGCTGATGACACAGTTGTTGGTGATAATGCAAGAGCTGCAGTAGCAGATATGAAGAATGGTGATGTTATTCTTCTTGAGAATACACGTTTCCGTCCTGAAGAGACAAAGAATGGTGAAGCTTTTTCTAAGGATCTTGCTTCTATCTGCGATGTATTTGTAAATGATGCATTTGGTACAGCTCACCGTTCACATGCTTCTAACGTTGGTATTTCTGAAGCTATGAAAGCTGAAGGTAAGCAAGCTGCTGCAGGTTACTTACTTGAAAAAGAAATTAAGTTCTTAGGTAACGCTGTTGACAGTCCAAAGCACCCATTTGTTGCTATCTTAGGTGGTGCTAAAGTTTCTGATAAGATTGGTGTTATTAACCACTTATTAGGAAAAGCTGATAAAGTTATCGTTGGTGGTGGTATGACCTATACATTCTACGCTGCTAAGGGTATCAAAATCGGTAACTCTTTAGTTGAAAAAGATAAGATCGAATTAGCTAAGGAAATTATGGAAAAAGCTGGCGATAAGCTAGTATTACCTGTAGACAACGTATGTGCAAAAGAATTTAACAACGATGCACCTAGTGAAGTTGTTGAAGGTGATATTCCAGATGGTTACATGGCTCTAGATATTGGACCAAAATCTGTTGAATTATTTGAAGATACTTTGAAAGATGCTAAGACAGTTGTATGGAACGGACCTATGGGTGTATTTGAAATGAGCAACTTTGCAAAAGGTACACTTGAAGTAGGTAAGTTCTTAGGTACTTTAAGCGATGCTACAACAATTGTTGGTGGTGGCGATTCTACAGCTGCTGTACAACAATTAGGTGTTGCTGACAAGTTAACACACATTTCTACTGGTGGTGGTGCTTCCCTTGAATATCTAGAAGGTAAGACATTACCTGGTATCGCTGCAGTTTCTGATAAGTAATTTAAGTTATAGAAACTAGGTTGAGGTTTAATTTCTGAAAGGATGATTTATTGTGCGTACACCAATTATCGCAGGTAACTGGAAAATGAATATGAATCCAGAACAAACTGCAGAATTTGTAAAAGCTGTTAAGGATAATTTACCAGCAGCATCTGAAGTTGAAGCTGTTATTGCAGCTCCTGCTGTTGACTTACCGGCATTACTTGAAAATGCAAAAGGTTCTGATTTAAAAGTTGCAGCTGAAAACTGCTACTTTGAAGATGAAGGTGCTTTTACAGGTGAAACATCACCAAAAGTACTAAAGGAAATGGGAGTAGACTACGTTGTTATCGGTCATTCCGAACGTCGTGATTACTTCCACGAAACTGATGAAGATATTAACAAGAAAGCTCACGCTATCTTCCGTAATGGTTTAACACCAATCATTTGCTGTGGTGAATCTTTGGAAACTCGTGAAGCTGGAAAAGCTGAAGAATGGGTAGCAAATCAAGTTACAGCAGCTTTGAAGGATCTTTCCGCAGAACAAGTTGCAAGCTTAGTTATCGCTTATGAACCAATCTGGGCTATCGGTACAGGTAAGACAGCTACTGCAGATCAAGCAGAAGAAATTTGTGCAGTAGTTCGTAAGACAGTTGCTGATTTATATGATGAAACAGTAGCTGACAAAGTACGTGTACAATACGGTGGTTCTGTAAAACCAGCTAACGTTAAAGAATTAATGGCAAAAGAAAACATTGATGGTGGATTAGTTGGTGGAGCTTCATTAGTTCCTGATTCATACTTACAATTAGTAAACTACAAAAACTAGTTTTTAGGATAAATTATTCATAAGTAATTGAATAATTTAGTAAAAACCCTTAAAATATCTATTAGAGAAGGAATTCTCAGTTAATTTTTATAAACTCAAAGGAGTGTAATTTAATGTCTGCAATTACAGAAATTTATGCACGCGAAGTTTTAGATTCACGTGGTAACCCAACAGTTGAAGCTGAAGTATATACACAAGATGGTGGTTTCGGTCGTGGAATCGTTCCTTCTGGTGCATCTACAGGTGAACATGAAGCTGTTGAATTACGCGATGGTGACAAAGATCGTTACATGGGTAAAGGTGTAACAAAAGCTGTTGCTAACGTTAATGATATCATTGCTAAGGAAATCGTTGGTTACGAAGTTACTGATCAAGTTGCTATCGATAAAGCAATGATTGCTTTAGATGGTACACCAAATAAAGGTAAGTTAGGTGCTAACGCAATCTTAGCAGTTTCTATTGCTGTTGCTCGTGCAGCTGCTGACGAATTACAAGTTCCATTGTACAACTATATTGGTGGTTTCAATGCTCACGTATTGCCAACACCTATGATGAACGTTATCAATGGTGGTGCTCACTCTGATAACAAGGTTGACTTCCAAGAATTTATGATTATGCCTGTTGGTGCTCCAACAGTTAAGGAAGCAATCCGTATGGGTTCAGAAACATTCCATCACTTACAAAAATTATTAGCTGCTGATGGTAAAGTAACATCCGTTGGTGATGAAGGTGGTTTTGCTCCTGACTTTGCAAACAACGAAGAACCATTAGAATACCTTATCAAAGCTATTGAAGCTGCAGGTTACAAGCCAGGTAAGGATATTGCTATTGCTGTTGACGTTGCTTCTTCTGAACTTTGGGACAATGATTCCAAGAAGTACAAGTTACGCTGGTCAACAGGTGAAGAATTCACAACTGAAGAATTCATCAAATATCTTGAAGGCTTAGTTGCTAAGTACCCAATTATTTCTATCGAAGATCCTATCGATGAAAACAACTGGGATGACTGGGTAACAATTACTTCTGAACTTGGTAAGAAAGTTCAATTAGTTGGTGACGACTTCTTCGTTACAAACACAGAATACCTACGTAAAGGTATCAAGATGGGTGCTGCAAACTCTATCTTAATCAAGGTTAACCAAATCGGTACATTAACAGAAACAATGGAAGCTATCGAAATGGCTAAAGAAGCTGGCTACACAGCTATTGTTTCACACCGTTCTGGTGAAACTGAAGATACAACAATTGCTGACTTAGTTGTTGCTACAAATGCAGGTCAAATTAAGACTGGTTCTATGAGCCGTACAGACCGTCTTGCTAAGTACAACCAATTAATGCGTATTGAAGATCAATTAACAGACTTGGTTGCTAAGTACAAGGGTATCAACTCATTCTACAACTTGAGTGAACAAGCTCGTCAAGACATCATTAACAAGTAATTGTTATGACTTAGAAAGAATGTGATTATTAATCACATTCTTTTTTTGTTTGCTAAATTGAATATTAACTTATATAATATAAATGATTTAAAGAGATAAGTAATTATCTCTTTTTGTTTTATATTTTATAGAACGTACGTTTTAAAGGCGGTGATATTAACATGGAGAGAAAAATTTTGCATATTGATATGGATGCATTTTATGCTTCTATTGAAATGAGAGATAACCCAGAGTACTTAAATAAGCCGTTAGTGATTGCTAGAAATCCTAAACATACTGCTGGAAAGGGAGTTGTAGCAACTGCTAATTATGTTGCTAGAAAATATGGAATTCATTCTGCAATGAGTGCTCAAAAAGCATTAGATAAGTGTCCTCATGCAATTTTTAAAACTCCTGATTTTGCTAAATATCGCCGAGTATCCAGTCAAATTCATACAATATTTCATGAGTATTT
>OGGZ01000795.1_pt1 | contig 31644 bp, 34 predicted proteins | sample 1571371 | NCBI WGS metagenome assembly OGGZ01 (sample SAMEA2582025, study PRJEB24529) | metagenome | biome: Human gut stool | place: China | collected 2011
AAAATGATCTCAATTGATTTGCCGCCTGCGGGCGGCAAACTCTGCGAGGCTTTTTTGACAAACTGAGACATCCCCGATGCCATGCATCGGGGATGTCTTTTGTATACGGATTGTTATTTTTGAGAAAAATACTGCGAACAGGAATCAGAATTCCTGGGACTCCGGGTGCATCTGCTGCTTGACCCGGCGGCCGGTGGGGGTGGCGGCCAGGCCGCCCAGGGCGGTTTCCCGGAACTCCACCGGCATGCGGCGGCCCACCTCGCCCATGGCGTCGATGACCTCGTCCACGGGGATGCGGCTTTCGATGCCGGCCAGGGCCATGTCCGCCGCGCTGATGGCATTCACCGCGCCGATGACGTTGCGCTTGACGCAGGGGACCTCCACCAGGCCCGCCACGGGGTCGCACACCAGGCCCATGAGGTTCTTCAGGGCCATGGCCACGGCGTGGCCGATCTGCTGGCCGGTGCCGTCCCGCAGGGCCACCAGGGCTCCTGCGGCCATGGCGGAGGCGGTGCCGATCTCCGCCTGACAGCCGCCGGAGGCACCGGCGATGCAGGCCTTGTAGGCGATCACCGCGCCGATGCCGCTGGCCACATACAGGGCCTCCAGGATCCGGTGCTGGCTCAGCTCCTCATACTTGCACATGGGCAGCAGCACCGCCGGAAGCACGCCGCAGGCGCCCGCCGTGGGGGCCGCCACAATGCGGCGCATGCAGGCGTTGGACTCCGCCATGGACAGGGCCTCGGCGATGACCTCGCTGACGTAGCCGCCGGACATGGCCCGGCCCCGGATGGAATACTGCCGCATTTTCAGGCCGTCGCCGCCTACCAGGCCGCTGACGCTGCGGCGGCGGCCGGTGTAGGTGTCCGCCGCGTCCACCATGTATTGCCAGGTGGTCAGCATTTTTGCCATGGATTGCTGACAGGTCACCTGGCGCTCGTCCATGTCCGTCTCCAGCACGATCTCCCAGAAGGGCTTGTGCTCGGCTTCCATGCGGTCAAAGATTTCCTTCATCGAATCCAGCGACATCGTCATCATCCTCCTTATCGTAATAGGTCACCGACAGAATGCCCGTCAGCTCCGAAAGAAACGCCACCTGGTGGGGCTTGATATGCTGGTCGGTCTCGATGACCATCAGCGCGTCGCCGCCCCGCTTGTGGCGGCACAGGCTCATATTAGCCACGTTGATGCGCAGCTGGTTCAGCACCGATGTTACCGCCGCCACGGCACCGTTTTCATCCTGGTTCCGGATGACCAGGGTGTTGAACATGCCGTCGAAGCTGACGTCGATGCCGTCCACCTTGTTCACCAGGATGCGGCCGCCGCCTACGCTGCAGGCCTGAAGCTCCAGCTTTTTGCCGCCGGCGTCCCAGGTTTCGATCACGGCGGTGTTGGGGTGGGCGTCCCGCAGCTCCACAGTGTCGATGGTGAACTCCAGCCCACGCTTTTTAGCCTCCTGGTAGGCGTAGGGGATGCGGAGATCGTCGGGCTTCATGCCCAGAAGACCGGCCACCAGGGCCCGGTCCGTGCCGTGACCGGGGCCGGTCTCGGCAAAGGAGCCGTGCAGATGGATCTTGGCCTCCACCGGCTCGTCGCCCAGCAACGTCCGGGCCATGCTGCCGATGCGGACCGCTCCCGCCGTGTGGGAGCTGGACGGGCCCACCATCACCGGGCCCAGAATATCAAAAATATCCAGCATGTGATCGTTCCTCGCTTTCTCTGTGCAATCAGGGCCATGATAGCACAGAGTACCAAAAAAAGCGATAGGGTTTCTGAAATTTTTTGAGATTTTACAGAGTAACGCAAAATTTTACCAGATGCGCCCGGCGCATATTCGGGGCATCGGCGGCACAATCTATGGTTGCGATACCCAACGGCGGTTTTCGCTGAAAACGCAAGAAAGGAGAACGCAATCATGTCTACCAAGAATACCAACAAGCTGAACGTGCCCCAGGCCCGTGCCGCCATGGATAAGTTCAAGATGGAGGCTGCCAGCGAGGTGGGCGTCAACCTGAAGGAAGGCTACAACGGCGACCTGACCTCCCGCGAGGCCGGTTCCGTGGGCGGCCAGATGGTCAAGAAGATGATCGAGTCCTACGAGAAGAACCTGTAACCATATACGCATAATAAAACTGACGCTGCTGCCGCAGCGTCAGTTTTATTATGGAGGTCTGAGGGGGGTGGCTACGGCTTTCTTGGTCAGTCCACAATCGTCCGGGCCATTTCCTCCGGCGTGATGCGGTACACGGCCCCGCCAAGGGGCTCAAGCGCCGCCAGCACGGCAGAACGTTCGTAGCGGCAGCCCAGCAGCACAGAGCAAATTGCTTCCGCGTCCAGAGTGGAAAAAAAGTCGCCGTAAACCGAGGCGCTGCGGATGATACCCTTCCGGACCTCGATTTTAAATTGAATTTTTCCCCCTGCAAAGCGGCCGGTGCGCTCAATGTTGAATTGGGGGTCCGCGCCGAAGATACGGTCCCAGCTGTTGAATTTTTCCCGGGCCAGCTCCCGGATGCGGGCGTCGTCCTCCGGCGTGACGGTGTAGACGGCGGTGCTGCCGTTCATGATATGGCGCACCATGGTCTCCTTGAAGGTCTCCGGGTCCATGGGCTGGGGCAGATGGTCGGAGATGTTGGTGACCCGGTCCCGGACGGACTTGATGCTCTTGGAGGTGATCTTGTAGCTGTCCACCGTGGTGGACGCCACCATCTGCCGGATATCCGTGTCAAACAGCAGGGAGCCGTGATGGACGATGCAGTCCCCCAGCCGGTACTGGGCGTTGCCGGAGAATTTTCGCCCGTCGATGGTCAGGTCGTTGCGGCCGTTGAAGGAGGCGGTGACTCCCATCTCTTCCAGTGCGCCGATCACCGGGGCGATGTATTGGCCAAACTCGATCTCCCCGGCCTCCCGGTGCTGGATGAAGGAAAACTGCCAGCCGCCCAGGTCCGTATAGATGGTGCCGCCGCCGCTCATCCGCCGCACCAGGTGGATGCCGTGGGCGTCGGCATAGGGCTTGTTGATCTCCTCCAGTATGTTCTGGTATTTGCCCACCATCAGCGTGGGCGTGGTGCGCCAGAACAGAAACACCGTGTCCGGCAGGCGCTTTTCCACCGTGAAGTAGTTCTCAAGGCCGAAGTTGTAGTAAACGTCCGTGGAGCCGGTCTCAATATAGATCATGCACGTCCTCCAGGGCCTCCCAGGCCTTATAGGAGCTGCGGGCCAGAGGCGCGGAGGCTACATGGCGGAAGCCCTTAGCCAACGCCAGCTCCTTCCACCGGGCGAAATCCTCCGGCGCGGCATACCGGGCCAGGGGATAGTGCTGCGGCGTGGGCTGAAGATACTGGCCGATGGTGAGAATATCGCAGCCGGTTTCCAGAATGTCGTCCATCAGGCGGTCGATCTGCTCCTCCGTTTCGCCCAGGCCCACCATGAAGCCGGTTTTGGTCAGCAGGGTGGGATCCTGCTCCTTGCAGTACCGCAGCACCTCCAGGGACCGCTCATACCGGGCCTGGGGCCGGACGGCGCTTTGCAGCTCCCGCACCGTCTCCACATTGTGGTTCAGCACCTCCGGATGGGCGGCAATCACCATGTCCAGGGCGGCGCGATCCCCCTTCATGTCGGAGATCAGCGTCTCCACGGTGGTGCCGGGACATGCGGCCCGGATGGCCCGGACGCATTTGGCGAACTGCTCCGCCCCGCCGTCGGGCAGATCGTCCCGGGTGGAACAGGTGAGGACCACATGCCGCAGATTCAGCTTTTTTGCGGCCTTTGCCACGTTCATGGGCTCCTCCGGGTCCGGCGGCAGGGGCCGCCCGGTGGTGACGTTGCAGAACCGGCAGTTCCGGGTGCAGATACTGCCCAGGATCATAAACGTGGCGGTGTGCTTCCGGTAGCACTCCCCCAGGTTGGGACAGTTGGCCTCCTTGCACACGGTGTTGAGCTTCAGGTCCCGCATCAGCTCCGCCACTTCATCCACGGCCTCCTGATTATAGCGGACCTTCAGCCAATCGGGTTTTCTCTCCATGCCGGCCCTCACTCCGTTTCCAGAATGGCCACCGGCGTTTCCACGTCCACCGTGTCGCCCTCCTCGAAAAGCTGCTTTTTCAGCACGCCGTCCTGGGTGGCCTCGATCTGGTTGACCACCTTGTCCGTCTCGATTTCGAACAGGGGCTCACCGGCGGAAACGGGCTCGCCCTCCTCCTTCAGCCAGGCGCACAGAACGCCCTTTTCCATCTCCGGCCGCAGCCGGGGCATGACAATATTTTTCTCCATGATAAAAATCTCCCTTTCTCGCAGAATATCCGGCTACATCAGCCAGTCCATCAGTTCATCGGCCCGATCCGGGGCCACCCGGAGACAGGCCGAGGAAAAGCGCTCCGGGTCCAGCCGTCCGCCCTCCAGCAGTGCGGCAGCCAGGCCTCCGTCCAGCAGGGGACAGTCCACCGTTACACCGGACACAATCCCCCGTTTGGCCTGATAGGCCACCCGGATGGGCGCCCCTGCGAACACGCCGGTTTTTTCATAGGCAAAGGCCGGGGTCTTGCCCCAGGTCCACTCCCAGGAACGGTATTTCTCGTCCCGCAACCGGCAGACCTCCGCCTCCTGTTCCGGCGTCAGCGTCAGCCGGGGACTGCCGGGGGGCACCATCCGGTCCAGAAGCCGCTCCCGGAACTCCTCAATGGTCATGGGCCGGGCCAGGTGCTCCCGGATATTGGTAACCGGGCAGATGGCGGATTGGGTCCCCTTGCTCTGGAAGCAGTCGTTTTTCCGGTGGGTGGTGATCTGATCCAGAACCTCCAGGTCAGAGGAAAACAGCAGGGTGCCGTGGTGCAGAAGCCGGCCCCGGGACATCCGCTGGGCGCTGCCGGAGATCTTCAAATCGCCGATGGCAATGTCACAGGTCCGGTTTTTCCGGGCCGGAACGCCGATGTCGTTCAGTGCCGCCAGGATAGGCCCCAGGCACTGGTCGTAGTCTATCGCGGCCCCGCCGTCGGAAATGTATGCATAGTTCAGATTCCCAAGGTCGTGGTATACCGTGCCACCGCCGGTGATGCGCCGGATCACCGGGATCCCCAGCTGCCGCAGGGACTCCACGTGCACCTCCCGGCAGATGTTCTGATAACTGCCCACGATCACGGCGGGGTCGTTCTGCCACAGCAGGAAAACGTCGTCCTCCAGAAAGGTCTGATAGACGTATTCCTCAAAGGCCTGGTTGTAAAACGGGTCGTGGGAGGAATTCAGCACCGTCAGCATAGCGGCACCTCCTTTCAGCGCTGTGTCGATATGGCATTCTCATTTTATCGGACCCTGTCCCTGATGTCAATAGTGTGAGGGCACTACGTTTTTGTGAAGAAATGGGACGGGCCGGAGGAATTCCTGTGTATGGGGAGCACCGGAGAATAAAAAACTGACGCCGCGGCAGCAGCGTCAGTTTTGTTATGGATTCGGGTTAATCGGCTTTGGCTTCCTTTTTCTGGGGCAGGGGGATCTGGGCCAGGACCACCGCCGCGAACATCAGCACGCAGCCCAGATATTCCCGGCCGGTCATCTGCTGGTGCAGGACAACGGCACCGGCGATGACGGCGAACACGCTCTCCAGGCTCAGCAGAATGGTGACCACCGTGGGATTGGAGCCCTTCTGAGCCAGGATTTGCAGGGTGTAGCCCACGCCGCAGGAGAACACGCCCACATACAGCAGGGGCCAGATGCAGTCCAGCAGCACCTGGAAGCTGATGGTGTCGAAAAACAGGGCCAGAATGGTGGACCAGGTGCCGGCAAACAGGAATTGCAGGCAGCTGAGCTTCACACCGTCACAGGTGGCGGTGAAATGGTCGATCACCAGGATATGTACGGAAAAGCATATGGCACATACCAGCACCAGCAGGTCGCCGGGGGCCAGGGAGAAGCTGCCCTTGATGCACAGCAGGTACAGAGCACCCACGGACAGAGCCACGGCGATCCACACCGGCAGGCTGACCCTCCGGCGGAAGAACAGGCCGAACACCGGCACCAGCACCACATACAGAGCGGTGATGAACCCGGCCTTGCCGCCGTCGGTACCGGCCACAAGACCTGCCTGCTGGAAGTTGGAGGCAATGGCCAGCACCGTGCCGCAGCAGAAGCCGCCCAGCCACAGCTGCCTGCGCTGGGCCTTCTTCTCCGCAGGGGAGATCTGGGGCCGGTCCTTCCTGAAGCCGCTTGAAACGGCCAGAACCACCAGCAGGGACAGCACGGCGATGTAATACCGGGTGCCGTTGAAGGTAAACGCGCCCATGGCGTCGGCGCAGACGTCCTGGGCCACGAAGGCCGTGCCCCAGATAAAGGCCGCCAGAATGGGAAATACCACCTGGCGAAGCTGATTGTTTTTCATACGAATGCTCTCTCTCTTTCTTCTTATGCTTGCGGGCCGTCCTCGCCCCCGGCCGGGGCGTCGACGTGCCAATGAAACTTCTTTTCGGTGCCGGACAGCAGCCGCTGGATGTTGCCCCGGTGGCACCAGATCACAAGGGCCGCTATCGCCGCAGACAGGACGGTATACAGCCAGTTATGGCCCATCAGCAGGAACACCGACACCGGCATGCTGGCCGTGGCGGCGATGGAGCCCAGGGACACATACCGGGTGGTCAGCCACAGCACCGCAAACAGGCCCCAGGCGATCAGGGCCACCCGCCAGTCCAGCAGCAGCACCAGCACGCCGCCGGACAGGATGCCCTTGCCGCCCCGCAGTCCGAAGAACACCGGGAACATGTGCCCCAGCTCGCAGCCGATGCCTGCGATCAGCAGGCCCAGGGTCCAGTCGCCTGCCACCCAGTGCATCAGGTATCCGCCGATGAGGCAGGCCAGAACGGTTTTCCCCATGTCGCAGACGATGACGCACAGGGCGTACCGGGCGCCGTAGGTCCGGTAGAAGTTTGTCAGGCCCGCGTTGCCGCTGCCATGCTGGCGTACATCGTCCCGGATGATGAAATGGGAGGTCATCACCGACCCGTTGAAGCAGCCCAGCAGATACGACACCAGCAGCGTCAGGGCCACGGTAAATACCACAGACACGTCAGCTATCCTCCTCGCCCTTCTGGCGCACGGTCATGATGATGGGCGTGCCCTCCAGGCCGAACACACTGCGGATCTGGTTTTCCAGATACCGGCGATAGGAGAAGTGGAACAGCTTCTTGTCGTTGCAGAACACCACGAAGTGGGGCGGGCGGATGCCCACCTGGGTCATGTAGTAGATCTTCAGCCGACGGCCCTTGTCCGTGGGGGGCTGCACCCGGGTCTGGGCATCGGCCAGAACAGAGTTGAGCATACCGGTGGTGATGCGCATGGAGGCCTGCTCCCGGACGTAGTTGATCAGCTCAAACAGGCGGCTGACCCGCTGACCGGTCATGGCGGAGATGAACACAATGGGGGCGTAGGTCATATAGCTCAGGTCCCGGCGGATGTCCTCCCGCATGCGGTCCATGGTCTTGCCGTCCTTTTCCACCAGGTCCCACTTGTTCACCACGATGATGCAGGCCTTTCCGGCGTCGTGGGCCAGGCCCGCCACCTTGGTGTCCTGCTCGGTAACGCCGTCCTGGGCGTCGATCATAATGAGGCACACGTCGCTGCGCTCGATGGCCATGGTGGCCCGCAGGACACTGTATTTCTCGATGGCGTCGTCCACCTTGGACTTTTTGCGCATACCGGCGGTGTCGATGAAGTTATACTTGCCGGTGGCGTTTTCAAAGTAGCTGTCGATGGCGTCCCGGGTGGTACCGGCCACGTCGCTGACGATGACCCGCTGCTCGCCCAGGATCCGGTTGGTGAGGCTGGACTTGCCCACGTTGGGCTTGCCGATGATGGCCACCTGGATCACGTCGCTGTCCTCCTCCTCGTCGGTCTCTGGCGGGAAGTATTGCAGGCAGGCGTCCAGCAGGTCGCCGGTGCCGTGGCCGTGGACGGCGGACACGGCGATGGGGTCGCCCAGACCCAGGTTGTAAAACTCATAGAACTCCGGGTCGGCGGGGCCGGTGGAGTCCATCTTGTTCACTGCCAGAACGATGGGCTTTTTGGACCGCTGGAGCATTCCGGCCACCTCCTGGTCGGCGGCGGTCATACCGGTCTTGATGTCCGTTACCAGGACGATGACGGTGGCGTTGTCGATGGCGATCTGGGCCTGTTGGCGCATGAAGGCCAGGATCTGGTTGTCGGTGTTGGGCTCGATGCCGCCGGTGTCCACCAGGGTGAACTTCCGGCCGTTCCAGTCGCTTTCGCCGTAAATGCGGTCCCGGGTGACGCCGGGGGTGTCCTCCACGATGGAAAGACGCCGCCCGATGATTTTGTTGAACAGCATGGACTTGCCCACGTTGGGGCGGCCCACGATGGCGATCAGGGGCTTGGACATAGGGGTTACCTCCTTTTATTTGGGTATGGCGGTCATTCCGCCGCAAACATGGCGTCCACCAGGGCGAAGCCGTCCTCGTCCACCACCTGGACGGGAACGCCCAGCTCCCGGCTCAGACGCTCCACGGTGTAGTCATCCAGAAACACGGTCTCGCCGTGGCGCATCATGTGGATGGGGATCAGCACCCGGTCCCCCAGGTCCCGGCCCCGCAGCTGGGCGGAGATATCCTGGCCGGTAAGCAGGCCCGCCACGTCGATGGTGTGGCCGAAGAAGTCGTTTTCCACGGCGATGACCTGGCCCCGCAGGCCGGGATAGTCCCCCATGGCCCGCTGCACCAGGCCCCGGAGAAACGGGGCCGCCGCCGTGCCGGTGGCGATGGTGAAAGGGGAGAAGCGCGCAGGCACGTCCACCGTGGCCAGCCCCGCCAGGAAATCATCCTCCAGGGAGCGCATCAGGCCCACGCCGTTTTCCAGCTGGCGATAGCCCTCGTAATACTCCGCCTGGGGCAGGGGACGGCCTGCTCGCAGATACAGCTCGTCGGCGCAGAAGAAGCGCCGGGTGCCGAAGCGGCGGAGGTTCTCCCGGCCGAACTCGTCGGCGATATCGATGATCTCGGCGGCGGTGGCGGCGTCCACCGGGCGGAGCTTAGCCAGGCCCTGGCGGTATTTGGTGATGCCCACCGGCACCAGGGAGCAGCTGGAAAACTGCATCTCCGTCAGGTCCCGGAGGGTCCGGCGCAGCTGGTCCCCGTCGTTCCAGCCGGGGCACACCACGATCTGGCCGTTCATCACGATTCCCGCCTTGCAGAAGGCCCGGATATAGTCCAGGGACCGCAGGGCGTTTTTGTTTCCCAGCATGGTGCAGTGGAGCTGGGGGTCCGTGGTGTGGACGGAGACGTTGATGGGGCTGATGCGCAGGTCGATGATCCGCTGGGCCTCCCGCTCCGTCAGGTTGGTCAGGGTGATATAGTTGCCCTGCAGAAAGCTCAGCCGGGCGTCGTCGTCCTTGAAATACAGGGTCTGGCGCATACCGGGGGGCATCTGGTCCACAAAGCAGAAAATGCAGTGGTTGGCGCAGGAGCGCATTTCGTCCATCAGAACGGTGTCGAAATTCAGGCCCAGGTCCCGGCCCTCGGGCTTGCGCAGGGACACGGTCCGCACGGCGCCGGAGGGCTCCCGCAGCTCCAGGCGGCAGTCGGTATCGTAGCCGTAAAAGCGATAGTCCAGCACGTCGATGATCTCGTGGCCGTTGATGGTCAGCAGCTGCTCCCCGGGGTTGATCCCGGCCCGCTCCGCCGGGCTGTGCCGGTCCACGGAGGTGATGATGGTGCTCATTTGTTGTTCCTCTTTAGCTCTGGCGGCATAATACCGCAGTTTATCCAAACTATTATACCCAAGTTTTCCCGGTTTTGCAAGACCGATTCCGGTCATTTCTGCCGGGAAAAAATCACCCCTTTTCTTTTGACAAAATATACGCTATAATATGATTTTAGATCAACATACACCGGGAGGGAATCATATGTCCTCACAGCTGCTTGAGATATTGAACGGCGTGAAAACCATGTCCATTGTGGGCATGTGCAAAAACGCGGGAAAAACCACCATGCTCAACTGGATGCTGCACCATGACCGGCTCCGGGGGACCCTGGGGCTGACGTCCATCGGCCGGGACGGCGAGTCCACCGACGTGGTGACGGGCACGGAAAAGCCTGGCATCTTCGTCCGGGAGGGGACGCTGATCGCCACGGCCCGGGATATGCTGCGGCTGGGCGATGTGACCACGGAGATCCTGGCCACCACCGGCATCCCCACGCCTCTGGGCGAGGTGGTGATCCTCCGGGCCCGCAGCGCCGGAAACGTCCAGCTGGCGGGTCCGTCCATCACCAGCCAGCTGCGGGAGGTGTCCCGGATGTTTTTTGAGCTGGGGGCGGACAAGTCCATCATCGACGGGGCCCTGGGCCGGAAATCCCTGGGAGCCCGGGCGGTGGCCGAGGGCGTGGTGCTGTGCACCGGCGCGTCCTATCACATGAGCATGGAAAAGGTGGTGGCGGACACCGCCAACATCTATCGCATCATGAACCTGCCCAAGGCGGAAACTCTGCCGCCGGAGGCGGAGGAGGGCCTGGAAAAGTGCCTGAAGGAGCACGGCGAGGCCCTGGCCCCCGGGGCGCTGACGGATTCCATGGTGGTGCCCCTGCTGCGCAGCGGCGTGCTGCGGGGCGGCCGCCTGGTGGTCAAGGACCCCAGCCGGGTGCTGCTGACGCCGGACACCCTGGATAAGCTCCGGACCCGCCAGGTGCGGCTGGAAACCGCCGAGGCCGCCCGGACCCTGTGCGTCACCATCAACCCCGTGTCCGCCTACGGGTGGAAATTCGACAAGGACGAGTTCATGGCCCGGATGAAGGAGGCCGTGGACGTACCGGTCATCAATGTAAAGGAGGAGCTGGCATGATCCAGATTCGTTTTGAGGAGAGAGAGAAGATCGGCCTGCAATACATCCTGGAGAGTCTGCACGGGTGCAGTCCCTTCGGCCAGGAGCGCATCCGCCGCCTGCGGTACTATACCCCGGACGAGCGGGAGGAGCTGGAGCTGGAGCTGCGCAACGTGGAGCGGGCCGCCGCCCATGCGGAGGAGCTGAAGGACCTGTATGACCAGATCTGCGTGGTGCTGTGCCAGATGAAGGACATCCGGGGCTCCCTGCGCCGGTGCCGGGAGCTGGAGGTGCCGGACCATGTGGAGCTGTTCGAGCTGAAGGGCTATCTCCAGCGGCTGGAGACCCTGCGCCCCCTGTTTGAAAAGCTGCGGGACACGGCGGGCCTGACGGGCCTTGCCTTCCACGATCCGGCGGCGGCCCTGGCCATTCTGGACCCGGAAAACACCCGCAGCCGGGGCTTTTACATTCCCGACGCCGCCACCCCCAGACTCCGGGAGATCCGCTCCGCCAAAAAGCAGGTGGAGGAGCAGCTGTACCGGGCCCAGACCGATGCGGAGAAGGACGACCTGCGGCAGAAGCGGGTGCGCATCTGCGCCGAGGAGGACAGCGAGGAGATGAAGGTCCGCCGCTCCATGGGCGCGGCTCTGGCCCCCATGGCCGACGACCTGCTGGCCGATGCCGACACCGCCGGACGGCTGGACTTCCTGATCCAGAAGGCCCTGTTTGCCCACCGGTTCGGCGGCGTCCGGCCGGAGCTGACCGACACCGCCCTGGAGCTGACGGATATGATCAACCCGGAGCTGTGCGACCTGCTGCAGGAGCAGGGCCGGGCCTTTGTGCCGGTGTCCATCTCCCTGGACCGGGGAGCGGCGGTGATCACCGGCGCCAACATGGGCGGCAAGTCCGTGGCCATGAAAACCGTGGCCCTGAACGTGCTGCTGCTGCAGGCGGGCTTCCTGGTCTGCGCCAAAAGCGCCCGGATGCCCCTGTTCTGGAGCGTCCATATGCTGTTTGACGATCTGCAGTCCATCCAGTCGGGCCTGTCCGGCTTCGGCAGCGAGATCGTCCAGTTCCAGAAGGCCCTGGCGGAGGTGGAGCAGGGCTACTCCCTGTTCCTGCTGGACGAGTTCGCCCGGGGCACCAACCCCGACGAGGGAGCCATCATCGTCCAGGCGGTGACCCGGTATCTCAACGACGTCAACGCCATCTCCCTGCTGACCACCCACTATGACAAGGTGGCCGAGCACGCCCGGGTCCACTATCAGATCATCGGCCTGCGGGATGTGGACCCCGAGCAGATCCGCCGGGAGCTGGCCGCCACCAACGAGGACGGCGTGGCCGTTATCGCCCGGCACATGAACTATGGCCTGTACCGGGTGGAGGGCCGGTCCGACTGCCCCCGGGACGCCCTGAACATCTGCCGGATGCTGTCGCTGAAGCCGGAAATTCTGGAGAAAATCGAACAGAGCTATTGATTTTATTGCAGGGGGAAATGTCCGCGCACGGCGGACATTTCCCCTTGTGCGTTCTGTCGCCCCCGGCGTTTATTCAGGGGAAACGGAGTGCGAAATTTTGTCAGATGTGCAAAAAAGTTATTGTGATTTCTGTCACAAATTCTATTGACAAATTCGAGGCCATCGCGATATAATGGGTGCAACAGAAGTTCATACTACAATCAATAGAGGCGCGGGCGACAGGGTACTGCTTCGCAGGGGACAGACATCCGGTATAACCGGAGCAGGAAGGGGCCGCCCGCCGAAAGGACAATGCCGGTCTGTGACCTTGCCCTTGGGGACGTCTGCGTAAGCGGCGTTACTGTCATGTTATCGTGTTTGTAACATGGAGCGCTATTGGTCAATGACCTTGACCGATAGCGCTCTTTTTATGCCCGAAGGAGCGCCGGAGAGAAGGAAGGCCTGTTTGCAGCAAGGCTTCTGTTGAAGGCGATCCCAAAAAATCTGAAGGAGGAAAATACTTATGGAAAAGATGACTTCTCTGCTGCGTCTGCGTATGAGCGCCAAGGATGCTCATTACGGCGGAAACCTGGTGGACGGCGCACACATGGTGCACCTGTTCGGCGACGTGGCCACCGAGCTGCTGATCAAGTGCGACGGCGACGAGGGCCTGTTCTGTGCCTATGACAACGTGGAGTTCCTGGCTCCCGTGTACGCCGGCGACTACATCGAGGCTTATGGCGAGATCGAGAAGGTCGGCAACACCTCCCGCACCATGAAGTTCGAGGCCCGCAAGGTCATCGTGTCCCGTCCCGACATCAGCGCTTCCGCTGCCGACGTTCTGGAAGAGCCCATCGTGGTCTGCCGCGCCCACGGCACCTGCGTGACTCCCAAGGACTGCCAGCGCAAGAAGATCGAGAAGTAAGGGAGCGGCAGAAATGGAAAAGCTGATTATCACCGCTGCTATCTGCGGCGCCGAGGTCACCAAGGCGCAGAATCCCGCCGTGCCCTACACCGTGGAGGAGATGGTCCGCGAGGCCAAGTCCGCCTACGAGGCCGGCGCCGCCATTCTGCACATCCATGTCCGCGAGGACGACGGCACCCCCACCCAGGACCGCGAGCGCTTCCGGGTGGTCATGGACGCCATCCGCAAGGAGCTGCCCGACGTCATCATGATCCCCTCCACCGGCGGCGCCACCGGCATGTCCCCCGAGGAGCGTCTGCAGCCCACCGAGCTGTACCCCGAGATGGCCACGCTGGACTGCGGCACCTGCAACTTCGGCGACGAGGTGTTCGACAACACCATGCCCACCATGCGTGCTTTCGGCAAGCGCATGCTGGAAAACAACATCAAGCCCGAGTACGAGTGCTTCGAGCTGGGCCACATCGACACCATCCTTGGCATGGCCAAGAAGGGTGAGGTGCCTGCCCATCCCATGCAGTTCAACTTCGTCCTGGGCGTCCACGGCTGCACCCCCGCCACCGTGGAGAACCTGGCTTTCTTCGCCAGCAAGATCCCTGCCGGTTCCACCTGGACCGTGTCCGGCGTGGGCCGGGCCGCCTGGACCATGGCGGCCGCTGCCATCGCCATGGGCGGCAACGTCCGCGTTGGCTTCGAGGACAACATCTATCTGGGCAAGGGCCAGAAGGCCGCGTCCAACGGCGAGCTGGTGGCCAAGGTGGTCCGCATCGCCAAGGAGCTGGGCCGCGAGATCGCCAACCCCGCCGAGGCCCGCGAGATCCTGAGCCTCAAGCCCCTGCAGTAACCCGACAAACAATTAAGAGAATTATATTAGGAGGATTTTTACAATGGCTGAACTGAAAGGCAACAAGTACGGTACCCATCGCGTTATCGAGCCCAAGGGCGTTCTGACCCAGGCTGCTTGGAAGGTCGACAACGACATGTCCAAGGTCTATTCCAACGAGATCGTCTGCGACGTCACCTCCCTGAACATCGACTCCGCTTCCTTCACCCAGATCTCCGACGCCTGCGGCGGCGACGAGAAGAAGATCGGCGAAATGATCCTGGGCATCGTCGCTGAGCGCGGCAAGCAGCAGAATCCCGTCACCGGTTCCGGCGGTATGTTCAAGGGCGTCGTCGCTCACATCGGCGAGGACCTGAAGAACAAGCCCGGCTTCGACCTGAAGGAAGGCGACAAGATCGTCTCCCTGGTGTCCCTGTCCATGACCCCCCTGAAGATCGAGAAGATCCTGGCTATCCACAAGGATATCGACCGCGTGGACATCGTGGGTAAGGCCATCCTGTTCGAGTCCGCCCTGTATGCCAAGATGCCCGAGGATATGTCTGAGCCTCTGGCCCTGGCCGCCCTGGACGTGGCCGGTGCTCCCGCTCAGGCCCGCAAGCTGCCCAAGGAGGGCGACAGCGTTCTGATCCTGGGTGCCAACGGCAAGTCCGGCGTTCTGTGCGGCTGGGAGGCTATGAAGAAGGTCGGCCCCAACGGCAAGGTCGTGGGCGTGGTCCGCAATCCCAAGCAGGTTCCCGGTCTGCTGGAGCTGGGCGTTTACACCGACGTCATCGTGGCCGACTGCACCAAGCCCGTTGAGGTTATGGAGGCTGCTCTGGCTGCCAACGACGGCAAGGAGTACGATCTGTCCATCTGCTGCGTGAACATTGAGTCCTGCGAGATGTCCGCCATCCTGCCCGTCCACGATGACGGTCTGGTGTACTTCTTCTCCATGGCTACCTCCTTCACCAAGGCTGCCCTGGGCGCCGAGGGTATCGGCAAGGACGTCACCATGATCATCGGCAATGGCTACACCAAGAACCATGCCCAGATCACCCTGGACGTGCTGCGTGAGAACCCCAAGCTGCGCAAGCTGTTCGACGAGAAGTACTGCTAAACGAAGTTACGCGAGTGCAGGGCGGCCGGGTCTCTGGCCTCCCTGCCCTCGCCCTATCCATCTTTTGGAATCCATTTTTATTAAGGAGACTTAAATATGAAGACTCGCAATGGTCTGTTCGCCGATGTCCCCGAAAATCTGTGGAATGACTGGCATTGGCAGGTTGCCAACCGCGCCGAGACGGTTGAGGATCTGAAGAAGTACATGAACCTGACCCCCGACGAGGAGGAGGGTGTCCGCAAGACCCTGGGCAAGCTGCGCATGGCCGTGACCCCCTACTATCTGTCCCTGATTGATCTGGACGATCCCTTTGATCCCATCCGCAAGATGGCCATCCCCCGGGCCGAGGAGCTGGAGTATGCCGACTATGAGGACGCCGATCCCCTGCACGAGGATACCGACTCCCCCACCCCCGGCCTGACCCACCGCTATCCTGACCGCGTGCTGCTGCTGATCACCGACCAGTGCTCCATGTACTGCCGTCACTGCACCCGCCGCCGCTTCGCCGGTCAGAACGACTGCGAAGTGCCCATGGCCCAGATCGACAAGTGCATCGACTATGTGGCCGCTCATCCCGAGGTCCGCGACGTCCTGCTGTCCGGCGGTGACTGTCTGATGGTCTCCGATGAGAACCTGGAGTACATCATCAAGCGCCTGCGGGCCATCCCCCACGTGGAGATCGTCCGTCTGGGCTCCCGCACCCCCGTGGTGTGCCCCCAGCGTATCACCCCCGAGCTGTGCGCCATGCTGCGTAAGTATCATCCCATCTGGCTGAACACCCACTTCAACACCCCCAAGGAGTTCACCGATGAGGCTGCCAAGGCCTGCGCCATGCTGGCCGATGCCGGTATCCCCCTGGGCAACCAGTCCGTGCTGCTGGCCGGCGTCAACGACTGCTCCCATGTGATGATGGAGCTGGTCCACGGCCTGGTGAAGATGCGCGTGCGTCCCTACTACATCTATGCCTGCGATCCCTCCCTGGGCCTGAGCCACTTCCGCACCCCCGTGTCCAAGGGCATCGAGATCATGGAAGCCCTGCGCGGCCACACCTCCGGCTACTGCATCCCCACCTTCGTGGTGGACGCCCCCGGCGGCGGCGGCAAGACCCCTGTTATGCCCAACTATCTGATCTCCGAGACCCCCCGCAAGGTCATCCTGCGCAACTTCGAGGGCGTCATCACCTCCTATACCCAGCCTGAGCACTATGTCCAGAACTGCCACTGCGACGTCTGCACCGGCAAGAAGAAGGTGGAGAAGACCGGCGTGGCCTGGGTCGCTGAGGGCACCAAGCAGCGCTATCTGGAGCCCACCAAGCTGCTGCGCAACGAGCGTCACGTGAAGAAATAAGAGGTAAAACTATGGAAAGCAAACTCGGCTTGAACTTAGAGCTGGTCAACCAGGCCCGCCAGTCCGCTGCCCATGTGGCAGACGACACCCAGCGGTTCATTGACCAGCACACCACGGTCACCGTGGAGCGCGCGGTTTGCCGCCTGCTGGGCATCGACGGCGTCAACGAGATGGACGTCCCCCTGCCCAACGTGGTGGTGGACCACATGATGGCAACGTCCTTCCTGCCTATGGGCGCGGCGTGGGCCATCGGCAACGCCATGCTCGAAACCGGCAAGGATCCCCAGGCCGTGGCTGAGGCCATCGACAAGGGTGAGCTGGACCTGTCCAAGGTTCCCGCCCACTCCGACGAGGAGATCCGCGCCGCCATCACTCCCGTGGTCAACGCCACCGTGGAGCGCATCAACAAGAACGTTGCCAAGCGCAATTCCTATCTGAAGGAATGGGGCGACAAGGAAGGCCCCTACCTGTATATCATCGTGGCCACCGGCAATATCTATGAGGATATTATCCAGGCCAAGGCCGGCGCCAAGCAGGGCGCCGACATCATCGCCGTCATCCGTACCACCGGCCAGTCCCTGCTGGACTATGTGCCTTACGGCGCCACCACCGAGGGCTTCGGCGGCACCTACGCCACCCAGGAGAACTTCCGCCTGATGCGCGCGGCCCTGGACGAGGTGGGCGAGGAGCAGCACCGCTATATCCGGCTGTGCAACTACTGCTCCGGTCTGTGCATGCCCGAGATCGCCGCCATGGGCGCTCTGGAGCGCCTGGACGTGATGCTCAACGACGCTCTGTACGGCATCCTGTTCCGCGACATCAACATGCAGCGCACCATCGTGGACCAGTACTTCTCCCGCGTGATCAACGGCTATGCCGGTGTGATCATCAACACCGGTGAGGACAACTATCTGACCACCGACGACGCCATCACCGCCGCCCACACCGTTCTGGCCTCCCAGTTCCTGAACGAGGCCTTTGCCAAGGACGCCGGTATGCGCGAGGAGCAGATGGGTCTGGGCCACGCCTTCGAAATGGACCCCGCCGTGGAGAACACCTTCCTCTACGAGCTGGCCCAGGCGCAGATGGCCCGCGAGATCTTCCCCAACGCCCCGCTGAAGTATATGCCCCCCACGAAGTTCATGACCGGCAACATCTTCCGCGGCCACATCCAGGATGCCCTGTTCAACATGGTGACCATCCTCACCAACCAGCGGCTGTGCCTGCTGGGCATGATGACCGAGGCCATCCACACCCCGTTCATGTCCGACCGCGCCCTGTCCATTGAGAATGCGCAGTACATCTTCCGCACCATGAAGGACCTGGGCAGCGAGCTGACCTATAAAGAGAACGGCATCATCCGCAACCGTGCCAACGAGGTGCTGACCAAGGCCACCGATCTGCTGAAGGAGATCGAGAAGCTGGGCCTGTTCACCACCATCGAGAAGGGCATCTTCGCCGACGTGAAGCGTCCCAAGGATGGCGGCAAGGGCCTGGCAGGTGTGGTTGTGAAGGACGACAAATACTTCAATCCCTTTATTGAAGTCATGAAAGGGAAGGTGGCAGCAGAATGAGCAGCGGACTGTATAATACCCACAAGATCGATTTCGATACCACGCTGGACCTGACCCGTCTGAAGCCCTACGGCGACACCATGAACGACGGCAAGGTGCAGACCAGCTTCACTCTGCCCGTCAAGGACGATGAGCGGGGCGAAGAAGCTGCCCGCCAGATCGCCAAGAAGATGGGCCTGGAAGAGCCCAACGTGGCCTATCACGCCGCCCTGGACAAGGAGTTCACCTTCTATGTGGTCTACGGCAGCTGCGTCCATTCCGTGAACTATGAGGACATCCACGTCATCACCGTGGAGTCCGATGTCATGAGCATGGAGGACACCAACGACTATATCCGCGAGCACATCGGCCGGAAGGTCGTTATGGTGGGCGCTTCCACCGGCACCGACGCCCACACCGTGGGCATCGACGCCATCATGAACCGCAAGGGCTTCGCCGGTCACTACGGCCTGGAGCGCTACGAGATGATCGAGGCTTACAACCTGGGTTCCCAGGTGCCCAATGAGGAGTTCATCAAGAAGGCCCTGGAGCTGCACGCCGACGTGCTGCTGGTGTCCCAGACGGTGACCCAGAAGGACGTGCACATCCAGAACCTCACCAACCTCATCGAGCTGCTGGAGGCCGAGGGTCTGCGCGACAAGTTCGTTGTCTGCTGCGGCGGTCCCCGTATCACCCACGAGCTGGCCAAGGAGCTGGGCTACGACGCCGGCTTCGGCGCCGGCAAGTATGCCGATGACGTGGCTTCCTTCGCTGTGACCGAGATGGTCAAGCGGGGCATGAGGTAAAATAAACCATCACGCCAGACGGTCACTTTTTCCGGTGGCCGTCTGGTCGTGTTGCCAAACAGACAATTCGCCACATATCGGACACTGCCCAAGTTTTTTGACGGCGAACCTGTCTGCTTGTGAAAAAATCGACCAATCATCTCTTGTATTTTCCACACAGGAGTGTTATGATTACAGGTGAGAAAATAGAAGGGATTCTATTTTTTGGGAGAACGACAAATAACAAGGAGGAACTGAAATGGCAAAGAAACCTGTTATCACTGCCAAAGAGGCAGCGGCTATGATCCCCAATGGCGCCACCATTATGTGCGGCGGCTTCCTGGCCTGCGGCCAGGCCAGAGCGATCGTCAAGGAGCTGGTGGCCCTGGGCACCAAGGACCTGACCCTGATCGCCAACGATATGGGCCGCGCGGTGGGCCCCAAGGGCGAGGAGTTCTTCGGCATCGCTGAGCTGATCCACAATCATCAGGTCAAGCGCGTCATCGCCACCCACGTCGGCATGACTCCCGAAGTCGGCCAGCAGAACACCGAGGGCACCCTGGAAGTGAACCTGCTGCCCCAGGGCACCCTGGCCGAGTGCGTCCGCGCCGGCGGCGCCGGCCTTGGCGGCGTGCTGACCCCCGTGGGCATCGACACCCTGGTGGAGGAGAGCCCCTTCTGCCTGGGCCGCAGAACCATCGAAGGCAAGGATTACCTGCTGATGAAGCCCATCCACGCTGACTTCGCCCTGCTGGGCACCTATAAGTGCGACGAGTTCGGCAACTGCTGGTACAAGGGCACCATGCGCAACTTCAACGTTGTCATGGCCACCGCCGCCGACACCGTCATCGCCGAGACCGAGTATCTGGTTCCCGTGGGCGAGATCGAGCCCGAGAACATCCACACCTATGGTATGTGTGTTGACTACATCGTGGAAGGAGAAAGAAAGTAATGGAAAAGAGCGAGATCAAAGGCTTTATCGCCAAGCGCTGCGCCAAAGAGCTGAAGAACGGCGACGTCGTGAACCTGGGCATCGGCCTGCCCACCCTGATCCCCAACTATCTGCCCAAGGACGTGGAGCTGATCATCCACGCTGAGCTGGGTATCGTCTCCGCCGGCAAGTCCCCCAAGGAAGGCGATGACAATTACGATCCTTACCACGTGGTGGATGCCGGTGGTTCTCCCTCCTCCGTGGCTTTCGGCGGCGGCTTCATCGACTCCGCCTCCAACTTCGGCCTGATCCGCGGCGGCCATGTGGACGCCTGCTTCCTGGGCGCTCTGGAGGTCGACGCTGAGGGCAACCTGGCCAACTGGATCATCCCCGGCAAGAAGATGCCCGGCATGGGCGGCGCTATGGACCTGTGCGTCGGCGCCCGCAAGTGCATCGTCTGCATGGAGCACACCGCCAAGGGCAACCCCAAGATCTTCGAGAAGTGCCGCCTGCCCCTGACCGCTTCCCACTGCGTCAACAAGATTATCACCGAGATGTGCGTGCTGGAAGTCACCGAGAACGGCTTGGTCATGACCGAGATCAACCCCGAGTTCACCGTCGAGCAGGTGAAGGCCGCCACCGCCGCCCCCATCACCGTCGCCGAGAACCTGAAGTCCATGATCGACTGATTGATAGAATCCCTGCAAACAGAGGGGCTGCCGGAAGGCAGCCCCTTTTGCCGTTTATTTCAGACTTGTCAAAAAAGCCTTTTTTGACAAGCTGAACCGGACTCCGGCAGACGCCGGAGTCCGGTTTTTTATACCCCGGCGTACCGGGAAAGGAACTGGCGGGTGCGCTCCATCCGGGGATGGTTGATCACCTGCCGGGGGTCCCCCTGCTCCACGATGACGCCGCTGTCCATGAAGATCAGCCGGTCCGCCACGTCCCGGGCGAAGGCCATCTCGTGGGTCACCACGATCATGGTGGTGCGGCGGTCGGCCAGCTGGCGGATGACCCGCAGCACCTCGCCGGTAAGCTCCGGATCCAGGGCGGAGGTGGGCTCGTCGAAGCACAGCACGTCCGGCTCCATGCACAAAGCCCGGGCGATGGCCACCCGCTGCTTCTGGCCGCCGGAGAGCTGGTGGGGATAGTGGCCCGCCCGGTCGGACAGGCCCATCTGCTCCAGCAGAGCCAGCCCCCGGTCCCGGATGTCCGCCTCCGATTCGCCGGGTAACTTGACCAGACGCCTGGCCAGGGTCACGTTTTCCAGGGCGGTGTATTGTGGAAACAGGTTGAAATCCTGGAACACCAGACCGAAATGCAGGCGCCTTTCCCGCAGCTCCCGCTCCCGCACCGGGGGGCGGGACCCGTCCAGCAGGGTCTGGTCCCGCAGGGAGATCACCCCGGCGTCCGGCCGCTCCAGGAAGTTCAGGCACCGCAGCAGGGTGGTTTTCCCGCTGCCGGAGGAGCCGATGACGGACAGCGTCTCCCCTTCCGGCAGGTCGAAGCTCACATCCCGCAGCACCCGGGTGCTGCCGAAGGATTTTTCCAGGTGCGCAACGCTCAGATAAGACATATACTCCCCCCTTTCAGCGGAAATAGCTCAGACGGCGCTCCAGATACCGGAACAGCAGCGTCAGAAGCCCCACAAACAGCAGATAGTATACCCCGGTATAGAACAGGGGCCAGGTGATCCCGGCGGACTTCACATAGTCCTCACCGGCCTTGGTCAGCTCCACAATGGCGATGATCCGGGCCAGGGACGTGTCCTTCACCAGGGTGATGATCTCGTTGGACATGGGAGGCAGGATCCGCTTCACCACCTGAAGCAGGGTGATTTTGAAGAAGATCTGGCGGAGGGTGAGGCCCAGCACCTGACCGGCCTCCCACTGACCCGCCGGGACGGCCTGGATGCCGCCCCGGTAGATCACCGAGAAATAGCAGGCGTAGTTCAGCACAAAGGCCACGGTGCACGCCAGCATCCGGTTGCTGCCCCAGATGTTGTGACCGAACCACAGGCCGGGGCCGTAGAAAATGATGATCAGCTGCAGCACCAGGGGCGTGCCCCGGATCACCCACACCAGGGCGTCGAACAACGCCCGCACCGGGCGGCACCGGCTCATGGAGCCCAGGGCCACCAGCAGGCCCAGGGGCAGGGAGAACGCCAACGTCAGCCCGAACAGGACGGCGGCCTGGCGCAGCCCCTGCAGCAGGGAAAGGGTAACGGTCCAGAACATGGCCTTATGCGGCGGGGACCACGATGACCTGGGCGTTGCGGCAATAGGCGGGGGTGCAGGTCATGGCGTTCTGCACGCCGTCGGTGAGGGTCATGCCGTTCCACACCACGTCGATGGCCTTGCTGTTCAGCTCATTGACCTTCTGGCCCCACTCGATGATGACGAACTCCACGTCCACCCCCAGGCGCTGGGCCACCAGCCGGGCCAGCTCCGCGTCAAAGCCGGTCCACTGGCCGTTGTCGTCCTTATAGTCCATGGGGGCAAACTCCGTGATGCCCACCACCAGGGTGCCCTTGCCTTGGATATAGGCCACGTCGCCGCCGGCGTCCTCGGTATAGCCGGTCTGGGGCATCTCCGCCAGCAGGTCCTCCCGGATGCCGAACTGCTGGGCCAGGGTCTGGGTGGTGCCGTCCTGATAGGCCTCGGCCAGAACGGAGGTGATGAAGTCGGCCAGGTCAGAGCCCTGGCGGCAGCCGATGCCGTACTCCTCCTGGGTGAGGCTGTCGGTATAGGTCAGGTCGGGATAGCTGGTGTCGGGCCCGATCATGGCCCCGGCCATCAGCAGGTCGATGACGGCGGCGTCGGAGGTCCCGGCGGCTACCTCCATCAGGGCGGCTGCCTGATCCTGGACACTGTTGACGGTCCAGCCCTTCTCCTTGGTCACCTCCTCACCGGCGGACCCGGCCTCCACGGCGTAGACCATGGTTTTCTCGTCGGTGCCGGTGTTGGTGTTGGTGTCGGCGTTCTTCTGGCCGCAGGCGGCCATAGCGGTGGTCATAGCCAGCAGCAGGAGCAGGCACAGCCCGCGGCGGATGGTATTTTTCATGATTTCCTCCATTCCCCGGCCCCTATCGCCGGGTGATTTAGTATGCTAATACACTACCACACTACCGAGATAAAGTAAAGACGGAAAAAGCCACAAATTTGTCCGGCGGCGGCTGTGTAATTTGCACGAACGACACAAAATGGCAAAAAGTACGCGCGACACGGACAAATGTGCAAAGCCAAGACGGCTCTTATTTCGGTCATTGCGCGACCAGTCCGCAGACTGGTCGCGGCAATCCGTTCTGAGTTGTGAAGGACTGGTATCCACTTGAACACACAGAGGACGGATTCCCACGTCGGCCCGTGAAGCGGGCCTCCTCGGAATGACAGACCAGCGGTATTTGGCAGATTGACAGCGATTGAGGGGGACGGCAGCGGGGCATGCTAAAGGGGAGAGGAGGCGCGCATGGACATTTTTGACGGATTGACAGCCCTGGGCGGACTGTGCCTGTTTCTGTTCGGTATGCAGATCATGGCGGAGGCGCTGCAGCGCCGGGCCGGGGGACGGCTGGAGGGCCTGCTGCGGCGGATGACCCGCAGCCGCTGGGCGGGGTTTTTCACGGGCCTGGCGGTGACGGCGGCGGTGCAGAGTTCATCGGCGGCCATGGTGATGGTGGTGGGCTTCGTGAACTCCGGTATGCTGACCCTCCGCCAGGCGGTGGGGGTCATCATGGGCACCAACGTGGGCACCACGGTGACGCCCTGGCTGCTGAGCCTGGGAGGGCTGGAGGGCGGCGGCGTCCTGGGGCGGCTGCTGCGCCCGGCGGGCTTTGTGCCGCTGCTGAGTCTGTGGGGCATTGCGGCGTATCTGGCCGGAAAGGGCAGCCGCCGGGACACCGGCCAGGCCCTGCTGGGCTTTGCCGTTCTGATGCAGGGCATGGAGATCATGACCGCCGCCGTGTCGGGCCTGGCCCGGGCGGAGGGGTTCCGGCAGCTGTTCACGGCCTTCGGCAGTCCTCTGCTGGGGGTGCTGGCTGGGGCGGTACTGACGGCGGTGATCCAGTCCAGCTCCGCCTCGGTGGGGATATTGCAGGCCCTGGCCGCCAGCGGACAGGTGACGGTGGGGGCCGCCATCCCCATCGTCATGGGCCAGAACATCGGCACCTGCGTGACGGCGATGCTGTCCTCCGTGGGGGCCAGCCGCAGCGCCCGGCGGGCGGCTCTGGTGCATCTGCTGTTCAACCTGGCCGGGGCGGGCATCTGGCTGGGGGTGTTCTGGCTGGTGAAGGCGCTGGCGGCTCCGGCCATTCTGGACCGGGCCGTGACCCTGCCGGGGGTGGCGGTGATCCACACGGCCTTCAACCTGCTGTGTACGGCGGCGCTGTTTCCGGCGGCGGGCCTGCTGGAGCGGGCGGTGCTGCGGCTGCTGCCGGGAGAGGAGACGCCCTCCGCGGAACCGGATCCCCGTCTGCTGGCGGCTCCGGCGGCGGCCCTGGAAAGGTGCCGGGAGCTGACCTTAGAAATGGCGGACCTGGCCCGGGACAACCTGCGCCGGGGGATTCAGGCCCTGACGGAGGTGCACCCCGACTCGGCCCGGGAGCTGCGGCGGCAGGAGGAGCGCATCGACGGCCTGGAGGACGCCCTGGGCACGTTTCTGGTGCGGCTGGGCGGACGGACCCTGACCCGCCGGGACAGCGCCCGGGCGGCGGAGCTGCTGATGCTCATGGGCGACCTGGAGCGGCTGGGGGATCACGCCATGAACCTGCTGGAAAGCGGGGAGGAGCTGCGGGACCGGAAAATTGAGCTGCCGCCGGAGGACCGGCGGCAGCTCCGGGTGCTGACGGAGGCGGTGGAGGAGATCGCGGACCTGGCGTTGGCGGCCTTCCGCCGGGAGGACGCCGCCGCCCTGGGGCAGGTGGAGGCCCTGGAGCAGGTCATCGACGGCCTGCGGCAGCGGCTGCGGGCCCGGCGCATCCGGGAAACGCAGCCGGGGGAGGGGGCCATGGAGCTGAGCTTCGTGTGGTCGGACGTGCTGACGGACCTGGAGCGGGCGGCGGACCACTGCTGCAACATCATGGAGTGCGTGGCGGACCTGTCCGCCGGGAACCGGAATCTCCATGCCGCCCAGCTGGCGGTCCGGCAGCGGGACCCGGCCTTCGACAGCCGGGTCCAGGCCTATGAGCAGAAGTATCGAATATAAAAAGCCTGTGTATTCGGTGCAATTGCACCGAATACACAGGCTTTTTTTATCCGTTCAGCAGGGCCAGCTGGTAAAAGGCCACGGCGCTGGCGGCGGCCACGTTCAGGGAATCCACCCCGTGGGACATGGGAATTTTCACGGTATAGTCGCAGGCGGCGATGGTGGAGGAGGCCAGGCCGTCCCCCTCGGTGCCCAGCACCATGGCCAGCTTCGGCTCCGCCAGCAGGCGGGGATCGTTCAGGGCCAGGGAGTCGTCCCGCAGGGCCAGGGCCACGGTTTTGAAGCCCAGTTCATGCAGCAGCTCCGGCCAGCGCTCCCCCTCCGGCAGATATGTCCAGGGCACCAGGAACACGTTGCCCATGCTGACCCGGGCGGCCCGGCGATACAGGGGGTCGCTGCCGGCGGCGGTCAGCAGCACCGCGTCCACGTTCAGAGCGGCGGCGGACCGGAAAATGGCCCCGATGTTGGTGGGATTCATGATGTTTTCCAGCACGGCAATGCGCCGGGCATTGGCGCAGACCTCCGCCACGGAGGGGAGCCGGGGCCGCCGCATGGCGCACAGCATCCCCCGGGTCAGGTGGAAACCCGTCAGCTGGGTCAGCACCGGCAGGTCCGCCGCGTATACCGGGATATCCGCCGGGCAGCGGGCCAGCACCTCCGCGCCTTTTCCCTCGATGTGCTTGCGCTCCATCAGGAAGGACACCGGCGTGCACCCGGCGTCCAGAGCCCGGCCGATGACCAGGGGACTCTCCGCCACGAACAGGGCGTTTTCCGGGTCGGCCCGGTTCACCAGCTGGTTTTCCGTCAGCCGGGCGTAGATATCCAGCTCCGGGGCGGAAAAATCGGTGATTTCGATGATATGGGCCATGTTACTTGGCTTCTCTTGCCCGGCGGGCGGCTTCCTCCCGCTGGCGGCAGATGTCGGCCCAGCTGGGGATCTTTTTCAGCACCTCGGTCAGGTCCGCCAGGGCGGCGGGAATGTCGATGTTCTGGGGACAGACCCGGGCGCACTGGCCGCAGCCCACGCAGGCGGCGGAGCGCTTGTCCTCCGGCAAAGCCTCCACCCGCATGCCGATGTTGAAGTTGGGGGAGAACTTGGCCTCGTTATACAGCTTCAGCAGCATGGGAATGTCCAGGCCCACGGGGCAGCCGTCGCAGCAGTAGCGGCAGGCGGTGCAGGGCACGGCGCCGTACATGCCCTTGGCGATGTCCAGCAAGACCTTCTCCTCCTGGCCCGTCAGGGGGCGGCGTTCTTCAAAGGTGCGGACGTTGTCCTCCATCTGGGCGGGGGTGGTCATGCCGCTGAGGATCATCTGGACCCCCTCCACCCCCTGGAGGAAGCGGAAGGCCCAGGCGGCGGTGGACTCCTCCGGCCGCAGGGCGTGGAGCTCGGACTCCGCCTCCGGCGTCAGGGAGGCCAGGCGGCCGCCCCGGACGGGCTCCATGACCCAGATGGGGATGCTGTACCGGCGCAGCAGCTCGCACTTGGCCTTGGCGTCCTGCATGGTCCAGTCCAGATAGTTCAGCTGGATCTGACAGAACTCCATGTCCTTGCCGTAGCGGGACAGGAAGTTCTCCAGCAGCTCCGGCCCGCCGTGGGAGGAGAAGCCCAGGTGACGGATGCGGCCGTTCTTCTTCTGCTCCAGGAAATAGTCGATGATGCCCCAGCGGGGATCGGTATACGTCTCGATGGACTTCTCGTACACATTGTGCAGCAGGTAGAAGTCGAAATACTCCACGCCGCAATTCTGGAGCTGCTCTTCAAAAATGGCGGCGGGATCGTAGCTGTCGCTGATCTGGTGGCCGGGGTATTTGGTGGCCAGATAGAAGCTCTGGCGGTCATAGTCCTTCAGCACCCGGCCGATGACCCGCTCGGACATGCCGCCGTGGTAGGGATAGGCGGTGTCGAAATAGTTGACGCCGTGGTCCATGGCATAGCGGACCATGTCCGCCGTGGCCTTTTCGTCGATGTCCGCCGGGCCGCCGCCGGGAACCAGCGGCAGACGCATGGTGCCGAAGCCCAGCAGGGACAGCTTCTCTCCGTGAAAATCGGTGTAGATCATGTAAGGTTCCTCCTTGGTTGGGATGTTTCCCCCATTATAGCACGGAGGGAAAGGACCCTGCAAGGCGGATTTTCACCCCGGGGGGCGGTCTATAGGAAAAATTCCTCCAGCTCCGCCGGCCGCATGATGGACACCTCATAGGCGGTACGCTCCTGGCCCACGCCGTCCACGGTTTTCGTGTAGCCCCGGCTCTGGACCCGGCCCTCCACCGTCAGCCGGGAGCCCACCGGCAGGATGGCCGTCTGCTGGGCGATGGCGCCCCAGGCAATGCAAGGCAGATAGTCCGCCCGGCCGTACCGGCGGTTCACCGCCAGGATCAGGTCGCAGATCTCCCGGCCCAGAGGCGTCCGGCGCAGGGTGGGAGTTTTGCACAGAATGCCGGAGAGCTGAATCTGGTTAAAGGGGGCCGCGCCGCCGGGAGTCAGCTCCCGGACAAACACGGAGATCACCAGCCGGGGACCCTGGCCGCTGCGGTTGTTGAAGGAACGCAGCTGGCCGGTAAGGGTCAGCACGTCCCCGGTATGTACGGGGTGGGCCTCCAGCAGCGGCCGGGGCAAAATCACCGGCAGCCGGTCCTCCTGGCCGGAAAGCCGCTCCACCGACAGGGGAAAGCGGTAAAAGCTCTCGCCGTGGTTTATGTGGGACAGCTCCGGCTCCCCGGCGGCCCGCCCGCACAGGCGCACGCGGTTGAAGTTGTTGTCCATAGTCATCCTCCTCGTTTGTTGAAGCTGGTCCAGCTTATGCCGGAGCGGCACAAAATAGACCCTTTTCAAACCGAGAAAAGTATGCGATAATAGCGGGGAAAAGGAGGAATTGCCCATGCGATACAAGGGAAAGGTCTACCGGCCCCCCAGCGAGGCGTACAGCCTCATCATCCAGGTGACCTACGGGTGCAGCCACAACCGCTGCGCCTTCTGCGATATGTATGACGACAAGCGGTTTGCCCTGCGGCCTATGGAGGAGATCCGGGAGGATTTCCGCCTGGCCCGGCAGGTATACCGCCGGGTGGAGCGGGTCTTTCTGGCCGACGGCGACGCCCTGATGCGGAAAACCCAGGACCTGCTGGAAATTCTGGCCATGGTGTACAGCCTGTTTCCGGAGTGCCAGCGGGTGACCTGCTACGCCTCGCCACGGAGTCTCCAGGTCAAGACGGAGGAGGAGCTGCGGCGACTGCGGGAGGGCGGCCTGAAAATGGTGTATATGGGCCTGGAATCCGGGTGCGACGCGGTGCTGGAGCGGATGCGCAAGGGCCACACCGCCGCAGCCATTGTGGCGGCGGGGCAGAAGGCCCGGCAGGCGGGCCTGGCCCTGTCGGTGACGGCCATTTCCGGGCTTGGCAGCCGGGAGCTGCTGTGGGACCACGCCGTGGACACCGCCCGGGCCCTCAGCGCCATGAAGCCGGAATATATCGGCCTGCTGACGCTGATGGTGGAGCCGGGAACGCCGCTGGAGCAGTGGGTCCGGGAGGGCAGCTTCCGGGTGCTGGGCCCGGCGGAGATTCTGCAGGAGACGGCCCTGCTGCTGGACCACATCGACAGCGAGGGCAGCGTATTCCGGATGAACCACGCCTCCAACTACCTGACCCTGAAGGGAACCCTGAACCGGGACCTGCCCGCCCTGCGGCAGCAGGTGCAGGAGGGCCTCATGGGTCACGGCCTGCGGCCGGAGAGCTGGCGGGCCCTGTAAAAAACGAACGCACCCCCTGTATCCCACGGGATACAGGGGGCGCGGGCAGCTTGTCAAAAAAGGACAAAGACCTTTTTTGACAAAAGGTTTGCAGTCTGCCGCGCGCATAATTTGTCCGCTGATGGCGGACAAATTCCACACTTGCAGACTGAGAAGTATTTTTTGCCAGGTACATGCCCCGGCAAAAAATGATTCCATTTTATTTGCCGCCTGCGGGCGGCAAACTTTGCGAGGCTTTTGGACAATATCTACACCCCCTGTATCCCGTGGGATACAGGGGGTGGGCGTTTATTCTTCAGAAGATTCTTCCGGCACCTCCGGTGCTTCCGGCGCTTCCGCCGGTTCGGTTGCTTCCGGGGCTTCGGCGGGCTCCTCCGCCTGGGCGGCCTCCCGGGCGGCCACCTGGTTCACATACAGGTCCTCCGGCTTGTGGGGGTGGAGCCTGATGTTGTAAAACAGCACCGCCAGGGCGGCGATCATCAGCAGCAGGCTCAGCACCTGGGATACCCGGATGGGCTGGCCGGCAATGGTCCAGTCGAACAGATACAGGCTGTCGGTGCGCAGACCCTCGATCCAGAAGCGGCCCACGCCGTACCACAGGAAGTAGAAGCAGGTGTTCTCACCATCGAACCGTCTGGCCTTGGATACCACAAAAACGATCAGCAGCAGGCCGATGAGGTTCCACAGGCTCTCATACAGGAAGGTGGGGTGGACCTCCACCAGCTCACCGGCCCGGGTGGTCAGCTGCATACGCCAGGGGAGGGTGGTTTCGGAGCCGAAGGCCTCCCGGTTCAGGAAGTTGCCCCAGCGGCCGATGGCCTGGCCGATGAGCAGACCCATGACCACCAGGTCCATCATGGCCCCCAGCTTGATGTGGCGGCTGCGGCAGAGGATAATGGCCACGATCACCACGGCGATGACGCCGCCGTAAATGGCCAGGCCGCCGTCCCAGATGGCGATGGCCTTGGACCAGCTGAAATGGCCCTCATGGTCCTTGAACTCGCTGAGATAGAACAGAACGTAATACAGCCGGGCCCCCACGATGGCTGAGGGGATGCCCCACAGCAGCCCGTCGATGAGGTCATCCTCCCGGATGCCGTATTTGGTGCGCTGGCGCATGCACCACCACAGGGCTACCAGCATACCCAGGGCGATGAGGATGCCATACCAATAGATGCCGTTGCCGATGTCGATGGCCTTGGAGCTGATGGTGATGGCCCAGTCGCCAAAAAGCCCCGGGAAGCGGATGGGGCTGTCGGTCATGATCTTCATAATGTCACTCCTTGCTCAGAAAACTTCCCCTATTATACCGCAGAACGGGGCCGTTGAAAAGCCCTATTTTTCGGGGGAAGGGGAGCGGTCAGGCGGTCCGGTATTTCCGCCGGAGCCACCGGGCCAGCAGGAAACCGCCTGCCGTCAGGGCGGCGCAGAGCAGGAAGTCCGGGATCTGGGACAGGATCAGCGCCTGTCTGTACCGGGAGGAGAGATCGGTGAAGATCGGACTTGTGCTGAGCCCCTCCAGCCACTGGGGATCGACGGATCCGAAGTCCGCGATGCCGCCCAGCCGGAAGCCCGCAGCCAGAGTGGCGGCGATCCGGACCAGGCCCAGAATCCCAATCAGCGACATCAGGTATCCGGAGACGAAGCCGTATGTACGCCAGAAGCGGGCAAAACCGCTTTTCCTCGGTCCGGCGGAGGTGGGAGCAGGGTCCGTCTGTTCATCGTCCAGCAGATAGTCCACCGTGACGCCCAGCAGACGGCCGATGGCCAGGAGCTTGTTGGTGTCGGGCAGGGACTCGCCCGTTTCCCTAAATTAAAGATATTGGTTATGTATGAGTGCCTACGCCTACTTGCATAGGTACTCATATTCGTTGTTTTACTCAATTTTGCCGATAAATCGGTAGTAGATGTCAATATCCTGCTCACGCATACCGTCCACGATGGTTGCTTCGTGAATGACGATTTCCTCAATCAGCGTATTCAGAAGCTCCGCTGTCAGTTCGGTGGGATTAGCGTATCATAGTCTGCTACACTAAATTCAATCTCATAAATACATATCCATCTTCAACGGAATCTGAATAGGCAAATCCCAACTTTGTCCAAAACTTCTGCGCAGCTGTATGGCGCTGATTTACAGGAGCTGAAACTCGTCTTGCTTTGTATTCCTTATAAAGGAAATCAATACAGAGTTTGGCAGCAGCAGTTCCATACCCCTTTTTTTGATAGGCATCATCAATAAGAAAATTGATTATTTGATAGTTTTCTTCACCAACATACATTGAAACAAAGCCAATCATTGTTTCATCAGCATAAATTGCAAATGGCTTGGTGTCTTTATAATGAACCCATGCTTCTGCCAGAGAATACGCCACAGAATCCACAAAATTTTCATTTGCAACGCCGGCTTTAAGATTAAGACAGTCTGTGTAGTTATTCTCGTTGATTGTTCGTAGCTCTATCATTTTATCTTTCTCCCAATTTTCATATCCTGTCGCCACTTGGGAGCTTCGCCATCGTCTGCCCAATGCTCATCCATAGAGGCGATCTTATACCGTCTTTCAGCTTGATACGACAAACCACATAGCCTGCGTATTTGTCATCCACAAGGGCGGCATACACCGGAAACTTGGCAAAAAGATATTCTTCCATTTCTTCTCGTCCTGCTTTAATGTTCGGCCTGGATGCAATGCCTTTATATGAACGCAGCTCTACACGAAATAGGGCAACCATTTCTGCAAGTGCATCATTTGCTTGTTTTATCTCTAATATCTCCATCATAATTGCCCTCCTTTGGCTGCATACAAAATCTCATAATAATTATAGCATAAATATGTGAAAAAATCTATCATATACATGGAAATCCCGCCCTTCCCGATTGTAGGAGGAAGGGGAGCAATCAGGCGGTCCGGTATTTCCGCCGGAGCCACCGGGCCAGCAGGAAACCGCCTGCC
>OGGZ01000802.1_pt1 | contig 31571 bp, 34 predicted proteins | sample 1571371 | NCBI WGS metagenome assembly OGGZ01 (sample SAMEA2582025, study PRJEB24529) | metagenome | biome: Human gut stool | place: China | collected 2011
ACCAGCAGTCTATCTTTTAGATAATCTTAACCAATTACAACGTGAAGTGTTTGGCCCTATCTTACACATCGTGCGTTATAAAAAAGAGAACTTAGTTAACGTACTCAATGAAGTTAATGCGAAAGGTTATGCGCTAACTGGTGGTTGCCATAGCCGTATCCGTAAACAGATGGACTTAGTTGAAAAACATCTCAACTGCGGTAACTTCTATATTAACCGTAATATTGTTGGTGCAGTTGTGGGCGTACAACCATTTGGTGGTCATGGTTTATCTGGTACAGGCCCGAAAGCCGGTGGCGAATTCTATTTGCAACGTTTAACAAAAACAGACCGCTACTACAGCCAATTCGGCGATGAAAACACTCTGGGTAATGCACAACCTGTTTTAGACAGTATTACTGGTGAACGTAACTCATTAGCTTACCTGCCTTCTGAAGTAGCAATTTTAAATGGCGATTTAGCTGCATCAGAAAAAGCTGCCAATAAACTATTGGCAAAAGGCTTTACGATTTTAGTTGAGCCAAGTCATCCATTAGCTAAATCTGGTAAAGCTGGCGTACGAGTTGATACTAAATTAGACCACTGCCAAAAAGGTATCTACTTAGCAGAATTAAGCAAAGAACGACGCCAATGGTTAGCTGAAAACAGCTCAGCTATTTTTAAATGCTATGATTGGCAAACTACCCAAGATATTTTACCGTTATACGATGAGTTCTCTCGCAGTTACAACACCACAGCTGCTGGCGGAAACACATCGTTAATGTCTTCTGAAGAACATTAAGAAGGAGTGATTTATGCAAATCTACATTACCTTTGGGCTCTATTTGCTCGTTATTTTAGGCATTGGATTATATGCCTATCGTTCCACGCAGAATTTTGACGACTATATTCTAGGTGGCCGCAAAATGGGTAGTTTTGTTACTGCCATGTCTGCTGGTGCATCAGATATGTCTGGCTGGTTATTGATGGGATTACCTGGAGCAATTTTTCTCTCTGGTTTATCCGAAGCTTGGATTGTTGTTGGGTTAACTATTGGGGCTTATTTGAACTATCGTGTTGTTGCTGGCCGCTTGCGTATTTTTACTGAAAAATATAGCAATGCCTTAACGTTACCGGAGTTCTTTGCACAACGTTTTCCACGTCAGAAAAAAGCACTGAAAATCATCTCTTCAGGTATTATCTTGTTCTTCTTTACCATCTATTGTGCCTCTGGAGTAGTGGCTGGTGCGAAATTATTCCAAAGCCTATTAGGCATGGATTACACTACCGCGCTTTGGTTTGGTGCTATTGCGACCATTAGCTACACCTTTATTGGTGGGTACTTAGCAGTTTCTTGGAGTGATACCATTCAGGCTTCATTGATGATTTTTGCTCTAATTCTTGCTCCTGTGATGGTTATTCTCTCGATCAGTTGGGATGATCTCACAATGGCACTTGAAGCAAAATCTGCTGTAACAGGTATTCCTTATAGTAACTGGTTGCACAACGTTTCTGGTATTGGTGTAGTGTCTGCCTTGGCATGGGGTTTAGGCTACTTCGGTCAACCACATATTTTGGCTCGCTTTATGGCTGCAGACTCTGTTGCTTCTTTAAATAAAGCACGCAAAATCGGTATTACTTGGATGATCCTTTGCTTAGGTGGTGCAGTTGCTGTCGGTTATTTTGGACTAGCTTATTTCACTGAAAGAAACATTGACCTTGCGAATGCAGAATCTGTATTCATTGAATTATCCAAAGTCATGTTTAACCCTTGGATTGTCGGCATCATATTATCTGCAATTCTTGCCGCAATTATGAGTACCTTATCTGCGCAATTATTGATGTGTTCTGCGGCTATTACAGAAGATTTCTATAAAGGTTTTTTCCGTAAAAATGCCTCTAGCACAGAATTAGTTTGGGTTGGTCGCTTAATGGTGTTACTCATCTCTGTCATTGCTATCGTTATCGCACATGACCCTAACTCAAAAGTGATGGGATTAGTTTCGTACGCTTGGGCTGGCTTTGGTGCTGCATTTGGACCAGTTGTGATTCTTTCTCTCTTTAACCGTAACATTAGCTCAAAAGCTGCATTATGGGGAATGCTATCTGGCGCTATCACCGTCGTTGCATGGAACCCACTCATGCGCTATCTAGGCTGGGACGATTTATCCAAACTTTATGAGATTATTCCCGGTTTCTTAGTTTGCTCATTTATTACTTTAACATCATCTGTCTTTGCACCTGTTCATCCGAAAGTGCAACAACAATTTGATGAAGCCCTAGCAGAATTTGAAACAAGATGCTAACTTTATTTAACAAAAAACCTAAACAAAATGATCTAACCCCAAAAAGTTAGACTGTTATTTAAAGGACTGCTTTCGATATTGTATCGGACTCAGTCCTTTTAATTTTAATTGGATTCGTTCTTCATTATAGTACCGGACATAATCATTGATAACCTTTTCAAGTTCATCAATGCCAGTAAACGATTTTCCGTGAAAGCAAGATTTTCGTGATGTTCGAAATAGAAATTCACGACTTGTTGTTTGAAAAGTTGATTATATTTAGTCATAAAAAATCTGCACCTTAATCAGTTAGAAGTTTAGTCTAACTGATTAAGGTGCAGATCATGAACGGGGATTTTTCTTATTGTGCTTGTTTGAGTTTATTGATGGCTTCTTTATTGAAGAAGTAATGCGTGCCACAACATTCACACTGCATATCAATACTGCCTTTATGCTCGTCTAAGATTTCATCAATTTCAGTTTCTGGAATTAGCAATAATGCTGCACCAGAACGTTCAGGTGAGCAACCGCAGAAGAAAGAAACAGTTTGCGGTTCAAAAACTTCCACTACTTCTTCATGATATAAACGATAAAGCAATTCTTCTGCGGGCAATCCAAATAACTCCTCATCTTTTACGGTTGATGCCAATGTGGTTAAATGCTCAAAATCCTCTGGCGTACCTTGACCATCTGGCATGATTTGCAACAGCATCCCTGCTGCAACTGGTTTACCTTCATATTCACCTGTGCGAATAATAAGTTGGGTTTGTAATTGCTCTGAACGAACAAAATAGTCTTCTAAACATTCCGTAATCGTTGGTTTATCTAAACCGATAACACCTTGATAACGCTCGCCTTCAGTCGGAGCAATCGTAATCACTAACACGCCTTTTCCGATCATATCATGCAAGCTCATGCCATCTTGAATATCACCTTGCACACGAGCTAATGCGCGAATTTGTTGCTGATCATTGCCGTTTACCAAAGCTAATTTTAATGGGCCATCACCTTGAATTTGAACAGTAATATTACCGTTAAATTTTAATGTTGCAGTCAATAAATTAGTCGCCACCATCATCTCACCCAATAAGTTTTGTACTGCTTTTGGATAATGATGAGTATTCAACGTATCAGTAAAAGTTTGGTTTAATCGCACCCATTCACCACGCAAGGCACGGTTTTGGAAAAGGTAGCGGTAAAGTTGGTCATTGTCTTGAGTGTAATTCATTATTTGTTCCTATTTATTCTTCGAATGAAAAGTGCGGTCAATTTTGTGAATAAATCTTAAACGTTCAAAAAAGATGTCATTTTGTTACCGCACTTTGCGCCTGAGCAGTATTATGGGGGTGAAAATCAAAATTACAAGCCAAAAAGAAAAGCGGATAGCTTTCACTATCCGCTCGCTTTATAAAATTAAACTGATGAATTACCAGTATGCACGTAAACCGATAACAGTTTTGAAATCACGGCTACGATCTACAGTGCTGTTTTCGTATTTAGTACGAGTAGCTTGCCATTCTAAGAATGGTTTCACTTTTAAAGAACCTTGATTGTATACATAGTATTCAGTACCCACCATGAATTGACGAGTTCTGTCTGTATCACCAAATTGTTTATCTGTTTTATATGCGTACATTGCATATACATTCCAATCTTCGTTTAAACCTTGACGAACAATCGCACGCACTTCATTTTTAGTACGCTTGTCACCTTGGTTTTTAGTTACTTGACGCTCTAAATCGACACCATAAGTCGTGTGAACGAAGTTATAGGCTAAACCTAATCCATAAGCATTACGGTAGTATGATGTATTGTTAGCATTTTCAGAAATTTCACGAGTAAAACCTGCTGCTACGGTCACATTTTGAATGCTATCAATTGCATGGTTAAAGATAAGACCTGTACCCCAAGCATTTTTACGTTTATTTGTTAAATCAAGGTTTTTCATGCTACGTTTGCTTGAACCACCATAGTACGCACCAAATTTAACTTTGTTATCACCATAGTTACCGTTGTACACATATTGAGTTACACGACGTGCAGAACCATCTAATAAGCCATCAGACAAGCTGTAAGTATTTGCTAAGTCAGTTTGTTTTACTTCATCAGTAATAGTTACCATATTACCGTAAGTCAACTCACCGAATTGTTTGTGGCCAAAACCAGCATAAAGTTGGTGAGTGTAAACATGGTCAAAATCATGTTGTGAAGGTGCTTCACCACGCATACGCCATTCAGCACGTCCTAAAGCGTAGAAATCGCCACCTAAGCTTTGTTTTAATTTGAAACCAAAACGCGAACCGTTGTTATCAACTGCGTGGTTGATGTGCTCTTTCGTTACATCACCGTTTACATAGTTAGTTTTGTTAGAGGTGCTTTCCCATTTAACACGTAAAGAACCGTAAAAATCAACATCTGTACCAGTTTGGTCAATGTGGAAGTTATAAGCTTGTGCAGAACCTGCTGCTAATGCAACTACAGATAAAGCAAGAAGTGTTTTTTTCATAACGCTTTCCTTATGATTTAATGAAGTTAATAAAAAATTGAACTTTTTTCAGTTTATACACCAGAACCAGAATGTGTCAATCTTAAATTTTCCCAACTATCAGAAAATAGGCAATTTTTTGACTAAAATCAATCCAGATAAATATATTTTTGATTATTTTATCGCCTATTTAATTAATAAATTTAGCATTGAAAACACTTGATCTGACTTAATATTTTCCATTGAACTGGCCGTTAAATAATGTTGATTTTTACCATAACTGCCAATTAAGGTCGGATCAGTTGCACCATATAGCGTAATATTGGGTTTATCCAATGCTGCAGTTAAATGAGCAAGCCCTGTATCCACGGACACCACGGCTTTCGCATTGGCTATTTGGTAAGCTAATTCATTTAATGAAAGCTTAGGTAAAACGACTACATGAGATAAACCTGTGGCTAATCGCTCTGCTCTCGCCTTTTCTTTTTCATTTCCCCAAGGCAAACGAACCTGGATAGAAAGTGCGGTCAGTTTTTCGATTAAATTTCGCCATTCATGTTCTGGCCAATGCTTTTCATCTCTTGTCGTAGAATGAAAAAAGATCACGTAAGGTTCGATAGAATCTAAGGAAATAAAATGACGCGCAATGTCATAATCCCCTTTCTCTTTCGGTAATGGATAAGATAAGGCTTGTGCAAAAAGCTGACGAATACGTTCTACCGCATGTTGTTGATAAGAAATCACATATTTTTTATCGTAAAACAAGGAAGCTATCGGCTCACGGATACTTTTGCGGTCATAGCCATGTTTGACACCATTGGCTAAGCGTGTCGCAAAAAAAGCGCTCTTAAAAAGCCCTTGCGCATCAATCACAGCATCATATTGATTGGCTTGTAATAAAGTGCGGTAAGATTTCCACTCATTTTTGGTCTGAGCCGAAAAAGGCGATTTTCGCCAGCGTCTTAAGGCAATTAGAATGATTTGCTTCACTGCCGAATGCCAACGTGGAATTTCGACAAAATTCTCTTCCACCACCCAATCGATAGAGAGATTAGGAATAGCACGCTGCGCATCAGTCAATGCCGGCAAAGTATGAATTACATCGCCCATGGAAGAAGTTTTGATTACGCATACTTTCATTTAATTAACCTTCTTCCCCAGTGCATAATACCGAGACCTGACACCGCTAAAATACCACCAATAATTAAGGAGGAATCCACTTGTTCATTCAACCAAACGGCTGAAAATAAAATGCCTAAAATCGGCACAAGAATAATATAAGCTGAGGCATTACCTGCACCTAAGTATTTCACCCCATCAAAATACCAGGCATAGGCTAATACTGTGGCACCAAATGCGAGGCCAAGCAAACTTATCCACTCACCTTGCGATAAATTCAGTACCGTAAGCCAATCGTCTGCACTTTCCACGCATAATGCACTCATGAATAACAATAAAAAACCAAAAATAGAAGATAATGTGGTTGCGGTAAGCGAATCAATGCCTGCGAGTACTTTTCTCGCCAATAAGGTGTAAACGACCCAACAAATTAGCGCGCCAATTAATAATATTTGCCCAAAGCCAAAGGAATCCATCATTTGTGAAAAATTTCCTTTTGTGAGAGCTAATAACGATCCACTCATGGCAATAATCATTCCGAGTATTACCCAGCGATTCCATTTTTCTTTAAATAAAAAAATTGCCAAAAGTGTAGTAAACACAGGGTTTGTTGCCACAATAACGGCGGCTTGTCCCGCAGGAAGATATTTCAGACCCCAGATAAAAAATGTGGAATAGGCAAAAACACCGAAGAAAGCTGTGACAAATAAACCTATCCATTGATTCGTTCTTAGTTGTTTCGCATATTTGAAGCGATTTGCCGCATATAACCAAATCATGAGCGGAATAATCGCGAACAAAAATCGTAAACTTGAAGCCACAAATGTCGGCATAGCTTGGGCAACCACTCGCCCCCAAGGCCAAGAAGCGCCCCATAAAATGGCCATTCCGATTAATTGTAAGTGTATGCGTAGAGGGTTCATTTTGCTAATAATGCCTCTAATTTTTCTAATACCATTTCTGGGGTAATATCAATTAAACTTTGATGATACCCTTCCGAACTATCTGTACTTTTACGAACCTTAATTAAATCGCCTTCAATTAAACGAATAATCACGGCTTTATCAGATAATGGTGGTGTATAAGTTGGGCTCGTTGGACCATAAAGCGCAACCAATGGACGATCTGTGGCTGCCGCAATATGCATTAAGCCGCTGTCATTGCTCACCACTGCCGTACAGTTAGCAATTAAATCTACCGCTTGGTTCAGATTTGTTTGTCCTGCCAAATTCAAACAGAATGGTTGCAGTTCTGTTGGCAATGCATTACGAATTTGTTCTCCCGCTTCCACATCTTTTGGTGAACCAAATAATTCTACTGCGTAGCCTTTTTCAATGAGCATTTCAGCCAATTTAGCATAATGGTAGTGCGGCCAACGTTTAGCTGGACCAAATTCAGCTCCAGGACAGAACCCGATAATCGGACGTTCGCCTAAAAGTGCGGTCTGTTTTTCAAAGTTTTTTAAGGTTTCCGCTTGTTGAGTTGGGTCAACGGTTAAATAAGGTTTTAGAACAGGAATATCAGCCGCTTTCGGTACTGCATTTTGCTCAAAAGCTAACGCGACATAACGCTGCACCATCATAGGGTAATCACGTTTATTATTGCGTAAATCGTTAAGCAAGAAATAACGGCTCTCCCCTTTCCAGCCACGACGCACAGCAATTTTTGCAAAAGCAGGAATAAAAGCTGACTTCAAGGAGTTTGGTAATACAATCGCCATATCATATTGATTGCGCAATGCCTTACCTAGACGATAACGTTCACACAAGGCAAACTTGCCGTGTCCGAGTGGCATTTCAATGGCATGACGCACTTCTGGCATACGGGCTAAAAGCGGTTTACACCAATTGGGCGCCATCACATCAATTTGGCAATTTGGATATTGCAGTTTGAGTTGTTGATACAAACTGTGCGACATCATCATATCGCCGACCCAAGACGGGCCGATAATTAAAATATTCATGCTTGACCTTATAACAAAAGTGCGGCTAAAAATAAGACCAATTTTAACCGCACTTTATTCATTTTCTAGTATTGAACGACATTATTTGTTCAATATTTCTATTTATTTAACCACGCCATGTACTCAGCCACACCTTCTGCTACGGTTTTAAATGGTTTGTTGTAGCCAGTTGCGCGGAGTTTCGTTAAATCTGCTTGCGTATATTCTTGATAACGCGATTTCAAATGCTCTGGGAATGGAATGGTTTCCACTGCACCTTTGCCATGGAATTTAATCACCGCTTTCGCCACTTCAGCGAAAGATTCTGCATTGCCAGTACCGCAGTTAAAGATACCCGAAATACCGTTTTGCCAGCACCAAATGTTCACTTGTGCCACATCACCCACATAAACGAAATCACGACGGAAGTGTTCACTGCCAGCAAATAATTTTGGATTTTCACCTTTCAGGATTTGGTTATTTAAGTGGAATGCTACGCTCGCCATTGAACCTTTGTGACCTTCACGCGGACCATACACGTTGAAATAACGGAAACCACATACTGGCGATTGCGCTTCAGGTAAAATCGCACGTACATATTGGTCGAATAAGAATTTAGAATAACCGTACACATTCAATGGGCCTTCAAATTCACGCTCTTCACGGAATTCAGTTTTATCGCCATAAGTTGCCGCACTTGATGCATATAAGAACGGAATTTGACGATCTAAGCAGTAATGCAATAACTCTTTTGAATATTCGTAGTTGTTATGCATGATGTATTTGCCGTCCCATTCAGTAGTCGCTGAGCAAGCCCCTTCATGGAATACCGCATCGATCTCACCTAAATCATCACCTGCAATAATTGATGCAATGAAGTCTTCTTTATCGCAGTAATCTGCGATATCAAGATCCACTAAGTTAATGAATTTAGTCCCGTCTTTTAAGTTATCCACCACTAAAATATCTTTGCGTCCCATATCGTTTAATGCTTTAACGATATTACTGCCGATAAAACCGGCGCCACCTGTTACGATAATCATAATTCTGTCCTCTTTAAAATAAGTCTGTGTATTGTAATAGATTTTGTGCCGCTTAGCCAAAAAACTCTGTGAAAAACAACCGCGCTTTTAAGCCCCAGTAACTTGTCCAGCCCGTTGTGGCAAAATCCATTTTTCCTTTATTTAAAATAATAATTGTTGGTGTCACATTCACCTGCCATTGATCCGCAATCTTGCCTTGAGGATCATTCACTGTTGTAAACTGATAGTGATGCGTTTGTAAATAATCCTCCACGTCCTTATTTGACCCTGAACGCAGCGCGACAGAGACGACCGGATAGCCTTCTTCTGAAAGTGAATTAATCGCTGGAGAAGTATAACGACAATAACCGCACCAACTTCCCCAGAAATAAATGATCGTTGGCTTAGCTTGATCTAATTGGGGTAAAAAGAAGGCATTCCCCTGTAAATCATAAAGTGCCGTCGCATTGATTTCAGGTGGAATATTGGGTTTACGAATAAAATCGAGAATACTGCTTACGACAATCAACGTCAGCAGGAGCGAAATCGCATTTTTAAATAAGGTTTTAAGTTTCACAATAAAATTTCATGATCTGGGATAAATGGATTGTAATCGATCAGAAAAGTGCGGTCAAAATTACAGATATTTTGCTATGATAACCACATCGTTTAATAAGGAGAAAAAATATGGATAGTAAACAATTAGCACAATATATTGATCACACTGCCCTTACTACTGAAAAAACAGAACAGGATATTCTTAAACTCTGTGATGAAGCCATTCAATACGGCTTTTGTTCAGTCTGCATTAATTCAGGTTATATTCCTTTAGCCAAAGAAAAACTCGCTGGCTCAAACGTCAAAATTTGTACAGTAGTCGGCTTCCCACTTGGTGCCAACTTATCCTCTGTCAAAGCGTTTGAAACTCAAGAAGCCATCAAAGCAGGTGCGAGTGAAATCGATATGGTAATTAATGTCGGCTTGATTAAATCAAATAAATGGGATGCCGTAAAAGACGATATTCAAGCGGTACTCACTGCCTGTAATGGTGTACCACTTAAAGTGATTTTAGAAACATGCTTACTCACCAAAGAAGAAATCGTAAAAGCCTGTGAAATCTGTAAAGTGTTGGGTGTGGCATTCGTTAAAACCTCAACGGGTTTCAATAAAGGCGGCGCAACCGTAGAAGATGTGGCATTAATGAAGAAAACGGTGGGCGACATCGGTGTGAAAGCCTCTGGCGGTATTCGTGATACTCAAACCGCACTAGCAATGATTGAAGCAGGTGCTACACGAATTGGTGCAAGCGCAGGCATTGCTATTGTAACGGGTGTTTCTGGTAATACCTCAAGTAATTACTAATCAATAATAGAAAAGGAGATTGAAGTGTGTACCTCAATCTCCTTTTTAAATGATCAAAGACTCAATTAAGCTTTAATTTGCCCTTTCAAGAAATCTAACAACTGATCTTTTGCTATCATTTGTTTTTCACCAGTGCGGCGATTTTTGTATTCAATTTCACCGTTTGCGAGATTTTTCTCACCAATCACCACCATATGTGGCACGCCGATAAGTTCCATATCAGCAAACATCACACCTGGGCGTTCTTTACGGTCATCAAAGATCACTTCTACACCTTGTGCCTGTAAAGTGCGGTACAATTCTTCGGCATATTCTTGAACGCTTTCAGATTTATGCATATTCATAGGCACGACAGCAACTGTAAATGGCGCAATTTCATCTGTTGGCCACACAATACCACGATCATCAAAATGTTGTTCAATTGCAGCAGCCACCACACGCGTTACACCAATACCGTAACATCCCATGGTTACGACCATTGGACGACCATCTTCACCTTGAACAGTCGCATTCATCGCTTCTGAGTATTTTTTACCTAATTGGAAAATGTGGCCTACTTCGATACCACGTTTAATCAATAAGGTACCTTTACCATCTGGGCTTGGGTCGCCTTCAACTACGTTACGAATATCCGCCACTTTTGGTAACGCTACATCACGTTCCCAGTTGATATTGAAGTAATGTTTACCATCAATGTTTGCACCCGCACTGAAATCAGACACTAATGCCACTGAACGATCAATGATCACGGGAATATTCAGATTAACAGGACCTAATGAGCCTACACCTGCACCGATTTTGGCTTTAATAACAGCTTCATCCGCAAACTCAAATGGTGAAGCTACTTCTGGTAATTTTTCCGCTTTGATTTCATTTAATTCATGGTCACCACGAATCACTAACGCCACCAACGGTTGTTCTTCGCTTGCCCCCTTTACGATTAAGGTCTTAACCGTTTTCTCAATTGGCAAATTGAATTGTTCCACTAACTCAGCAATTGTTTTTGCATTTGGCGTATCAACTAATTCCATCGCTTTGGTTGGCGCGGTGCGTTCACCAATTGCTACCGCTTCCGCTAATTCAATGTTTGCCGCGTAATCAGATTCAGTAGAGAAAATCACATCATCTTCACCGCTGTTTGCTAGCACTTGGAATTCATGTGATGCACTACCACCGATAGAACCAGTATCCGCTTGTACCGCACGGAAATCTAAACCTAAGCGATTGAAAATATTGCTATAAGTTTGGTACATCACATCATAAGTTTGTTGTAAGCTCGCATGATCTGCATGGAAAGAATACGCATCTTTCATGATAAATTCACGCGAACGCATGACACCGAAACGAGGACGCACTTCATCACGGAATTTAGTTTGAATTTGGTATAAATTGATCGGGAGCTGTTTGTATGATGACACTTCGCGACGAACTAAATCCGTAATCACTTCTTCGTGTGTTGGCCCTAATACAAAGTTACGATTTCCGCGATCCACAAAACGTAGTAATTCTGGACCATATTGTTCCCAACGACCTGATTCTTCCCATAATTCTGCGGGTTGCACGACTGGCATTTTGATTTCAAGTGCGCCGCTTTTATCCATTTCTTCACGAATGATTTTTTCTACTTTACGGAGCACACGCCAGCCTGTTGGCATCCAGTTATAAAGACCTGAAGCAAGAGGGCGAATCATCCCCGCACGCAGCATTAATTGATGGCTCACAATGGCCGCTTCAGCTGGGGTTTCTTTTAATGTTGAGAATAAATATTGACTTGTACGCATTGAATTAACCTTAGATTCTAAGCATTGAGAAAAAATTGGTGAGAGTATAACAAAAAGTGCGGTCATTTTTAACCGCACTTTTTTCTGAGAAAAGATTATCTTCTCGGTAAGTATCTAACTGGATCCACAGATTTACCTTTATAACGGATCTCGAAATGAAGTTTCACAGCATTGGTTCCTGTGCTACCCATTTTCGCAATCTCTTGACCCGCTTTCACTTCTTGTTGATCGCTAACTAAGATCTTATCGTTGTGCGCATAAGCACTTAAGAAATCATCATTATGTTTGATGATGATTAAGTTACCATAGCCTCGTAATGCGTTACCCGCATACACTACACGACCACTCGCAGCAGCTTTAACTGCTTGACCGCGAGAACCACTGATATCAATCCCTTTGTTACCACCATCAGAGTTAGAGAAGCCTTGGATCACGTTACCTTGTGTTGGCCATTGCCATGCCACATTTGATGCAACTGGTGCCACAACGTTCGCATTAACTGGTGTATTGTTTGTGGTTTCCTCTTGCGTTGTCGTTGTCACCGGTGTGCTAGGTGTATTGTTGGTAAACGCTGGTGTTGATGCGCCACCTGTAGCAACACCTGATTTAATTGGACCAATTACCGTACCATCAGAACCAATTTGAGTACCGTTTGCACCTGGTGTATAAGTCACTTCTGGCTCAGCAGGAGCTGCCGGTGCAGCTGGTGCCGTCGTTTTCACTGGTACAGTCGTGGTAACCGTTTTAGTTGAACAATTTGAAATTTTTAACGTTTGGCCTACACTTAAGCTATAAGGCTCTTTCATATTATTCATGCTTGCCAAATCTTTCACATCCATACCCGTCAAGTAAGCAATTAAGAACATGGTATCGCCTTTGTTGACTTTATAGGTATTTCCTTTGTATGAACCTTTTTGAATTTGGCTGTAATCCGGTGCATTGGTATTTGGATTACGCGGCACGTTGATTGCGCCAGAGCTGGTGCAATCAGAAACCGTTTTGGTTACGGTTTTAGTCTGTGGTTGAACTGGTGCAGGTGCTGGAGCAGGCGTTGGTTTAGGCTGTGCTGCAGCAGGTTGCTGAACCGGTTGATAAGTTGGTTGGAAACTTGGTTGTGGTGTTTGAGTTCCCGTTGGCACGCTATTGCCCATGGTATTTGGCATCGTATTTTGTTGGATTTCTGGCTGCCATGTACCACTTGAATTATTATCAACAGGTTGCATTACACCCGGAGAGAGTGTGCCATCTACATTTTCAATTGGCGCAGGGCTATTTGAACTACAAGCCGTTAAAATAGCGATACTCACAGGGAGCAATAAAAACGATTTTTTCATTTATTCTTCCTTTAACATTAAATTTATTTCATTTGATTTGGCATCGAATTCTTTTCAATTTCCGGCATAAAGCTACCACCGGCAACCGCTCCCGTTCCTTCTACAGGTTGCATAATACCATTAGGTAATGCATCGGGATCTTGTTTTTGTGGTTCTCCTGTACAAGCTGAAATCAGCAATGCACTCGAGATAATTAAGAGTAATTTATTCATAAAAAAGGTCATCCTGTTATTTTAAAATAAGATAAGCAATCACAGCCAGAGCAACCACACTCCAGCCAATGATTTCAATAGATTTACGTAATTTCGCGGCGAATTTTTCTCCGCCCCATGCGGCGAGTTTTGCCACTAAAATAAAACGAGCAAAACGCGACACAAACGCAGTAATCACAAAGGGGATAAATGCCATTTGCATCACACCGGCACAAATCGTGAAAACTTTATAAGGAATTGGGCTAAAACCGGCAACAAAGACCACTAAAATGCCCCATTCTTTAAACCACGCCATGGCCTGTTCCCAAGCTGCTTGGTAGCCCCATTGTTGAATATAACTTTGAACCCAATCAAAGGCATAGTAACCAATCGCATAACCAATCATTCCACCGACAACCGAAGCAATCGTGGTGTAAAGCGCAAAACGAAATGCACTTTTCGGTTTTGACATTGACATCGGAATCAACATTACATCGGGTGGAATTGGAAAGAAAATGGCCTCAATAAAACTTACAAAGGATAACCAAAACACGGCAAAGCGATGTTTTGACCATTGCATTGTTTTATCATACATCGCACCAAAAATATTCATTCACTTATCCTTTATTGCTTCAATAGGGAAAATTCGTTTCAAAACGGCACATTATTCACTTTCCAGCCAAGCTTGTAAAGCAGCAATTGACTGATGAGCAGTAAGATCGGCTTGAATTGGCGTAATGGCAACATAACCATTTTTTACCGCATGGAAATCTGTACCTTCACCATCATATTCTGGCAAGCCTGACGGACCAATCCAATAGATATGTTCGCCACGAGGATCTTCTTGTTTAATCACTTCAGCTGCAGATGTGCGATAGCCTAAATGACACACCTTAATGCCTTTAAGTTCTTCGTAAGGTAAATCTGGTACATTGATATTGATCACTTCGCGTTTATTCAATAATTGAGGATGTAATTTGGGAATCAAATCACACACTACTCGAGCCGCTGTTTCATAATGCAGACGACCATCTAAAGAGACGGCAATGGCTGGCAATCCTAAATGGCGACCTTCTAATGCGGCAGCCAAGGTACCGGAATAAATCGTATCATCCCCCATATTACAACCTGCGTTAATACCAGACACCACAAGATCCACTTGGCCAGATAAAAAACCGTTTAATGCCAAATGCACACAATCAGCCGGTGTGCCATTGACACAATAATCACCACTGTCTAAATGACGAGGGCGAAGTGGTTCAACAAGCGTTAATGAGCTTGATGCCGCGCTGCGATTACGATCCGGCGCAACGATCACCACATCGGCAATTTTTCGTAATTCTTTTGCTAAAACTTGAATCCCTTCGGCGTGAAAACCGTCATCATTGCTGACTAAAATTCGCATTATTCTTCTTCCTTAATATTCACTAACTCTCGCACCAATGCAGTCGCATAACTCCCTGCCGGCAAATAAAATGAGAGCTTTAATCCTTCTTCAACAAACACCCATTGGAAATCTTTTGCTTGCATTAATAAAGGGCGGCGAGCGGCTTTCATTCTTTCTTGTTTCATTAATTCTTGGAAAACTTGATGTTCTAAAACCACTTGATTTTCAACCGCACTTGCAGATAAATTTTCTTCTCCTATTAAAGGTGCAGTGAGCAAAATATCTTGTTCGTTCAAACGTTGCTGTAAAACCGCTAAATCTTCATTTTCATCGGCCTTAAACCAACTGTGCGATCCGTTTAATTGCACAATATCGTCTCTTAGAACCTGATCTGCCACATTTTGTTCAATTCGTTCAGCCACAACTAAATTAAAAATTTCACTGCGAGCTGCTGAAAGGTAAAAACTGCGTTTTTTACGATCTTTGACCTTAATCTCTCCTTTCGCCCAACGAATCGCTTGAGTCAGATTATGGCCATCACGACCAAAACGTTGTTCGGTGAAATAGTTAGGAAAACCGTATTTCGCCACAAAATTTAAGCGCTCATTTAATTCGTCACTTTCTTTTGCACCACGCAATAAAATCTCAAAAGCATTCCCTTGAAGACTGCCCGTGCGAATTTTGCGATTGTGGCGAGTGACTTCTAAAATCTCGACACCTTCCAATTGAAATTGACTAAAATCAGGCGTTTCCTTACCTGGCATTTGCAAACAAAACCATTGTTCTGTGATGCCATGACGATCTTTCAAACCTGCATACCCCATATTTCGATCAGAAATACCTGCAAACTTGGCAAGTTTTTCGCCCACAAACAACGTATTACAATCCGTTTTACGGATTTTTACTGCCACAAATTCGCCTTCGCCTGACATTTCATAGCCCAGATCTTCTTTTACAATAAAATCAGCAAACACTTGCTTTAAAAGTGCGGTTGTTTTTGACGGTGTTTTTAAGGTGAAATAAGGGAGATGTTTGACCATTTTTTTTCGTTCTAAAATAAGAAAGCCCAACTTTTTTCGCTGTAATAAATAGCGTGAGCAGCTGGGCATGTTAAGCACAATTTATTCGCGCAGAATTTTAACCTTTCCGCCCCCTCAAGGCAAACTGAAATGAGAATAAATTTTTAGCGACATTTTCATCTTTATCCCCTACAATGACCGCACTTTTTCTGACAAAAGGAATGCCTTATGACGAACTTTAACGAACTTCAAGAAGAAACCCGTGAAATCATTACGGATTTATTAAATGATGGCAGCGATCCGGATGCCCTTTATATTATCGAACATCACATCGCCCATTATGATTTTGATACCTTAGAAAAAATTGCCGTAGATGCGTTCAAAGCAGGCTATGAAGTGTCAGAAGCTGAAGAATTCGAAGATGAAAATGGAAAGGTCATTTTCTGTTTTGACATCATCAGTGAAGTGGAATTAAAACCTGAAATTATCGATGCACAACAAAAAGAAATTTTACCATTAGTCGAAAAATACAAAGGCATTTATGATGGCTGGGGCACGTATTTTGAAGATCCAAATGCCGAGGACGATGAATACGGCGATGACGGCGAATTTTTTGACGATGAAGATGTCGAAGACGACAACGAACGTTTACATTAATAATAACAAAGGGCGTGTTAAACCGCCCTTAATTTTATCTTACCCAAATAGGAATGAAACAATGAAACTTAAAGCGCTTTCTTTGGCATTACTTGCCTTGCCTATCGCTTCTTTTGCAACAGAACCAGTATCTCATCAGCCAACGGATGTCAGCTTTAGTGTTGAAGCAGAAAAAGAAGTAGAACGTGATTTATTACAAGTCTCCCTTTTTTACCAAGCGGAAGGTAATGATTTATCCGCACTCAATAAAACCATGGCGGAAAAAATGAATAAAGCCATTGAGCTAGCGAAAGCACAAAGTGTGGTTGAAATTAAGGACAATTCTCGTAATACCTGGATTCGCTATGATAATAAAGGCAAACAACAAGGCTGGATTGCACGTGCAGAATTAACCTTAGAAAGTAAAGATTCTCAAGCCTTATCAACATTAGTGCATGAATTAGATGGCGTATTAGCCATTGATCGCGTAAGTGCGTCTGTTTCACGTGAGAAATTAAATAGCTTAGAAAAAGAATTAACCAAAGAAGCTTTAGCGAAAGTTAAAGATAAAGCCCTATTAATTCAAGAATCTTTGCAGATGAAAGGTTATACCATACAAAACCTTGAGATTTCCTCACCCAAGGATTCAACGGACGATTATCCTATTTATGCCAATGATTCAGCGAATGATTTCCGCCCTTATGCTGCAGGGGCAATGATGGCAAAAAGTTTCTCTTACTCAGATGAAAAAGATGAAACTTACACACAAAGTGGCAAAGAGAAAATTAAAGTCAGTGTGAATGCGCGAATTGCATTGCTTAAAGAATAATTTTCTATACAATGAATGACGATTTTTTTAATAAGGAAAACAATATGAAAGTAGCAAAAAATACGGTTGTGAGTATCGCTTACCAAGTACGTACTCAAGACGGTGTATTAGTTGATGAAGCACCAGCAAATCAACCATTAGAATATTTACAAGGCCACAATAACTTAATCATTGGTCTTGAAAATGCCTTAGAAGGTAAAGAAGTTGGCGACAAATTTGAAGTGCGTGTTCAACCTGAAGAAGGCTACGGCGAATACAATGAAAACATGGTTCAACGTGTACCAAAAGATGTATTCCAAGGCGTTGATGAAGTGGTTGTTGGTATGCGTTTCTTAGCAGATACAGACATCGGCCCAGTTCCTGTTGTGATCACTGAAGTGGATGGCGATGAAGTAGTGGTTGATGGTAACCATATGTTAGCGGGTCAAGAATTACACTTCACTGTTGAAGTTGTTGGTACTCGTGAAGCAACATTAGAAGAAATTGCTCACGGTCACGTGCATGGTGAACACGATCATCACCATCATCACGATGATGAAGGTGGTCACGGCTGCGGTTGTGGCGGTCACGGTCATCATCACCATGATCACGATCATGGACACGGCGGTTGCTGTGGCGGTGGTCATAAACACGATCATGATCACGGACACGGTCATGGCGGCTGTGGTTGCGGCGGTCACTAATCTTAATCTAGAGATAAAACTAGAGACAAAAAAAGTGCGGTTAAAAATAACCGCACTTTTTCTTTATCTAAACTATCATTATAGAATGAATCGACTTAAATCTTCATTTTCAATCACTTCGCCTAATGCATCTGTGACATAAGCAGCATCGATATTGACGGTTTGGCCGTCCATTTCGCTCGCATCAAATGAGATTTTATCCATTAAACGTTCCATAACGGTATGTAAACGTCTTGCACCGATATTCTCCGTTTTCTCATTCACACGGAAAGCAGCTTCGGCAATTTTCTTGATTGCATCTTGTGTAAACTCAATGCTCACACCTTCTGTCGCCATAAGCGCTTTATATTGCTCTGTTAAAGACGCATTTGGCTCAGTTAGAATGCGCTCAAAATCCTCTGCCGTTAATGCTGATAATTCAACACGAATTGGCAAACGACCTTGCAACTCTGGGATTAAATCCGATGGACGCGCCACTTGGAATGCACCCGATGCAATAAAGAGAATATGATCGGTTTTCACCATCCCGTGTTTGGTATTCACCGTTGAACCTTCCACTAATGGCAATAAGTCACGTTGCACACCTTCACGTGAGACATCCGCACCACTGTATTCGCCTTTTTTACAGATCTTATCGATCTCATCAATAAACACGATACCATTTTGCTCAACGGCATCAATGGCTTTTTGTTTCAATTCTTCTGGATTAATCAATTTGGCCGCTTCATCGTCAATTAAGGTTTTTAATGCATCCTTAATTTTCATTTTGCGTTTTTTGGTTTTATCCGAACCCAGGCTTTGGAACATAGATTGCAACTGATTAGTCATTTCTTCCATGCCTGGAGGTGCCATGATTTCCACACCCATTGACACGCCTGCCGACACATCAATTTCGATTTCTTTATCGTCTAATTGTCCTTCACGTAATTTTTTACGGAACGCTTGGCGAGTACTGCTATTGGTATCGTGGTTTTCCACTTCACCCCATTGATTTTTTGGTGGTGGTAGTAATGCATCTAAAATACGATCTTCAGCCGCATCTTCTGCTTTCGCACGATTTTTCGCAATTTCTTGTTGGCGAACCAATTTCATCGCACTATCGGTTAAATCACGGATAATCGAATCGACTTCTTTCCCCACATAGCCCACTTCGGTGAACTTCGTCGCTTCCACTTTAATAAACGGTGCATTAGCTAATTTTGCAAGACGACGCGCAATCTCGGTTTTACCCACACCTGTTGGCCCAATCATTAAAATATTTTTAGGGGTCACTTCATGGCGAAGTGGCTCTTGCAACTGCATTCTTCTCCAACGGTTACGCAACGCGATCGCCACCGCTCTTTTCGCCTCTTTTTGGCCGATAATATGTTGATCTAATTCGGAAACAATTTCACGAGGGGTCATTTCAGACATAATTTTTCCTTATTTATTCGGTAATTCTTCGATAGTGAAATTTGTATTGGTAAACACGCAAATATCACCGGCAATTTTTAAAGACTTCTCAACAATTTCACGTGCTGATAAATCGGTATTTTCCACCAACGCACGAGCTGCCGACAACGCATAATTACCGCCAGAACCAATGGCTAAAATCTGATCGGCTTCTGGTTGCACCACATCACCAATACCGGTAATGATTAAACTTTCTTTTTCATCCGCCACAATCAGCATTGCTTCTAACTTGCGTAACGCACGATCGGTTCGCCAATCTTTGGCTAATTCCACCGCGGCTTTTAACAAATGCCCTTGATGCATTTCTAATTTACGCTCAAATAATTCAAATAAAGTGAACGCATCAGCTGTGCCGCCTGCGAAACCGGCTAAAACTTTGCCATTATATAAACGGCGTACTTTGCGGGCATTCCCTTTCATGACGGTGTTGCCTAATGAAACCTGTCCATCGCCCCCAACAACCACTTGGCCATTACGACGTACGCTTACAATTGTTGTCATTCTTTTAATCCTTCTTTTAAGAAAAGTTACTCGTTATATGGCGATCGATTCCACCAAATTCAAGGGAAAATTTTTCTTTGATGCTTTATTAGACAATCAGTTTAAAAAAATGTGACAAAGATCACTTTTTTAAATAGCAAACGATTGCTATTATTTCACACCTTTATTTTAAAGGAATATGATTTGTTACAAATAAAACAAACTACTTAATGAGGAAAACATGAAAAATTTACTTAAACTTTCTGCCATTGCAATTTTAGCGGCAAGCGCAGTCTCTACTTTTGCATCAAACAAAGAACCTTACACTGAACAAGGTACGAATGCTCGTGAAATGACAGAGCAAAAACCGATTCACTGGATCTCTGTTGAGCAGTTGAAAAAAGAATTAGAAGGCAAAGCACCAGTTAATGTGAGCTTCGATATTGATGATACTGTACTTTTCAGTAGCCCTTGTTTCTACCACGGCCAAGAAAAATACTCACCAGGTAAAAATGATTACTTAAAAAATCAAGATTTCTGGAATGAAGTGAATGCAGGTTGTGACCAATATTCCATTCCAAAACAAATTGCGGTGGATTTAATTAATATGCACCAAGCACGTGGTGACCAAATTTATTTTATTACCGGTCGTACAGCTGGCGATAAAGATGGTGTGACACCTGTGCTACAAAAAGCCTTTAATATTAAAGACATGCACCCTGTAGAATTCATGGGTGGTCGCAAACTTCCAACTAAATATAACAAAACACCAGGTATTATTGAGCACAAAGTGAGTATTCACTATGGTGACAGTGATGATGATATTCTAGCAGCAAAAGAAGCGGGTATTCGTGGTATTCGTTTAATGCGTGCAGCAAACTCAACTTACCAACCGATGCCAACTCTTGGTGGCTACGGCGAAGAAGTATTGATTAACTCAAACTACTAATCTTCCTAAAAAAGTGCGGTTATTTTTGACCGCACTTTTCTTATCTAATTAACAATCTTAATTTTTAAAAAGTTTCTGGGAATATGCTAAAATTTTTCCGTTTCCAGGAGCCTATTTATGTCAGAACTCACGTCTAATCAATATTTAATCATCATTGCCGTGCTGGTTTTTATTAGCATTGTGATGCTTTTTCTATTAAGCCGCAGCAAACGAGATACGCAAGAATTACAACAAGATCTCAATAAAACCATCGGTGATTACAACCAATTAGCTGAGCGTTTTGATGCTTTAAGCGCAGTCAAAAATCAATTAGAACAACAAGCCGTTAAAGCACAAACCCATTCAGAAGGCTTGCAAACTCGCCTTAATGAACGTGATGAAAAAATCCAATATTTAGAAAAAGAATTGGATGAAGAACAGCTCCGACACGATCAAATTGGCGGGCAAATCACCGCATTAAAAGAACGATTTGGGATCGTGTCAGCACAAGCCGAAAGCTTGCAAGGTCAATTACAACAAGCTCAGGAAAATCTACTTAGAAAAGAACAAGATCAGCAAAAAACGCAGGAAAAATTGACCGCACTTTCACAGGAATTAACAGAGCTCAAAACTACACTTTCTGAAAAAGAAAAACATTTTGCTGAACAGCAACAGCATATTGAACAATCCAAACAACAGCTTGGCGTAGAGTTCCAAAATCTGGCCAACCGCATTTTGGAAGAAAAAAGCCAATCCTTTAATCAGACCAATCAAACCTCATTGGAAACCTTATTGAAGCCTTTCCGTGAACAAATCGAAGGCTTTCAAAAACGAGTCAATGAAATCCATTCAGAATCCGTAAAAGGCAATGCGGGCTTAGAAGCGGAAATCAAAAAAGTATTGGAAATTGGCTTAAATATGTCGCAAGAGGCCAATAATTTAACCTCTGCACTAAAAGGTGAAAAGAAAACCTTAGGTAACTGGGGGGAAGTGCAACTTGAGCGCGCTCTTCAACTGGCCGGACTCATTGAAAATGTGCATTACAGTGCGCAGGCCCATTTTAAAGATGAGCAGGGCGGACGAAACTATCCTGATTTTGTGCTGAATCTACCCGATGAGAAAAACATCATCATTGATAGCAAAATGTCATTGAATGCTTACGAAAGCGCGGTCAATTCTGAGGATGAATTTGAACGTGAGCGTTTACTAAGGGAGCATATTAAAGCCCTGAAAAATCACATTGATGACTTGCACCGCAAAGATTACAGCAATCTGATTGGTATGCGTAGCCCTAATTTTGTCTTGATGTTCATTGCAGTGGAACCCGCTTATATTGAAGCCTTAAAATTAGACCCAAGTCTGTTTAATTATGGTTACGAGAAAAATGTCATTATGGTTTCGCATACTACCCTTATGCCAATTTTACGCACAGTGGCGAATTTATGGCGTATCGAACGCGGCAACGCCGAAGCGAAAGAAATCGCTGAAAAAGCAGGTGAAATTTACAACCAGATTTGCTTAGTGGCAGAACGTTTAAACAAACTGGGGAACACCCTTTCCACTGTGAGCAATCAATACAACAGCACCGTCACCGCCCTTGTGGGACAACAAGGTTTAGTGGGGAAAGTGGAACGCTTTAAAGACTTGTCAGCGAAGGCTAACAAGAGCATGCCAAACGTTGAATTGCTCAATAATGACGTGGATTTAACGCGCCTATCCCTTCTCACCACTGAGAGTGAAGAAAAATAAAACATATCTATTGAATTTTTCTTTAAAAGCGGCTATTTTCTTGCCACTTTTTTTATTTTAATTTTATTTGTGGGGAATTTATGGCTACGGAACAAAAAGAAATCACGGATCCATGTGCAAAATATAATGAGCAGACTAACTTTCTAAGCAAAACGATTTTTGCAAGTCGTTGGTTACAAGTGCCTATTTATTTAGGTTTAATTGTTGTACAAGGCATCTATGCCTACAAGTTTATGAAAAACTTGTGGTATCTCATCACCAATGTCAATGAAATGGATGCAGACACCATTATGCTCGCCGTACTCAATCTCATTGATGTGGTAATGATTGCTAACTTATTAGTAATGGTAACATTAGGCGGTTATGAGATTTTTGTTTCAAAACTGCGCACGAAAAACCACCCCGATCAACCTGAATGGATGAGCCATGTGAATGCAACTGTACTGAAAGTTAAACTTTCTATGTCAATTATCAGCATTTCATCTATTCACTTATTGCAAACCTTTGTGAATGCGTCAAAAATCCCTGAAAAAACAATCATGTGGGAAGTGATTATTCATTTTTCTTTCTTGATTTCAGCGATTGCGATGGCTTATACCGATAAAATCTTATACAGTACAAGTCACAAGAACCATTAATCAAAAAAAAGTGCGGTCAAATTTGACCGCACTTTTGTTTTCTAGAACTCATCTTGGTGTTTAAATTTCAATAAATCTCGACGTTCTTTTTTGTTTGGACGACGATCAGGATGTGGCATCGAAAGTGCATTATTTTTTCTTGCCCATGCCATTTCTTCGCGTTTTTTCACACTCAGTGGCGTTTCTTGGTAAAGCAGTTGGGCCTCAGGGGCACCACGACGTTGGTCACTCAACGCTATCACTTCAATTTCCTTTTCATCACTGCCTTGGCGAAGTTTAATCATCGCACCAACTTCAACAGTTTTACTCACTTTTGCACGTTGACCATTGTAATGGACTTTGCCGCCTTCAATCATCGCTTTCGCAATGCTACGGGTTTTATAAAAACGCGCCGCCCAAAGCCATTTATCTAATCGTACTTCGTTATTTTCAGCCATAACTCTTCCTATTTCTCTCACTTTGCGTATGATGAGCCAATAACAAGATAATAGGGCTAATATTATGAAAAAACAACTTCCACACATTCTCTCCCTTTCCACCGTGGCAAAATCCCGTTTGTTTGAAATTCAAGCTGTCGAACTCAAATTCTCCAATGGAATTAACCGCACTTATGAACGTTTCCGCCCTTTCAATCGAGACTCCGTGATGGTGATTGCGATTGATGGTGAAGATTTACTTCTTGTTCGTGAATACGCGGTAGGAACAGAACAATATGAGCTAGGCTTTGTAAAAGGTGGAATGGATATGGGGGAAACGCCCGAACAAAGTGCAAATCGAGAATTACAGGAAGAAATTGGCTTCGGCGCAAAAAAATGGACATTTTTACGTACCATGAAAATCAATCCACAAATCATGGGTCACAAAATGCACGTGTTATTAGGTGAAGATCTGTATCCAAATCAACTAGAAGGCGATGAGCCTGAACCATTAGAAATCGTGCGTTATCCTTTATCGCAACTTGATACGCTTTTAGTCAGTGATGAATTTAATGAGGCCAGAAATCTTGCTGCACTTTATTCTTTACGCTATCACTTAAAAAAACGATAAATTTAATTAAATAAATTTAAATAATTTCTAATAGCAAGCGATTAAATTTAAAGAAAACTTGCATAAATATTCTTTTTTTGAGAATGTATCGCTATTTTTCAAAAAATATATATAGGAAAATTTATGTCTGATAATAATTTAAAAGAATTGACCTTCCGGGGGATGTTCCTTGGGGCGTTAATTACAGTGATCTTCACTGCATCTAACGTTTATTTGGGTCTTAAAGTGGGGATGACGTTTGCGTCCTCTATTCCGGCTGCCGTGATCTCTATGGCAGTTTTAAAATTCTTTAAGGATTCCAGTATCTTAGAAAATAACATGGTGCAAACCCAAGCTTCATCAGCAGGGACATTATCTTCTGTTATTTTCGTGCTTCCAGGCCTGTTAATGATGGGTTACTGGCAAGAATTCCCATTCTGGCAAACAGTGCTTATCTGTGCCTCTGGCGGTACGTTGGGCGTGCTATTTACCATTCCACTACGTCGTGCAATGGTGGTAAACAGCGATTTACCTTACCCTGAAGGTGTAGCTGCGGCTGAAATCTTAAAAGCGGGTAACAATAGTGAAAGTGACAGCGGTGTAAAAGATATCGCTTATGGCGGTATTTTTGCAGGGACTGTTGCGTTCTTAACTAACGCATTACGTGTCATGTCTGATAGCGCGAGCGCATGGTTCTCTAACGGCAAAGCCATTTTCCAATTACCAATGGGCTTCTCACTTGCCTTAGTGGGTGCAGGTTACTTAATTGGTATCGTAGGTGGTCTTGCCATGTTATTCGGTACATTCCTTGCTTGGGGTGTCGCGGTACCTTATTTCACCGCAACGGGTGATATGCCAACGGATGCCTCTATTGTTAGTTATGCCATGGCTGAATGGAAAACTAAAGTTCGCTTTATCGGTGTAGGTACTATCGGTATTGCGGCAATTTGGACATTATTAATCCTTCTCAAACCAATGATTGAAGGGATGGTTCATTCTTTCCGTATGTTAAAAGGCTCACAAGCTGAATCAGAACATCGTATTGATATCGACTTATCGCCAAAAACCATTATTTATATTTTATTGGCGACTGTCGTGTTAATCGTGATTTCCTTATATCACTTCATTGCAGCCGCACCAATTTCTGCTGAGCTTGCCGTATTATTAGTGGTAGTTTGTACTCTACTTGCAGTGTTAATCGGCTTCTTCGTCGCAGCGGCATCTGGTTATATGGCAGGACTTGTGGGCTCATCTTCCAGCCCAATTTCAGGTATCGGGATTATTTCCGTCATCGTCATTTCTCTTGTTTTAGTGACAATTGGTAAAAGCAGTGGTTTATTTGAAACAGCAGACGGTCAAAAATTCTTAACCGCATTAACCTTGTTCACCGCATCTATCGTATTAACCACGGCAACTATTTCAAACGATAACTTACAAGACTTAAAAACCGGTCTTTTAGTTGAAGCAACTCCTTGGAGACAACAGGTTGCGTTAATCATTGGTTGTTTCGTTGGTGCATTAGTGATTGCGCCGGTATTAGAAATTTTATACCACGCTTATGGTTTCACAGGTGCATTACCACGTCCAGATATGGATCCAACACAAGCACTTTCCGCGCCACAAGCGACCATTATGACCACCATTTCAAAAGGTATTTTCACCAATCAATTAGAATGGACTTACATTTTAAGTGGTGTAGGCTTGGGTGTGGTATTAATTATTATTGATGCACTTATGCGTAAAACAACTAACAGCCGCTTTGCCCTGCCAGTATTAGCGGTGGGGATTGGTATCTACCTTCCACCATCAATCAATATGCCGGTTGTAGTCGGTGCAGTAATGGCATGGTTTATCACCCGTCATATTAAAAACTATGCAAAACGTACTAACGATACTGAAGTGGAGAAAAAAGCAGAACGTTTCGGCACACTTTTCGCTGCTGGTTTAATTGTGGGTGAAAGCTTGATGGGCGTAATCTTAGCTTTCATTATCGCAGCATCTGTCACATCGGGCGGTTCTGAAGCTCCATTAGCCTTAGCGTTAGAAAACTGGGATAATATGGGCGAATTACTCGGTCTTGCCGTATTTATCTTTGGTATCTTCATTTTCGTTTCTCGTGTATTACGTGCGAAGAAATCGAAATAATGGATTAAAATAGGCTGTCCTCGGATAGCCTATTTTTCTAGGAGTTTAAGGTGTCTACGCAATCCCCTTATCTAAAGGCTATTATCATATTTCCATTGGTTACGCAGCTAATAGGTAGCATTATTGCTTATGTCGTTTTTGGAATAGACTACTGCAAAGAAGGGAACTTCGATGCTGCATTATTTGGTTTCTTTCTGACATTTTGGCCTCTCACCGTGCCGGCAATAATCAACGCTTACTTTGCTAAATACCGAGGCTATCTACGCTATCAGTGGAATAAGATTTTTCTTTTTTCATTCATCATTCTTTTTTGTTATTGGAGTATCGGCAATCTCCTCATCGCACAAAATACCCAATATCTGACTGACCGTGTATTATTCGTCTTAGAAGGCTCTGCCATCATGGCAATCTATACGACAATTTTCCTCCCCTTGTTATTACCGAAATCAAAGTAGGAAATAAACATGCAATTATCTCAATCTCTTCTCGATCAAGTCCGCTCGCTTGCCAATGAAGCGGGAAAACATTTAGCGCGTTTTTACCAACAGGATGTGAGAATACAAACTAAATCGGATAACACCCCTGTTACAGAGGCAGATTTATTTGTCAGCCAATTTTTAATCGAAAAACTGACCGCGCTTTTCCCTGATATTCCTGTTCTTTCAGAAGAAAACTGCAATATCCCCTTTGAACAACGCCAAACTTGGCAAACTTATTGGCTAATCGATCCCCTTGATGGCACGCAGCAATTTATTGATCGCACGGATCAATTTTCGGTGTTGATTACACTCGTGCAAAACCATCAACCAGTAATGGGTGTTATCCACTTCCCTATTTTGAATATCACCTATTACGCCATGAAAGGTTTTGGGGCATTCAAGCAAAGCGACAAAGAAATAAAAACCTTACAACCCAGAAAAATCGATCTGACCAAACCGTTAAAAATCGCCGTAGGCGCCACTACCTCACAAGAAAAAGTGCGGTCAATTTTAGCGAAGAATTTGGCATGCGAATTTACGGTGGTTGGCTCGAGCAGTTTGAAAAGCGGTTTAGTCGCAGAAGGAGCGGTTGATTGCTATGTTCGACTCGGTAAAACAGGTGAATGGGATACGGCAGGTGCTGAAATTTTATTAGCTGAAATCAATGGGATGATTTTCGATCCGCACTATCAGCCGCTCACCTATAATCAGCGTGAAAGTTTAATTAATCCCCCCTTTGTGATGGTGGCTGATAATACACAAAATTGGGCATCTGTCTTTCAATTTAATTGATTGGTTCGATTGGTAAAGTGCAGTAATATATTGCATTATTTAAAAATACTACTCGGAACAATAAGGAATAATATGCAAACTAATAATAACTGTATCGTGATTTTTGGTGCTTCCGGTGATTTGACTCACCGTAAGCTCATTCCAGCACTTTATAATCTCTTCAAATTTGGTCGTTTAAACAAGTTTTCTGTATTGGGTGTCGCACGCTCAGAATTAAACGATAACACTTTCCGTGAAAAAATGCGTGAAGCGTTACTTGAAACAGAAGAAACCACACCAGAAACGTTAGACGCTTTTTGTAGCCATCTCTATTATCAAGCCGTAAATACATCTGATGCGGCCGATTACGGTAAATTAGTCCCACGTTTAGAAGAATTACATACTAAATATCAAACGAATGGCAACACCCTTTACTATATGTCTACGCCACCAAGCTTATATGGTGTAATTCCAGAATGCCTTGCGGCCCATGGTTTAAACACAGAAGAAGACGGTTGGAAACGGATTATTGTCGAAAAACCTTTTGGTTACGATGAAAAAACAGCACAAGAACTCGACGTTCAAATTCATCGTTTCTTTGAAGAGCATCAAATCTATCGTATCGACCATTATCTTGGTAAAGAAACCGTACAAAACTTACTTGTTTTACGCTTCTCAAATGGCTTATTCGAACCACTTTGGAACCGTAATTACATTGATTATGTCGAAATTACGGGTGCCGAGGCCATTGGCGTAGAAGAACGTGGCGGCTATTATGATGGCTCCGGCGCAATGCGTGACATGTTCCAAAACCACTTATTACAAGTTTTAGCCATGGTTGCCATGGAACCACCTGCAATCATCAATGCGAACTCAATGCGTGATGAAGTGGCCAAAGTCATGCATTCTTTACGTCCATTAACGCAAGATGACGTTGAGCATAACTTAGTGCTTGGTCAATACACCGCAGCCGAAATTGATGGCAAAGAAGTCAAAGGCTATTTACAAGAAAAAGGCGTTCCAGCTAACTCTCGCACGGAAACCTTTATGGCGCTACGTTGCGAAATTGAAAACTGGCGTTGGGCGGGCGTGCCTTTCTATGTGCGTACAGGTAAACGCTTACCGGCACGTGTGACGGAAATTGTGATTCATTTTAAAACGACACCACATCCGGTATTCAGCCAAAATGCACCAGAAAATAAATTGATCATTCGTATCCAACCCGACGAAGCCATCTCAATGCGCTTTGGCTTGAAAAAACCGGGGGCAGGCTTTGAAGCGAAAGAAGTATCAATGGATTTCCGTTATGCGGATTTAGCCGATGACCAAGTCCTGACGGCTTATGAGCGCTTATTGCTTGATGCGATGAAAGGCGATGCAACACTCTTTGCGCGTACTGATGCGGTGCACGCTGCATGGAAATTTGTGCAACCAATTTTGAATTACAAAGAAGCAGGCGGTCGAATTTACGAATATGAAGCCGGCACTTGGGGGCCTGTTGCGGCGGAAAAACTTATCGCGAAAAGTGGTCGCGTATGGCGTAAACCAAGCGGCAAAATGAAGAAAAAGGTTTAATCATTCATCGCAAGCCTTCTTCCTAAAAAGTGGAAGAAGGCTTATATCCAATATAAAAGAGAAGCAAACATGAACACCATCACCTTCCCAACGGCTCAACACGCTGTTGAAAAGATCGCCCAAGAATTTGTGATTTATAGCCAATTAAATCATCCCGTACATATTTCCCTTTCTGGTGGCTCAACACCTAAGTTGTTATTTAAAACCTTAGCCAAAACACCTTATGCGGAACAAATTAACTGGAACAATCTGCATTTTTGGTGGGGTGATGATCGTATGGTTCCACCAACAGATTCAGAAAGCAACTATGGTGAAGTGCAAAAACTCTTATTCGATCATATTCAAATTCCAACGGAAAACATCCACAGAATTCGTGGCGAAAATGAACCGCACTTTGAACTAAAACGCTTCGAAGAAGAATTAAGTGCGGTCATTCCAAACGGTGTTTTTGATTGGATTATTTTAGGTATGGGAACTGATGGTCATACCGCTTCTCTTTTCCCACATCAAACCAATTTTGATGATGAAAACCTTGCTGTCATGGCAAAACACCCTGAAAGCGGTCAAATCCGCATTTCTAAAACAGCCAAACTCATTGAACAAGCCAAACGCATTACCTATTTGGTCACCGGCGAAAGCAAAGCGGATATTTTAAAAGAAATCCAAACGACTCCTGCAGAAAATCTGCCTTACCCTGCTGCCAAAATTAAAGCAAAAAATGGGGTGACGGAATGGTATTTGGATAAAGCGGCGGCAAAATTGCTATAACAAGTTAAGAATCTAATATCGCAGGCTTGCAAAATGATAGACTACAAAGTGAATGATCCGATTTCAGTCAAACAATTTATTACACTGCTAAATAAAACAACGCTTGGGGCACGCCGTCCGTTAGAAGATGAAAAGCGTGTCGCAGCAATGTTGCACCATGCAGATTTATTAGTGACCGCTTGGGATGGTGAACAATTAGTGGGTGTGGCACGTTCCGTGACGGATTTTGCCTACTGCTGTTATTTATCTGATTTAGCGGTTGATGAACAATATCAAAAACAAGGTATCGGATTGCAATTGGTTGAACACACTAAACAAGCCTTACATCCACAAGCCAAAATCGTGCTGTTATCTGCTCCGCAAGCTGTGGATTACTATCCGCATATTGGGTTTACTCAGCATATGAGTGCATGGACGAAGAGTTAATTTATTAGAATGATATGGAGACAAAAATGAAAAAACTGTTTGTACTACTCACTTCAACTTTGTTATTTGCTTGTTCATCTGGTCCATCTTTAGATCAGTTAGCGGCACAAATGCCAAAAGATAATCGCTCAGTAATGCTTCAAGTTCCAGAAGCAGGAAACCCAGTTTCAAATGGAATGCTTGTAGCAACGATTAGAACCGCAGGTGGTACGTCAGGAAAACGACTCGTATCTCTTTTAGCGACAGATAATTTACACATCGGAATTGCAGGGAACAGTCAATCTGTGAATAAAGCAGTTGCTATGTATGGACTAAATAATGCAGAAAAGGTCGGCAAGGATGTATCTTTATACCTTGTTGGAGATAGTGAAAGCGATAAAGCAGATCTAGAAAAAGCCGCAAAAGCGAAAAATGTAGAAATGCATTACATTATGCAAAAATAAGATATAGATACATTAGATGCGAAGTGACTTTAATGTTGAATTTAGATAATAAAAAATTTGTTGCTGTTGAAAACACCGCAAATGGTGAGGTGAGTAGCCAAACAGAATTTCATTACCATCAACAAGGTAAAGTGATTTGGGCCGAATATGGTGGCGGTGAAATTTTAAAAGGCTTTTTAATTGGGAAATGGGTTGACGATACTCAAATTGAATTTACATATCAACATTTAAATCAATCTCTAGAAAATCGTTTGGGGCGTTGCTGTACAACATTTTCCTCAGGAGAAAGTAAACTCATCGGTCATGAAAAATGGCAGTGGCTAGACACGTTAGGACAAGGTAGCTCTTTAATTAGAGAAATTTAAAAGAAGTTTTGCTATAGAATATCTGAGACAAGGTATCATCTTGCAGTTGATTGAACACACTACACAACCCTTACATCCACAAGCTAAAATTGTACTGTTATCCGCTCCATAAGCAGTGGATTATTATCCGCATATTGGATTCACTCAACATATGAGTGCATGGATGAAGAGTTAATTTAATTGTATAAGAGAAACTTTAATGTCAACAACACAGCTTCAAAATGCGAAAAAAATTATTGATGATAATTACGAAGAAAATCCTAATAGTTTTT
>OGGZ01000815.1_pt1 | contig 31284 bp, 25 predicted proteins | sample 1571371 | NCBI WGS metagenome assembly OGGZ01 (sample SAMEA2582025, study PRJEB24529) | metagenome | biome: Human gut stool | place: China | collected 2011
GGTATACTGCTGTCAAGACAAGTTTGAAAGGGGTATCGTATGCACGCGGAGGAACGCAGAGAAACGATTTTGAAGCTGCTGCGGCAGTCTGCTCAGCCGGTCAGTGCCTCGACGCTGGCAGGCCAGCTATCTGTCAGCCGCCAGATCATCGTAGGAGACATTGCCTTGCTGCGGGCCGGAGGCGCGGACATTTTAGCCACCCCCCGGGGGTACTGCCTGCAAAATGCCGCCGCAGCCGGTCTCACCCGCCGGGTAGCTGTCCGCCATGACGAGGCAGGCATGGAGGTAGAGCTGAACACTATGGTGGACAATGGCTGCACCGTGGTGGACGTTATCGTGGAACACCCTCTTTACGGCCAGCTCACCGGCCCCTTGCAGCTTTCCAGCCGATACGATGTGGCCCAGTTCATCGCCCGGAGCCGCACCGCCCAGCCTCTCTCCGTTCTCACCGGCGGCATCCACCTTCACACGCTGCTCTGCCCCAGTGAGGACGCTTACCGGCGGGTACTGGACGCCCTGCGGCAGGCAGGCTTCCTGCTGGAGGGATAAAACTTTCTGTTGACAAGCATACCGATTCCGTGTATAGTGTGTTGGACAGGTGTCAAGACACCAGTCTGACACACTATTTTTGATCGATACGGAGTATTCTCATGGAAAAGGTAAACGCATTCCTGAAGCGCAAAAACATCGTTTTTTCCGCCAAGCGCTATGGCATTGATGCCCTGGGCGCTATGGCACAGGGCCTGTTCTGCTCCCTGCTGATCGGCACCATCCTCAACACGCTGGGCACGCAGTTCCACATCGGTTTCCTCACCGCCCAGATCGGGGAAAAGGTTCCCTACACCATCGGCGGCCTGACCTCCTTTATGAGCGGTCCCGCCATGGCCATTGCCATCGGCTACGCCTTGCAGGCGCCCCCGCTGGTGCTGTTCTCTCTGGCGGCTGTGGGTTATGCCTGCAACCTGCTGGGCGGCGCGGGCGGCCCCTTGGCCGTGCTGTTTGTGGCGATCATCGCTGCGGAGTGCGGCAAGGCCGTCAGCAAAGAGACGAAGATCGACATTCTGGTGACTCCCATTGTCACCACCCTCATCGGCGTAGGCACGGCCTATGTTATCGCCCCGCCCATCGGCACCGCCGCCAACGCCTTCGGTATGGTCATTATGCAGGCCACGGAGCTTCAGCCCTTCCTGATGGGTATTCTGGTGTCCGTGCTGGTAGGCGTGGCCTTGACCCTGCCCATCTCCTCCGCCGCCATCTGCTCCGTACTGGGCCTCACCGGTCTGGCAGGCGGTGCGGCTGTGGCTGGCTGCTGCGCCCAGATGGTAGGCTTCGCCGTTATGAGCTTCCGGGAGAACGGCTGGGGCGGTCTGGTGAGCCAGGGCCTCGGCACCTCCATGCTGCAAATGCCCAACATCGTGAAAAACCCCCGCGTCTGGATCGCCCCTACCGTCACCTCCGCCATTACCGGCCCCATTGCCACCTGCCTGTTCCGTCTGCAAATGAACGGCGCGGCCATCAACTCCGGTATGGGCACCTGCGGCCTGTGCGGCCAGCTGGGCGTGTGGACCGGTTGGGTGGCTCCCAGTGAAAAGGCTCTGGCCAATGGTGCCATCGCCATGAACCCCACCGCTTTTGACTGGGCGGGCCTGATCCTGATCTCCTTCATCCTCCCCGCCATTCTGTGCCCCCTTATCAACCAGCTCTGCCGCAAGGCCGGCTGGGTGAAGGACGGCGATCTGAAGCTGCCCTGATATCCCTAATTTCACACATGTAGAAAAAACCATCGGCTTTTTGTGGAAAAAGCCGATGGTTTTTGTTCTTCTATAAGATTGTGCCCTGTTTAGCCGAATTTATGCCCCAATTCCCGTCCGAACGTACATTTTTAATAGGTGTTTTTCATTGTTAAAAAGCAAACATCTGTTGACGAAACGCCATGTTTTGGGTTAGAATACGAGTCAGGAAAGTATGTTCCTTTCAATGGCTGATCGCGCTGTCTCATAAGTTCTGCGTACGGCGCGCTCTTTGTCGGGAGTCCCGGAAAACGATTACTTGTATTCATTTTCCGGAACGTGTTATTTTATCTAAAATTGGAAGCGTACACATACCGTTATTTCCTTGTTTTACTTCATTTTTTCATCAAAGCAAGCAGAAAGGATGCGTGTTACATGGATGTAAAAAAGTGCAACGTTCTGGCGGCTGAGATCCGGCTGGAGACCCTGAAGGTCATCCACTCCCGGGGCTTCGGTCACGTGGGCGGTTCCATGGATCTGGCAGACCTGATGGCCGTTTTGTACGGTGAGGTCATGAAGTTCGATCCCAAAAACCCCCGCTGGGAGGATCGCGACTGGCTGGTGCTCAGTAAGGGCCACGCCGGTCCCGTGGCTTATGCCACCTTCGGTCTCATGGGCTTCTATCCCATGGAGGAGGCCTACACCCTGAACCAGCCCCACACCAAGTTCCCCAGCCACACTGACCGCAAGCTGACTCCCGGCGTGGATCTGACCACCGGCTCTCTGGGCCAGGGCGCTTCCACCGCTGCCGGCGCCGCTCTGGGCAACAAGATCGACGGCCGCACCAACCACGTCTTCTGCGTCATCGGCGACGGTGAGGCGGACGAGGGCCAGGTCTGGGAGTCCTTCCAGTTCGCCTATGCCCACAAGCTGGACAACCTGATCTATTTCATCGATAAAAACGGCTATCAGTTGGACGGCCCCACCGATGACATTCTGGCTCACGGCGATCTGGCCAAGAAGGCGGAGTCCTTCGGCCTGTACACGCAGGAGATCGACGGCCATGACGTTCAGGCGATCTATGACGCCATTCAGAACGCATACGCCAAGAAGGGCGTTCCCAGCTGCATCGTGCTGGATACCTGCAAGGGCAAGGGCGCTACCTTTGCCGAGCCCAAGCATGACCACTCCTCTCAGCCCAACGAGGAGCAGTGGGCCGAGGCCATCGCCGCTTCCGAGAAGGCCTTGGAAGCTGTCAAGAACGCTTAAAGGAGGGTGCGAGTAATGAGTGTGAAAGTAATTGGTAAGCATGAAAAGGACTCCCGCGCCTGCCGCGACGCGCTGGCCCTGACTCTGAACGAAATGATGGCCGAGGACAAGTCCATCGTCTATGTGGACTGCGATCTGATGGGCTGCATCAACACCAAGATGCTGAGGAAGAACTATCCTGACCGCGCTTTTGAGGCCGGTATTGCCGAGGCCAACGGCGCCGGCGTGGCTGCGGGCCTCGCTGCCGCCGGCAAAAAGGTGTTCTTCCATTCCTTCGGTACCTTCTCCTCCCGCCGCTGCTATGACCAGATCTATATGTCCGCCGCTTATGCCGGTCTGCCCGTCCACGTGCTGGGCTCCGACGCCGGTGTGACCGCTGCCTTCAACGGCGGCACCCATATGCCTCTGGAGGATGCCGCTATGTACCTGAGCATCCCCGAGACCGTGGTGCTGGATCCCGCCGACTATGCCCAGCTGGAGTGCATCACCCGTCAGCTGCCCGGCATCACCTCCGGCGTGACCTATACCCGCTTTGTCCGCAAGGGCATCGTCAAGGTCTATGAGGACGGTTCCGAGTTCCCCATCGGCAAGGGCGTTGTGCTCCACGAGAGCGACAAGGACGTGGCCACCATCATCACCTCCGGCATCATGGTGGACGAGTCCTTGAAGGCTTATGAGGCCCTCCAGGCGGAAGGCATTTCCGTCCGCGTGATCGATATGTTCACCTGGAAGCCTCTGGACGAGGAGTTGGTCATCAAGGCCGCCAAGGAGACCGGTGCTATTGTCACCGCCGAGAACCACAACGTCACCTGCGGTCTGGGCAGCGTGGTTTCCAACTGCCTGGCTAAGAACTGCCCCACCGTTCAGGAGTTTGTGGGCGTGCAGGATCTGTTCGGTCAGGTCGGTCCTCAGGACTTCCTGATGGATGAGTACGGCCTCCGTGCCGCCAATATCGTGGCTGCCGTCAAAAAGGCGATCAGCCGCAAGTAATTCGGATATCCGGCGGGGTCTCCCCGAAGATCCCGCCTGTATCACTTAAATCAATTAAAAGGAGATTTCAATCATGGATGCATTTTCCGCTTCTCTGATGGCTGACAAGAGAGAGATTGTCTTTGCTCCCACCGTGTATAAGTTCCAGACCTTCGCTCAGATGGCTGAGGAGTTCAAGCTGGGTGAACGGGACGTGGTTCTGACCAACGAGTTCATCTACACCCCCTTCATGAAGGAACTGGGCCTGAAGTGCAACTTCGTGTTCCAGGAGAAGTTCGGCGCCGGCGAGCCTTCCGAGGCTATGATCCAGACCATGTATGACGCCATCCCCTATGACAGCTATGACCGTGTCATCGCTGTGGGCGGCGGCGCCATCATGGACCTGTGCAAGCTGCTGGGCTGCAAGCGTCCCGACACCGTCCACAACCTGTACTTCAAGCGCTTCCCCGTGGTCCACGAGAAGGACGTCATCGCCATCCCCACCACCTGCGGCACCGGCTCTGAGTGCACTAACATCTCCGTGGCCATCGTCAAGGACGAGAAGGACGGCGTGCTCACCGGCGGCGAAACCAAGCTGGGCCTGGTGTCCGATGACATCATCCCCAACAAGGTGTGCCTGATCCCCGACCTGCTCAAGACCCTGCCCTACAAGCCCTTCGCCTGCTCCGCCATCGACGCGCTGGTCCACGCAACCGAGTCCTTCCTGAGCCCCCACCGCAAGACCATGACCTCCGAGCTGTTCAGCGAGAAGGCCATGGACATGATCCTCAAGGGCTTCAAGCTCATCGACGAGAAGGGTAAGGACGCCCGCTTTGAGTATCTGGATGAGTTCGTCACCGCCTCCTTCTACGCCGGCATTGCCTTCCTGAAGGCTGGCTGCGGCCCTGTCCACGGCATGAGCTTCCCCCTGGGCGGCACCTATCACGTGCCTCACGGCGAGTCCAACTACATGCTCTTCGGCGCCATCATGGACTACTATGATGCCAACAAGCCCGACGGCGAGATCATGAAGTTCAAGGAGCTGGTGGCCCGCATCCTCGGCTGCGAGGTCAAGGACGCCATCCCCGAGATGAACGCTCTGCTGCAGCGCATCCTGCCTCTGCGTCCCCTGCGTGACTGCGGCTTCACTGAGGCTGACTTCAAGATCTTCCCCCAGTCCGTGGAGACCAACCAGCAGCGCCTGATGACCAACGCTTACTATCCCTTCGATCTGGAGAGCGAAGAGGCCATCTACCGCAAGTGCTATTGATCCCAACGGATCATCCGCAAAAGAAAAATCGCAGCGGTCAGCCGCTCCTCTCCTTTGAGAGAAACGGCTGACCCCGCAGAACCCCCGACAGGCGATCGTATTTACGATGCCTGCCGGGGGTTTTCGTTTTGACCGCAGCCTGTCGGCAGAATCAATATGGCGGCTGGCCGGGAAAAGCAGACTGCCCCCGCCCATACGGGCAGTCTGCGGTGCACCGTTTTTTGCCAAAATTTTGTTCTTGACAGAGAACCTATGCACTTTTGGGATCAGCATAAAACCATCACGCGGTATTATGAGATTCTGATGTCGTCCGTGTGCGAGAAATATCAGCTCAAGCATCTGGAATATGATATTCTGATGTTTTTGCACAACAATCCCCAGTATCGCACGGCGGCAGATATCGTCAGGGTCCGGAAATCCACCAAGTCCCATGTGTCCACCTCACTGAAAACTCTTGAGGACAGGGGCTTTATCGCAAAAAAGACAGACCCGGTAAACAAAAAGCACATTGAGCTTGATCTGCTGGAACCGGCAAATGAGATCGTCCGGGACGGACTTCTGGCCCAGCGGCAGTTCACGGAGCAGATGCTCCGGGGCCTGACGCCGGAGGACATCGCCGTTTGCAAGCGCGTATTCCAACAGGTATGCAGCAATGCAGAAGCATGCATCAAACAGAAAGGATAAAAACATGGATCACAAAACCTATCAGCCCAAAATGCCCGATATTATGGAGGCCATATTTGATACGATATATCTGTTGTTCGACCTCGTAGCAGGCATCGTATTTTTCGCCATGGCGCAGGGCCGCCCCCTGTTTGTTCTCTACGGCATCCTGACCCTGACCCTCTGCGGCGGCGATGCCTTCCACCTCGTTCCCCGGATCTTCCGGGCGTTCCGTGGAAGCACCCCCAAGATCAAGCATCTGATGGGCACCGGCCTGCAGATCTCCTCCATCACGATGACGGCGTTCTATGTGATCTTGCTGTTCATCTGGAAGCTCACCTTCCCGGACTTTACCGCTCCTGCGGCTGTGGAGGTGATGATCTGGGCCTCCGCCATCATCCGGATCGCCGTGTGCCTGCTGCCCCAGAACAACTGGTGCACAGACGAGGGCAATCTGAAGCTGTCCATCCTCCGGAACGGTGTATTCGCCGTCACCGGCATCGGCGTCATTATCCTGTACGCCATTTCCGGGAACGCCGGAGGGTATCACATGACGAAAATGGTGGCGGCCATCCTGATCTCCTTCGGCTGCTATCTGCCCGTTACGCTGTTCAGCAAAACGAAACCCAAGGTGGGCCTGCTGATGATTCCCAAGACCTGCGCGTATATGTGGATCATCGCTATGGGCCTCCAACTTTTGTGTTCCTGGAACGGCTAATTGAATGAAGGTCAAAAAATTTCCGGGTGCAGTGCACCCGGAATTTTTTATCCTAATTCTTTTGTTCGGCGATAGGCCGCTTCCACAGCTGCGATCGCCGCCCCACGGAATCCCCGATCTTCCAGCGCCGCCACACCGGCGATGGTACTGCCGCCGGGACTGCACACGGCGTCCTTCAAAGCGCCGGGGTGCTCTCCCGTTTCCAGCAGCAGGGACGCGCTGCCCAGAAGCATCTGGGCGGCGTACCGCATAGCCTTGGCACGGGGCACACCGCACTTCACCGCCCCGTCTGCCAATGCCTCCACAAACATGTAGGCATAGGCGGGGCCGCAGCCGGACACGGCGCTGGCCGCGTCGATCAGATGCTCCGGAAGGTCATCCAGCAAGCCGGATTCTGCCATCAGAGCTTTGAAGGCCGCCAGTTCCTCCGCCGTTACACGGTCATTTGCCGACACCAGCATCAGCCCCTGTCCCACGGCGCTGGGGGTGTTTGGCATGATGCGGATGATCTTCTTCTCTCCGCCCAGCATCTCCGCCAAGCGGTCCAGACTGACGCCCGCCAGCATGGAGACAAAAACAGCGTCAGACGCCGCAATGTCCTCTGCCAGCTTTGCCGCCACACCGGCAAACATCTGGGGCTTCACTCCCCAAAACACGAATCGGCTCTCCCGCAGGATCGCTTCCGCCGTCTCCGCGGTGCAGCCGATGGATGCCGCCGCCTTTGCGGAGTGTTCCGCCGTGGAGCAAGCCACGGCCACCGCCGCCCCGCCCACGGTTTTCACCGCTGCCCGCGCCAGCGCGCCGCCCATATTTCCAGCGCCGATAAAACCGGCCTCATACTGATATGCCATACGCCTCTCCTTACCGGGTCTGTCCGCTGCCCCGAATGATGTATTGATAGGTGCTCAGCTCGTCCAACCCCATCGGGCCGCGGGCATGGAGCTTCTGGGTGGAAATTCCCATCTCGCAGCCAAGGCCGAACTCGCCGCCGTCAGTGAACCGGGTGGAGACGTTGACGTACACCGCCGCGCTGTCCACCCCGTTGACAAATTTCTCCGCGTTGGCGTCGTTCTCCGTCACGATGGCCTCGCTGTGGTGGGTGGAGTGGGCCTGAATATGTTCGATCGCCTCGTCCACGCTGTCCACTACCCTGACCGCCAAAATGTAGTCCAAAAATTCCGTGTCGAAATCCGCCGGGCCAGCCGGTGTTCCGGGAATCACGGCGGCAGCCCTTGGATCCAGCCGCAGCTCCACGGGGATCTGCCCCGCGGCTGTCCGATCCTCCGTCAGCGCCTTCCGCAGCATGGGCAAAAATCGCTCCGCCACGGCTCTGTGGACCAGACACACCTCCTCGGCGTTGCACACGGAGGGGCGGCTGGTTTTGGCGTTGACAATGATCTTCACCGCCTTGTCCAAATCGGCGTATTCGTCCACATATACATGGCAGATACCGGTGCCGGTCTGGATGCAGGGCACCGTCGCCTGCTCCACGCAGGCCCGGATCAGTCCCGCCCCGCCACGGGGGATCAGCAGATCCACCAGCCCGTCCGCCGTCATCAGAACGCGGGCGCTCTCATGACTGGTATCCTCCAGAATATTCACGATGTCCGGGTCGCCGCCCACGGCGGAAATCCCCTGCTTCAGCGCCTTTACGATGGCGGTGGAGGTGCGGACGGCCTCTTTCCCGCTGCGGAGAACGCAGACGTTGCCACTTTTCACTGTCAGTGCCGCCGCATCGGAGGTGACGTTGGGGCGGCTCTCGTAAATGATCGCCACCAGTCCCAAGGGCACCTGCTTTTTATAGATGGTCATACCGTTGGCGTGGTGTGTCTCCGACAAAATACGTCCGGTATGATCCGGCAGCTTCACCGTGGCCCGGATACCCTCCGCCATAGCAGCGATGCGGCCCTCATCCAGCCGCAGCCGGTCCAGCATCACATCGGAAATGTGGCCCCGTGCCGCTTCCAGATCCGTTTCGTTGCAGGTCAGGATCTCCGCCGTGTGGTCCACGAGGCTGTCCGCCATGGCGGTCAGGAGGCGGTTTTTCGTCTCCGCGTCCGCGTCCCGGAGGGCGCTCCAAGCGGCTTTCGTTTTCCGAATGATATCCAATGTGGTCATTTGCTCACCTTCTTTGCCAAAAATCGGGTGCCGATGGGTTCTCCCCCTACGATGCCGTACAGCAGATCCGGGTTCCAGCCGTTGGCGATCACCATTTCGCAGCCTGCCTCCGTGGCGATCTGCGCTGCATGGAGTTTTGTCACCATGCCGCCGGTGCCCAGTTCGGAGCCGCTGCCCCCCGCCAGAGAGAGGATTTTCCCGTTGATCTCCGACACTTCATGGATCAGCTTCGCATCCGGGTTCTTATGGGGATCGCTGTCATACAGACCGTCAATATCCGACAGGAGGATCAGCAGCTCCGCTCTCGTTGTGGCGGCCACCACAGCGGAAAGGGTATCATTATCGCCCACGGCGATCTCCTCCGTGGAAATCGTGTCATTCTCGTTGATGATGGGCAGGGCCCCCAGCTCCAACAGGCGGTCCAGGGTGTTGTGGAAGTTCTCCTTCCGGCTGCCGCCGTCGGCAATGTCCGGTGCGGTGATCAGAAGTTGGGCCACCGTATGATTGTATTCGGTGAACAGCTTGTCATACACATACATCAGTTCGCACTGTCCCACTGCCGCCGACGCCTGCTTGGTTGGCATATCGTGGGGCCGCTCCCGGAGGTTCAGCTTGCCGAAACCCATGGCAATAGCGCCGGAGGACACTAAAATAATCTCGTGGCCCGCGTTTTTCAGGTCACTGAGCACTCTGCACATCCGCTCCACCCGCTGAATATTCAGCCGCCCGGTGGCATAGGCCAGTGTGGAGGTCCCCACCTTGACTACGATTCTCATAGATCGTTCCCCTTTCCATCCGCCGCAATCGGTTTCTCCGGGATTCGGTGCCGCTGTCAAGAGGCTTTGGCGCCGCCCTCTTTTTTGCCGATTTTATACCAGAATACCGTATCCGTCAAGGCGTCCGGTCCTCCCTTTGACAATTTTTACAAGAAGCTTTACAATAAGGGAAAATTTGTGTACACAGGCGTCTCCGACGCCGGGAAAGGCTGATCCTATGGAACGTTCCTCCGGTATTCTGCTGCCCCTGTTTTCTCTGCCCTCCCCCTACGGTATCGGCACTATGGGCCTCGCGGCTTATGACTTTGCCGATCTGCTCCACGCCGCCGGTCAGCGGTACTGGCAGATGCTCCCCCTCGGTCCCACCAGCTACGGCGATTCCCCCTACCAGAGTTTTTCCTCCTATGCGGGCAATCCCTATCTCATTGATTTGGATTTGTTGATCGAGGATGGGCTTCTGACGGAGCAGGAGGTCTGTGACCGGGACTGGGGAGAAGATCCCCGTCATGTGGACTACGGCAAGCTCTATGAAAACCGTCTGGACCTGCTGAAAAAGGCTGCGGAACGGGGCTGGATGCGGGATAGCGGCGCGGTGGCGGGCTTTACAGAGAAAAACGCCTCCTGGCTGCCGGACTACGCTCTGTTCATGGCCCTCAAGCGGCATTTCGGCATGAAGCCCTGGCAGGAATGGCCCGATGAGGCTGTCCGGCTCCACGATCCTGCGGCTCTGGCCCGGTACCGGGAGCTGCTGCGGGAGGATGTGGAACTGTTCACCTATATCCAATTTCTGTTCTTCCGCCAGTGGACCGCCTTGAAGTCCTATATCAACAGCCTTGGCATCGGTATCATCGGCGACCTGCCTATTTATGTGGCCATGGACTCCGCTGACGTCTGGGCGGAACGATCCATGTTCCGTCTGGACAGCCGGGGCGTTCCCACAGAGGTGGCCGGTGTTCCGCCGGACTACTTCTCCAAGGACGGCCAGCTTTGGGGCAATCCGCTCTACGATTATGACGCCATGAAGCGGGACGGCTTCGGCTGGTGGATCCGCCGGGTGGACGGCGCCGCCAGACTGTATGATGTGATCCGCATTGACCATTTCCGGGGCTTCGCCAGCTATTGGGCGGTGCCCTACGGTTCTCCGACCGCCAAAACCGGCCGCTGGGTCAAGGGGCCAAGACTGGATCTGCTGAACGTCCTCACCGGCTGGTTCCAGGGCATCCGCTTCATCGCAGAGGATCTGGGTGAGCCTTCTCCCGACGTGATGAAGCTGCTGGCGGATTCCGGTCTGCCGGGGATGCGGGTTCTGGAATTTGCCTTTTCCCCCACAGCGGACAGCGCCTATCTCCCCCACAACTGCGTAGAGAACTGCGTGTGCTATGCCGGGACTCATGACAACGCCCCGCTGGCCCTGTGGCGTCAGGAGGCAGAGCCGGAGGAGATCGACTTTGCCGTGCAGTATCTGGGGCTCAATGAGCGGGAGGGCTTCAACCGAGGTGTGCTCCGGGGCGGCATGACCTCCCCCGCATCCTTGTTCGTGGCCCAGATGCAGGACTGGCTGGAGCTGGGCAAAGGCAGCCGGATCAACACCCCCGGCACAGGCCGGGACAACTGGCAGTGGCGGCTCCTTCCCGGTGAACTGACGGTAAAGCTGATCGGTGACATCCGTGAGATGACCCGGATCTATGGCCGTCTCCCCGCCAAACAGTCCAAAACTTAAGCGATATACGAACCGTCCCCGGAGGCTTGAAAGCCTCCGGGGACGGGTTTTGAACTATTTGGCAGAAAAATCTGTTTTACAGACGGTTTTACAGTTTTTTCAGATGCTTTCCGGCGGCCTTCAGCATCAGCTTCTTCGTACCGCCCTCGAAGGCCACCTCCGCCAGGGCGTCGCCGCCCATAGGCTTTACCGACACCACAGTGCCCTTGCCGAAAGCGGTGTGCTCCACCTGGTCTCCCTGACTGAGCTGGATCAGTCCCACCGACGGTGCGGCAGGGGTACTGCCCCGGCTGCTGGTGCGGAGGGTCTGGGCCGTGGGTTTGGTGCTCTTGTAGGTATGGACGCCGCCGCTGACATAACCGCCGGAACGGCCCGAGCTTCCGCTGTAAGAACTGCCGCCAAAAGAACCTCCGCCAAAATCATCGCCCCAGCGGCTGCCGCCGAAGCTGTCCTCGTCATAGGTGCCGAATTTCGGTTCCGGCTTGCTCTCCCAGCGCATATCCTCCGCCGGGATCTCGTCTAAAAAGCGGCTGGACTTGTTGGCGCTGGTGCGGCCGTAGAGCATCCGCTGGCGGGCGTTGGTCATCACCAGTTTTTCCCGCGCGCGGGTCATGGCCACATAGCACAGCCGCCGTTCTTCTTCCAGTTCTTCCTCGTCATACATGGAGGCCGTGCCGGGGAAGATCCCCTCCTCCATGCCCACCACATACACCACCGGGAATTCCAAGCCCTTGGCAGAGTGAATGGTCATCATGGTCACACAGTTGTCATCCGCCTCCACACTGTCCAGATCCGTGTACAGGGCGATCTCGTTCAGGAACCCGGACAGGGTGGCGTCCTCCGGGTCCTGCTCCAAAAAGCCCAGAATGTTGGACTTCAATTCCTGCACGTTTTCGATGCGGCCCCGGCTCTCCATGTCCTTTTTCTCCTCCAGCGCCCGGACGTAGCCGGTCTGGTTCAGGACTTCATCGTAAAATTCCGGCAGGGCCAGCGTCCCTCCGGCCCGGCGCAGGCCGTCGATCAGGTCGGCGAACTTTGTCAGCTTGCCTGCCGCCGTTTTCAAAGTGGGGAACAAATCGGCGTTGCGGATGATCTCATAGAGAGACGCCCCCTGCTCTGCCGCCAGCTCCGCCACCTTGTCCATAGTGGTTGCGCCGATGCCCCTCGTGGGCGTATTGATGATGCGGCGGAGCCGCAGATCGTCCATAGGGTTATTCAGCACGCAGAGGTAGGCCAGCATATCCTTGACCTCGGCGCGGTCAAAGAACTTCATGCCGCCCACAACTTTATAGGGGATGGCGTTGCGCTTCAGGGCGTATTCCAGTGCGTTGGACTGGGCGTTCATCCGGTAGAGAATGGCGGTATCCCGGAAGTTCCGTCCCCGGTTGACCCCCATGAGGATGTCCCCGGCCACGAAGTTTGCCTCGTCTCCCTCGTTGAAGCTGGTCTTTACCGTCACCACGTCGCCGCTGCCGTTGTCCGTCCAGAGGGTCTTGCCCTTCCGGCCCTCATTGTTCTTGATGACGGCGTTGGCGGCATCCAGAATGTGCTGGGTGGAGCGGTAGTTCTGTTCCAGTCGGATCACCCGTGCGTCCTTGTACTGCTTTTCAAAGTTCAGGATATTTTCGATGTTAGCACCCCGGAAGCGGTAGATGGACTGGTCATCGTCGCCCACCACGCAGAGGTTCCGGTGTCCTCCGGCCAGCAGGCCGGTGAGGAGGTATTGCAGGTGGTTGGTGTCCTGATACTCGTCCACCAGCACATACCGGAACTTTTTCTGGTAGTAGTCCAGCACCTCCGGCTCCTTTTGCAGCAATGTGACAGTGTGGTAAATGATGTCGTCAAAGTCCAGCGCGTTGGCGGTGCTGAGCTTTTGCTGATAGGCGGCGTAGATCTTGGCGATCCGGGTATTTTTCCAATCGTTTGCGGCTTCCGCCTTCTTGCGGAATACCTCCGGCCCCTCGTAGCGATCCTTGGAGGCGCTGATGGCGGAGAGAACGCTGCGGACGGGGAAGGTCTTTTCGTCCAGATTCTGCTCCTTCAGAATATCCTTGATGACCCGCTTGGCGTCATCGGTATCGTAGATGGTGAAGTCCTTGTCAAAGCCGATGCGGTCAATGTCCCGCCGCAGGATGCGGACGCAGGCGGAGTGGAACGTGGAGGCCCACACATCGTTGGCGGCGGGGCCAAGACGGGCCGCCAGCCGCTCCTTCAATTCTCCCGCCGCCTTATTGGTGAAGGTGATGGCGATGATCTCCCATGGCCGGGGGGCGTCCACGGCACAGAGCCGGTGGACCCGGCGGACCTCGTCACCGTCTGGCCGATCCGGGAAGTGCTCCAAAAAGTCCAGATCCTCTTCCGTGGCCCAGTTGGGGACCTCGTCGCTGTCGCTGCCCCGGCCATAGGTCAGCAGGTTGTAGACCCGCTGGATGAGCACCGTGGTCTTGCCGCTGCCCGCCCCCGCCAGCAGCAGGAGAGGTCCCTCGGTGGTCATGGCCCCCTGACGCTGCATAGGGTTCAGCCGGGCCAGATCCCGGGCGATCACCGCTTTCCGGGCGGTCACATACCGTTGTTCAAAGTCAGTCATACTGTTCTCCGTTCTCTCTGTTTTCTCAAACTGACCTCTATTTTACGGCAAAAAGCGGCCACGGTCAACGGCGGAACCGCCGATTTTTCCGTATCCGTTTTGTAATCAAATTGAGGTTGACATTTGTCTACCTTTTTGCTACGCTGGTGGTGTAAGAGGTAGACAACTGTATACCAAGCGAGGTGCGCTATGAAAATTGATCTCTCCAACAGCGAATGGAAGCTGATGAACCACCTGTGGCAGACCGCCCCCATGACCATCACGGAGCTGACCGCCGCCTTAAAAGAGGACACCAGCTGGTCGAAAAACACGGTCATCACCATGCTCTCCCGTCTGGAGGGCAAGGAGGCCGTCCGCCACGAGGAAGGCCGCCGGGCCAAGCTGTATTTCCCCGCCGTGGACCGGGAGGACGCCATTGAGGTGGAAACCGAGACCTTTTTGGATAAGATCGGCGGGCTGGGCCTGCTGATGAGCGCCATGGTGGAAAAAAACGCCCTGACAGAGAATGACATTGCGGAGCTGTCCGCCATTTTGGAGAAAGCGGGTGGAAAACTATGAAAGAGATCCTGTTGACTTCTTCCGTTCTGATCCTTGCCCTGCTGCTTTTGCGGCTGCTGTTCCGAAAAACCATCTCCCGCCAGGTGCAGTACGCCCTGTGGGGGCTGGTGGCGCTGCGGCTGCTGGTGCCGGTCAGCCTGCCCGCCATGGAGCACAACGTCCTGACGGCGGCGGAGCCGGTGACGGCCCGGATCACCGCCCCGGCCCTGTATGTGACCCCCTACCGGGAGACCATTGTCTCCGCCCCGCCGGGCGTCTTCCAAACCCCCGCCCCCTATCAGTCCTTCCGGGTGGACACCGCCACAGAGGACAGCACCGTGACGTTTACCGACGGGAAAAATGTCACCCATTCCATCGAGTATAAAAGTCAGATCCCTCTGACCCCCGTTCTGAAAGCCGTCTGGCACACCGGGATGTATGTCATGGCGGCGTGGTTCCTGCTTGCGAACCTCCGCTTCATGCTTCGTCTCCGCCGGAGCCGGAAACTTTACCCGGTGGAAAACTGCCCCTATCCGGTGTATCTGACGGCGGATCTGCCCTCCCCCTGTCTGTTCGGCCTGTTTCACCCCGCCGTCTACCTGACCCCCGCCGCCGTGGAATCCCCGGAGACCCTGCGGCATGTTCTGATCCACGAGACCACCCACGCCCGCCATCTGGACCCCCTGTGGAGCCTGCTGCGGTGCATGTGTCTGGCGGTGTACTGGTTCGACCCGCTGGTGTGGATCGCCGCCATCGTCTCCCGCCGGGACTGCGAGCTGGCTTGTGACGAGGGCGCGCTGCGGCAGCTGGGAGAATCGGAGCGCATCCCTTACGGTCAAACGCTGCTGCGGCTGATCCCCGTGGCCGGACGGTCGGAAAGCCCCTTGCTCTCCGCCACCACCATGACGGCGGGAAAGCGGGAATTGAAGGATCGCGTCACCCGCATCGCGGAAAACCGCCGCACCGTGGGCGTCGCTCTGCTGGCGGTGGTGACCGCCGCCGCGCTGGTATGCGCCCTCACCTTCACCGGGGCAAAGCCCTCCGTGCGGTCTCTGACCGGCGAGGAGCTGTCCGAGTACGCGCTGACGTTCAACACCGTTGACCGCTGGCAGGACTCTGCCGGGAATGACTGCGGCCTCCGTCCTGTCCAGTTTTTGACCTCCGTCTATGACGATCCCATAAAGATCGATATGTATCACCTGTTTTACAACGGCGTTTCACCGGAACAGCCAATTTCCGCTGCGGAACGGCAAGAGCTGGTGGACACCTGCTATGACGGCTATGACCCGGAGGTGGATCTCATCAAAATCACCGCGGAGCAGGCGGATCACGTTCTGGTGCGCTGGGTCGATCTGCCCCTGGCAGAAACCGACGCGCTGAGTATGGGCAGCTTTGCCTATCTTGCAAATTATGACGCCTATTACCACTTCCACGGAGACACCAACGCCCTCGGTGATGTCTGTTTCTATGCCGGGGAGCGGAGCGGCGATACCGTGACCCTTTATTATCAGCCGGAGCAGTGCGGCGCGCAGCTCGTGGATACCGCCGGTTCCGGGGAGGAGGTCTGGGCCAAGGTCACGGTGGTCCCCCAGCCGGGCGGCGGCTTCCAGCTCCGCTCCAACCAGCTTTGCGCCCGGCCGGACGCTCTGCTGTCCTCCCGCCTCCTGACCGGCGAGGAGCTGGCCTTTTTCAACACGCAGTTTTTCAACAGTCAGACCACCAACGAATTTGGCGGCGTGCAGCACACGCTCCACAACCAGTTCCTCACCTGCCTGTATGCCGGCCCTCAGGACATCAACCTGTTCGACCTGTTCTATAACGGCGTTGGTACCTGGGAGGCACCCAGTCAGGCGGAGCTGGAGCAGCTGGGCGTGTTAGCGGAGGACGGCAGCCAGATCTGCCCCACCTATAAGCTGACCACGGCGGCTATGGACGCCTTTCTGCTGGAAAACACCGGCCTGACGCTGGCCCAGACCAACAAGGTGGATCTGGATGCGTTTGACTACCTGCCGGACTATGACGCCTACTATCTGACCAAGGGCGACACCAACTACCGCTCTGTCACCTTTACCGGCGGTGAGCGGAAGGGCAGCTATATCCGGCTTTACTGGAAGGATTTTTACTACGGCGGCGAAACCAACGAGTGCGTCACTCTGCTGGACCGGGGGGATGGACAGTATTGGTTCGTGTCCCACCTGCTGGTGGACAGCGTTACCCCCTCTGCCTTTGCCTACCCGGAGGAAGATCCGTGGATGACGATCCCACTGGACGACCTGACGCCCTACGAACCGCAGAAGATGTCCCTGACCCGCCATTCCGATGACTGTGCGGAGCGGGGCGGCGGCTTCTCGGTTGACGGCAGCGGCGGCGAAAGATATTCCCTCCGGGTTTACCGCTCCACAGACGGGGCAATCTACGCGGCAATCATGCGGGCGGAAGCGGTCAGCAGTCAGCAGGGCATTACCCAGTGGGAGGCCGACGTATTTTTCACCGCACCGGCTTTGGATGTTCAGGAGCTTGATGATACGGTACGGCTGTTCTTCTTCCACAATCTGCTGGGTCACAGCGGCTTTACGGTGTCCTATTCGGACTATCTCACCGGCGGGCCGGGACGGGGCGGCTACATCGGCACCGTCACGGATTACTACTATCTGGACAACAGCGGAACGCCCTACCTGCTGGCCCGGGCCAAGGGAGACTGCGAGGCCATCGACCTGGACGGCGACGGGGAAAATGAGCTGTGCGCCGCCTCCGGCGTTTCCGGACAGCTGTTCTTCCTGCGGAGCGGCCAGCTTTACGAAGCGGATGTCAAGGCGCTTTTGCAGAACGCCTGGCCGGAAATAAACTACTGGGATCACGCCAGCTGGGATCTCAACTACCGCCGCCTGACCGTCCGCGGTTTTGTGTCCATGCCCGAATGGGCCACGGCGGAGCATCCCCAGCCCAACGCCGATTTCATCCGCTATCTCTACTACCGGGATGGGGCGCTGCTGGTCTACAAGCCTGATAAGGACAGCCAGACAGCGGATCATGTGGTGGGAACGCCCGATGTGCCGGAGCCGGTGCTGGCCGCAGCCAAGGCCACCGTACAGAAAGCCTATCAGGACTACAAAAACGGCGGATACGATTCCGGCGCCGACCTTGATAACTGGCGGGTGGAATATGTGTCGGAGGACTGGTACAGGGCTTATCCCAATGGAACGCTTATCGCCTATAACCTGAATTATGAGTATCATGCCCAAAAGCCCGCCAACGTCACGCTGGCCGGCGGGGCCTATGTGGACGAGGACGGCTGGCTCATGCCGGACTACCCCTACTGCCATTATCTTTTCTTCACAGAAACGGATGGACAGTACACCTTCCTGGAGGAATGGATGCTCAATGACGGCGGTCCCGGCTCGAAGGTATTTGACGCGGAGATGCAGCGCTGGGCGGTGGAACTGGGGTTGTCCTCCGTGGCGGATACCACGCCGGAGGAATTGCTGCACCAGCTTTACGACGGCATGGGCGGCCAATTCCTGACCCAACTCAGCACCATGAGCGAAACGGACCGGCAAACCGTATGCCAGAAGCTGGATGTCATTTTGCAGGAGGGCACAGCGGAGCAGCAGAGCCTTTATCTGGATGCGGTGCAGACCATGGCGTGGTGTTCTCACTCCTTTGACGGCGCTCAGTGGGAGGCCTACGACTACTTTCTGGAGCATTCCGCCCGCTCGTCTCAGGCGGCCTACCGGGCGCAGGCTGTGATGGACGCACTGACCGGCGGCGGAGCGGTGCAGATGCGTCTGGAACCTGCCGACGGCGTCCGGGGCGGCGACTATACCGTTGGCGTTTCCGACGGCAGCGGCGCTGTCCGGGCGCAGGGCTTTTCCGGCAGCTTTTACTGGGCCACGGCCTCGGACAGCGATCCCTCCGGCAGCAGCATCACCCTGCAAAGCCCGGACGGACGCTGCACCATTACCGCGTGGGAGAATTCCTCTATCGTGCGCTGCGAGGAACCGGGGAAAACCGCATGGTTGATGGCGGCCTCCACCTCCTCTGCCCCATATGACGGCAACACCGTGTTTACCTATCTGCGGAAGTGGTACGATGAGGCGGAATTCAACGCGCTGGTGGACAGATTGATCGTTCCGGCGGATGGCCGGAACCGGGAGGAACTGGCCCAGAGCTGGCTGGACGCCGTGGGCGATGTGACCATCCATCAGGTGACGCCGGGCAGCAAGTACGAAAATTCCTTCGTGCAGAACCGGGTCACGGTGGAAAGCGCGGAACCGGCGGCCGGTCTGTATGACCCGGAACTGCTGGCAGGCCAGCATTTCACCTTCACCAACGAGCGCATTTTCGTGCCGGGGAACTACCGCTCCAAGGAGCAGCAGACGGTGAACAGCAGCGCCAGAGCTTATCATGGCGAATATGGACCCATGCCCGGCGGCGGGGCCTTTCTGGATACCCGCTCCGGCCTGCTGTACCAGACGGCGGACGGCTGGAAGGGGACGTTTGCCCCCTGAGGGGGATCTTTTCAGAAAAGTCTGGCAAAAATAAAAGAACATAACCGGCGGATTCATTGACTGATTGGACGGCCGCAATGGCTGCATCCAATGAAAAGGAAGTATATGGAAAGCATGAAGCAGAAATTTTTCTGCGCCGCCGTGCCGCTGGTAATGCTGGCGGTGTCCGCGGCCCTGAGCGTATTCGTTTACCGATTACCGCAGCCGGTGCGGGAGCCGCTGCCGGTCCTCATGTATCACCACATGGTCCCGGACGGGCAGGACTGCAATGACATGACCGTGACCCCCGGCAAGTTCCGCGCCGACTTGGAGACCGTTCTGGCGATGGGCTATACGCCGGTGCTGCCCCGGGAATTGGCCGCCGGGGACGCCCTGCCGGAAAAGCCCATCCTCATCACCTTTGATGACGGCTACCGCAGCAATTACGATCTGGTGTACCCCATTTTGCAGGAATACGGCGTAAAGGCCTGCATTTCCATCATCGTCCTCATGCCGGATCTGCCTACGGACAACTTCTGCACCTGGAACCAGCTGCGGGAAATGACGGCCTCCGGTCTGGTAGAGATCGGCTCCCACAGCTACCGCCTCCACAACTTAGGCGGCGACGGCGGCAATTTTGAGTCCGGCGGGGCCAACGGCGTGGAGCGCCGTCCCAACGAGTCCGACGCGGATTTTCAGACCCGTGTGCTGGATGACATCCAGTTGAGCCATGACCGGATCGCAGAGGAGCTGGGCGGCGTCACCTGCTTCGCCTATCCCTTCGGCTGCTCCGACCCGGATGCCAAGGCCCTTGTGGACGAATTGTTCCCGGTGACTCTGATGACCACGCCCAAGTGTGCCGATCTGGCCAAGGGGCTCCACGATCTGCCCCGGTTCACCGTTACCATGAAGACCAATCTGGAAAAACTCCTGCGCTGACCATACATCGCCCCCCGCCTGCGCTTTTACGCAGGCGGGCGTGTGACTGTCAATAGATGTGGTAAATTCTCCGTGACGGTAAGGAAGGGTGTGCGCGGGAAACCCAAGAAGGGGAAGCAGGCGAAGCGCCGCCAGCAGCGGATGAAGCGAGCCTGTTTCGAGGATGGCCCCCGGTTTTCGGGGGCAAAGCACACGGAAACCGGCTGGGCCGACGGTGTATTCTTGCTCCACGCGGGGAGAAAAGACTTTTTCGACACGCTGACGCCCGCCTGCGTATAAACGCAGACGGGGCCTTTGTTTTCAGCAGAAGTCATTTTTCCCTCGCGGCGTATTTTTTACTGCGGACAACTATTGTTCCTCCCTTGACTTTTTGTCAGCAAAGCTTTAAAATAGTAAAGTGCCCTCCCTGTGAGGGGTTTGTTTCCCCCGGAAGTCCGGGATCAGATAGAAGCCGATAGCACGGGCCCCGATCCCGTGCGGTTTTTTTACGGCTGGATGGGAGAAAAACATGGAACACAAGAAAAACACCAAGAGCTTTGCGAGCCGCTGGGGCTTTATCCTTGCGTCCGTCGGTTCGGCGGTGGGTATGGCCAACGTCTGGGGCTTCCCCAACAAAATGGGCAGCAACGGCGGCGGCGCATTTTTACTGATTTATCTGCTGTTTGTTTTTATTTTCAGTTATGTGGGCCTTCCGGCGGAGTTTGCCATGGGCCGCCGTGCCGCCACCGGTACGCTGGGCGCTTACGAAAACGCTTGGGACACCCGCAGCAAGTCTGCCGGCAAAGTCGGCGGTCTGCTGGGCTGGCTGCCTCTGGCTGGCTCCCTGTGCATCGCCATCGGCTATGCCGTCATCGTCACCTATGTGCTCAAGGCTCTGGTGGATTCCCTGCTGGGCACACTGCTGACCACGGACACCGCCGCCTGGTTCGGTGCCTTCTCCTCCACCCCCTACTCCGTGATCCCCTATCACATCGTTGTGGTGGTGGGCACGCTGCTGACGCTGTTTCTGGGCGCCCGCAGCATTGAAAAGACCAACAAGGTCATGATGCCTGTCTTCTTTGTGATCTTCCTGATTCTGGCCGTGCGGGTGGCCCTTCTGCCCGGCGCCGCGGAGGGATATGTCTTTATGTTCACCCCCCGCTGGGAGGCCCTGACGAATCCCATGATCTGGATCTGGGCTATGGGGCAGGCGTTTTTCTCCCTGTCCGTCACCGGCAGCGGCATGATCGTTTACGGTGCGTACCTCTCCAAGGACGAGGACGTGGTGGGCGTGGCCCAGCACACGGCCCTCTTTGACACCATTGCCGCCGTGGTAGCCGCCCTGGTTATTATCCCCGCCTGCTTCTCCTACGGTCTGGACGTGGGCGCCGGTCCCAGCCTGCTGTTCGTGACCCTGCCCACCATCTTGCAGGACATCCCCATGGGTCAGCTCTTCGCCATCATCCTGTATATGGCCATGATTTTCGCCGGCGTCAGCTCTTTGCAGAATATGTTTGAGGTGGTGGCGGAGTCCCTGATGCACAAGTTCCCGAAGCTCACCCGCGTTACCGTCCTGGTACTGCTGGGCGCGCTGTGCCTGGGCTTCGGCATCGGCATGGAGACCATCAGCAAGTGGGGTCCCTGGATGGATCTGGTGTCCATTTATATCATCCCCATCGGCGCTACACTGGGCGCGGTCTCCTGGTTCTACGTGATGAAGAAGGACGCCCTGCTGGACGCCATCAACACCGGCAGTACGAAAAAACGCGGCGATCTCTGGTACAATGCGGGCCGGTATGTGTACGTCCCTCTGGCGATCATTCTCTGCTGCGTGGCCCTGTTCATGCACGTTGCTTTCTGATACCCACAGAAAATTTCCACGCATATAGCTAATAAAAAGGACCCGGCGGCTGAAAATCAGCTGCCGGGTCTGTTTCGTATAAAAGGTTTCATCAATCGTAGCGCAAGCTCAAGGTAGCGGAGTCCTCGCCGTTCCGCAGGAAGGGCATCCCCTCGCCGATGCGGGAGCGCTGGAAGTACAGATACTCGCCGGAGGGGGAGATCAGCACTGGGAAGCTGCCGCTGAGGGAGCTGCCCACCCCGGCGGACATATCCAGCCGCAGGCAGTCATCCTCCATGCGCCATACACCGAAGAATCGCAGATCCATCTGGTTGTCATAGCACTCGTACAAATTAGCCAGCCCCGCATAGTCCGGGCCACAGTCGCCGTAATGCAGCTCCAGCGTCCACTCATCGCAATCCCACGAGGTATCGGCCAGCCCCAGATCCGTAGGAGGCCACCACCAATCGTCACCGGACGGCTCCCAGCCCTCGGGATGGTCGATGGCGGTGGTGTTGGTGTAGATGGAGAAGTCGAACAACAGCATACGGCCCTCCTCGCTGGCAGGCAGGATCACATCGCCGTACAAATCCTCCTGCGGATACCAGCTCACCGCCGTACCACCGTTAGCCACGAGGTTGATCTCCATATCCGGCTCCTCCGGATCCACGAATACCAAAACAGGCTGGGCACATTCCTCCCGGTAGAGGACTTCGTCCGCCACCGGATGCAGGCCGTTGCCCTGAGACTGCCATGTGATGTGGTTCACGGCAAGGCTGGTGTTCTCTCCCCGCGGAATGACGCAGAACAGCTTGCCGTACCCCGGACCGAGGACCCGCTCCGAGGGGATGGTCAGCATGACCGGCATCTCCGCCGTCAGGTCAAGGCAGTTTTCCAGCATCCAGTCCGACAGCTTGGAGGTGTCCCCCTTCTCCCGGCAGCCGAGATAGGCCGCGGCGCCGGGATAGCCGCCGTATTCCAAATCAAAGCCCAGCTTGTCGAGACATTCCTCCACCAGCTTCGGGTCCACCTCCGCTTCCGGTTCGGAAGGCTTCACAGGATCGGCCTGACCGGTCTGATCGGTCCTGCTGTCGGAGATCGTCTCCTTTACGCCGCCGTTTCCCGCTGCCGGGGCCGGTTTCTTTTTCCCTCCGCAGGCAGTCAGGCTAAGAGCCAGCGTCAGGCAGAGAAGTGCCGACGCCAGCCGGTGCAAAGTCAAGCGCTTCATGATTCTGCCTCCTTCTCAGAATTTTCCGCTGCGGCCGTGACCTCCTCCGCCGCTGCGGCTTACAGTTCCTCCGCTGCTTCTGCCACCGCCGCCGGAGTCGCTCTCGATCTTACGGCGGGTCTCCGTGGTATGGGTGTAGTGGTCATAGCTGTCCGTCAGCTTCAATCCACCGCCCGCCGTGGTATACACGTTGGCGTCAACGCCCTTGCGCACGGACTTCATCTGTCCCTTCAGGATCATGCACACCAGAAACGCGATCAGGCAGGAGACTGCCACCGCAATGCCGATGGCCGGCAGGGGGCTGGACCGCACAGGTTTTCCATCCTCAGCCAGAGTCAGAAACTCGTCACAGGCGGCAAGATAGCTGGAAACCCCGGCATACCAGTCGCCGCCGCTGAATTTATCCAAAAAGCGATCCTCCAGCTGTTTTTCGCCGTATCGGTCAAAAGCATACTCCGCCCATTCGCCGTAGACGAACATGGCGTAGTCCCGCTCTTTCATGCTCAGCATGATGATGACGCCGTTTCGGTCCTCGCCCACACCAAGGCCCTCGGCGTGGTAGATCTGATACAGGGCGGTATAGGGATCGTCACCGTAGCCGTAAGCTGTAAAGTCCTCCACAAAAAGGGTATAGATGCCGCAGCTGCGGCGGAGGGCGATATCCTCGGCCCGATCCTCCAGTTCTTCCCGCTCCCCGTCGGAGAGCATTCCCCGCAGATCGAACACATAGTTCATGCCGGTGCTGCCCAACTCCGGAGCTTCGCCGGACTGGACGGTCTCGGGCTGCTGCGCCTCCGTTGGGAAGTCTGCGGAGAGATAGTCCGCCGCCGTCGCCGCCATGGCGTTCACCGCCTGACAGAGCGCCTCGGCGCTCACGGTCATATCCGTACCGTCCCACGCCCGCGCCGTCATATACGGCTCCACCGCGTCATACACCAAGCCGGAGAGTTCCTGCCCGTCGCCCCGCGTCTCGCTCAGCATCGCGTAGACGCACCAGTCGGTCTCCGCCAGGGTGTAAGAACCGTCCGCCAGAGGCTCCATCACCAGCGTCAGCGAGATGCCGTCCTTTTCCTCGCCCCAGCCGTAGCCGGAATCTTTGTAAACATATGTGGCGATATCTCCGGCGGTGGTACCCTCGCTGACATCCTCATTGGTAAATATGTCCACCCGCAGGTCAAGGTGAAGCGCCTCCGTCAGCTGGGGCAAAGTGTACTGACCCAGATCGGACAGTTCCTCCGAGCCCAGTGCGTCGGTCTCGTCATAGATCGCGCCGTATTCCGTCCACGCCAGAGTGGGGACGCACAGAGTCAGCGTCAGCAGGAGCGCCGTCAGCAAAGCTGTGACTTTTCTTTTCATGTCCGTCCCTCCTTATCGCATCAGCAGGACAATGACCGAACTCAATACGGACAGCGGCACGGCAATGGCGGCAAACATCCCCCAGAACCGCCCCTTGTCCACAGGCAGGTCTCCTACCAGCTTTCCGGTCTGTCCATTCATGGCGAAGAGGAAATCCTTGCCCTGCCATTTGGTATTCAGCAGCCACACCGGCAGCAGCGCGTAGTGGACCTTGCCCCGCTGGATGTCTGCGTGTTCGCCCCTCGGGAAACAGGTCGCGTATCCCGTTACGGTACCTTGCAGCGCCTTTTTCAAGCTGCCCAGACAGCGGACATCGGCCCGTTCCCGGCTCTTGTCCGCCGACACGTCGAACTTATCCGCCAGGAAGCCCGGCAGATACGCCGTGGAGAAGGGTTTCAGGTCATCGTAATTGTAAGGCTCGATGGAATCCATGCGATCATCCGGCATTTTAGTCGAGGCGTCCACCGGTACCTTTTCAAAGGGCATCGTTCCGGCACGGTACACGTCAAAGTGCTCCGTCTTTATCACCTCATACTCACCCTCGGTGCGCTTGTGGGACCGGGTACACTCATAGTGGGCATTGCCCTCCGCCTCACCGCTGAACAGCCAGAAGGGTACATAGACCCCCTGGATCTCCTGTAAGTGATTTTCCTTGGAAAAGCTCTTGGGAAGGAGCACCTTGCCCCTGTAATGCTTCTTGAGCTCGCGGATGGCGTCCTCGCGGCTGAGTTTGAAGGGGATCACGAAATCCGGCTTCAGCGTTCCCGCAAACTGCCCCGGCACCACCGTTGGGTTTCCACAATAAGGGCAGGAGGTAGCCGCCGTGCTTGCGTCACAGATCAGCTCCGCACCACAGCTTGGGCAGCTGTAAGCCTTCATGCCGTCGCCCTCTGCGCCCCAGTCGGCGCTGAGGTCCGGCAACTCCCAGCCGCCTTCCTCGGCTGCCTTCTTTTCCGCCGCCGTTTTTTCTTCTGCCGACTGCTGCGCCGCCGCGGCCTGTTCCTCCTTTTCCGCGTAAAGCGCCTCGATCTCTGCTACATCATAGGTACTACCGCAGTAATCGCACTCCAGCTTGCCGGATGCGCCCACAAAATGCAGCGGGCCGGTGCAGCTTGGGCATTGATAGTTGGTCACCTGTGCTGCCATGCTTGCTCTCACCCTTCTTTCTTCATTTTCCGTTCAGCGCCCGCCCGTAGACGGGCGGACGCTGTTGAGCCGTTTTCTCCGATCTGTTTCCCTTATCCTCTGGGCGCACCGCAGTACTCGCAGAATTTTCCGTCATTCTGTCCGCCGCAGGCGGGGCAGGTCCACGGACCGGCTGCTGCCGGAGCGGGAGCGAAGGTCTCCTGCTGCTGCATGGGGGCCTCCTGCTGCAGGGGGGCTGTCTGAACTGTGCCGCCGCCACGGGCGGTCTCCATCACCTGAAGCAGCGCCGCTCGGATCTCGTCGCCCATTTCGCGGTACTTGCGATATTCCCGATTGCTCTCCGGATCGAAGCCGGCAGCCATGGTATTCATCCGGCCCACAGAATTTATCTGTCCCATCATGGGGCGCTGTGTCATGCCGCTCTGGGGCCGACCTGCCATAGGACGCTGGTTCATGCCCGGCTGATTCATCATAGGCCGCTGACCCGCCATGCCGCTCTGAGGACGGCCCGCCATAGGACGCTGGCCCATCATACCCTGCTGCCCCATCATGGGCCGCTGCATGGTGTTCTGCGGCTCGATGTACACAGAACTGTTGTTCAGGCGGAACTTCATTTCGTCAAAGTAGGGGTTATTGACGGAAATGATCACTTCAAAGTCATAGGAATACTCGTAGCGGGGCGGGTTGTAGCTGACCTCCTTGCCGTCCGGTCCCTCCCGCTTCTGCTCCGTGCGGCTCTCGTCAATGTCCACGCGGCAGCCGGTCAGCGCGGTGCAGTCCAGAATATCCGGGTTGGCGTCCGCCAGATCCCGGGCACGGGTAACGGTGAACCAACGATGCTCCTCGTCCAGCAGGACCTTACAATCCTCGCCGTAGGAGCGGGTGGTGCGGAACTGGGACGCCCTGCCCCGGTTTTCCTCCCGGTAGGCCAGCTGCCGCTTGATGTCCTCCACCGTAGAGCGGCGGCGGTCACTGAACCAGGGAGAGAACTGCTTCGCGCAGTCCTTACAGAGGTTGCCGTCTTCCAGTTTCTGATTGCCCAACAGTCCGATCTACTCGCCGCAGATGTCGCAGTATTTCTTATCAAACAATCCCATAATAGCTTCCTCCTGTTGTTTTCAACCACCGTAACGGCTCACATTGCATTGTCCACCCGGAACCGGGACCTTGTCCCCGGCCGTGGCTCCCGCAGCCGGGGACGGATTTTCGCCAAATAAACCTGCTATTTGCTCTTATTCTTCAACTTTTTGAAGCTCCACCACTTTGTCCGCCGCTTCCGACCAGTCCACCGTCAGCTCCAGTCTGCCGCTGTCCTCGCCGGCCCCGGCACAGTGGTAAACGTCCAGGATCTTCCCCCATTCCGTGCCGTCCGCCTTCTGGAGAACACGGTTGTCTAACATCAGCCCTGTGTCCTGTATCTTTTTACGCGGGATGTAGGTGAAGTCCAGCGGGGTTTCCAGAACGGTCTCGCCGTCCAACCGGAGGGTCAGGCCGTCCTCTTCGCCGATGCTCGCCTGCCAGCGGCCGTCTTCACTTTCCCATGTACCCTCCAGCACGGGCCAGAGGGCGGAATTGTCCACATAGGTGTGGTCGCCGTCCAGCAGGAACGCGGCATCCGGATTTTCCATGCCGTTGCCCCCATCCATGATCCGGTCTGTGACAAAGTGCTTATAGAGGCCGGAAAGGGCTAAACCTACGAGTATCCCCGCCAGAAGAATCCAGATCATCCGGCGCTTCATCCAACGATGTCCCCGTCGTCAAAGGGGTCGCCGCACTCAGGACAGAACTTGGGGGGATGCTGCGGGTCGGCGGGCTCCCAGCCGCACTTGTCACACTTGTACTGAGGAACTCCGGCAGGCTTGGGCTTGCCGCACTCAGCACAGAACTTGCCCTTATTCACCGCGCCGCAGGTGCAGGTCCAGCCGTCCGCTGCGGCGGTGGGCTTGGGCTTGCCGCATTCCGGGCAGAATTTTCCGGTGGCGGTGGCGCCGCAGGCGCACTGCCAGCTGTCCCCGGCAGGCTTCGGCTCCGGCTTCTTGCTGCCGCAGTTGGGACAGAAGTTGCCGGTGATGCCGCCCTGACCGCAGGTGCAGGTCCAGCCCTGCGCCGCAGGTGCGGGAGCGGGCTGCGCCGCCTGCTGCTGCCCCATCTGGAATAGGTTCTGGGCGTTCATGCCACCCATCTGTCCGGCCACGCCCATGCCCATAAAGGCCATAGCGGGACCGGCGCCGGTGTTGGCGGCCGCCGCCTTCATCGCCTCGCCCTGAGAGCCGACGAGATGTGCCGCCGCACGGGTGGGGTCCATAAAGGCCGCGTTGCGCTGCAGCTCCTTGATCATCTGCTCGTCTTCCTCATTGGCCTTCACGCTGGAAACGCCGAAGGAGACGATCTCCATGCCGCGCAGATCCCGCCACTTGCCGGAAAGCTGCTCGTTGAGGGCGTCAGCCAGCTCCAGAGTATGGCCGGGAAGGGCGGAATAGCGGATGCCCATTTCGCTGATCTTGGCGAAAGCGGGCTGCAAAGCCGTCAGCAGCTCCGTTTTCATCTGACCGGCGATATTTTCCGTCTTGTAGTCCTCACTGACGTTGCCGCAGACGTTGGTGTAGAACAGCAGGGGGTTCTTCAGCCGGATGCTGTACTCACCGAAGCAGCGGATGCCGATGTCGATGTCGATGCCAGCCCGCTGGTCCACCACCCGGAAGGGGACGGGGCTGGGGGTGCCGTACTTATTGCCCGTCAGCTCCTTGGTGTTGAAGTAGTAGACTCGCTGATCCTTGGGAGCCTCGCCGCCGAAGGTGAAACGCTTGCCGATATTCTGGAACACGTTCTTCACGCTCTCGCCCAGATCACCGGAGAAGATGCTGGGCTCCGTGGACATATCGTAGGTGTATTCGCCGGGCTCGGCGCAGACGTCCACCACCTTGCCCTGCTCCACGATGAGCATACACTGTCCGTCCGCAATGGCGATCAGGCTGCCGTTGGTGATGATATTGTCATCGCCCTTGGTGTTGCTGGAACGGCCCGTGACCTTCTTTTTGCCCTTGACCGCCAGCACGTCAGAGGGGATCGCCTCGCAATAAAAGTATTCCTTCCACTGGTCGGCCAACACGCCGCCAGCCGCGCCCATTGCCGCTTTGATCAGTCCCATAATTTTACTCTCCTTTTCCTGTTGTTGTATTTGATTTCAGCATTCGCTTTTGATCGCATCTTATAAAATCGCCTGTTTTTTAGGGAAAACAAGGCCTCAGCTCCCTCCCGTCAGGAAGGTGTCTCCACTGACATAAAACGGAGCCTGATCCGTAATGGGCCAGGTGAACCAGCTCACATCCCAGGGCCGCTTCATAAACAGGCACACCCGCGCCGTATCCTCTGGAATGGTGAGGGAGAAGAACATCGGCTCATTGATCTTGATTTTCCCCTCATACACCACCTTCTCCGAGATCCAACTTTGTTGGGTGCCGTCATCGTTCAGCACCGGCGTTCCAACGCTGAATTGGATGTCCGTTTCGTACCACCGGCCCACCAGCAGCAGCTTATTCTGTCCGTTGGGTTCCAATGCGTTCATGGGGATCACCGACAGCGGCTCCGTCACCTCGGCGGGCGGGTCCCGCCAGTAGAAGATCAGCGATTTTTCCGGCTCCCCTGTCATGGCGTTCTCCAAGGCCGGCGGCAGGAAGCCGCTGGAGCGCATATAGGTGACGGTACGGACCCCCTCGCCCCCGTTCTTTTCATAAGGCATCCGCACAAGCAGGCTATTCCGGTTCGTCAGGGCGGCGAAAAACGCCGCGCCAGTCTCCTCATCGGTCAGCCGCACGCTCCAAGTCTCATTGGACAGCCCCGGCATCAGCGGTTCCTCTATCTGCTCCGCCAGCAGATGCTTTTCTGACCGGTATTGCGGGGTGTCCGTATCCAGCCCGGCGGCGTGGTACCAGTCCGCCCGCATCACATAGCCCTCCAACAGATCGGACCACAGGCGATCAAAGCACAGCATAGAGGCGATATGTTCCTCGTCGGCTCTGTATTCCCGGCCGTCCTCCTCATAGTGGGTCATGCGCCACGTTCCGTAGAGGTCCGCGATCCCCATCTCTCCGCCGGGGCCCGGCCGCTCTGCCGGGGCAAAGTAGAAGGTATCTCCGTAAGGAGTCTCGATCACCAGAGAATCGGTGCTTTCGATCCGACCGTCCAAGGTCAGCAGCTCGCCGGTATTCATCGTTCCCGTCAGCCGCAGGGTGCTGTCCGCGCCCAGCCACCAGTTTCCGTCGAGCAGGCTGGTATTGTAGTACGAGCCTAACACATCCCGAAACTGGGCCGTTCCGTCTTCGTTGAGATAGAGGTCCGCCCACCACGCCTCCGTGGGCATAGCACTGGTTTTCATGCAGTCGTTCATGGCATCATAGCTCTCGTGCCGCACAGCGGTCCAGTAGTCCGCGCTGAACGGTGCGGAGGGCTGCTGCCGGATATCCTCGGCAGCAGAGGGTGGCGCATCCGTATTTGTGTCCGGCCCCGGTGTTTTGCCGCAGGCAGTCAGGCCGAGCCCCAGAAGAAACGCCAAGAAAAACGCGGTCCATCTTTTTTTCACAGCTGTGCCTCCTTTACGCTCAACAGTCCTGCGTCACCGAAATACGGATGCCGCCAAGAGGATTGGATTATTCCCGGAGGGGCCGTTCGCCGGCAAAGGGCTTGAAGCTCTGCCAACGGGACGGTCTTTAAGCGGATCCTGTCGGCTCCCTATCGTTTTTAATTCGCAGATCATATGGCCTAACTTCTGTATACCATGGAATCCCCGTTTTGTTAACCCTAATTTCCCCAAATTAGGGTCCCAAACATGAAATTTCCCAGAAAAAGCCAAAAAAGCACTGCTCGTTCACGAACGCCCGTTCCATTTTATGGTTCTTCTTACAAAAAGCGTATGTCAGCCCGGCGGCGGTTATCCGCCCTCACTTTCGCTCCCTCCGGCTGTTTTTCCCATACCCATAGGAAGAAAGAAGCCGGAACGATTGCTCGTTCCGGCTGGAAACTATATGGCAGGCGCAGCGCGGTTTGCCCCGCTCAGAGCGTCTCCTTCTGTAAAGTCTGCGCCAGTGGGAGTACCACTGCGCCCAGATCCTCCATAGCGTGGGCGAAATCGAAAAACTCCTCCGTCTGGCCCTCCCGGAACAGATGATCCGACACAGATTTGACCGCCACGAAGGGCACATTGTTCCGCAGGCACACCTGGGCGATCGCGCCGCCCTCCATCTCTGTCAGCAGAGGGTGGAACGTGTCCCGGATGAAGATTGCCCGGTCGCTGCGGACAGCAAACCAATCTCCGGTGGCCACCCGCCCCAGCGCCGCCTTGCGGCCCAGTGCTGCCAGCAGTTCCACGCACCGCTCCGGTTTCCAGGTGGGGAATGACACCCGGTTCACCGTAGATACCAATCCTACGGGATCACCGATGGCAGAGGTGTCCACATCGTGCTGCACAAAGTCCTCGGCGACCACCAGGCTGCCGGTGGGAAGCTCCGTCAGGCATCCGGCCACTCCGGCGTTGACGATCATATCCACACCGTACTTCAGGCACAGGATCTCTGCCGCCATGGCGGCATTCACCTTGCTGACACCGCCGGCGCAGGCAATGATCCCCGGTGCAGCCTCGTAGAACGGCACACCGGACACGGTCTCAAATGCCTCCAGCTCCTTGGCCCCCGGCAGGGCATGAAACTCCGCAGGCATGGCAAATTGCAATCCAATTTTCATTATATTACGCTCCTTTTTACCGTCTCATCAGGCTTTCTCCAAATACAGGCCCTTGTTCCCGAAGGGTATTTTTGAGAAAACCGCAAATTCAAAAACAAGAAACCAAAACTTTTAAAAGCAAAAAGAAAAGGAATTCAAGCAAAAGCCTGAATTCCTAAACTTTCTGTCAGGCGGCTTCAATTCGGATATTTTCGTCTTGGAAGCCTTGCACCGCAA
>OGGZ01000818.1_pt1 | contig 31207 bp, 18 predicted proteins | sample 1571371 | NCBI WGS metagenome assembly OGGZ01 (sample SAMEA2582025, study PRJEB24529) | metagenome | biome: Human gut stool | place: China | collected 2011
GAGATAACTTTTGACGAGCTGTCAACGCTGAAGCAGCCCTCGGCGTCCCTGCGCACGGCGCTGGATAGAATTTCTGCGGCGCTGGGGAGCGTGGGCGACGCCGGGCAGCAGGCGCGCAGCGTTGTGGACGAGCTGCGCGTGTCGCTGCGGGCTGCGGCGGCACAGAGTGTGAAATCGGCCCGCAGTCTGGCAAAATTTGACGAGATCAACCGCCTGTCCGCCCCGGCGGAGGACAAAACGGCGGCGCCGGAAAAGCAGAAAAAGGCCGCCGAGGCCGCGGCGAAGGCCGAGAAGGCCGCAAGATCCACCACCGGCACCGCGGCACGCCGCAGCGGTACAGCGGGCAGCGACCTGAGCGGCCTGACGGCAGTCTGGCAGAGCGTGCTGGAGAGCCTGCGCGGTGCGTGGGCGGATTTCTGGGCGTACCTGCAGGAATTTTTTGCACCGTTCGCCGCGGCGTGGCAGGCGGTTTGGCAGGGGCTTTCCGCGGCGGCAGCCGGTGTATGGGAGCAGCTCTGCGCAGCGCTCTCTACGGTGGTCCAGCCCGCGCTGGCGCTGCTGGACACGGTCTGGCAGGGGCTTTGGGCGGGCATGGAGCAGGCGTGGGCCGCCTACGGCCAGCCGATTCTGGACGGCCTTGCGCAGGGGTGGCAGAACGTCGTCGGCATCGTTTCGGCGCTGTGGAGCGAGGTGCTGCAGCCTGTGCTGGTGCAGCTGTTTGACCTGCTGGGTGCGCTCTGGACCGCGCACCTGCAGCCGCTCTGGAACGAGCTGACGGCGTGCCTCGGCGCGGTGACAACGCTGCTGCTGACGCTGTGGAACACCGTGCTGGCACCGTTTGTGCAGTGGCTCATCACGGCGCTGGCCCCCGTGGCCGTGCAGGTGTTTGCGGCGCTGGGCACGGCGGTGACCGGTGCGGCGGGCATCATTGCGGACGGCATCACGATTGCGCTGGCGGTGCTGCGCGGTATGGCCGACTTTTTGACCGCCGTGCTGCGGGGCGAGTGGGACGCTGCCTGGGCTGCGATGGCCGCGACGGTCTCTACCGTGTGGGGGCGCATCGTCTCCATTGTGCAGACGGCGGTCTCCACAGTGCTGGGCGTTGTGCGCAGCATGGTCGCGGCCATTGCGGCGGCCATCAACGGGCTGCTGTCGGCCATCGGACATGCCAAAAGCATGGCGGGCAGCGTGCTGGGCGGCGCGGGCAAGCTGGTCAGCAGCCAAAGTGCGCTGCCCTGGCTGGGCTACGCGGCGTCGGTGCCGGTCCCGGCGCTGGCGCAGGGGGCGGTCATCCCGCCGAACCGGCAGTTTTTGGCGATGCTCGGTGACCAGACAACCGGCACGAACGTGGAAGCGCCGCTGGCGACCATCAAGCAGGCCATGGCGGAGACGCTGGCCGGCTGGCAGGGCAGCGCGGACGGCCAGCCCATCAACATTTACATCGGCGAGGAGCTGCTGGACAGCGTCATCGCCAACAGCCAGAATCGCCGCGCCCTGCGCAGCGGCGGGAGGTGAAGCGTGGAAATTCTGAACATTGACGGCACGGCGCTGCCCGCGCCGAGTGCGTACAAGGTGCAGCTCTCCGATCTGGACAGCAGCGGCACGGGCCGCACCGAGGACGGCGTTCTTGTGCGGGAGCGGGTGCGCGGCGGCGTGGCAAAGATCAGCGCCGGCTGGGCGGCGCTCTCGACGGCGGACTGCGCCAAGGTGCTGAACGCCACAGCCCCGGACAGCATGACCGTGCAGTATTTTTTTGGCGGCGTGCGCACGGCGAAGATGTACGCCGGGGACCGCACCGCCGACCTGAAGGCCGCCCGCGACGGGCAGGCCGTGTGGGAGGTGGCGGTGAATCTGATCGAGTTTTAATGCAGAATTTTGCAGGTGGTGGGGGCCGGACTTGCCCGGCCCGCGGCCTTACCGCAACAGGCCGTCTATGGGATGGCTGCGGGCGGGGCATGCCCCGCCCCTACTTGGATGTGGAAACGAGGTGAGTGACAATTTATTCCGTATCGGATGCCTACAAAACCGCGATCCGCGCACGGACGCGGACCGACCGGGTGACGGGCACGCTGACGCTGACAAACGGCACGGTGCTGAATCTGGACGCGGCAGACCTCATGAGAGGGTCGCTGACGCTGGACAACCAGTGCGTCACGGGGGAGGAGCTGGCCTTTGGCTGCGCCTACCTCGGCCAGGCGGCGCTCAACCTGCGCACCGACCTGAGCCGCTATGCGTTTTACGGCGCAAAGCTCGTGCTGCACTACGGCCTGCAGCTGCCCGGCGGGCGGTGGGAGACCGTGCCGCTTGGCGTTTACACGGTGGCCGAGGCCGAGCGGCGCGCGCTGTATGTGAGCATCAAGGCCTATGACAACATTCTGGCCTTGCAGCAAAAATACGATGGTACGACGATGCAGGGCACGGCCTATGCGCTGCTGGGGCAGATCGCCGCGGCCTGTGGGCTGACGCTGGGCCAGACCGAGGCCGAAATCGGCGCGCTGAACCCGAACGCTGCCCTCGTCTGCCAGCTGAGCGGCGCGGACGGCCTGTCTACCTGGCGGGAGTGCGCCGCCGCCGTGGCACAGCTGGTGGGCGGCTTTGCGGCGGCGGACCGCGCGGGGCGGCTGGTGCTGCGCACCTTTGCCGAAAAGCCCTGTGCCGCGCTGACCGCGGCGGCGCGCAGCGAGGCGGCGGTCTCGGATTTTGCCTGCCACTACGCGGCGCTGAGCATCGAGACCAACAACGGTAGCTTTGCCGCGGGCCGCAGCCAGGATACCGGCCTGACGATGCGCATTTCCAACATGACGCTGGCCGAAAAGGGTCTGCCCGCCACACGGCAGCAGATCACCGACAACCTGTTTGCGGCGCTGCAAAGGCTGGACTACGTCCCGGCCACCGTGACGATGCCCGGCGACCCGGCGTTTGAGCCGGGGGACCGCGTGGCGCTGCCGATGGAGGACGGCACTGCGCCCGAGATGCTCGTGACGCATTTCGTCTGGCGCTACCGCGGGCGGCAGACCTTAAAGGGCGTGGGCCGCAACCCTTACTTAGGCGGCACAACGGACGGCGCGACGGAAAAAGCGCTGCGCCGCTTACAGAACAGCGCCGAGAGCAAGCGGATCGTGTATTACAGCTTCACGAACCCGGCGGAGCTGACGGTGCAGACCGTGGAGACGCCCGCCGTGGCAATTGCCTTCACGGCAGTGGAGGAGACGAGCGCTATGTTCCTGGCGCAGCTGCTGCTGGACGCAGCGCCCGACACCGGCAAGGTACTGACGCTGACCGTGCGGTACTATATAAACGACGTGCCTGTGGAAAATTTTGCGCCGCAGCAGCGGCTGGAGACGGGCGCACACACGCTGGCGCTGTTCTACCCGTTTGCGTCGGTGGAGGCCGGGACGGTCACGCGGCTGTCGGTGCGGCTGACCTGCGCGGGCGGCACGGTGAAGATCGCGCCCTACGGCATCAAGGCCACCGTGACCGGGCAGGGCATGGCAAGCGAGACGCCGTGGGACGGCACGCTGGAATGTGAGGAGACACTGCTGCCGATTGCAATAAAATCACGCAGCATCAATGTATAAAACGAAGGGAGCGGATGCAATGACCCTGCACGGTCATACGCGCATTGAACTGACCGATGTGCACACCGGCGCGGTGGAGGTGGTGGAAAGCGATAATCTTATCACCAACGCAGTGTCGGACATTTTTAACGGCTACGGCGGCAGCCTGAACAAGGCCATGCTGCTGTGGCGCGGCGACCAGGGGTACACGAATGCCCCGAAGGATCTGGTGACGATGTTTTACGGCGGCCTGCTGCTGTACGACACGCCGCTGGGCAGCGACCCGGCCACAGTGTTTGCCCCGGCGGGCGCGGGCGTTGTGGGCACGGCGATGGCCGGGCAGGTCAACGCGACCAAAAACACGGTGCGCGGCAGCGCCAACCTGACCGAGACGAAGATCGACCCGTGGAGCGGCGTCGTGACCTACGTCTATGAGTTCGCGACGAGCCAGGCCAACGGCGTCATCGGCTCGGTCTGCCTGACCCACCCGATGGGTGCGTACTACTCCGAGATGATCGACGCGCCGGACGCGGCTGCCTGCAACGCGGACCGGCTCGGCTTTGGCGGGGCGCTGGGCGGTGACCAGCTGCTGACGGGCCTTTTGGCCAAAACGACCTACCCCACCGACGAGAAGGGCGTGCTGCTCTACGCCGACCCCGAGGCGGACGAGGCCGTGGCCGGGTATCTGAACGCCGACGAGGGCGTGCTGGAGCTGCGGCATCATGCGCTGGGTTTGAAAACGCTGGACCTGTTCCGCCGCGACCCCACCGGCCTGTGGGACAGCCTGCGGAGCACCGACACGCTGAATGTAGGGGACTTTTTGCAGGTGGATTCCTCCGCCGGGGAGGACTACTGCCGCATCTGCTTTGACGCGGAGGCGGATAAAATCTATCTGGTGTCTGCGCCGGAGGTTGACTACATTGACGCAATGGGCGTTGTAAAAATACGTGAGTACGACAGAAAAACGCTGGCGGCAAAGGACTACACCGTGCCGAACAACACCGGCGTTGATCTGCAGTCCTTCATCAGTGAGAACCGCGGCACGCCGCTGAACGGCACGGTCTACGGCGGCAGCCTTTACATGGTCCAGGACCAGGCTGAGCAGATCTATCGCTTTCCGCTGGCTGACCCCACCGATGTGCAGGCCGTGACGATGCACGGCGACGACATGGCGTACCTGTCCGACGCCCACGACGGGCGGCTGTACTGCTACTACCGCACCCGCGCCGTGGTGCTGAACACCGGGAAGAACGAGCTGTTCTCCTGCGAGGCGGCGTGCTACGACAACACGACGGCGGTCTTTTCCACAACAGCACCAGTGCTGGGCGAGCCGCTGACGCCGCTGCGCCGCTACTACGCCGACAGCCGCATCCGTACCGAGCGTGTGCTGCGGGCAAACTATCTGGCGACGATCAACGACCTGCCGAAGTCGGTGGAAAAGACCGCCGACAAGACGATGAAGGTCATTTACACCCTGCGCAGAGGAGGCTGAAGATGCAGCAGACAGGAATTTTTGCAGGCCGCACCGAGGTGCGCTGCCCCTACGCCCGCTGGGGCTGGACCCGCGGCGGGGGTAAGGTCTGGCACGGCGGGCTTGACCTGGCCGGGCTGGACGACGCGACGATCCGAATGCCCTACTATAAAGGCAAGCGCATCACAGGCCGCGTGACCCGGGCGCGTATCGTCACGGACAGGCGCGACAAGACCTGGGAGTGGGGCTATTATGTCTGTGTTCAGCTGGACCGCGGGCAGACGCCCGACGCCGTGAACTTTTTGTATTTTGCCCACTGTGCGTCGCTTCTGGTCAAGGCCGGGCAGCGCGTGGCAAGCGGAGACGCGCTGGCTGTCATGGGCAATACCGGCAATGCGGCGCTGGCCGACCCGCCGTACAGGCACTGCCACCTGGAGGTGCGCGCCGCAGCGGGCGGCGTCGGGCTGGACCCGACGGTGTATGCGGGGTGCGAGAATGCTGTCGGCGTGTACGGCGCGGCGGGACGGATGCAGGTCATCACGGTGGGGCCGGTCACCCAGGGCGATGCGGACGCGGTTTTGGAAGTCTGCCGGGCCCGCGGGCTGGTGGATGCCGGACTGTACAGAAGCGAATGGAGGGATGCTTAATGGAAAAACGAAATCTGTTTGTCAGCGGCAAGGCCGTTGTGGCGGCGGTGTGCGGGGCGTTCACGGCAGCGTTCGGCTGGCTGGGCTGGCTTGTTGTGGCGTGGGCTGCCTGCATGGCGCTGGACTGGGTCAGCGGCAGCGCCGCCGCGGCCAGCAGGGGCGCGTGGTCGAGCGCTGCCGCCCGGGCCGGCATCTGGCACAAGGCCGGGATGGTGGTCGTTGTGCTGGTGTGCGCCCTGACTGACGCCGTGCTGGCGGTGGCCGTTGCCAACCTGCCCGGGCTGGGCCTTGAGGTGAACGGCGTGGTGCTGCCGGTGGTGCTGGTGTGGTATATTTTTACCGAGCTTGGTTCCATTGCCGAGAACGCCGCCGCTATGGGCGCACCCGTGCCCGGGTGGCTGGTAAGGATTTTGGCGCAGGGGAAGGAAGGGGCAGAAAAGTGAGGTGCGCGGCAGCGATGGCCGGAGGGGCTTTGCCCGTGAATGGGCGGCAGCTTTGCCTTCCCCCAAGTGGGGGAAGGTGGCCCCGCAGGGCCGGATGAGGGATGAGCTTGCGAAAAGCAGAGCGCGAACGGGAAATCACCGCAGGGCTGCCCCTCATCCGCCCTCGGGCGGGCCTCGGGCACCTTCCCCCAAGGGGGAAGGCTGACAACGTGAACCTGCGAGTCGGTAAAAAAGAAGGGGTATCTGTCGCATGAACGGCAGATACCCCTTTTTTATTTTGCTTACAGGTAATTTTTCAGGTCACTCTTGTTCGTGGCGCAGCGCTCGGCGGCCTCGCGGGTGATGCGGCCTGTGCTGACAAGGCGGGCCAGGTCGGCGTTCAGGCTGTGCATACCAAGGGCCGCGCCGGATTGCAGGATGCTCGGGATCTGGTAGCACTTGCCCTCGCGGATCAGGTTTGCGACGGCGTCGGTGCCAACCAGAATCTCCGTGGCGGCGCAGCGGCCCTTGCCGACGGCCAGCGGCAGCAGCTGCTGGGTGATGACGCCGCGCAGCACGGCGGCCAGCTGGCCGCGGATCTGGTTCTGCGCTCCGGCAGGGCAGACGTCGATGATGCGGTCAATCGTCTGCGCCGCGCCGATGGTGTGCAGCGTGCTCATGACAAGGTGTCCGGTCTCGGCAGCCGTGACGGCAGCGGAAATCGTCTCATAGTCGCGCATCTCGCCGACGAGGATGACGTCGGGGTCCTCACGCAGGGCGCTGCGCAGCGCCGAAGCAAAGCTGCGCACATCGGCGCCGACCTCGCGCTGGTGGATCAGCGAGCAGCGGCCCTGATAGACGTACTCGATGGGGTCCTCAATCGTGATGATGTGGTCGCTGCGCGTCTTATTGATGTGGTCGATCATGGCGGCCAGCGTAGTGGATTTGCCGCTGCCCGTGGGGCCGGTGACCAAGATCAGGCCGCGCGGCTCGTCGGCCAGCTTTGTCAGAACGGGCGGCATGGCCAGCTCCTCCAGGGTCGGGATAGAGTCGTTCAGCAGGCGCAGTGTGGCCGCGGCCCTGCCCTGCTGGTAAAAGACGTTCACACGGCTGCGGGTACCGTCGGGCGCGACAAGCGCAAAATCCGCGTCGATGCGCTCCGATGTGATGGCCTCGCGGTGGGCCTCGTCCATCAGGCTCAAAATCAGTGAGCGCGTCTCTGCCGCCGAAAGCTGGACCGGTGCCTCCGCCAGATGCCCGTCGATGCGGAACATCAGCGGCAGCCCCTCGGAGATATGAATATCGCTGGCCTTGTTGTTCCGCGCCAGCGCGGTGAGCTCATGGATCTGCATGGCAGTTACTCCTCCCGTCACTCCTCATAGAACGTGATCTTCAGCAGCTCCTCGGGGGTGGTTTCGCCCTCGCGGACGAGCTGCAGGGCGGCCTCGCGCAGGCTCGTCATGCCCTGGCTGCGGCGGGCGGCCTCGGTCAGCTGCGCCTGCGTTGCCCCGGCAGAAATCAGTTCGCGCAGCTCACGGTTGATGATGACCAGCTCGTGGATGGCGATACGCCCGCGGTAGCCCGTGCCGTTGCACTGGGTACAGCCCGTGCCGCGGCGCACAAACGGGATGTCAGGCCCTAAATAGGTGCGCTCCTCCGCCGTGACCGGCATCTGCTTGGCGCAGTGCGGGCAGACGCGGCGCATCAGACGCTGAGCCACGAGGCCCGCGACGGAGTTTGCGACCATGTACCGCTCGACACCCATATCCTCCAAACGGACAATGGACGACAGTGCGTCGTTTGTGTGCAGCGTTGAGAAAACCATGTGGCCCGTGATGGCCGCACGCACCGAGATGGACGCTGTCTCGGCGTCGCGCGTCTCGCCGACCATGATGACGTCGGGGTCCTGGCGCAGCAGGGCGCGCAGACCGCTCTCAAACGTCAGGCCGGCAATGTTGTTGACCTGCGTCTGGTTGATGCGGGCCAGGTTGCGCTCCACGGGGTCCTCGATCGTCGAGACGTTGACCTGCCGCTCGGCAATCGTCTGCAGGACCATGTACAGCGTCGTCGTTTTGCCGGAGCCTGTCGGTCCGGTCAGGTAGACGATGCCGTTCGGGCGGTTCAGCAGCGGCAGAAAGCGCTTGTAGGTCTCGTCGTTCATGCCGAAATGGCTGGCATTTTTGATGTAGGTGTTGCTGGACAGAATACGCAGAACGGCCTTCTCGCCAAAGACCGTCGGCAAGATCGAAACACGGACGTTGACGTCGGGGCCGGTCTCGAGACGTGCGCGGAAGTGGCCGTCCTGCGGGATGCGGTGCTCGGCAATGTCAAGGTTCGACATGATTTTGATACGCGCGATCAGCGGCTGGTGCAAAGCACGCTGCAGCGTCACATAGTCAATGATGACGCCGTCGATGCGCATACGGACCTTCGTCTCGCCCTCGAACGGCTCGATGTGAATATCCGACGCCGTCGTCGTGACGGCACGCTGCACGAGGCTGTTCAGCAGACGGATGATGGGCGCGTCGAGGTCGCCGCCCTCGGCAGTCATGTCGATGGCCAGATCCTCGGTCTGGGCGGCGGCCATGTCGCTGTCGTTGGCGGTGCGGGCCGCCTTGCGGGCGCTGACCTCGGCGTAATAGTAGCGGATGGCGCGGCGCAGCGGCTCCAGCTCGGCCAGCACGATCTCCGGTTCGAGGCCGGTCAGCTGGCGGATGTCCTCAAGGGCATAGTAGTTCAGCGGGTCGTTGGCGGCAATCGTCAGTGCGCGCGGACTCTGCGCAATCGGCAGCATATCGTACTTCTGCGCAAGCTCCTGCGGGACCTTCTCAACGGCGGTCACATCGACGTTGGTGTGCTCGATGTCGATCATTTTAAGCTGGAGGCGCTGGGCCAGTGCCTCCAGGACCTGACGCTCATTGACGTAGCCAAGCTCCTGCAAAGCCTGGCCGACGCGCAGGTCGCGGTGCTCTTTCTGGTAGGCAAGGGCGGTGTTCAGCTGGTCGGGCGTGATATAGCCGAACTCGATCAGAACGTCGCCGAGGCGGATGTTTTTCACGGCTGTACGCCTCCTTTGTCACAGAGGATCACGTTCAGGGATACATTGAACGCCGTGGCCGTCACGGCGCTGCCGTCGGTGTCGGCGAAGCTGCGGGTATCAATGGAGAAGGATACAAGCTGTACGGACGGGTAGTTCGCGGCCATGTCGTCCAGCATCGAAAGAAAATCACTGTCCTCGCCCGTGCAGCAGAAGCTGATCGCCACGCTGCGGTAATAGCCCGGCTGGTCATAGTCCGGGATGAGGTCGGAGGCTAAGATCTGCTGCAAAATGGCGTTGCCCTGGGCCGTCGTGCCGGCGGTGTCGGCGGTGATGCTGTCGTCGTCACTGTCGTCGTCACCGGCAAAGGCGGACGCGGCTGCGCTGGGGGCAGCGCTCTGTCCGGCGTTCTCACTGGCAGTATAATAGGTAAGGCTCTGGGTCACGGGCTCGCCGATGGTCAGCGAGTCGGGCTGTAAATTGTGGTTCAGCTCCAGGCTTGTCACCAGCGTGTCCAGCTCGTCACTGCTCAGCAGGCTGTAGTAGCTGGCGTTGGCGGTCTGCAGTTCGCCCCAGTTGTTGTTTTTCTCGGCGGCGTAGGTGCCGGCCAGCATGATCGCATCCTGCATGGAGGTCTGGGCGTCCTGCGCCTCGCGCAGATCGGCGTCGGCCTGCTGGTGGTTCTCAATGCCCGGAATCAGCAGGAACCGGACAAAAAGCACAACGAACGCCAGCATCAGAACGACGTACAGCAGAATTTTATCGCGCTTTGTCATTGGTGCAATTTCCATAGCGCCCTCCTTTACTGCTGCGGCGCTGCCAGCACACAGCGCAGATCGATGGAATAGCCGTCGTCATCGGCCTTGTAGCCGGTGTAGCTGACGGTGGAAAACACCCCGCAGTTCTGCAGGGAACGGATGTAGGCCGGAATGTCGATGACCTGGGAGGAGTTCGCGTTAAAGAGCAGCTTGCCCGTCGATGCGTTGTAGTCGGTGAACTGGATCGTGATGCCGGACCCGCCGGCAGCCTCGACGCGGTGCAGCAGACTGCTGGTCACATCGGGGTAGCTGTTCAGCAGCTCGGTCATCCCGTCGGAATAGTCGGTCAGCGAGCGGAACTGCGCCGCAGACTCGGAATCCTGCGTTGCGGCGCGGTATGGCTCGGTATTGTCGCTGCACCAGTTCAGGATGTCCTCCCGCTGGCTTTTCAGCATTGAGGTGTGCAGTGTCAGCACACCCCAGCCCAGCATGGAGACAGCCACGACAGCAAGGCCGGGCACCAGCGTCCGCAGGCCCTGGCTGCGGGACTCCGACTTGGCCGCACCGGCGGCCTTCTGCCAGCGCAGATAAAAGTTGTTCTGTTTCATAGCCATAATGATAAGCCCCCGGGGCAAGTATTTGCAGGTAAAAATCAGCGTGCGATCAGGTTGCCCGCCGCGTAAAGTACATCGGCCAGCGCGGTGCCGGACGGCAGCCTGACGGTGGGTGAATCCGGGAAGCGGTCCACCTGCAGGCCCAGCGCCTCACAGCCCGGGCGGCAGACCGCAAGGTCGTCCGCCGTGGAACCAGCAAAGCAGACCGTCTCAATGCGGTGCTCGCTCTTGCTGGTCGTGTGGAACTGGATCAGGCCCGAGAGCTTCTGCGCGATCTCGGTGCCGGACTCCGCCGAGCCGCGCGGGTTGAACAGGCGGCTGCGGGTCGAGTAGGTGTACTGCCCCTGCACAAACAGGCAGGCAGAGATCGTGTCATCGTCAAATTGCAGCAGAACGAAGGTTTTCTGCTGCAAATCGGGGATCGTGCGCACGGCCTTGATCGGCGCGGCCAGCCCTAAGTCGATGCTGTACAGCTTGAAGCCGACGGCCTTGGCCAGCGCGTCGTACCCGGCAATGACGCTCTGCTCCACGCGGGTGGCCAGCACGGTATCCACGCGGGTCTTGGCATCGCGGGAGAGCAGCATGTAGTCGTCCAGCGGAGCCCTGACCTCGGCGCCGCCGCTGGCAAGCTCATGGGAGAGCACGGCCATCCGCTTTTTCTCGCTCATGGCGGGCAGCGTCAGGATGCGGTGCATGAACTGGCTGCCGCCTGCAATCAGCGCCACGCGGTTCATCGGCAGCTTGTTGGCGGTGAAAAACTCTTTGAGCGCGGCGGTCAGGTCCGCCTCGTTTGTGATGACGCCGTTGATCAGGCAGCCCTCGGGCAGCTCGGTCTGGGCGGCGGCGACAACGCGCGCCCCGCTGCCCGTGGGCGTGCCGACGGCGGCATACACCGTGCGGCTGCACAGATATAAAGAGGTAAGAAGTGCCATGGTGGGCCTCCCGGAATAGAATTTAGATCGCGCCGCTCGACGCGCCGATGGTGCCGTAGGACTGGTAGATGGGCACGATGACCGCGGCCACGATGCCGCCGACCACGAGACCCATAACAACGATCATAACGGGCTCCAGCAGCGTGACAAGGCGCTTGGTCGCCATCTCGGCCTCATAGTCGAGTGTCTCGCTGATGGTTGCCAGCAGGCTGTCCAGCTTGCCGGTCTCCTCGCCGACAGCGACGGAGGAGGAGAGCTTCACTTCAAAACCGTCGATGCCCGCAATCGCCTCCGACAGGCTGTGGCCTGCGCGGATGCTGTCCAGCGCGTCACCGAACTGGCTCTCGATCCAGCGGTTGCCGATGGCGTCGCGTGCCGCGGCCAGGGTCGTGATGATGGGCACGCCGCTGCCGTACAGGTTGGACAGCGTGCTGGCAAAGCGCGCCGTGCAGATCTTGCGGTTCAGCACGCCGACCACCGGCGCGTGCAGGATGAAGCGGTCCCACTGGCGGCGGACTTTCGGCTGCGCCAGCAGGAGCTTGCCGCCAAAGACGATGAGCGCCGCCGCGACGAGCAGCACCGGCCAGTTGGCACCGACAAAGTCGCTGACGTCAAACAGCAGCTGGGTCAGGAACGGCAGGGTCTCCATCTGGTCAAACATCGGTTTGAACTGCGGCAGAACAAAGGTCATCAAAATCGCAATAACGCCGACGATCAGCACGGACAGGATAATGGGGTACATCATGCTGTTGCCGACCTGCTGGTTCATCTTGTGCTCACGCTCATAGTAGGTCGCCATGCGGGCGCAGGCGTGGTCGATGCTGCCGGTGCCCTCGGCGCTGCGGATCATGGCCAGCAGCAGGGTGGGGAACGCGGGTGCGCAGGACTCCATCGCATCGGACAGCGGCACGCCCTTGCGCAGCTCGCTCAGGATGGCCTCGTACAGGGCCTTCTGGCGGACGTCGATGGTGCGCTCGTCCGCCATGATGCGGAACGCACGCACCAGCGGCACACCGGCAGTCAGCAGGGTGCCCAGGTTGCGGCAGAAATCCGCCAGCACGGCGGTTTTCAGCGGGCGGAACGTCGCGTGGGCCTTCTGGGCCTCCTGCGCGTCGGTCATGTACAGGCCGTCATTGCGCAGCTTGGCGTAGAGCGCCTCCTCGCTGGGGGCCTCGAGCAGTCCGCGGACGGTCTTGCCCTTCTCATTGGTGGCAGTATAACGAAAACGTGGCATGAGGGAGATTCCTCCGAAAGAAATAGATGAAAGGCTGATTCCCTTGGCCCCCTCTGCGAGGGGGCTCCGCCCGCAGGCGGTGGGGGAGAGAACCTTGCGGCAAACCGAAATATTTCGGTTTGTGGCAAGGTTCTCTCCCTCCGGCCCTGCGGGGCCACCTCCCTCGCAGAGGGAGGCAAGGAGTATCACAAAAACGCGCAGTACCATTCCAAAACGGGCCCGCCAAACAGCATCGCGATCACGATGCCCGCACACAGAAACGGGCCGAAGGCGAAGTGGTCCTTCTTCCCTGCCTTTTTGGCGGCCAGCAGGTATATGCCGTATATACCGCCAAAAACAATGCCGAAAAACATCGCCAGCAGTGTGTGCTGCCAGCCCAGGAACAGCCCGGCGGCTGCCATCAGCTTGATGTCGCCGCCGCCGAACGCGCCGTCGATGACAAGGCAGAGCAGAAACATCGGCACACTGACGCAGAGCGCACCGATGATGTGCGGCAGCCAGTCGGCAGGGGAGAGCAGCACGCTCACCGCGCCGCAGACCGCCAGCGCCAGATTCAGCCGGTCCGGGATGGTCTGCGTCTCGGCATCAATGAGCGAAACGCTCAGCAAGATCCCGCAGACCGCCAGCGCCAGCAGCGCGGCCCAGCTCATGCCGAACAGCCCGCCCGGCAGGGCGTAGGCAGCGCCGTACCGCCAAGTGCAGCCCAGCGCCAGCACGCCGCCCAGAAGCTCCACCAGCAGGTACCGCGCCGGAATGTGCGCACCGCAGTGGCGGCACCGCCCGCGCAAGAATAACCAGCTGAACACAGGCACTAAGTCCGGCGCACCCAGCGTGTGGCCGCACTGCGGGCATACGCTGCGGCCCTTCAGCGGGTCCATGCCCCGCGGCAGCCGCCACGCGACGACGTTCATAAAGCTGAACAGCGCCGCGCCCAGCAGAAAACGAATGAGTCCCAGCAGAAGCTCAAGCAGCAGCATGGCCCACCCCCGCGCCGTATTGCAGCCGGTCCTCCGCGCGGAAAACGCGGTAACCGCCGTCGGCATCATAGATGGCGTACATGCCGTTCTCCTGATACAGGAGCCGCTGCACGGTGTAGCCGTTCGGGTCGATCTGCAGAAGCGTCACCGTGCCGGGCAGTGAGCCCAGCGTGCGGATTTCCTCGGCGATGCCGTCCGCAAAGCCGTCCGCGCTTGTCTGGTCGGCGAACGTCTGCCCGGCGGAGTAGCACTGGGCAGACACGGCACTGGCCGCCAGCCGCGCAGCCTTGACCTGAGCCAGGGCCTCCCGCGCACGGGCCTGATAGCGCAGCTCCGCCGCGCCGGTCACAATAGTATACAGGACAGCGCCCAGCGCCAGCAGTACGGCGAGCTTTTCCGCAAACGCAGCTTTGGCCCAGCGTTCCCCGGTATGGCGCAGCCATGCGCCCAGTCGTGCTGCCAGCATTGTTACACATCCTCTACCATATAATAACACGCTATTTAGTATAGCGTGCCGGGCCTGTATTTGCAAGGAATTTCGCGAAAAAAAACTCTGTTTTTTGTTCAAAGCTAACGGAAATTATGGCGAAATCGTGCACAACCTGCCGCTGACCCACTATATTTGGTGTAAATTTGCTGAAATCTCGCGGAGTTTCTTGCGAAAACGTCACATTCCGAGTATAATGGCAATATATATAATCTGATATTGTGTCTAATTGTAACCTTTCACCGGAGAAACGACGGGAGCATCTATGGTGCAGTACAATAAAAATATAAAAAACAAAAAGAAAGGTTTTACGCTGGTGGAGCTGATGGTCGTTCTGGCTATCACGGCCATTCTGGCGGCGCTGGTCGGCGGCGGGCTGATCGCCTACACGCGGCTGGCCCGGTTTGAAAAGAACGAGGCCAACGCCCGCACGCTGTTCCAGACGGCGCAGATCTCCCTGACCCGGATGGAGACGGCGGGGGAGCTGGATGCGTTCCGCCGGCAGGTCATGGAGGAGGGCGACACGGGCGACCACTTCCAGAACGACGTCACTGTGACCGACGCGGGCGGCAATACCCTTGTGAGCCGCACCAAGACCGAACTGAACCAGAACGTGGCCGCGCTCTACTATGACCGCACGGGCGCTGCCGCGGGCAACCATAACGCGCTGGTGGAGCGGCTGCTGGGCGATTACATCTACGACGCCTCGCTGCTGAATGCCTCGATCTGCGTCGAGATCGACGTGCAGAGTGGGCAGGTCTACTCGGTCTTTTATGATACCAAATCCGATAAGCTCCGCTTCAATAAAGACGGTGCTACGAATATTTATGACCGCAGCTATGACCACCGCCGCAATGACACCCTTGTCGGTTACTACTCTGCCGAGGACCGCGTCAACGTTGTGCAGCTGGTGCAGACGAAGCTGAAGGTCAAGAATCCCCGCCTGACGAACGGCGAGACGCTGACCCTGAGCTGGAGCGGCAACTCCAGCCTCGGCGATCTGGACACCTCCTACACGGCCACGGCCTACGCCGCCGGGGACACCGGCGACAATCGGAAGCCGCTGTTTACCATCACGATCAAGCGCGACACCGCGGGTGCGGCGGATGATAACAAGCAGGTCATCACCAAGATGCCTGTCACGATTTATACGTATAATGATGCGGGCCAACAGACGAAAACCGAGAAAGAACTCTACTTCCCGTTAAGCTACAACAAAGGCAGCTTTGTGCTGACGCTGGACGCTATGGCGGACGCGGCGCTGCTGCGTGCGTGTGAGAACGACGCTGACGTTGCCACCACGAGCCTGTACAGCATCACCCGCCTGCTGAACGACCCGAAGGACATCTACATTGCCATGCGCGCCGAGCCGCGGGAGAACTACAGCGACACCTACACAGCCAGCAAAGAGGAAACGACGAACGAGGAAAACACCCTGCTGGCCAAGGGCGGCACGGCGGATAAAGCAGAACTGAAATATTTCCGCCATCTGTACAACCTGCGCTGGTCTGCCGATTGGAAGATTGCCGGCGAGGGCACCTACACGCTGACCCCCCAGGCCAGCAACAGCACCGGCCTGAACTGGACGGGCGGCGGCGTCACGGTCTACTGCGCGTCGGGTGAGCGGTACCCGGCGGCCAAGGTGCCGTCCCTCAATGACCCTGTCGCCTGGCCGACGATCCCGGAACTGGGCGAAAAAATCGTACTTACGAGCAAAACAACGGGCCTTGCCAACAACAAGACGACCCGTGTGCCCATCCTCAATCTGCAATTGAGCAGCAAGTCCGTTGCAAAAACCGGCAAGGCAGGGAAGGACGAGCTGGTCGACCACTATGTCGGCCTTATCGGCGAGAACAAGGGCAAAATTTCTTACATCACACTGCGCGACCCGGACATTCAGGTCAACGTCAAGACCGAGACCGTCGACGCCGGTACGCTGCCGAAGGCAGACCAGCTCAAGCTGACCGCGACCAAATTCGTCACGGCGCTGGCGAAGGACGACGAGAACTGGCGCGATGTGCGCGCCGTCGGCGCACTCTGCGGCGTCAACACAGGCACGCTGGAAAACTGCGCCCTGACCCGCGGCACGAACTCCTCGACCAGTGCGCTGGTGGCCGCGGCGCTGGCGTTTGACAACAAAACCACCGCAACGCAGCGCATAGAGCAGACGCCGGACGCTGGCAGCAACAGCTATACCTATTATACAGACGAGCCGCGCGGCATTGGCGGTCTCGTCGGCGTTGCCATACCCAAAACAACGGATTCCGTCATGCAGGACCTGACCGTTGCGTCGGACGTGACGGTGGCGGGTCTGCTTGTGGACGAGAACACGAAAAACGTGGAAACGACCACAGCGCCAGACCAGCAGGCCGAGAAGGCCCGCTACGCTGCCGCGGCAGCCGGGCTGGATGGCGAGAACTCCCTCTGGCGCAGCGTCGGCGTGGGCGGCGTGTTCGGCACGGTGGACGCGGCCCAGATGACAACGAACCGCGATACGAACATCGTCAACAACGGCTTTGTGACCGGCAACGGCTTTACAGGCGGCATCGTCGGCAACCTGTTTGCGACAGGCGCAAATACCAGCACGCCGAGCCTGACGGGCCTGAGGAACAACGGCACGGTCAGCGCGGGCGCCAACTATAAGGGCGATACCGCGGGCGATGCGCACAGCCTGGTGCTGGGGCAGTTCTTCGGCGGCATTGCGGGCTACGGCAGGGGCGTGACCCTGCAAGGCTGCGAAAGCGTGACCCGCAGCGACCTGACCGAGACCCAGCTCAAGGAGCAGGTCAAGGCGGGCTTCGACGAAACCGGCACATTGACCGACGCCAGCCCCCTCAAGGGTGATTTCGTCGGCGGCCTTGTCGGCTACGGCAAGGATATTGTGCTGGAGGACTGCAAGACCGGCAAGGGCTACGTGCTCGGCAGCCGGTTTGTGGGCGGTCTGGCCGGTGGCTTTACCGGCAGCGGCGTAAAACAGAACGATACGAACAGCAGTGACGTCTTTGGCAACCGCTACGTCGGCGGCATCGTGTCGGTCAACGGCAGCAACAGCCAAATCAGCGGCATGACCAATACGGGTCTGGTCGCGGCCTTTGGAAAGAACGCGGCCTACGTCGGCGGCATCGTCGGCGTCAATGATGCCGACTGGGGCGGCAGTGAAGACCCGAATGCCAAAGCCACCGTGCAGAACTGCGCCAACCGTATGTCCGGCGACAACGCCACCGACACCCGCCGCATCAACCTGCTAAAGGAGCTGAACGGCTACGCCGACTACGTCGGCGGCATCGCGGGCTGCAACGGCAAATACGGCGTTGTGACGTGGGATAAGAACGGCACCCCGACGCTGGGTGCCATCCTGTACGGCAACAACTACGTGGGCGGCGTGGCCGGTTATAACGATGAAAATGCGACGATCTCCAACTCCTCCGGTCAGAACCTGACCATCAGCGGCCAGATCGTGGCGGCGGGCAAGGCTGTCGGCGGCATGATCGGCCTGAACTGCGCCTCCACGCTGCCCTCCGCCACTGTGAAGGTCAGCCGCGTGGCAGGTCAGCAGCTTGTCGGCGGCGTCATCGGCGCCAACCTGCCGGTGGGCGGCTTCACCGTGACGGGCGACGGCGCGTTTATAACCAATGTGACCTCGGGCCGCGTCGAGGCCGACGCCGTCGCGGGCGGCATCATCGGCTACAACCGTCTGCTGGCGGCCAAGCCCGCGGGCGTCACGCTGGAGGCGCTGCTGCCGAAGATTGACAAGAGCACCGGCGTGCTGACCGACAGCACCGCCGTGAAAACGGCGGACGACACAATCATCCTTGCCAACTTCCAGAACATGCTCAACCTGCAGGCCAACATCTACGTCGGCGGCATCGTCGGCGCAAACGACGCCAATACGAAGCTGACGATTCAAAAGGCAACCAACGGCGCAACGCAGAACGCCCTGTCCGTCGGCGGCCTGAACCCGTCCAACAACGGCGCGTTTAAAGGCGGCGTATCGCTGAACGCGCTGGCCGATGGCCGCTATGATTTCGACGACGTGCACGGCGCACTGGCGGGCGGTATCATCGGCTATGCCACGCCCAACACGAAGCTGGAAAACTGCATAAACTACGGCACAGTGGCTCACAAGTGCGCCGCGGGCGGCTTTGCGGGCTGGAACGAGGGCACGATCACCGGCGGCAGCATGGCGGCGTCCCTCGGCAACCGTGAAACCGGGTATACCTATCTGGGCGGCGTTGCGGGCGTCAACGGCGGTCTTATTCAGTCTGCCTACCTGGTTAAAGACTGCGCTGTGCGCGGCGACAGCTATGTCGGCGGCATTGCGGGCGTCAACCTGGGCGGTGACACTGCGGCAAGCATCTGCACGGGGGACAACAGCAGCACTGGCACGGTGGAGGCCAACCGGTACGCGGGCGGCGTGGCCGGTGCCAACGTCGGCAGCATTTCGCTGTCCGGCAAGCTGCAAAGCAGTGTCACCGCCACCGGCTATGCGGGCGGCGTGGCCGGTATCAATACGGATAAGGGCAGTATTTACAGCGCTGAAAACACCACCGGCACGGTCTGGGGCAGCGTCACTGCCGCCAACTACGCGGGCGGCGTGGCCGGTACGAACCGTGCCGAAATCACCCGTGTGGATAACCACGCCTCGGTGCGCGCCAGCACACAATATGCGGGCGGTATTGCGGGCGAGAACGCCGCGGGCGGCACGATCAGCTATTGCAGCCATGCCCAGAATCCGATCTACGCCACCAACGGCGAGGCGGGCGGCATCGCGGGCAATAATAATAAAGACGCGCTGATTGAGAATGTGCAGGTCAGCGCCGCCGTCACCGCGGCCAACGGCACGGCGGGCGGCGTCACGGCCACGAACTTCGGCATCATCGGCCAAGGCAGCGGGCTGGAAAACAACAGCAGCGTAAGCGGCTGCACGATCTCCGGCACGTCGGAGAGCATCGGTGCCATTGCGGCGTACAACCGCAAGGACGCGACCATCCGCAACGTCAGGCTGGCGGAAAACGCCAACGTGCGGTTCAGCACCCCGGCGGTCACCATCGGCGGCCTTGCGGGCATGAACGAGGGCACCGTCACCGGCTGTAAGGTCGAAAACGGCGCGCTGGCGCTGAACGACGGTCTGCGCGCGGGCACCAACACCGTCACGCTGGGCGGCGCGGTGGGCCGCACCACGGCGGACGGCACGGTCAGCAGCACCGACGTTCTGCTGGACCTTACACAAAATCTTGATAAATATACAAATCTGGGCGGCGTCGCAGGCCAGAACGACGGTACCCTGAAGCAGTGTACCTATTCCGGCACGATGGGCGGCAACGCGGACACGGACGGCCTTGTCTCCGACGGTGCACGCAGCACCGGCAGCACGGTGGGCGGCATTGCCGGTCTGAACAATAGCAAAATCACCGGCTGTGAGGTCAAATACATCAAACTGCAGGTCAGCGGTATCAGCAACATCACCACGACCCAGACCGCAGACGAAAAGCTCGCCAGTGCCAGCCATGTGGGCGGCATTGCGGGCCGCAACAATGCCGAAATCGCCAACAGCTATGTCGCCACCGAGCGCAGCAACGGCGGCGCGGGCAGCATCATCACGGCGCGTTACGGCTTTGTGGGCGGCGTTGCGGGCTCCAACAACGGCACTATCACGGGCAGCGGCAGCAAAAAAGCGCTGGTCAGCGGCGACACAACAAAACTCGCCCTTGTTGCACAGGTTGAAAAATGGCTGGGTGCGGCAGATGCCAATACCGGCATCAACAGCATGGCGGCAGAGCTGACCACAGGCAAGACCTACGCGGACCTCAAGGGCGTTGACACTGTGACGTACAAGGGCTACACGAACGTTTACAACAACACAGGTCTTGCCGCCAATGATCTGCTTGTCGCCCTGCGCGGCAGCAACAACAGCGAGACCGTCCGTGCCGCCGGTTATCTGGGCGGTCTGGCAGGCTTTAACTCTCTCCGCGGTACAATCGACACTTCCGCCACCGGCCAGTGGTTTGTCTATTCTGACAATGCGACAACGGCATCCACCGTCGGCGGTATTGTCGGCCAGAACGAATCCAACGTCACAGACAAAAGCGTGCTGGACACTGTGGTAAACTGTGCCGCTGTGCGCCGGTTTACGCGCGTGAAGAACGAGGATGATACAGACGATGACAATATTTACAAGGTCGGCAGCCGTGTGGTTGTCCATGTGGGCGGTGTCATTGGCCAGCAGCAGAACCGCAGCGATGACCGGTGGTCTGTCAGCAAGGTAGTCAACTGCGGCAGTGTGTTCAACAGCCGCTCGGCCAATGTGGGCGGCGTGATCGCCTATTGGCTGGACTACGGCGGAACCGTGCAGAAATGCTTCAATTTTGGCAAAATCACAACAAACACGAACGACAAAAACAGCGGTTACGGTGCAGTCGGCGGTATTGTCGGCTTTATTGACCAGCCTATTTCCGGCGGCACCACAAATGTGCTTTCCTGCCGTAACTACGGTCAGATTTGGTATGATTCAAACGGCGCAAATGACTGTGCGGGCATTATCGGTAAAATCGAGATGAAGAAGCCCACCGATATTATGACGCTGAACATCATCGACTGCGTCAATAGCGGTGCAATCAAGGCAGAATCGCAGGCAGTCGGCATTCTGGCATGGATCGGCCCGTGGGATAAGGGAAGAATTGACAACGTTACGGTAAATATTGACCGCTGCCGAAACCTTAATACAGTCTTTACGTGTGGCAGAAAAATCGGAATTGTCGGCAGCCGCGGCGACGGTAGAGGGTCGAATAAAGCAACCAACGTCACGAACTGCTTTGCGACGGTTGGTACAGATTGGTTCCCGATTGCCTATTTGCGCCTGAGCGGCGAGAATGTCACCGGCCACGGCAACTATTATATTGAAGATTCCGGCAATAAGGGCAAGAGCTTCTTTAAGAAAGATTCCCGTAAACTGACCACAGTAAAACCGAACAGTACAACAGGTAACTGGGAGAAAGCGGATAAGCAAGGAAGTGACTCGGCCTACAACGAGACATATTGGGACTCGTCCTCGAAAAAAGTAAAAGCACACCGTCTGTACATAGGCTATAACGTCACTGATAAAGCAACCGATCCTTATATTGCATTCCTGCCCGCTTTGGCAGAGGGTGGGAACGGCGCAGCGTACAGTCTGTGGTGGATGCGAGGCATTACTTCTACGGATTGGAATGCCGCAGCAAACTCTGCCTACATCAAGACCGACGGTAAGAAAGCCTACATTTTCGATGACACCGGCGCGGACGATGATACCAATCCCGGCAAACAGAGAGCGACTGTGATGCTGCAATTCGGCGAAGCCGCGAACAGTACGGACGACTCGGACGTTGATATTACCGACATCACCGACGAGGTCATCCAGAACTACTATAAGTACGTGCTGGATAGCACCAAGCCCGCCCAGCCGGGAGAAATCCACGTCAAGGCCAGCCAGGTGCAGGACGCGGACAACAACGTCTATGGCCGTTATGAAGTGACGTGGGGCGAGCCGAACGACACGACAGCCAGCCCCGCCGCTTACTACCGTGTTGAAATTCTGCCCTGCGATGCTGCGGGGAATGTCGCAGCGGGTGCGCCCTATCTGAAAGCGGACGTCTACCAGCGCAGCTATACCTTTGTGGCTGATAAAGCGTGGACGGGTAACTTCGTCGTGCGTGTAACGCCCTACAACACCAACGACGACCCGAATCAGGCTGACAACTTCAACACCAGCGGCGTGCAGACCTTTATGCACGCCCTGCCGACACCGGAGATTGAGTTCCGGCTGGTCAAACGCGAGAACGGCGGCTTTGACTGGAATCAGTGCCAGACGCCGGATGAAAAACGGAGAGAATTCAAGTATGAGGTTGTCGCGGTGCTGAAAAACTACACCGAATACCCGACAGACGAGGCATGGACCGTTAAGCTGACCGATGGAAAGCATACTTATTATTTCAGCAGCCAGAATGGCAAGCAGTACATCCGCCTGACCAATAATTTGGAACGCACTTTGACGCTTACGGCGTTGGCAACCCCGGACAACAGCAGCAGTACAAAGTATCTGCGCTCGGCCCAGTACAAGTCAGAGACCTATCTCCCGTCCCAGTGGCGAGACAATCCGGGCTCTGCCAAGGACGAGGACGGTCTGCCGCTAGGCACGCTGAAAAAGGACGGCGACACGGACTATGTGACCTACACCGGCCAGACAGCGGAGAGCTTTGAAGCAACCGTGAAGTTCAGCTTTACCCCGGAGGTCAAGAGCGACAGCAGCGAGCACGGCAGCCCGACCTACCGCGTCATGCTGCTGGCAAAATATCTGGGTAATGACGAAGTCAACGGCGTATCTTTGAACGGCCAGTACATCACGCTGGCCGCGCGGGAAAGCATTGTGACAGAGTCTCCGGTCACCTTCAATCTGAACAGCCTGCCGTCGGATGCCATGACGAACTACACCGACTTCCTCGTTGTCGCAGTGCCCGTCACCAGTGGCAAGGGCGATATGAAGTATCGCTGGGATGCCACGGCGGACGAAGTGTCCGCAGCCATCGCCAGCCATGCAAACGACACCAACAAAGAAATCTGGTGGAAGAACGGCTATGAGATCGTCCGCACGGGCGAGCACAGCTATACCTATGCCCATCTGACGCCGCTCTGCTTCTCCGACGTGAACCGCACCGATGACAAGAGTTGGGCTATACAGGCCACGCAGACGACCCCGCAGATCATCTTCAAGCAGCTGAACCTGAATGTCCTGAAAGCCCCGACGCTGGCCGAAGATACCGACGGCGGCAAGGTGAACCCGGACAACAATCAGCTGACCTACACGTTCAAATGGACGCAGGAAGACATGAAGGCTACTGACGCAGCCCCCGTCTACCAGATCAAGCTCTACGGCCTGTTGACGGACGAGAACGGCAATGTGACCGGTCAGGAGCAAATTGCGCTGAAGGACACCCTGACGCCGACACAAAATGACAACAGCTTTACCCTGCCTGTCAACGTGGATACCATGCTGGCCAACGGCAGCGACAGCTGGCGCTATAACAAGGTCCGGCTCGAGGTCACCCGCGTGGCGGCAGCCGACACCACCGAAATCGGCGCGTCCGCTGTGGCGGATTACAGCGTTAAGCAGCGCCTGCCCGGCATCAGCGCGCCGAGCTCCATCACCCGCGTCAACGGCGAGACCGACAACGCGGATGCCCTGCTCTACACGGTCAGCTGGTCGCCGTCCGACGACGCGCGCATTGGCCACTATGACCTGTGCGTCGTCGATGCCGGCGGCAAAACTGTGCTGACGCTGCCCACCACGGGCAACGTCGGCAGCCTGACGCTGGATCTGGAGCAGTATCAGGACGCCGAGATGCGCTTCCGCGTCATTGCCCGCCGCAAGGCTGATAACAATACCTGCTTTGACGGCCCGGACGGCGCGTTGAGCCAGCCCGAGACCATCGTCAGCCGCGCCGCTGCGCCCAAGGTTACGGCCAGCAGCTTTGCGCCCGACAGCCCGAATCAGGAGACGTTCCTGAACGACCTCAAGCTCAACATGACGCTGGAGGAAGCCGCACAGGGCAATGTCTACTTTACCGGCTATATCTTCAGCAGTGTGGGCAATTACAATACAATTGCCGATTTGGCCAGGACATGGCAGAATACCCCCACCGGGCAGGCCAAGTACACGGCCCAGCAGAAGTTGACCCAAGCACTGGACGAGATGCTGAAAAGTCGCGACGCCGAGCTGGTCATCCCGAAGGACAGCCGCACGGTGGGCGGGAGCGCCAGCGTCAACGACACCACCGCCAGCTATACCTTTGTGCCCGACGGCAACGGCTTTACGCTGACGCCCGACCATGCAAAACAATACCTGCTGCCCGCGGTGCGCGTTATGCCCACCGACGGCACGACAGCGTCGAACTGGTTCTACTTCCTGCCGGATGCCGCAAAGGCACAGCTGCCGGCCATCACGCTGGACGCTCCCGTGGACGCTGCCGAACCGGAACGCGCACTTGGCAATGCCGTTTACACGCAGGAGGTCAACCTGTACAGCGACCCCGAGTTTAAGAGCAATCGCGGTACGGCCCCGCTGGAGCTGCGCCGCTTTACGGTGGAGTGGACCGCGGTGAACAAGTACACCCAGGCCGACGGCACGGTGCGCAACCTGACCAACAGCTATACCTTTACCGTCACGCCGCTGGATAGTAAGATGAAACAGCCTTACAGCATTACGGTGACGACCTACGACAGGGACGAGACGGACAAAGACGGCACCACGCATAAGCGCGGGGAAATCAAAACCGTCACCAAGACCTATGACGGCAAAATGACGGAGATTGCGAAGCAGACCGACGATGTGGACAAGGAGACCGGCAAGACCCGCATCTGGTACGACCTGAGCGTTGAGCCTGTGACCGACGAGAACGGCAACGTGACATGGAAACAGAAACCCTATGACGTCACCGGCACGGTGGAAAAGGACGGCGGTACGCTGTACTACCAGGCGCAGACGGTTCCCATGCTGGAGCTGGTGCAGGAGGACGGTGCCGAGCCTGTTTACCGCATCACCCTGCCCGAGCTGCAGGAAAAGGTGCAGGACGACTCGCTCGAGCTGCAAAAGTTCACCGCAAGTGTGACGCTGAAGACGCTGGCGCACTCGGATAACAAGGGTAAGACCGTCGAATCCGGCACGGTCAAGGTCCCCGTCAACGAGACGAACACCGCCGATGCGGCGGAGGATGCCCAGAGTATGGACTCCGCGGAGAGCGTCGCGCCCGCCGAGACTGCAGAAAGCACGGCGGCGGAAAGCGCCCCCGCAAGCGTGCCCCCGGTCCTGATGCGGGCCCGTGCGGCACTGCCCATGGCGACCCCGGAGACCGCCGCTGCCCCGGATGAGACGGACGCGGCGGAAACCGCGCCCCCGGAACGGACGGAAACAAGCGACGCATCGTAATTTTATTTCAGGAAAGAAGGTGGCATTATGCACCGCAGGGCACGCAGCATTCTGCGCGGGGAGCAGGGGCTTTCGATGATATTGGTCCTCTGCATCGGCGCGCTGTTTGTGGCGCTGTCGGCAGCGCTGGTCTATGCGGCCTCCGTGCTGACGGCCAATGCCAACCGCCAGCTGCTGGAACAGGAAGCCTACCAGCTGGCAACCAGCTTTTCCGACGTGCTGGAAGGGGAGCTGAACAAGAGAGACAGCAGCTTTGCCAAGTTCGTCAATGAGCAGTTCATGTTCTCCCAAAGCTACGGCAAGGACATCTATGATTTGGAATCCCAGCCCAAGGAGTTCGCCTGGAAACCGAACGGCAGCCAGCCTGATGGCGGGGCCGAGGCCATCACGGTAACACTGCGCCGCCGCCCGGGCGACGGTGCCGACAAGCTGAACCAGACGGCGAACAGCACCAATGCCACAGACCTGCGCAACCTGCTCGACACACTGGAGGGCGAAAACCGCAAGGGCATGGAGATCGTCGATTTACAGCTGGACATTACAGTGACAGTCACGAAAAACGGCGAGAGCTTTGCCTTCACGCGGACCTATGACCGCACAGTGAAGTACGACAGCGACGGCAGCCAGGCAAAAAACAATACATTCCCCAAGGTGTATTACACAATAAACGACAGTCCAAGAAAGTATTACCGCATTAACGACCTGACGTTCTACGCCCCCGGCAGTGGTGAACAGTCCATTACTGCCGACAACATTGGCAGCAACCGTCTGACGTTCCACTGCGACACCAGCCAGCAGCCCGATTCCATCACCTACACCCGCGGTGCCAAACAGAGCACCGGCACAACACAGGAGTGACCCGCTATGAAACATACTTTACAAAGTCAGCGCGGCGAGACCATTGTGGAAGTGCTTGTGTCGTTCCTGCTGCTGATGATTTTTACGTCGATGTTCGTCGTTTCGCTGCGGTACGCCCGCGCTATGTCCCAAAAGGCCGAGTCGCTGCGGGAGACAGCCTATGCCTTCTGCGCCGGGCTGTACCCGGCCAATAACGCGGCCCCCAAATGGGAGAAGGAACAGGATGGGCTGGCGTTCTCCTTTGGCGATTACGGTGAATTTACGGTGAAAGGCGTCGAGCTGGACAGCGTGGAGACAAGAGCAGAAGTTACGGAAAACGGCCAAGAAACGACGGAACAGCACAAGTTTTACCGCTACAGCAAGAGCACGGCAGAAGGGACGACCAACCCATGAAGCAGCGTTTGAAAAACCAGAACGGCACAACGCTGGTGGAGCTGATCGTCTGCATGGTGCTGCTGGCGATCTTTACGCTGGCGGCGGTCACGCTGATACAGCCCAGCGCACAGGCGTACATGGACATCCAGCAGCAGACCCGCGCGCAAAATCTGGCCGATGCGCTCATTGAGACGATCCGCGGCGAGGTGCTCGAGGCGAACGGCTATATCCGCTTCACCGACGGCGCAACGGACCCTAATAATTTGGACAGCGTTTTTTTGTCCAAGGGTAACGACTACAGCAAGGGCACGGCATTGGAATTCAGCGTCTACCCCAACCACATTGAGCTGATCGACAAGGACTGTGTGCCGCCGCTGACAAAGACAGACGGCACAGCACTGCTGACAGCGGAACAGGCCAATGCGCTGAACGGCTACCTGCACATGCGGTTTTACCGCGATGAACTGAATGACGCCGGGCACTACGGCAACCCGCAGCACACAAAAAAGGACAAGGCCGAGGACGGTACCGAGACGGTCACACTGCCCTACGTTGCCTACGGCTACACAACGGCCTATCCCCGGGATGCCTATATGGGGCTGTTCATCAGCGAACTGCATTTCTACGCCCGCAGCTGGACGCAGGACGGCGACGAAACCAAGACCCCGCGCATTACGGCTATGACGGTGGTGCTGACTGTGGCCAAGCGGGACGCCGACAACCAGATCGTGCCGCTGTGCACCCAAAAAGCCATTGTGCAGTTGCCCGGTGAGCCGGTCATCCTGTATGAACCCGGCACCTGGGACGGCAAGGCATCGTCGGAGTCGTGAGCGGTGCCCTCCGGGACAATTTTTGAAAAGTTTATTACAATCCCGGCGGATGTACTGGACAAATTCAAATGGACTCGTTATACTTTAAAACATGAATACCTGTGTGCCGGACAAAATGCAGGAACGTCATGGACATCAGAGCAGAGAGGATGACTAGGATGGCAACAATTGAAATCAAAATGCTGGGCGGCTTTGAGATCCGTGTGAACGGCAAGCCCGTGCTGGCACAGCTGGCGCAGTCCCGCAAGGCAACGGCGCTGGTGCAGTATCTCGTTTTGCGGCGCGGGGAGCGCGTCTCCCACAAGGTACTGACCGATACCCTGTGGGCAGGGGAGCGGTCCACCAACCCGGACATGGCCCTGCGCGCCATCTTGCATCGCTTCCGCCTTATGATCGACGCGGAGGGTCTGGATGAGATGAAGGGCTGCATCGTGACCAGCCGCGGCTACTACCAGTGGAACCCCCATCTGGACTGCAGCGTGGATGTGTTTGAGGTCAATGACCTGTCGGAGCTGGCCCGCAAGGAGAGCGACGCCGAGAAGCGCAGCCGCATTTATGAACAGATCGTCAACCTGTACGACGGGCGGCTGCTGCCGCAGTCTGCGTCCGAGCCGTGGGTCGAAAGCGTCAGCGTGCGTCTGCACGGGCAGTACCGCACAGCCATTTTAAACCTGCTGGAGCTCTGCAAAAAATGGGGCGAGAGCACCCGCATCGTTACGCTGTGTACCCGCGCGCTGGAGCTGGACCCCTACGAGGAGCGCCTTTATCTGGAAAAAATCGTCGCGCTGGAGACGCTGGGCCGCCACGAGGAGGCGGAGGATCTGGCACGCCGCGGCAGCGCCATGGGCTGCCTGCATCATGCCATTGAGCCGGGCCGCGCAGGCTCTGCCTACCGCCAGATGCGCCAGGCAGACCGCAATATGGAGAGTGAGGTCTCCAAGCTGATCTCTGCCCTGCCGGATACCGACAACACGGGGGCCTGTATCTGCGACTTTGAGACGTTCAAGGAAATTTACCGCGTACAGCGCGGCGTGCAGGTCCGCTACGGTCTGCAGGTATTCCTGGCGATCCTGACCGTGGCTCCCAGCCAGAACACCGATGCTGCCGAGACCGCTCTGATGGTGGAGCAGCTGGGCGATCTGATCCGCACGAATCTGCGCCAGTGCGATGTGGCCGCCCGCTACACCGATATGCAGTATGTTGTTATGCTGAGCGGCAGCACCGCCGAGAGCGGCACCGGTCCGCTGGAGCGCATCAAGGCCGCGTTCTACCGCATCCCTGCCCATGGCCGCTACTTGTTGATCGGAGAATTCGGAGGTATACTTTGGACAGAATCTACCAAACGGGATAACTCATGGGGGTATGGAGGTATGCTCACCAACGAAGAAGGATTCTACGAACGGCTGGAAGGGTTGATACAGACAATAGCTTCCTCACCGGACGTTACAGGATTTTGCTACACGCAATTGACCGACATTGATTTAGAGAAAAATGGAATTTATTATTATGACCGACGTCCCAAGCTGGATATGCAGCGTATTAAGACTATCTTCGAAAAGATCCCAACCAGTTCTAAAACAACCAAAGAGTAAGCTATCATGAAGAACAAACTATTCATACTGATACTCATTGTATGTAATCTCCTGACCGCGTATGTGTCAGGAGAAGTACCTCCCGCCAAGGTTGTATTCCAACAATACATGAACCAGGCACAAACATTTGCCAACAACTTTCCACGGGAGAAGGCGTATTTGCATTTTGACAATACGAGTTATTACGTCGGAGATACGATCTGGTTCAAGGCTTATGTCACTCTTGCTGAACAACAGACTTTCAGTCAGATCAGTCGTCCTCTATATGTAGAGTTGGTAGACCAGACAGGGCATATAGCAGATAAACAAATCATCAAACTGACACAGGGAGAAGGAAACGGACAATTCATTCTTCCCCCTTCCATGTTATCCGGCTATTACGAGGTACGTGCCTATACCCGCTGGATGCTTGCTTTTAATGAACCACAGTACTTTTCGCGCACTTTTCCTATTTATCAACTGACAAATAGTGATAAGCTGGAACGTAGTATCACGACTTACGAACTTAGTTCGTCGATGGAGAACCGTCCGTCGGAAACAGAGGAGAAGTTAAATGTACGCTTTTTCCCTGAAGGAGGACAATTAGTGGAGGGGGTGACTTCGCAAGTGGCTTTCAAGGCGGAATATCGAATTATCGGGAACGATCTATACCAAAGAAGGGGCAGAAATCACTTCTTTCGAGACTTTGCACGATGGAATGGGGCGTTTTGAATATACGCCTTCAGCTCAACCTGCGATTGCTAAAGTCGATTTTCAAGGAAAGAAATATGAATTTACCCTTCCACAGGCATTGCCTAACGGGTATGTTTTGAGCACTGTCAGTAATGCCGGTGCCCTTTTGGTGAGAGTTTTCTGTAATGCCGCTACTCCTCAAGATACACTGGCTGTATTTATCAGTCATCAGGGACGCCCGTATGTTCATCAATTGATTAGTTGCCGGTCGGATGCTCCGCAGGAGTTTATTCTACCCACCCGTAAGCTACCGGCAGGCGTACTGCAAGTCAGCCTCATCAACCGGGCAGGCAATACATTGTGCGAACGTTTTGTCTTTGCCAATCCGCGTGCTCCCCTGCAAATATCGACAAAAAAATTGAAAGAGGTGTATGCTCCCTACGCTCCCATCCGTTGTGAATTGCAAATAAAGAATGCTAAGGGGGAACCTGTGTCCGGAGAATTGTCGGTCAGCATCCGGGATGGTGTCCGGTCGGATTATTTGGAGTATGACAACAATATTTTCACTGACCTGCTATTAACCTCCGATTTAAAAGGATATATCCATCAACCCGGTTATTACTTTGCGTCTCCGTCTCCGCGGAAGCAAACCGAACTGGATGTTTTATTGATGGTGCACGGATGGCGTAAATACGACATGAGCCAGGCCATCTCTACCGCTCCTTTCACTCCGCTTCAATTGCCGGAAACACAATTAGCACTGAACGGGCAGGTGAAATCAACCATTCTCAAAAATAAACTGAAAGATATTGCGCTTAGCGTGATCGTAAAGAAGGACGATCAATTCATAACCGGAGGAACCGTGACCGATGAAAACGGCCGTTTCAGCATTCCGGTGGAAGATTTTGAAGGAACGACGGAGGCAGTGATCCAAACCCGGAAAGTCGGTAAAGAACGTAATAAGGATGCTTCTATCCTGATCGACCGTAATTTCTCCCCCGCTCCGCGGGCTTACGGCTACAAGGAGCTTCATCCGGAATGGAAAGACTTGGCCTACTGGCAACAGAAAGCCGAGAGTTTTGATTCTCTATACATGGATTCTATCCGAAAGGTAGAAGGACTTTATGTATTGGATGAGGTGGAAATAAAAAGTAAACGCCGGCAAGGAAGTAATATGGCTACTAAAATCAATGAGAAAAGCATCGACGCTTATTACGACGGACGCCGTTCTGTAGATTTATTACGTGACAATGGGAAGATTGTCACAACTATTCCGGAATTAATGGAAAAGTTAAGTCCGCAATTCGATTGGGATCGTAGCAATGACAAGCTTACTTATCGGCAGAAACCGATCTGCTATATCATGGATAACCACATTTTATCCGAGACAGAAACTCAAATGATGTTGACCGAGGTGGATGGATTGGCCTCTATCATCATCAGCAAAGGAACAGGAGGCATCGATGACGAGATTATCCAAAACACCAAAATGTCCGAAGTTACCGATAGTACGGGAGTGGATATCAGCAAACTGGATAAATACAGTGTTTTCTACCTGATTCCCCTCCCCAGACGCGATGTGTTGAATAAAAGTCAGAGTGCCGTACTTGGTACCCGACAAACCGTTATCCAGGGATATACCCGTCCTTTGGAATATTATTCTCCTGCCTACCCGACCAAGGAATTGTATATGGATAAAGTGGACAAAAGACGGACGTTATACTGGAATCCATCCGTACAAGCTGATGAAAATGGAAAAGCGGTGATTGAATGCTATAATAATCAAT
>OGGZ01000831.1_pt1 | contig 31033 bp, 19 predicted proteins | sample 1571371 | NCBI WGS metagenome assembly OGGZ01 (sample SAMEA2582025, study PRJEB24529) | metagenome | biome: Human gut stool | place: China | collected 2011
TTTTAATCTAAGGGTTTACATTCAGTTACAGTTTTTATTTACCAGACCATCTGCATGTATCTGTTGTTCTTCTACACCGACATCTATGGACTTAATCCTGGTGTTGCTGCCACCATGTTCTTGGTGGTTCGCTTGGTCGATGTACTCTGGGACCCATTGGTGGGAACTTATGTAGATAAGCATAATCCACGTTGGGGTAAGTATCGCTCTTATCTGGTATTCGTAGGAATCCCACTTTCGGGCTTTGCCATCCTCTGCTTCTGGAATGGCTTTGCACCATCCCTGCTCTATGCCTATATCACATACATTGCCATGACATTGCTCTATACATTTATCAAAGTACCTTTTCCTGTATTTAAACTATATGAAGAGTTCTGGAAGATTTATACCAGAACAGATGCGATTCCACCACAGTATATATCATCAGATGCTTTTATTGAAAAGAGTATTATAGGTGACGGAAGTGAGATATACGGAAAAGTCTATAATTCTGTAATAGGTTCAGGCGTTGTAATTGAAGAAGGTGCAGTTGTAAGGGATTCTATTATAATGCAGGATACTGTAATAGGAAAGAATACATCAGTTGAAAAAGCAATTATAGCGGAAGAAGTTGTTATCGGCGATAATGTTGAGATTGGTGTCGGAGAGGAAGCAGAGAATGTACTTAAACCTAAGATTTACAATTCGGGTCTTGTTACAATCGGTGAATGTACAGTTATTCCTGACGGCGTAAAGATTGGCAAAAACACAGCTGTTTCAGGTGAGACAAAACCAGAAGATTATCCGAATGGAGAACTTGTGGGAGGCGGTGTAATAATTAAGGCAGGTGACAACGTATGAAAGCAATAGGAATTATTTTAGCCGGCGGCAATAATAAGATGATGAAGGAATTGTCTAATAAAAGAGCGATAGCAGCAATGCCGGTTGCAGGAAGCTACCGCAGCATAGATTTTGCATTGAGCAATATGTCTAATTCAAAAATCCAGAAAGTTGCTGTTATAACACAGTATAATGCCCGCTCACTCAACGAGCATTTAAGCTCATCAAAATGGTGGGATTTCGGAAGAAAGCAGGGAGGACTTTTTGTATTTACGCCTACAATAACAGCTGACAGCAGCTACTGGTACCGCGGAACAGCAGATTCACTTTATCAGAATCTTCAGTTCTTAAAGTCAAGCCATGAGCCATATGTTGTAATTGCATCAGGTGATGGTATTTACAAGCTGGATTATGGTAAAGTCCTTGAGTATCATATAGAGAAAAAAGCAGATATTACGATGGTTGTAAAGAAGCTTGAAGACCGCTCTGAGATTAACAGATTTGGTGTTGTATCAATGACAGAAGAAGGACGTGTCACAGAGATAGATGAAAAACCTTTGGAGACTAATCTTTCAACAGTTTCGACAGGTATTTATATTATAAGAAGACGACTTCTTATTGAACTTATCGAAAAAGCGGCAGAAGAAGACCGCCATGATTTTGTAAGAGATATCCTTGTCCGTTATAAGAATCTTAAAAAGATTTATGCGTACAAGCTTGATACATACTGGAGCAATATTTCAACAGTTAATTCATATTACAAAACTAATATGGATTTCTTAAAGAAAGATGTAAGAAATTATTTCTTTAAACAGTATCCGGATATTTATACAAAAGTTGAGGATTTACCGCCTGCTAAGTATAACTTTGGTGCAGAAGTAAGGAACAGCCTTGTTTCAAGTGGATGTATCGTAAACGGATGTGTCGAGAATTCAGTTCTTTTTAAGAAGATTTATATCGGAAACAACAGTGTTGTAAAGAATTGTATTATTCTTAACGATGTTTATATCGGAGATAATTCCTATCTTGAGAATTGTATCGTTGAAAGCGGCAGTACAATAAAGGCAAATTCACGATATGTAGGCGAGGGTGATCCTATTATTGTAGTTGAAGATAATCCGATTTATTATTAAAATCATCATTAATTTGAAAAATTTCAGCTTGGGTGTTAATATGGCTATAATAGCTATTTCATCTGAGCTGATTTTTTATTGCGGCGGCGGGAAGGAGTTTAATTTTATGTATATAATAGCAGGACTTGGAAATCCGGGAAAAGAATATGCAGGTACAAGACACAACGCAGGATTTGCGGTTATAGATGCACTTGCTGATAAATATAATATAGATGTGGATACAGCTAAGCATAAAGGGCTTATCGGAAAAGGAATAATCGACGGTCAGAAGGTAATACTTGTAAAGCCGCTCACATATATGAATCTTTCAGGAGAATGTATACGTGAGGTTATGGATTATTATAAGGCAGATATTGATGACTTAATAGTAATATTTGACGATATAAGTCTTGAGCCCGGAAGACTGAGGCTTCGTGCAAAGGGAAGTGCCGGAGGTCACAATGGTATCAAAAATATTATTGCACAGCTTGGAAGTGACAAATTTAAGCGTATAAAATTTGGTGTCGGAGACAAGCCGAAGGAATGGGATCTTGCAGACTGGGTTCTGTCAAGATACCCGAAAGAGGTTGAGGCTGATGTGGAAAATGGAATAAAGAAAGCCTGTGATGCCGTTGCATGCATAATGAATGAAGGCATAGAAAGCGGCATGAATAAATATAACGGGTAAATATATTGTTAATACAAAAAACAGTAATTTATAAAATAACGGAGTTATATAAATGAAGACATTTTATGCACCGCTTTCTGAGTTGGCGGGAATAGAACAGTTAAAGAAAGATTTTGAAGTTACAGGGCAGCCGGTTATGATAAGCGGCTGCATAGATACCCAGAAAATTCATCTTGTTCATGCTGCCGTAAATGATTACAGATTTCGTCTTATAATAACGGGTGACGAGGCAAAAGCACGCGAAATGCAGGAGGATTCACGATTTTTTGATAAATCGAGTATATACTATCCTGCGAAAGATTTCATATTTTACAGTGCTGATGTCCATGGTAATCAGCTTGCGGGTGAACGGTTAAGATGTATACAAAAAATTATTGCAGCACAAGATAATAAGACAAACATTACCGTTATTACTACAATTGATGGATGTGTTGATATGCTTATGCCGCTGCAAAGATACCGTGATAATATAATTCATTTTAAAAATAGTGATATTATTGATACGGAAAAGCTTATTTCTAAGCTTGTAGGAATCGGATATACAAGAGTTCCGATGATTGACGGACAGGGGCAGTTTGCGGTCCGTGGCGGAATAATAGATATATTTTCATATACGGATGAGACTCCGGTGCGTATTGAATTGTGGGATGATGAAATCGATTCAATACGTTTTTTTGACGTGGAGAGCCAGCGTTCAGTTGAAAAAATACAGACATACGACGTATTTCCGGCGATAGAGTGGATTTTATCTGAGGATGAAATAGATGCGGGATTTGAAAAAGTAAAAGATGAAGTTGAAAAGCAGCTTGTTACGCTTGGAAATGATAAGAAGAAAAAGACACAGCAGGAGATGGATGCATGTAACAGATTAAGACATGCATATGCTGATTTTGAAAGAACGAGAGATTACAGTAAATTCATACTGTCATTTACTGATGAGATAGAAGGGTTCACAGACTATTTTCCAAAAGATGAAACAGTTTTTGTGCTTGATGAGCCGGACAGGATTATGGAGAGAATGGAACTCATCTCATATGAGTATGAAGAGAGCATGAAGAACCGTCTTGAAGGCGGATATGTCGTTGCAAGCCAGACAAAGCTTATGCGTCCGATTGCAGAAGTTTACAAAAATATGCAGTCTTCAAGGCTTATGCTTTTATCGTCACTTGATTACAAGCCGAAAATGTTAAAACCGGCAGATTATCTGAGAATTGATGCGAGAAGCATAAGTTCTTATAATAACAGCTTTGAGTATCTTGCAGATGATATTAATAAATATAAAAGAACAGGATATAGAGTTGTCCTTGTGTGCAATTCAAGAACGAGGGCGGCAAGAATTGTAGCAGATTTAGAGGAGCTGGGCACGCAGAGCTATTTCAGTGAGGATTATGACAAAGAAATAATGCCGGGAACTGTTATGGTTACGTATGGAAATATCCATCGTGGCTTTGAATATCCGCTTATTGGTTTTGTAATTATTACTGAGAATGATATATTTACGAGCCGTACAAGAAAGAAGCAGAAGAAGAAGAAATACGAGGGCAGGTCAATTGCCGGATTTAACGAACTTAATGTCGGTGATTATGTTGTCCATGAAATGCACGGACTTGGTGTATACAAGGGAATTGAAAAGATTACTGTTGAGGGCGTTGAAAAAGATTATATCAAGATAGAGTACGCCGGGAACAGCAATCTGTATGTTCTTGCCACACAGCTTGACAGGCTTCAGAAATATGCCGCATCAGACACGGAAAAGAAGCCTAAGTTGAATAAACTTGGAAGTGTCGAGTGGAATAAGACCAAAGCAAAGGTTCACGGAGCTGTTGAGGAGATAGCAAAGGATCTTGTGGAACTTTATTCAATAAGACAGAACCAGAAGGGTTATGCATTTGGACCTGACACTGTATGGCAGAAAGAATTTGAAGAAATGTTCCCATATGAGGAGACTGATGACCAGCTTAATGCCATAGCTGATACTAAGGCGGATATGGAAAGCACACGAATCATGGACAGACTTATATGTGGCGATGTAGGATACGGAAAAACCGAAGTTGCCATACGTGCGGCATTTAAGGCTGTACAGGAAGGAAAACAGGTTGCTTACCTTGTGCCGACGACAATTCTTGCACAGCAGCATTTCAATACATTTGAGCAGAGAATGAAAAATTTTCCTCTTAAAGTTGCACAGCTTTCAAGTTTCAGAACCAATAAAGAAATAAAAGAAACGCTTGCTGATTTGAAGAAAGGTTTTGTCGATGTTGTTATAGGAACTCATCGTCTGCTTTCAAAAGATGTAGAATTCAAAGACCTCGGACTTCTCATAATAGACGAGGAACAGCGTTTTGGTGTGGCACACAAGGAAAAAATCAAGAAACTGAAAAATAATATTGATGTTCTTACGCTCAGTGCAACACCGATACCAAGAACGCTTCACATGAGCCTTGTCGGAATAAGGGATATGAGTGTGCTTGAAGAACCGCCTGTAGACAGAGTCCCGATTCAGACATTCGTGACGGAACATAACGACGAGATGATTCGAGAGGCGATAAACAGAGAGCTTGCAAGAGGTGGACAGGTGTATTATGTATACAATCGTGTCAGAAGCATAGATGAGGCGGCTGCACACATCCAGGAACTTGTTCCGCAGGCAAATGTGGCATTTGCCCATGGTCAGATGGAAAAGCGTGAACTTGAAAAGATTATGGTCGATTTTATCAATGGTGATATAGATGTGCTTATTTCGACAACTATCATTGAGACGGGCATGGATATTTCCAATGTAAACACGATGATTATAGAGGATGCCGATAAATTCGGGCTTTCGCAGCTTTATCAGCTACGCGGGCGTGTCGGTAGAAGCAACAGGACGGCATATGCATTTCTTTTATACAGAAGAGACAGGATGCTTACAGAGGTCGCCGAGAAACGGCTTTCTGCGATAAGAGAGTTTTCTGATTTTGGTTCAGGATTTAAGATTGCAATGAAAGACCTTGAAATCAGGGGAGCGGGAAATGTCCTCGGAAAGAGCCAGCATGGACACATGGCAGCAGTAGGTTATGATTTGTACTGTAAAATGTTAAATGAAGCCGTTAATGACTTAAAAGGAATTAAGAACGAATATAGTTTTGAAACGAATGTTGATTTGTCTGTGGATGCCTATATTCCTTCGACATATATCAAAAGTGAATATCAGAAGCTTGATATTTATAAACGTATTGCAGCTATCGAGAGCGAGGAAGAATTAAGCGACATGAAAGATGAACTTGTAGACAGATATGGTTCATTAAGCACACCGGCAGTTAATCTTTTAAATATTGCCCTCATTAAGTCAATGGCTCATAAAATCGGAATTATGGAAATGAAAGGAACTATTGAGGATGGACCGTCAGGTTGTTATAAGACAGTTATGAAAGTTTATCCTAAGGCAGAAATAAATACAGAGGCAATTCCGGATTTTATTGACAGCTTCGGAGGGGCAATGAAGCTTGTAAGCGGTTCACAGCCGCAGTTTATCTGGCGTGTGACAAAAAAGAAATACAATAATGCTGGAGAATATCTCACAGGTATTAAAGAAATGCTCAAACTTATGCAGAATAAACTTCAACTTTAATAAAAAAAGCTTATAAATGTTTTGACTTTTCGATTTAAAGTGGTATACTTATATCGATTTAACGCTTTAAAGTGGAAAATACAGACGTATCAATTAAATTAGGCGTCATGGTGAAATACGCATGGTAAAGCAAAAACATACGGAGGATTTTTTTATGCAACAGAAAGGTGAATTAATTTCGTTCAGACCAGACATCAAGGTTGTTGACTGCACAATAAGAGACGGAGGTCTTGTTAATAATTTTTATTTTGATGATGAATTTGTAAAAGATTTATATAAAACAAATGCTGCCGCAGGCGTTGATTATATGGAGTTCGGTTATAAGGCTTCAAAGGATTTGTTTGACGTGAATGAATTTGGCAAGTGGAAGTTCTGTGACGAGCAGGATATAAGAGATATTGTCGGTGATAATGATACTGACATGAAGATTTCGGTTATGGCGGATGTCGGAAGAACTGATTATAAAAAGGATATCATTCCGAAAAAAGACAGTGTAATTGATATGATTCGTATTGCGACATATGTAAATACTATCCCGGCAGCAGTTGAGATGATTAATTACTGTGCTGATATGGGATATGAGACAACAATAAATATTATGGCAGTTTCTACTGCACAGGAAAGTGAGCTTGATCTGGCACTTGATTTGCTTTCAAAGAGCAAGGCAGATGTTATTTACCTTGTTGACAGCTATGGTTCACTTTACCCTGAACAGATAAGAAGATATGCTGATAAGTACATTAAGGTTGCAGAAGCAGCAGGAAAGAAAGTTGGTATTCATGCACATAATAACCAGCAGCTTGCATTTGCAAATACAATTGAAGCATGTGCCTTCGGTGTAAGTTATCTTGATGCGACAATGAGCGGTATGGGAAGAGGGGCAGGAAACTGCTATATGGAACTCCTTCTAGGATTTTTAAGAAATCCTAAGTACAGCCTGAATCCTGTTCTTAAGTTTATTGAAAATAGAATTCTTCCACTGAAAAAATCAGGTGTTGTATGGGGATGTGATGTGCAGTACATGCTTACCGGCCAGCAGAACCAGCATCCAAGAACTGCCATTGCATTTACAGCTGACAAGAGAGAAGACTATTTTACATTTTATCAGTCAGTGCTTGACAGGGAATAATTAAGCTGATAATGTTGTTGACTTTAGTATATTATCGTATTAAAATACGTGTAAGTATTTATGAAAGGAAGTAATAAAGATGGAAAAGAAAAATCTTGACTGGTCAAATCTTGGTTTTGGTTACATGAAGACTGACAAGAGATTTGTTGCAAATTTCAAAGATGGAGCATGGGATGACGGTGTCATTACAGAAGATGATAAGGGCGTGATTAGCGAGTGTGCAGGCGTGCTTCAGTATGCACAGACATGTTTTGAAGGAATGAAAGCATATACAACACAAGACGGTCATGTAGTCATTTTCCGTCCTGATATGAATGCTGAGAGAATGGCAAACTCATGCCGCAGACTTGAGATGCCGGTTTATCCTGAAGATAAGTTTGTAGAAGCAGTTGCAAAGACTGTTAAGGCTAACGATGCATGGGTACCTCCATTTGGTTCAGGTGCGTCTCTCTACATTCGTCCATATATGTTTGGTAGTAATCCTGTTATCGGTGTTAAGCCGGCTGATGAATATCAGTTCAGAATTCTCGTTACACCGGTTGGACCTTATTTCAAGGGCGGTGCTAAGCCTCTCACAATCAAAGTTTCTGATTTCGATAGAGCAGCACCTCATGGAACAGGTCATATCAAAGCAGGTCTTAACTATGCAATGAGCCTTCATGCTATTGTTACAGCACATGAAGAAGGTTATGCAGAAAATATGTACCTTGACCCTGCAACAAGAACAAAAGTTGAAGAGACAGGCGGAGCTAACTTTATATTCGTAACAAAGGATGGCAAGGTTGTAACACCTAAGTCTGACAGTATCCTTCCTTCAATCACACGTCGTTCACTTATTTATGTTGCTAAGGAATACCTTGGACTTGAAGTTGAAGAAAGAGAAGTATTATTCGATGAAGTTAAAGACTTTGCTGAATGTGGTCTTTGCGGTACAGCTGCAGTTATCTCACCTGTAGGCAAGATTGTAAATCATGGCGAAGAAATCTGTTTCCCTAGCGGAATGGAGAAGATGGGTCCTACAATCCAGAAGCTCTACGATACTCTTACAGGTATCCAGATGGGTAAGATTGAAGCTCCTAAGGGCTGGATTTACACAGTTGAATAATAGTAGATTTATACAAATATAATATTATATTGACTCAGACGCCGGCTTGTAAGATTAATTCTTTGGCCGGCGTTTATTATGTATGCGGGAAACAGGCTGCAGACTGTGCATACACGGAAAATATTGTTTATATAATTAAGTCATTTTATATGGATTTTTTATGAACAATATGTTATTATTTAATAACAATAAATGAGAAAGAGGCGTTTTAATATGGCAGAATTTGGTACGAATGAGCGGGTTCTGCGTTCGGATGTATCACCTGAAGAATGCAAGAAGATAGAAAAGGTCTTACGGAAGAATAATATTTCCTATTATGAAAAATGGAAAACGCATTCAGGTTTACTGAAGTTCCTGGACAATAGTAAGAATATGAAGTGTGATATATACATACATATGGATTCGTATGACGAAGCAAAAAAGGTATTAGGAGATAATTAATATCTGAATGGTGGCAGCTGTGGCAGTATAGTGCCACAGCTTATTTTATGTACGCACAGGGCGGTTTATGGAAGCCGACGGGAAGTACTTCTCATAGTTTTTGATAAAGGAGAAAAAAATTGAAGGCGATTTTGAAAAAACTTATTATGGCTGTGGCTCTTGTAGCTGTAATGGCAGGTGTGATTAGCGGCTGCGGCAGTAAAAAGAATGACAGCAACGTGGCAAAAAACAGCGGGGATACATTTACGGTAGGTTTTGATGCGGAATTTCCACCGTATGGATACAAAGATGACAGCGGAGAGTATGTCGGATTTGACCTTGACCTTGCAGCAGAGGTATGTTCAAGAAATGGCTGGACACTTGTAAAGCAGCCTATTGAATGGGAAAGCAAGGATATGGAACTTAATTCAGGTATGATTGACTGTATCTGGAACGGTTTTACAATGGACGGACGTGAAAAGGAATATACGTGGTCAACTGCTTATGTAGATAATTCACAGGTTGTGGTTGTAAAGAAAAATTCAGGAATAACAAAGCTTTCTGATCTTGCAGGTAAAAATGTTATAGTACAGTCTGATTCATCAGCACTTGCAGCATTTACAGGAGAAGATGCCGACGAGGAAAATATCAGGCTTGCAGCAAGTTTTAAGTCGCTTCAGCAGGTTGGAGATTACAACAGTGCATTTCTTAATCTTGATGCCGGTTCTGCAGATGCAGTATGTATGGATATAGGTGTTGCAAAGTATGAAGTTGAGTCGCGTGGTGATACATTTACAATTCTTAACGAGCATGTTTCAAGCGAGGAATATGGTGTTGGTTTTAAGAAGGGCAATACGCAGTTAAGAAATCAGGTTCAGGAAACACTTGAAGAGATGCTTGCTGATGGCTCATTTGATTCAATTGTTCAGAAATGGGGACTTGAGGAGTCTGCATGTCTTGGACAGCCGGGAACAGATTCTGTTATGAAAGCAGAGGATACTGTTAAAGAAAAAACCGGATTTTTAGACAATATGTTTGATATATTAAGACAGCTTTTATCAGGAATGCTTGCATCACTTGGAATATTTGTGCTTACACTTATATTCTCACTTCCGCTTGGACTTGTTATTACATTTATAAGACGTTCAAAGTTAAAAATACTTAACTGGGTAGCAAGAATATATATTTCAATTATGCGTGGTACACCGCTTATGTTACAGCTTCTTGTAGTATTTTTCGGACCGTATTATCTTTTCGGAATGTCACTTTCTAACAGTTACAGGTTTTACGCTGTAATTATAGGATTTTCACTTAATTATGCGGCATATTTTGCAGAGATTTATCGTTCGGGAATAGAAGCGGTTCCAAAAGGTCAGTATGAGGCAGCAGCAGTTCTTGGCTATTCAAGAACACAGACATTTGTACGAATTATTTTTCCGCAGATGGTAAAAATTGTGCTTCCACCGGTTACAAATGAAGTAATTACACTTGTAAAAGATACATCGCTTGCATTTGCACTTGCATACACAGAAATGTTTACACTTGCAAAACAGATTGCGGCAGCACAGACAAGCATTATGCCACTTTTTGTTGCAGGTCTTTTCTATTACATATTTAACTTTGTAGTTGCATATGGCATGGAGAAACTTGAAAACAAAATGAAGTATTAAGATTATTTGTGATTATTTAAGATGTGCATTGTGTAAATGCACAGGAAGGATGAGTATATGAAGCTGCTTGAAATGAAAAATGTGCAGAAAAGCTTTGGTGGGCTTGAAGTGCTTAAAGATATTTCGTTAGATGTTAATAAAGGTGAAGTGGTGGCGATAATCGGACCTTCAGGTTCAGGAAAATCAACATTTTTAAGATGTGCCACACTTCTTGAAACAATGGATAAAGGAACTCTTTGTTATGGTGGAAAATATGCCACAACAAACAAGCCCTATGAGAACACTTCTTATGTTGGCAAGAAAGATATGCTTGAAGTGAAAAGCCAGTTTGGTCTTGTGTTTCAGAATTTCAATCTTTTTCCGCATTATACAGTATTGAAAAATATTATTGATGCACCTGTACATGTTCAGGGAAAGTCAAAGGAAGAAGCAGAAAAGACAGCAAGAGCACTTCTTAAAAAAGTGGGACTTGAGAGTAAAGAGGACAGTTATCCGAGCCAGTTATCAGGAGGCCAGCAGCAAAGAGTCGCCATTGCAAGGGCACTGGCAATGAATCCGCAGATTCTGTTTTTTGATGAGCCTACATCGGCACTTGACCCGGAAATAACAGCCGGAATTCTTAAAGTATTAAAAGACCTTGCCGCAGAGAAGATGACAATGGTTATAGTTACACATGAAATCGACTTTGCAAGAAAAGTTGCAGACAGGGTAATATTTATGGATGGTGGAGTTATTGTCGAGCAGGGTAGTGCCGAGGAAGTAATCGGTAATCCCAAAAATGAGAGAACAAAAGCATTTTTGTCACATCTTAATGTGTAAATTAAATAAGAATTGAAAAAGAATGGGACTGTTGTGATTGTTTTAAATCAATCAAAGCAACAGTCCTGTTTTTATCAGTGTTTTTTAATCATATATGCGACAGATTTTAAAATCTGTATAGTCATTGTAGGAACAAAAGCAAGAATTATAATTTGAAGCAGCTGCATCTTTGAAAGGGTTACAGCAGAAAACAGTGTTCCCAGAAACGGGATGGCTAATACCATGATGAGCAGGCATACACCGGCACAAAAGGCACTTACGCTGTAAATATTCGAGAAAAGTCCTGCTTTTGAAATTGGTTTGTCAGTGCGGCAGTTAAAACCATGAAAAAGTCTTGCAAGAGTAAGAGTTGCAAATGCCATAGTCATTGCAAGTGCAGGATTGGCTGCTGTTTGTGCGTCCTGTGCAAAAACGGAATTGTTGTATCCCAGATAATAAGCTGTCATTACTGCGATTGCAATAAGAAATCCCTGACTGATAATCCTGAAAAGGAATGATTTTGTGAGTATTCCCTGTGAAGGATCACGCGGTTTTTCATCAAGCAGTGAGTCGTCAACCGGTTCCATTCCAATTGCGATTGCCGGAAGCGAATCTGTGAGCAGATTAATGAACAGAAGCTGTACAGGAGCAAAAGGAACAGGAAGACCGGCAATTGATGTATACAGTACAGCGAGTATGGCTGCCATGTTTCCTGATAAAAGAAACAGTATTGCATTGCGGATATTGCGGTAAACACATCTGCCGTTTGTCACTGCTTTTATAATAGTTGCAAAATTATCATCAGCAAGAATCATGTCGGAAGCATCTTTGGAAACTTCCGTACCTGTAATTCCCATGGCAACACCTACATCAGCCTTTTTAAGTGCCGGTGCATCGTTTACACCATCGCCGGTCATTGAAACAATACGACCTTTGTTCTGCCATCTTTCAACAATACGAATTTTGTTTTCAGGTGATACACGGGCATAAACACTTATTTTTTCAAGCTTTGAATCAAGTTCTTCATCGCTCATTGAATCAAGCTCACTTCCTGTTACAGCAATATCCCCCTGCCTGAATATTCCGATAGCTTCGGCGATTGCAGTGGCAGTTATTTTATGGTCGCCGGTAATCATAACTGGCATTATTCCGGCACGGCGTGCATCTTTTACCGCTTGCACTGCCTCTGGACGCGGCGGGTCAATCATTGATATAAGACCGATAAAAATAAAGTCATTTTCATTCTCAAAATTAAGTGGCTCATGGCATTCTTTGTATGCAAAAGCAAGGACACGCTGGCCTTTTCTTGAAAAAACTTCATTTTGCTGTTTTATAGAATCTATATCGCTGCTGTTTATTTTGCGGACGCCATCATTATCACGTATAAAACTGCAGCGGTCTAACAGTACATCCACTGCACCTTTTGTGAGAACAGTAGGAACATTGTGAATATAGTATTTGGTGCTCATCAGCTTTCTTACAGAGTCAAATGGCAGTTCTTCAATACGCTGCATGTGATTGCGTATGTGATTTTCATTAAATGAGTTGTCAGTACCGTCAAAAGGTACTTTTTTTAACATTTCAAGGAGTGCCGATTCAGTAGGATCTCCAATACATTTGCCATCGGTTATGCATGAATCGTTTGTAAGTATTGCATCATAAAGAAGATACCGGTGAAGCGGCAGGGAAATGTCAAGCTGCTCAGGTGATATTTCTTCGGAGTTGATGTAGATATTCTGCACAGTCATTTTATTCTGTGTAAGTGTGCCTGTTTTATCGGAGCATATTACGGATACACAGCCAAGACTTTCAACAGCTTTTAATTGTTTAATAATTGCATTTTCTTTTGCCATTTTGCGTGTTCCCATAGCCTGGACGATTGTAACGATAGAACTTAATGCTTCAGGAATAGCAGCAACTGCAAGTGCAACAGCGAACATCATTGAATCGAGCATAGGCATTTTACGCACAAGACATAAGGCAAATACCAGTCCACATATAATCATAATCATTATGGCAAGTTTTTTGCTGAAATCATCAAGGCTGACCTGAAGAGGAGTTTTTCTTTCTTTAACTGAATTCATAAGACCTGCGATATTTCCGATTTCAGTATCCATTCCGGTTGATGTGACGATTACTTTGGCTCTGCCGTAAGTTACCAGGCTGCCGGAATAGACCATGTTTGTGCGGTCGGCCAGAGGCGTGTCATTACTGAGAATATCATTAAATTTGTCAACATTGGCAGATTCACCTGTGAGAGCACTTTCATTTACCTGCAGGGAAAAACTTTCTATGATACGGCAGTCGGCAACGATTAAGTCACCGGCTTCAAGCATTATAATATCGCCGGGAACTATGTCTTTTGAATGAATTTCAATTACGCTGCCGTCACGTATGACTTTTGCTGAAGGTGATGAGAGCTGTTTCAGGCTTTCAAGTGAACGCTGTGCTTTGATATGCTGGATTGTTCCTAAGACCGCATTCATTATGAGAACCAGAAATATTACAATTGTACTTTCAATATTACCTGAAAACATAGAAATAAGTGCAGCGATAAGCAGTATTACTATTAAAAGGTCACAAAACTGGCTGAAAAACACTTTTATAATGCTGTCGGGTTTCTGTTCGTCAAGTACATTTTCTCCTTTTTCAAGCAGGAGCTGTCTGGCATGATTACTGCTAAGTCCGTCCGGACTTGAGCCAAGTTTACTGATAATATCAGCAGATGCAAGAGACCAATAATTTTTTGTTTTCATAAAACTCCTTTCTTTGCGGCTATGGCTGCAAGTTACATTTTTATTACATATCAAAAAAGAGTATAAAAAAAGACTTTTATTGCACAAATACATAGATGTATACAATAGTTATACATCATATATACATATGCAATAAAAGTCTTGTCACCATAAGTGTGCCGACCGGCTGTAAGCAGCGGGATGACGAACGGCACAACATCTATATTAGTTAAGATGTGGACTACTCCCTGATATTGATAATAAAATAACAGTCATATTTAATTATATACGGTTCAAAAAATATTATTCAAGAACCATGTTTTGTAAAATATTATCATTGCAGAAGTAATGTGTCAAGAATAAAATTGTATATTTTTATTTGATATTTCCTTTAAGTTTCCGGTACTCGGTAGGTGAAACACCATTTTTTTGTTTAAATGCATCTCCATAATAATTACTGTTTTCAAATCCACATTCAAACGCAATTTCTGTAATATTTTTATTAGTCTCAAGCAGCATTTTTTCTGATTTTGTTATACGCAGATTATTGATGTATTCTTTAAAGCCTGTTCCGATTACGGTCTTAAATCTCTTTGAAAAATATGACGGATTTAGGTGAAAACGTTCTGCAATATCTGAGAGTGTGAGACGGCTCTGAAAATTCTCATTAATATAATTAACGGCAAGCTGCATTGTATTGCTTGAGTTATTAAAATCAATCGTGCGTCCGTCAAGCGGAATACTTCCACGCATGAGACGCAGTATAAATTCCTGAAAATAAACATTTAAAAATGCAGGGCTTATATAATCACGCTGTTTATGTTCATTTATTATATTAAGGATAAGCGAATCAAGAAAAGCCGTGTTTTCTGTGCTATTATGAAGAACTGTAAAGAGCCGGCTGTCAAGAGTTTCATTTCCGAACATGGAAATAACAGGCTGTATGTAGTTTGCGGAAAATTCTATGCATAATCTTTTATTTACTTCTGCAAGATATGCTGTTTTGTGAGGGATATCAGGAGGGATAACTGCAATATCGCCTTCGTTCATCAGATATGTCCTGTCCTGTATATAAAATGTGCATTGTCCGGATTGCAGATAAAAAATTTCATACCATGAATGGGAATGAAAGTTATACATTGCAAAATTAGCACTATGTGTCTGTTCTGATATTTCAAATCTGTTTGGTGAAGCCATAAGTCCTCCTTTTATTTTATAAATGTAAATGCGGCTGATGTGCTGAATTTGAAAAATTGCACAGAGTGATCTTAATTGTTTTGTTAAAAATGACTAAATTATACAACAGCTTTTTTTGTTGCTTTGTAATATATTATATTATAAACCTAAAAAAAACTGTAATCAATACTAACTTCCTCTAAAAATAGGTAGAACACTTGGTATAAGTGTGATAGCCTTGTCATTACAAAAGCTTTGTAAAAGCTATGTAAAAAAAGGGAAAGCGAGGGCTTTATTAATGAAATTTCGTTCATTAAAAAGAGTTATGGCTGTTGTTCTTACAGCATTGCTTGCTGTGACAGCAATGCCTTCAGGTCTGACAGGGCTTTTAAGTGTAAAAGCTGCAGAACCTGAGATTACAAAGACAACAACTACGTATGACTTCACTAAGTCAGGAAAGTGGAGTAATGTTGCAACTGTAGGAGCAGTTCTTCCGGATAATTATGGAATTATTTTAGGAAAGGCATCAGGCTCAGGAGTAAGTAATGATGGAACATTAAGATTCCGTAACGGAAATGTATTATATTTTCCGATTAAGGATGATACAACAAAGGCCACTGTTACAATGACTTGTAATGGTGATAAGCCGGACAGACTTGTAATTTTTGGTGATAATACTAAAGATACTACATATAATGTTGCAATGTCATCAAAGGGTAAAACTGTTACAGTTGACGATATTGACGATTATATCAGAACAGTTGAAGGAAAGAAATATCTCGCATTAGTTTCTAATGGTGATATTAAAGCAAAGACTATTACAATTGATGAATATAATCCGATTAATTCTGTCACAGTAAGCGGTACAGTTGAAGATGCTGCACAAAGAGGAGTTAAGAGCATTAAGTTCAAGAATCTTGATAATGATAATGCAGCAGTTGTTATTGCTGATATTGATGCTTCAGGAAAGTATACAGAAGTATTAAAAAGAGTAGCCGGTAATACTAATTATATTGCAGTTATTACAAAGGCAGGCTCTAAAGTTGATGATACAAATGATGCTAATAAGTTTACCCTTACAGGTAATTCAGCGACAGCAGAAGTTAATTTTAAAGCTGTTGAAGCACCGGTAGCCACAGTAGCAGGTACATTTACAGGAGTGCCTGATGCTGCATTAAAAGGTAATGTTGCTGTAGAATTAGTACCTGATGATACATCACTTGATACAGTAACATTATCACTTACAAAGACAGCTGATGGCAATTATACATATGCACAGGAATATATTGTTCCTGATAAGGATTATGCAGTTGTAATTAAAAATGCAGATGATTATGAAGTAACAGAAAAAATTAATAAGGCAGAAGGCAAATATTCAGATGTTGCAATTAATGCATCAAAGAAGCCGGTTGTTGATGTTAAAGGTTCATTTGTTACTTCTGATAAGAAGAATGCTAATGTAACAAAGATAACATTTAAGAATATGGATACTCCTGATTACACATATACTTTTGATGTTTCAGGAAAATCATATAGTGTAAAGCTTCGTGCAGGTGAATATGAGACATCTGTTGAATGTGAAGGATATACGGCATATGACCATGTAAGTGTTGGTAATACAGCAGTGTCTAATGACGTATACCTTAATGCACCTGAAGATACATCAGCAGTTGCTTATGAAGCAGAAGTTAAGGTAGGTGCAGGTCAGAAGTTTGAAAAGATTGCAGATGCAGTTAAGTATATTGCAAGAATGGAAAGAAGTGAGGATGAGAGAGTAACAGTTGTCCTTACTGATGATTTATACAGAGAGCAGGTAATAGTAGATACTCCTAATATAACAATTAAGAGTGCAAAAGAGAGTGGTTCAACAATCACATGGTATTATGGCGTTGGATTCTCTTATTATAGTGCAAAGCAACCAACTGATGGAAAAAATGGTTCATATTATGATGAAGCATGGGCAGTTGATAAATATTATAAGACAGCAGTTGAGCAGAATCCGGGACATTGGGGTTCAACGGTAAATCTTTTTGCAAATGCAAAGGGATTCAAAGCTGAAAATATTACATTTGAAAATTCTCTTAACAGATATCTCACACAGGAAGAACTTGCAGATGGTGCAGATAAGAATGTAACTCCTGCATGTACGGCCAGAACAACAGAAAATATTGATGTTCGTTCTAAAGCAGCTAAAGAGAGAGCAGCAGTTATCTATATTCAGGCTGACGATACAGAATATAAGGATTGTAAGTTCCTTAGCAGTCAGGATACTGTTTATACAGGTGATGCACAGGAAGTTTCATATTTTAAAAACTGTGTAATCGAGGGAACTACTGATTATATCTGTGGTGACGGTAATCCTGTATTTGATGAATGTACATTAAGCATGTACAGCTACAGCGATATGGAAGCAGTAGCAAGTTACATTGTTGCTTCTAAGGCAAAGGGTAAGCACGGATATATCTTTAACAATTGTAAGATTGTTACAACATCATCAACCGGTCTCAAAGCTACGTCAAAGAATATTCTTGCACGTGCATGGGGAGCAGGAACAGTTACATGGCTTAACACAGAAGTTGAGTCTGCAAATATGATTGATCCTGTTGCTTACAAAGATATGAATGCAAAAGTAAAAGATGCTCATTATTATGAATATAATACACATACACCTGATGGAACAGCAGTTGATACATCAGCAAGAGCAGAAGGCGTTACAATTCTTACAGCAGAAGACGCTGCAAAAATTGATATTAAGGCATTACATACAGCAGGTGAGTGGATAGTAGACAAGGAAGCAACAGCAGAAGAAGCAGGAAGCAAGCACAAAGAATGTACAGTCTGCGGACATGTAATGGAAGAGGCTGTTATTGATAAGCTTACACCTCCAACACCAGACCTAGAACCAACACCTGATAAGCCAGAAGCAGATGTTGAAGTTAAGGGTGATGCACCAACAATTAAAAATGATGCAGATACTGTAAAGGAAATCGAATTATCAGTTAAGCTTACAGATGAAGAAAAAGAAGCTGTTAAAGCCGGTGCTGATATTAAATTTAAAATTGTTGTAAAAGATGAAGTTAAGGCGGGAGATAAGGAGCTTATAGATACAAAGATATCTTCACTTGTTAATAATGGTGTTGTTGGAAAAGTATTCGATATCACAATTGAAAAACAGGTTGGCAATAATGCAGCAGTTAAGGCTGAATTTAATTCAGAAATAACATTAAAGGTTCAGGTACCGGAAGAACTTATTAACAAAGATGATTCTAAGACAAGAACATACAAAGTTATAAGAGTTCATGATGGTGAAGTTACCGTTATTGATAAAGAGAACTGTGTATTTGATGAAGAGACAGGTTTAATTACATTCAAGACTGATAAGTTCTCAACATATGCAATTGTATATGAAGATGCAGCTAAAACAGTTGTAACACCTGGCAACACAGATAATAATCAGCCAGCAGCACCTGAAGCAGAAAAACCAGCTGCAGAAGGTTCATCACCAAATACAGGTGATATGGGTATGATGGCAGTTGTAATGATGATGTCATTAATGGTAGCAGCAATGCTTGGTGCAGCGTATGTATTATTTGCACAGGCTCGTTCAAGAAAGAGAAGTTAAATTCTTGAAATTGAAAATACGTATTGTGGGTTTGTTTAGAACGTGAAAATTAAAAATGATGCACATGCTTAGGGGTAAAGCGTGTGCATCATTTTTTGTTGTGTTCGGGAAGCATTTTTAATATAGAAATAACAAAAAGAAATAGATAATTTGCAAAAGATTTTTGTAAAAGGATAAAAAAACTGTACTTTAGAGGTTTGGAATAAAAAAATGAGTGGTCTGATATCAGATTATATAGTACAATCTATGCACAATATTTCTTGAAATAATAGTCATACGCATGAAAGTTGTGCATCATGTACAATTGAGTGCGTTATTGCATTTTTTTGGGGAATGTATAGAAAAGGAGGAAAGAGTTATGAAGTTCAAGAAAGGCAAGAAAGTATTGTCTTTAGTTCTTGCAGCACTCATGGTGCTTTCTGTTATGCCTACAAGCATGCTCATTCAGAAAGCAAACGCCGCAACAGCTTTTGAGGGCGGCAAAGAAGTGGCTGACGGAACATGGAAGGGCTGGACATGGTCCGTTTTTGGTAACAGTACAGCCGTTGCAAATAATACAATTAAAGAGAATTCAGATGGCAGTGTTACACTTGAATCATCAGGAAACAAGGGTAAGATAGCAAAAGACCATGAAGGAATTGATTTTCTTTATTACAAAATTGAGAATGGCAAAGATTTTACTATCACAACAAAGATGACAGTAGATTCATTTGCTGTTACAAATCAGCAGGGTATGGGTCTTATGGCAAGAGCTGCTGTTGGCGAACATGAAAATACAGGTGATGCTGCTCCACTCGTTAATGCAACAATAGGTGAAGTTACAGCATCAATAAACAAGGTAAATACCCAATGTGCCGGAACATGGCATACAGGTACAGGTAATGTTGGTTCTCTTAGTGAATCAAAAGTTGAAGCCGGCAAGACATATGACCTTGTAATCCAGAAAATTGGTGACAGCTTAATCCTTTCAAAGGACGGAGTTGTATACAAAGAAGGAAAAGCTTCTGAGATATTCACAGGCGACGCAATGTATGTTGGTGTATTTACATCAAGATTGGCTAAGGCAACATTTAAGGATACAACACTTACAGTTACAGATACTAATTCAGATGTAGTTGTAAAAGATGTTACTAAGCCTTCAAAACAGGAGTATATCCAGGGAAATACATACAATGATATTGACCTTGCAGGATTTTCGGCAAATGTAACACTCGGTGGTGTTGAAAAGACAATCACAGCAAAAGACTGCCGTATAGAAGTACCTGATTTTTCAGAGATAACAGATAGCGGCAAGATTGTGCTTGATTACTTTGGTACAAAGATTGAAATTCCTGTAAAAGTAATAAAAGAAGTAGTTACAGATATTAAAGTTGATTACAATCCAATCAAGACAGATTATCTCTTGGATGAGAGTATTGACCTTACAGGTCTTGAAGGAAATGTTGTATATAATAGTGGTGTGACTAAGAAATTACAGGATCTGATTGCCGTAGGTGATGCAGATACAACTGTTTCTTATGATTTTTCTAAGGCAGGCAAGACACAGGTAACAATCGCACATACACACGGAGATGTTACAAAAGAATATAAATTTGATGTAAATGTTTCTGATGCAAAGGTTACTAAGATTGAACTTGCTGGTCCAAACAGAACAACATTTTATAAAGATGTTGTTTATGATGTTGATGCTTACAGAGACGGTGTTTTGGTAACAGCAGAATATTCTGACGGTTCATCAAAAGTATTATCAGCAGGATTTGCTGTTGAGGCAAAGGGAGATGCACTTGATACAACAAAGACAGGTAAGTATACATATGTAGTTACATATGGTGGAAAGACAGCCGAGTATACTCTTGAAGTTATAGAGAGAACAGTTCAGTCACTTGAAGTTACAAAGATTCCTGATAAGACAACATATTTAAAGGGTGAGGATTTCTCAGCTGACGGTCTTCAGGTATATGCTGTATATGACAGCGAAGAAAAAGTTAAAGTTGAATCACCTAAGGTAGATTCATCAGCATTTAACAAAGACGAAGCAGGCGAATATAAGATTGTTGTAAGTGCTGAAGTTGATGGCAAAGCACTTTCTACAGAATTTACAGCAGCTGTAAGAGATAAGATTGATTACAAATATAATGACCTTGAGTGGAATGCAGTAACATTCGGACAGTCTACAGCAAATGCAGAAAAAGCAACTGTAACGGACAATGAAGATGGTTCAAAGACAATTACTGTAGAAGCTAAAGAGGGCGTAGGTAAGTGTACCGATGATGGACAGGATGGTATATCATATTATTATACAGTACTTGACCCTACAAAAGATAATTTTGAAATTACAGCAAAGATAAAAGTTGATTACTTTATAACAAAGAAATCAGCTGATAATCAGGAAGGTTTCGGTATTATGGTAAGAGATTCTATCGGACCTGACGGAGATTCATCAATTTACTGTTCTAATGCAATGTCGGTTGGCGGATATTATGGTGCATTTAATGTATTCGGAAGATACGGCGTTGCTTCAGCAGCCGATGCAAGCGGAAAAGTAAATTATACACTTGTAAATAAGGGTAAATCTGAGAAAGTAACAGAAGATGCTCCTAAGACATTTACACTTACACTTAAAAAAGATAATACAGGCGTATATGCTACAATGTTAGATGAAGCTGGAAATGCAGTAAATAAAATTGACGGAAGTAAGACATGGTATCTTCCTGCTGACACATTTGAAAAGATTGAAGGCAATAAGATGTACTTAGGTTTTATGGCATCCCGTGGAGCTAAGATTGAAGTAAATTCAAATGATATTGATGTTAAGATTACATCAAGAGAGGCTGATGCACCACAGACATTTGCACCTGTAAATGCAACAAAACCTACTGTAACACAGGCTTCATTAAGAGAGACAGCAGATGAAGATTATGAATACAAAGTGACAGTTAATACAAAGGGTCTTCTTACTGTAAAGCAGGATGGAAAGACACTTGCAAGCCAGCAGGTAGTTGAAGCTGGTACATACTCATATCCTACAAAACTTACAGTAGGCAATAACAAGTTCCAGATTCAGTTTGAGCCTGATGCAACACAGAATATTAATCCTAAGGATACTATTACACAGAACAATACAGTAGTAAGAAAAATATATGCAGCAGTAGAAACACCGATTTATGTCTCTGCTGACGGCAGCAAGTCAGGTAATGGTACAGTCGAGAATCCACTTGATATTCAGACAGCTCTTACATTCTGTCAGGCAGGTCAGGCTATATATGTAAAGGGTGGCACATATAACCTTTCATCATCTGTAGCTATTAAGAAATATAACAATGGTACAGCTAAAGATATGAAGATGCTTGTGGCTGACCCTGATAATACAGAAGATGTAGTGTTTGATTTTGCAGGTAATGATGGCAAAGCTACAGGAAATACATTTGATGTTTCTGGTGATTACTGGTATGTTGAGGGAATTAAATTCCTTAACGGCGGCGGCGTAAGAGTCGGTGGTAATCATAATATATTAAAGAACTGTGATTTTGCAGGACATACTAATTCAGGTCTTTCAATTTCAAGAACTGATGGTGCTACAGAACAGAAAGACTGGCCTTCATACAACCAGATTATAAGCTGTAATGCTTACAATAACAGAGATAAGTCAGACAATAATGCAGATGGATTTGCTGCAAAGCTTACATGTGGTGTTGGTAACGTATTTAAGTACTGCGTAGCTGCATATAACGCAGATGATGGTTGGGATTTATTCTCAAAGAGCGGTACTGGTGCAATCGGTGAAGTAGAAATCTACGATTCAGTATGTTATGCTAATGGTTATGTAATTGAAGATGGCAAACTCGTTAAGACAAAGGGTGACGGTAACGGCTTCAAGATGGGCGGCAGCGGTATCGCCGTAAATCATAAGGTTTACAACAGCTACTCATTTGGTAATGCAGCTAATGGTTTCACAAACAACAGTGATCCAATGGGCGAGTACATTAACTGTACAGGTTACAACAACGGAGGTTCAAACCTTGAGCTTCACGCATATACAGGTGTGACTGCACAGTTTGTAGTTGAAAACTTCAAGTCATTTGCAGATAACTCATGGGAAAATGAGGAAACACTTGCAGCTCTTACATCAACAGAAAAAGATGCAGAAGCTGATATTATGAATATGATTAAATCATCAAGCAATTTCTTATATGACAAAGAAACAGGTAAATCTGTTAATGCTGATGGTGTTGAACTTACAGCAGCTAACTTTGTAAGTCTTGCTGAATTCAAGGATTATCTCCTTGGTGGAATTGAAGCAATTCAGAGAAATGAAGATGGTTCAATCAACTTAGGCAACTTCCTTAAATATACAAATGCTGCTGATAACGGAACAGATACACCGGCAGGAAGTGACACATCAATTACAACACCTGATACAGGTGACAGAGTAATGAAAGTTCTTGTTCCTTTAATTATCGTTATGGTAATTGCCGTTGCAGGTATCGTATATGTTGCAGTTTCTTCAAAGAAGAAAAAAGAAGATAAATAAAATAATACAAAAATGTATTTTGTAATTATTTGAAATGTGAAAAACACCGTATCACAAGTATGTGATACGGTGTTTTTCGATTGAACCGGTTATTATTATGATTAATTACAGTTATTGTTACTGTTATTAAGGTCTCTGACCGAGTCCGCCTTCAAGCGTGATAGTTTCGCCTGACATATATTTGAAATCAGGTGAACCAAGATGTACGCATACGCGTCCGATGTCCTGTTCAGGATCACCGAAACGACCGGCAGGAACAGCATTTAAGTTCTTTTCGTAAGCCTCAGGATAAGCTGCTTTAAAATTCTCAAGCTGTGACGTGAAAGCGAGAGGGCATACGATATTAACATTAATTCCGTCTTTACCCCATTCCGTAGCGGCAACTCTTGAAAGTCCTCTGATACCTTCTTTTGCGGCAGCGTATGAAGCCTGTCCGGCATTGCCGAAAAGTCCGGCACCTGATGCAAAATTGATTACAGACCCCTTCGTTTCTTTAAGATAAGGATAGCACTCACGCATATAAAGAAATGCGGCATATAATCCCGAATATATAGCCAGATTAAACTGTTCAAGCGTATGTTCTGCAAGAGGCACACCTGATGCGGAAGCCTGAGCATTATTAATAAGAACATCAATTCTTCCGAATTCTTTGACTGCTTTTGCAACAACATTTTTTACTGATTGTTCTGATTCCTGATTTGAGTTGACATCTGCCTGAACAGCAAGGACATTAACACCATAGAGTTTTTCAAGCTCTTCCTTTGCGTCGATAAGTTTTTGTTCGTTACGTCCTGTAAGAACAAGATTTGCACCTTCTTTGGCATATGCTGTAGCGATGCCATATCCGATTGATTTTGCTTTTCCGCCACCTGTAATGATGGCTGTTTTACCAGTAAATATTCCCATATTCTTCTCCAATCTGAATTTAATAATGTGGGGCGGCTACGCACTGTGAAAATCCCACATGATTTGATTTTATAAATAAATATTTAACTTGTCAAATATAATTGGACAAAATTTTGTAAAAGATGTGAAAAATTTTCTCATAATAATGAAAAATTAAATAAAATTGTTAGAAAAATAACAAACGTAATAGTTTTTACAAAAAAAGAACAAATCACTGCATGTAAAAGCAGGATTTGTTCTTTTTAAACAAGATTTTATTTTAAGTGTTTTTCAACGTAATCTTTAATTGCCAGATTGTCAGCAGGCATCTGGCAGCCTACGATATACATGCCGTCATTGTCTGATGAACGAATGATTTTACCTTCAAGAACTGAGTTGCCAGGAAGGTCGAAGTTTTCAATCTGTACAGAGATTTCAGAACCCTTGCTGTCTGCAAAGAATGAATTATCAGCAAGGAAAGCAAATCCGTTAGCACTGATGTTGTCAAGCTTTCCGGAGTAAGTCTTACCGGTCTTTTTAACTGTAATAGTACATCTGTTAGACATATCAAGACGAGGATATTTACGTCTGTTTACAATACTAGGACGTGTAGTTATTATTATTGTTAATATATTAGTTGAATTGCTGGCGTTAATTAATCCTGATGTAGGATTAATTGCAGCTTTATCCCAGCAGTAAAGAACATTACCAACAGTTACCTGTATTTTACAAGGTGTATTTTTTGCTACATTAATTGAATTATCAAGGCGTACTTTTATGCTGTTACTGTTCTGTTCAAGAAGTTCGCCGTGATATTCATTGATGTTACCATTTTCGGAATCAATGTGTAGGCTCAGTTTCATGCCGGGCTTGATATCGTCAATTCCCATGAATCCGCCAATGCCAAGTTCGCACATAAGTCCCTGAATTATTTCTTCGATGTTATCGATATTTGAAGCACTTTCTTCGTATTTGCTTACCATTCGCTTGCTTGTTTCATCAGATTCATTGATGAAGCCTGTCATTGTATCGACAATGTTATATACTTTTTCCATGTTATCGACAAGCTGATGATTTGAAGATTCAACTTCTTTCATAGCTGTATTGATTACAGAGATATGTTCACCAAGTTTGCCTGAATCTTCGTTAATTTTATTAACATTCTGACCGGTAAGAGTGACTTTTTCAAGAGTAACCTGTATAAGTTTAATTGTCTGTTCTATTGAAGTCATCATCTTGTCAGATATTTCTGAGAGACGTGTAAGTGCGTCCTGTATCTGCCCTGAAGATGATTTGGTTTCTGTACTGAGAGTACGAATCTGTTCAGCGACAACGGCAAATCCTTTGCCGGCTTCACCTGCTCTTGCGGCTTCTATTGAAGCGTTGAGAGCAAGAAGGTTGGTCTGGCTTGAAATATTATCAATAGTGCTTGTTTCTTCTTTAACTGTCTCAAATTCATTCTTAAATTCAGTGAGAATATTTTCAACATCGTTTGATAATTCTGACATTGTTTTTGATGTCTTTACGAGACTTTCAAGGTCGGTTGAACTTGTCTGGGCATGTGAACCCGATTCAGCTGTAAGAGATACCATCTCATTGATGAGTCCTGCAACATTTTCAACCTGGGAATTAATGTCAGTAGTCATATCAAGTGAAGACGAGGCGTGGTTCTGGAGCTGTTTGTTGTTGTCGGTAAGTTCGTTGAGACCATCAAGTACGAGATCTGAACCATGTTTATTTTCTGAAGCAAGTTCGCGTACAACAGTGATGCCGTCCATGATAGTGTTACTTGCTGTTTTTACTTTTTCTACAGTTGTTACAACCCGCTGTAAATCAGCTTTAATGCTGTCTGTCAATGCACCATCCGATTCGTTGAGATGTTTGATTGACATTACATAACATATATAACACAAAACAATACATGATACTTGAAGCTGGTAGTTTTTTATGTCTGAAGCACTTGTGCATCCAAGTAACATGGCTCTGTAGACTGCACTGAATATTATGCTGGCTGTATTGGCTATTCCACAGTAAACCATGAATTTACGCTTGTATAAAACAAGAAGGCTTGTAACAGGAAGTATGTAAGTAAAAGCGATTGGTGATTCAGTAGTACATAATAAAAATGTATAAAAAATGCCATATCCGATTACCAAATTATACTTATATGCATCTGTATCTTTACCTTTTATGCGAAGAAGAATTTCGCCAATAAAGAAAGGTATCCAGCACAAAATAACAAAAATAATATAATTATTTACCGGATAAAGACCGGAAGATACATCGGAACCATAGTTAGCAGTGAGGAGAAGGGCGAATACGAGCCATATTCTCTGGGCTTTTATATTGGCCTTCGCTTTAAATAATTTTTCATCATAATCCATATAAAATACTCCTATTAGATAAAATAAATTCATAAATCATATGCACTATAATTATAAGGGTTCTAACTAATATTTTCAACAAATTTGTATAAAATGTTGAAAAATGTCGAACTATATGTTGCAAATAAATTGTTTACATTAAAATATACATATGATATAATACTTATAGAATTGGATTACAAGTTTAACTTACAAGATGACAGGGTGAAGTTTAATGAAATTACTATCAGAAGCGTTTGATACAGTAAAACGCGTATATGCCTATGAGAAGTCCGTAAAGGCTGATACGGCAACACTTCAGAAGATTATGGCAGTATTTGCAATTGTCATGATTCTTATTGATGTCGAGAATATAAGACTCGGCAAGTATATTATAGGTGCAGCTACATTTTTTGTGGCAGCTGTGTCGCTGGTGGCAGTATGGGCATTAGATTATTTTAAGAATGTATACAGAGTATGCAGGATTGCGGCAGTTATTCTGCTGGTTCTTGCTGTGCCAATTATATTCATGGGAGCCAATGATGGATTTTCTTTATTATGGTATCTTTTGCTTCCTGTTATTACACTTATTTTACTGGGAATGAAGTTTGGTGTTCCTGTGTGTGTTATATATGGACTATATATTACAATTTCGTTCTGGACGCCGCTAGGCAATATATTTAATTATGATTATGGCAGGGATTACCGTTTTTTCTATCCTGTTTTTTACTGGGGATTCTGTCTGGTTGTAATTACCGTGGATATATTCTACAAGAATTATCAGATGAGACAGGCTGATGACGAGCATGAGCTTGAAAAAGAAGTTCAGTCAGCTGTAGCGGGAACGAAAGTCCTGATGATTAATTCTGTTACGGCAATCAGCCGTATGCTTGATGAAAAGGATGGGTATACACAGCAGCATTCAAAGAGGGTGGCACAGTATTCGGAACTTATTGCACAAAATATGAAGAGCAGGACTTATACAAAAGAAGAGATTGATATTATATACAGGAGTGCTCTTCTTCATGATATAGGAAAGATAGCGGTTCCTGATGCAGTGCTTAACAAGCCTTCAAGGTTGACAGATGGAGAGTACGAGCTTATGAAGAAGCATACGATATGGGGTAAAGAGATTTTGGCAGGACTTGAATTTCTTCCACAGGCTGATATGGGAGCAGCTTATCATCATGAGAGATTTGATGGAAAAGGATATCCGTATGGAATTAAAGGTGATAAGATTCCGGATATTGTAAGGATAATCAGTGCTGCGGATTCATTAGATGCTATGAGTTCCAACAGATGTTACAGAAGACATTGCGATAAAGATTATATAATCAGTGAGTTTGAAAAAGGGGCAGGTACACAGTTTGATGCAGATGTTGCACAGGTTGTTGTCGGATTGATAAAGGAAGGCAGGATAATATTGTAATATATGGGAGATACCAAAGCAAAATTTACAGACACACGTACAGGTTTTATTGATATATTAATGTGCCGGTATGAGGATGAACATCTTGCATTATGGATGAAGATAGTATTCTGTTTTATATGGATTATAAGTATTCCTAATGGGCTGATATATGGAGTGGACACGGATTATATTATGGCATTATTTTCTATTATTTTAATGCTTTTATTAAATATTGCAGTCTCACGTAAGAATTACCGGACATGGGTTGATGTTGCTGCTTTTATTATAATTGCCATCCCGGTATTCTTTGTATATTACCATGCGTGTATCGGATATTTCAGCGTATTTTTTCCACTGTTTTTTTCATCGGTGGCGGTATTTATACTTGGAATACGTAATAGTTTTTTTATCAATATAATATGTTCGGTAATCATTCTTATATGTTCAAGGACATATGGGAAGATGTCAATAAGACATATATATGGTGATAATGTTACATTGAGGTTTCCATATATTTATGTGTGTATTATATTGATTTCATATTGTCTTATGTATGCTATTCAGAAGTACTGGGTTGATAAAAGAAGAAGAAAGCAGATTCTGCAAATCCGTATAGAAGAAGAAAATAAACATCTTCATGCAATGTCTATGAGAATTATGGATACTATGACTAATGCTCTTGATGCAAAGATTTCGGGAGAAAAGGAACATTGTGTGAGGGTTGCCGGGTATTGCAGGCAGATTGCACAGATGAAGAAGCTTGATGAAAAGATGTGCGAATATGCATATAGTGCAGGCTTGCTGCATGAGATAGGCATGGTGGGAATACCGGACAGACTGATACGTAAAGACAGCCTTACGGATGATGAATATACAGTATATCAGACATATGTTACAAAAGGATATGAGATTTTAAGTACGCTTCAGGTTGAAGATACAATTAATGTTGCACAGGCGGTAAAGTATCACCGTGAATGTTTTGATGGAACCGGCTTTGTGGAAGGACTTAAAGGTAATGAAATACCGGTGCTTGCAAGAATCCTGTCGGTGGCAGATTATGCAGACAGGCATGTTATGAGGGGTGAAACACCGGAAAAGATTATTAGTGATATAAAGTACATGGAGGGAACAAGATTTGAGCCTGGTATATCATTATATATTAGTAAAGTGTTAATGGAATAGATGCTATTCATGAAGCGGCGATTTTATTGAAAATTGATTTTTCTTAAATGAAATCAGACCATCGTCACGCATTTTACTAAGTTCTTTGGAGAGTGCAGTGCGGTCAACATTAAGATAATCGGCGAGCTGTTGGCGGTCATAATGTATTGTAAAATCAGATCTGCCGACTCTTCTTGATTCATTTGATAAAAAAATGAGCAGGCGGCTTCTGACTGTTTTGGGAGATGTACAAAAAATGCGGTTTGATAAAATAAGGTTTTTGTGCATGGAAATGGTGAGCATATTACCTGTGATTTTTTGTGAGAGTGTTTTTGCAATGTTGTTGTTATCTGATTGTGTAAACAGTCTGCTGATATTAAGGAAAAGAATCTCGGTATTGCTGGCAGAGATAACTTCGACCTGAAGTGGTTCACGACAGAAGCAGTAAGTTTCTGCAAAAACGTGACCACAAGCAATATTGCTGAGAATGGATTTATTTCCCCACAGGTCAATACTCTCAATTGTTACAATTCCTGAGATAACTATTCCTATTTCATCTATAAGTTCATCCATATGAAAAATTATGTTATTTTTTGCATATGATGATAATTTTAACATATTATGTTCTCTAAGATAATTCCATTCGTTTTCATTGATATTTGCAAACAGAGGCAATGATGGTATTTGCATAAAAACTCCTTTTATTTTTCAAATGTGGTTATAACAACGTAATTATTATAGCCATTATAGTATGCTTAATTCACAAAAACAAGAAAGAAGGAAATATATCATGATTAGAAAAATTATTCATATTGATGAAGATAAATGTAACGGATGTGGTGCATGTGTCAATGCATGTCATGAAGGTGCGATAGGTCTTGTCGATGGCAAGGCAAAACTTTTACGGGATGATTACTGTGACGGACTAGGAGATTGTCTGCCTGAATGTCCGACAGGAGCTATAACATTTGTGCAAAGAGAAGCGGCTGCATATGATGAGCAGGCAGTTATTGCCAATAAAGCACAAAAAGAAAAAGAGCAGAAAGAAGTATCTGATAACTGTGAAAATGCATGTTGTAGTTCAGGCATATCACAGTCGCAGCTTGGACAGTGGCCTTGTCAGATAAAGCTCGTTCCTGTTCGTGCACCATATTTTAATAATGCAAATCTTCTGATTGCAGCTGATTGCACGGCTTATGCTTATGCTAATATGCACAGCGATTTTATGAGTGGAAGGATTACTCTTATAGGCTGTCCTAAGCTTGATGCAGTTGATTATAGTGAAAAACTGACAGAGATTATTGCAAATAACAATATTGCAAGTGTGACAGTTGTGAGAATGGAAGTTCCATGCTGTGGCGGACTTGAATATGCAGCAAAAATGGCTTTAAAAAACAGTGGAAAATTTATTCCATGGCAGGTTGTGACTATTTCAACAGATGGAAAAATTCTTGAATGATTTATGAATTCAAAAATGACTTTTGAAAAACATCTTGCAAAAAGAGTGCTTTTGTTTTACATAATCCAATATATGTGTTAATATAATGAGTATATTTGTGTGAGAGAATATTGGAGGTTTTTAATTTTATTGTACATGGAAATTAAATAAACGGGGTATTTTACCGGAGAAACAGGAGGATAATGTATGCAGGAGTACGACGAGTCCTTTTTCAGGGCTAAAGCAAACAAGAGAGCCAGATTGACATGGCTTATTTTATTAGTGATTATAACAGTTTATTATGGTGTGAAGATTCCGTCAGGTGATGTGGAACTTAGCAGGTTCCTTGCATTTACAATA
>OGGZ01000852.1_pt1 | contig 30697 bp, 22 predicted proteins | sample 1571371 | NCBI WGS metagenome assembly OGGZ01 (sample SAMEA2582025, study PRJEB24529) | metagenome | biome: Human gut stool | place: China | collected 2011
GATAATGCTGGCCGAGTGCTTTCCGGTCGAATGATGCGCATCCCGTGCTGCGGGCGTTTAAGCGTTAAACGCTGGCCTGCTTTCATCGGCAATCGCCAGCCGGTCCAGACGGCATTATCATCCAGCCGCGCTTCGCAACCGGCACCCGTCAGAGCAAACCACCCATCAGTTTCGAACTCAACAGTTAACTGACCGAGCGTGATCTCCAGCGCGGGGGCATTGGCGTCATTACCCACCAGTAGGTTAGCAATGCGTAACGCGGGCATATCCAGTGCGCCGCAGTGGCTGATACCCGACTGGCGAAAACCGTGACGACCGCCATCCTGCACAGTGGTATACATGCCCGCACGAATAATCTTCAGCATACTCCCTCCTTCTGCGGTACAAAGCGCACGCTGTCTCCCGGACGTAATAAGATGGGTTCGTCACGCGCCGGATCAAACAGGCTGAGTGAGGTATGACCAATCAACTGCCAGCCACCCGGCGTTGCCAGCGGATAAACACCAGTCTGCGGCCCGCCGATCCCGACAGAACCTGCCGGAACGAGTAAGCGCGGTTCAGCGCGCCGTGGCGTGTGTAGTTGTTCCGGCAAACTCCCGAGATACGGGAAGCCCGGTTGAAAACCTAAAAACCAGACCACGTATTCCACGGAGGAGTGCAATTCAACAACCTGTTTTTCGCTCAACCCGCAATGCGCCGCGACCACCGCCAAATCCGGTCCGCCTGCACCACCGTAAACCACCGGAATTTCAATAAAGCGAGACTCAGGTTCCAGGGCCTCGCTCTCCTCCCACCAGCGTTGCAAACGCTCTATGGCATCCAGCGCCAGCGACTCAGGATTACGCAAAATCACCGTAATATTGTTCATGCCGGGAATGGCTTCAAGCACATTCGGCATATCCACCAGACGCTGCGCCAGTCGCCAGATCCGTTTCTGGCTAGCCAGCGTCACCGGCGGTTCCAGTTCCAGCACTACCGCCGTTTCACCTATCAGATAACAACGCGCTCGTTGCACTTTCGATCCCTCTGATTATTCGTTATGCAGGATTAGGAATATCAATAAAGGTCACATCAAGATCGGTATTTTCATTCAGCCACTCGCTCAATGCGCGAATACCACCACGTTCAGTGGCATGGTGACCTGCAGCATAAAAATGCAATCCCTGCTCGCGGGCTGAATGAATGGTCTGTTCAGAAACTTCGCCAGTAATAAAAGCATCCACGCCAAAACGCGCGGCGCTATCGATAAAACTTTGCCCGCCGCCCGTGCACCAGGCGACGCGCTGGACCACCTCAGGTCCGGTATCGCCACACCATAACGGCTTACGTCCCAGACGCGCTTCAATCCAGGAGGCTAGTTCCAGTCCCGGCACAGGCATGGTCAGCTCTCCCCACGGCACCAACGGCTCAATTTCGCCCATGACCGTGATCCCCAGTAACGCCGCCAGCTGTGCGTTATTGCCCAGCTCAGGATGTGCGTCAAGCGGCAAATGCCAGCCATACAGGTTGATATCATTCGCCAGCAACGTTTTTAAACGGTTACGCTTCATTCCGCGAATGACCGGAGACTCTCCTTTCCAGAAGTAGCCATGATGCACAATGACCGCATCCGCGCCCAGACGCACTGCCTCATCGAGCAAAGCCTGGCTGGCGGTGACACCGGTAACAATTTTTTGCACCGTCTCTTTGCCTTCCACCTGCAAACCATTCGGCGCGTAATCACTAATCGCCGCGCTGTTCAGTTTTTCGTTAATCAGTTGTTCCAGTTCGGTGTTTTTCATCTTCGCGCCTTCCGTATTCTGATAGCTACACCGTTAACATAGCGTTACCTCGCCAGTTCGTCGATAGCCAATCTTTTGACATATTAAGAAACAAACCCGACGCCAAAAGACGCAAATTGTTTATATCATCACGCTTCAGCTAATGTATATTTATGCAATCAGACAGCATATTGCATAAATAATCAGATCTGTATCAAAGTTTTAACTTTAAGGAAACACAAGCACGCCGCGCAACTATTACGTGACGTTGCCGTCAATTGTGGAATTATTATGAATAAACACGCATCACAGCCGCGCGCTATTTACTATGTCGTTGCGCTGCAAATCTGGGAATATTTTAGCTTTTACGGCATGCGTGCCCTGCTGATTCTCTATCTCACCAATCAACTAAAATACAACGATACTCACGCCTACGAGTTATTTAGCGCCTACTGTTCGCTGGTGTATGTCACGCCAATCCTCGGTGGCTTTTTGGCGGATAAAGTTCTCGGCAATCGCATGGCGGTGATGCTGGGGGCGTTGTTGATGGCGATCGGTCATGTGGTGCTGGGTGCCAGTGAGATCCATCCGTCATTCCTCTATCTGTCCCTGGCGATTATCGTCTGCGGCTATGGCCTGTTTAAATCTAACGTAAGCTGTCTGCTCGGCGAGCTGTATGAGCCAACCGATCCGCGTCGTGATGGCGGTTTCTCGCTGATGTATGCGGCGGGTAACGTGGGGTCTATTATCGCACCTATCGCCTGTGGTTACGCCCAGGAAGAGTACAGCTGGGCGATGGGCTTTGGCCTGGCGGCGGTTGGCATGATCGCGGGTCTGGTCATTTTCTTATGTGGCAATCGTCATTTCACTCATACCCGCGGCGTTAACAAAAAAGTACTGCGTGCGACAAACTTTCTCCTGCCGAACTGGGGATGGCTGCTGGTTCTGCTGGTGGCAACGCCTGCACTGATTACCGTACTGTTCTGGAAAGAGTGGTCGGTATACGCCTTAATTGTCGCGACTATTATTGGCCTGGGTGTACTGGCAAAAATTTATCGCAAAGCAGAAAACCAGAAACAGCGGAAGGAGCTGGGGCTGATTGTGACGCTCACCTTCTTCAGTATGTTGTTCTGGGCCTTCGCACAACAGGGCGGTAGCTCGATTAGCCTTTATATCGACCGCTTCGTTAACCGCGATATGTTTGGTTATACCGTTCCGACCGCGATGTTCCAGTCGATTAATGCCTTCGCAGTTATGCTGTGCGGTGTGTTCCTGGCGTGGGTGGTAAAAGAGAGTGTCGCGGGTAATCGTACCGTGCGCATCTGGGGGAAATTTGCTCTTGGCCTTGGCCTGATGAGCGCCGGATTCTGCATTCTGACCTTAAGCGCCCGCTGGTCCGCAATGTATGGTCACTCTTCTCTGCCACTGATGGTATTAGGCCTGGCGGTGATGGGCTTTGCGGAACTGTTTATCGACCCGGTTGCCATGTCGCAAATTACGCGCATTGAAATCCCCGGTGTGACCGGCGTATTAACCGGCATCTACATGCTGCTTTCTGGCGCGATCGCGAACTATCTGGCGGGCGTGATTGCCGATCAGACATCGCAGGCTTCGTTTGATGCTTCCGGGGCGATCAACTACTCCATCAATGCATATATTGAAGTATTTGATCAAATTACCTGGGGCGCACTGGCGTGTGTAGGACTGGTACTGATGATTTGGCTGTATCAGGCGCTGAAATTCAGAAACCGCGCGCTGGCGCTGGAGTCATAATAGGCCAGCACCGATGCCTGATGCGACGCTTGACGCGTCTTATCAGGCCTACGTATTTCCTGCAATTTATTGAATTTGCACAAATTTGTAGGCTGGATAAGGCGTTCACGCCGCATCCGGCATCTGGGCTCGATTGCCTGACGCGTCTGTTATTTCCCCTTCCGCGCCGCCTCATACGCTGCCAACGTTTGTACTCTCGCTTCTTTGTGCTCGACTATCGGTTGCGGATAATCCAGCGTCACACCTGCTTTCTGCGCCCACTTCCACGGCTCATGCACCACTTTCCCTGGCACATCGCGCAGTTCCGGTAGCCACTGGCGGATAAACTCGCCCTCATGGTCAAATTTCTCGCCCTGAGTTATCGGATTGAAAATACGAAAATACGGCGCAGCATCAGTACCCGTAGAAGCCGCCCACTGCCAGCCACCGTTATTAGCTGCCAAATCACCATCAATCAGCTGCGACATGAAATATCGCTCGCCTTCGCGCCAGTCGATCAATAAATCTTTCACCAGAAAACTGGCTGTAATCATCCGTAGCCGGTTATGCATCCAGCCAGTGCTGTTAAGCTGACGCATGGCAGCATCGACAATCGGGTATCCCGTTTTGCCTTCCTGCCAGGCCTGTAAATGTGCGGGATTGCTCTGCCACTGCACACGATCCGTCCAGGCAATAAACGGACAATGTTTACACAACGAGGGGTAATACGTCATCAGATGACGGTAGAACTCGCGCCAGATCAGCTCACTAAGCCAGACACTACCGGCCCCACCGTCCAGCGCCTGCGGCTGTTCCGCCAACAAGCGATGCAAACACTGGCGAGGCGATAACCCGCCCGTTGCCAGGCTGGCGGACAAACGACTGGTGCCTTCCACTGCCGGAAAATCTCGTTGTTGCTCATATTCTCCGGCACCGTTCTGGCAAAACTGGCGTAATTGCGCAATCGCCGCTTTTTCTTCCACCGGGAAATGCGCAGTATCGAAAGACTGACGAGGATAATTCAGCGTAATGGATGGCGCGGGCTTTATCGATCCGCTACTACGAACTTTTGGTGCAGCGACGCACTCCGGCATCCCTTCCCGCAGCCGTTTCAGCCAGGCATTCTTAAAAGGCGTAAAGACTTTGTACATCTCGTGATTACCGGTCATCACCGCGCCAGGCGGCAGGATCACGCTGTCATCAAATCCTTCACACACCACGTTACGCAGCGCTCTTTCAACTTCCACATCCCGCGCCCGCTCATTCACTTCATACTGATAGTTATAAAACAAGTGGGTAACGCTGTTTTCCGCGCACACCTGTTTAACTATTTCGACACTGGCGACAAAGTCATCCACTTCACGGAACAATAAAGGAATACCTTTTTCCGCAAGCGCTATTTGTAGCCCATTCAGTTGAGCATTGATAAGTTCAGCCTGACGCGGCGACATGTTATGCGTCGCCCACTGGCGTGGTGTAGCGATATACAACGCCAGCACGCGTGCAGACGAATTGCGGCAGGCGGCAGCCAGTGCGAGATTATCGTGCAGACGTAAATCCTGGCGAAACCAGACCAGATGGGTAGTCATAAAACTCCTGAATGGCGCAAGTTAATCACACGCGGCCAAAGTTCGAAATAACGCTGCCCTGAAAGCCAGGCGTCAGGATAAAGCGCCATATAGTGTTTGATACGCATCAGCGGCGCAAGAAGTGGTTGCTCGCCACGGCGATAACTGTCGATAAGCGCAGCCAGCTGCTGGCGTTCTGTGGAATCAATATGCGGGCGAAAATAACCCTGAACGTGCATCAAAACATTGGTGTGATCGCGCGGGTTGGCGGGGTGAGAAAGCAAAACAACTACGCGTTGGCGGTACTGGTTGTAATAGTCATCCAGATTTTGCCACTGGTGAATATCAGCCACGAACGGGCCAAGTTTGCGGTACTCCGGCTGAGAATGCGCCAGAAAGACGAGTTTATAGCGGCTGTGATAATCGAGAAGCGCCCCGCGCGTTAAGCCATGTTCTTTCAGTCGATGTAACTCATGAAGGGCAAAGATACGGATTAGGGTGCTGTCATCAAATCGTTGTAGATTCATTACTGCTCCTGAACGGTATAAAGGAGTAAGTGTAGACGATGGTAAATGAATTTTATGGGGCAGAGTTTTTGCGGGGAAGTATTTTGTTGGTAAAAATATTATCAACTTCATCTGAGCGAGAATTATTCTACTATTTCCCGAGCTGCATTCATTTTTTGTATTTTTTATTTTTAGAAAATAACAGTTCTCAAAGCTTAATTACCTCACTATTAATTGTATTTCAAACTAATAATCGCACTCCATTTTCTCTTTTTAAAAAACATAAACACTGTTAAAACAAATACTTATTTCGTTATCTTAAATGCTATTTCTACATCACTCGTCCTTATAATCAAATTATTCTTATTCATAGCTATTTTTGCAGGTTTAAAATAGCGGTTTTCACCAAAGTCAGCCATGAAAATTAGACTACAAGTCAGGGCAAGATTACGAAAGCCCGCTCCCCGCAAGGACTGACGCCAGATAGTTTCTGTCCATGGCTGCTTTTCGCATCTTACGTCTTAACCCTGCCTTGAATACCTTATCATTCGTCAAAATATTAATAGCAATGTGCCGTATCCCTGAAAATAATTCTGCTGCATTTCCTCTTCTTATTTTGCAGTCGTCTTCATTCATTACCACGTCCAGACGCCAGTGCAGCTTATTCTCCACATGCCAGTGGTTTCGGATTGCTGTGGCGAACTTCTCTGCGGTTAAATCAGCAGAACTGATATAATATCTGACCGTCATTTCGAGCTCTTTCTTTTGTTCTGCTATTATGGACCGAAAGGAGACTGCCACGCATAATTTCTTCAGCCCCTTCCATTCAAACGTGAAATCAATAAGTTCATCAGGGACATCGCAAACAATATGAAGACGGATTTCTTCTCTGCCGTGACTCTTTTCACTCATTGCGTAACTGTCATGCGCTGGATTATTTAATTCTTTCAGCGGAAATTTTTCCTCAAAGGCTTTATTAAGCCGCCCCTGGTTTCCTTTTACAGCGAATAAATAATCACCTCCCTGTTTTTGTATCTTCTCTGCAATATCTTTCTGGCAACCCATCGCATCAGTTGTGATAATTTTTCCTTTAATATCTAACATGTTAAGAAGTTCAGGGATAGCTGTAATCTCATTAGATTTCTCATCCGTCTTGATCTGTCCGATGACCAGACTGTGCATTGTTGAGAACGCACTAATGACATGAATCGCTCCCTTGCGGCGACTCTTGTCATAAGAGTGCCGGAGTGTTTTTCCATCAATTGCGATGACGTCTTTATCATCTGAAGAATGGCAGTCACGCATCCAGTTAATAAAGCACTCATGAAATTTTGCAGGACTGATACAGGATACAACTCTGGCAATAGTATCGTGAACAGGAATACCATTTTCAAAATCACCATATTGCTTCAAGAAATCGAGATGTGTTTCCCCGAAATCCTCTATATCTTCCCAACTTTCTGCACCAGAAATAACGGCAAAAATAGTCAATAGTAGGATGCCTGACAATTTATGCTCTACTTTCCAGGCTTATCTGTAATCGGGAATAATAGAAATATGTTCCATCAATTTTTTAAGTTCCATTTTGTTCTCCTTAATTATGTAAGGAGTATTTGATCATGTATAAGCAATAAAAAACAGCTTCAGGTAATGAGGAATATCTCAATTTTTAAACATAAAATGCGAATTATTTAGTACAAAAAGTGAACTTCTGATGATCTTTCCCTGTTCTATACGATAGTGCCCATTAAAAATGATGGACATTATTTTTGTGGAGCCGGAGGAAACATACCAGACGGTTCAGATGAGGCGCTTACGAATATGCTCAAGAAGACTTTGAATGTTCACCAGACGTCCTTTTCTAATATATTTAATTATTTGGCGATTAGATTTTAATCAAATCAACAAGGTAAAACCAAGATTAAAGTTGTGATGATAATCACAACTTTAATGATCTTCCCCTGATTCCTCCAGTCCTTTTATTTGGTTACTCTAATGGTTTTATTAATTGTAAATTTTTAAATGTCATGCTTAATAAGCCATCAGAAAAATAAAGAAAAAATTTATATATCCTTTTGTTTTTTAATTTCTTTATATACCCATTACTTATATTTCCTGACTTGTGATTATCGATTAACTCAGCAGAATCCATAGCGAACACTAAATCATCTACATCAGAAAATTCAACTATCATTTTTTCCCTAATATTCTCACTTTTATAAATGTCAATAAATAACGTCATGTTAAAATGAGATTCTTTGAATGTCGTTTTTACTTCTAACAAAACCCCATCATGCCAGTCAATTGAACTCACAATGTCAAAATCGCTCATTATATAATCTCCATTATCCGTTTTAATCATGGAGTAACAACGTTTGCAGGTATTGACCACCAAAGAGGTGGTGCAAGTGAAGGTATAAATCGAATCACTCTATATATAACATACCCTGCGCCAATTGTAGCACCAGTTGCAAGAGCCGCATCAGTAGTTGATAGCCCGGAGGTTTTGCATGACAGATCTTTACTTGGTTCTGGCTCGAAACCATATTTTTTTGCACATTTCTTAATGCTATTTGGTGCTGATGAGTAATCCTCATCATGGGACATACCTCCAAATTCCCCCATTACACCACTCCCATTTTTACACTCCCAATGCAAATGTCTTCCGTCACCAACAGCATCGCCATCTATTCGGATTCGACAACCTTTACCACAGTCCTTCCATTTTCCTGAAGTATGAGCTAATCCCAATGGATCAATCCATTGCACAGGATTGTTCATAACATAACTGTACGGGTTTAATCCCCCCGCCAGCCCTATCGGGTCCTGGGTGATATATCGTCCCTGTCCCGGATTGTAGTACCGCTGCCAGTTGTAGTGCAGTTCGGATTCGTCGTCATACTGCTAGCCCGGATGGCGGAGCAGTTGCTCTAGTCACTCAGAATATTGTAATAGTGATATAGTGCAGTGCCGGTTTCAATATCCTAACGCTGGTCTTTTGCCTGTATTAACTGATTTAGCTGGTTTGCTACATATTAATGCCTTCAGATTTTCCCTTTCCTTGTCTGTGATACTGTCGCAAACCCTACTAGCCCATTCTACTTCACTCTTCTCCAGGCATTCAATTTTCTTATTGCTCATTGTTCTAATGTTTGGTGTTGCATCTCCATTTAATAACATCCATGTTTCATTTTTCTTCATAAAACATCTTCCATTATGTTCAAAGATATTAGGTGTGAATATATTATCAGAATCCCATGTTACGACTTGCTCGAGGGCTATATTATCTTGATAGTCCATGCCAGCATTATAATAATCGCAAGATATAATTATCATGGAAATAATTATCACTAATATCTTCCCAAGCATTTCCATTTACTTTACCTCTTGAAATTCAAATGGGAATCCAGTGAAAGGACCTTTAGGCATAAAATATCTTTGATATCCATATAACTCACCGAGCACTTGTAGGCTTATAGGCGCATTTGTATTCATAGAGGGGTTGCTAAACCCGCACGCCTCAAAAATCATGTTCGTCCGGCTAAAACAATTATTTGCAACAGGAAGAGGCCCGAGGTTAATAGTTTTTAGTTTTTTATTAAGGTCTATTGCCTTATTCATCATACATTGTTCTTCTTCATCTGTTGTATCTATTATCCAAATCCAGGTATCTCTGCGGGGTTGCATCTTTTTAAAATAATCAGAGACAGAGGCTCCCATCTCATCCCCAGTTCCCGAACTCATTAATCCATATCGATTTGCCGCCGCAGCATGCCCAAAAGGATTATCAGGAACGGGGCCGTTACCTATTATCATAGGACTAAGCCCTAATGGATCAACGTGTTGCACTGGATTCAGCGGATACGCATACAGACTCCATCCCCCCGCCAGCCCAATCGGGTCCTGGGTGATATACCGCCCCTGCAACGGATCGTAGTACCGGTGACGGTTATAATCCAGCCCCGACTCCTCATCGTACTGCTGCCCTGGCAGACGGTATGGCTGATACAGGTAATACGGGTTCTCTTCATTCAGCTGGTTGCCCCATTCATCGTATTCTGCACTCCACACAGTATTGCCGTCTTCGCTGATGAGCGCCAGCGGCAGGCCCCGGTGGTCGCAGTGGTAAAAATGAACTTTTCGCGCCGGTGTGTATTCCGGCTCCACCTGTCTGGCCAGTTGCTCCACCGTCAGCCCGCACTGCGCAAGCCACACCCGGCTTTCACTGCTCACGCGGTCTGCCCGGATTTCTTCCTCCAGTCTGTCCAGCAGCCGCACCAGTTCAGCCGGAAATACCACGCCGTGCCCGTCCTCGCTCCCTTCCTGCTGCAGCTTCTCCGCCAGGCTGCGGCGCTGCGCTTTCTCCCGCTCACCGTTGTCTGTTTCGATGCGGATGAGCGGCGCGAAGCTCCCCGGCTGATATACCGTCTGGATACGCGTGGTGTCGGTCTGTACCGTCGTCAGCCGGTCGCCGTCCCACCCGTACCACGTCACCTCCGGTTTACGCGACAGCGACATCCACCCCGTCAGGTCACGCTCCCGCCGCCATACCCGTTTCGCCATTCGCCGTCCCAGCGGGTCGTAAAGGTAGCGGCTCTCGACCAGTGGCTCGCCATGCTGTATCCGCGTGTAGAACACCAGACGGTGCTGGCTGTCGTAGTGGTAGTGGTGGGTCCGCTCGTCGTCCGTCCGGATAACACCCGCCGGGATAAGGTCCGTCTTCTCCGTCAGTCTGCCGTATTCATCATAGTGGTAAACATAGTGCGCATCCTCTGCGATGCGGTTATCCGGCCACGCCGTGAGGGTACTGTCCGGGTGCAGCTCCGGGTCCGGCAGGCGGTTTCCCGCCGGGTCGGTGGCATACGGGATGCGGATGTCCAGGTCCGGTGCGAGGGTACGCACGCTCTCCAGCCTGCCCGTGGCGCTGTAGCCGTATTCCCGCGTCTGTCGCGGGCCGCTGATGCGCACCAGGTCGCCGTTGTCATTCCACCCGTAGTCACGGTCATACACCAGGCTGTTCAGGTGCTGGCTCTGTAACTGGCCTGCGGGGGTGTATGTGCTGGTCAGTTTATATGCGGCATTACTGCCTGCCATGCTGCCAAAGCTGCGCACCGTCTCCCGGTGCATGCGGTCGCGCGTGTACTCCAGCAGCGGCGTGTCGCCAAGCTTCATGCCCGCCAGATAACCGCTGCCGTAGGTCAGCCACTCCACCGGCGGCAGGCTGTCCGGCGTGACGCGGTTTGCCAGCCCCTGTTCGTTGTAGGCGTGTGTTGTCTCATGCTGCCACAGCAGTTCCCCCGTCTCCGGGTTCTCCACCGTCTGCCGTTCGCCGGTCAGGCGGCCCTTATCGTCGTAGCCGTAGTGGACAGCGACACGGTGGCCTTCGCTCAGGTGGCTGATGTCTGTCAGCCAGCCGTGGTCATCATACTGCCACTGCTCTGCCGGTTCGCCGTTCACCGTGCGGTGAGTGATACGGTCCGATTCATCGTAGTACCAGAGGGTGACAAGCCCCTCATCTTCACTCTGCGTGAGTTTTCCGGTCAGGTCATAATGATAACGTTGCGTCCGCCCGTCAAAGCCGCCCTGCTGTACCAGCCGGTCCAGCGCATCGTAGCTGAAGTCGCTGTGGCTGCCGTTCTCGTTAGTCAGACTGATGACACGTCCGGCAGCATCGTACTCCATACTGCGCGTCAGCCCGCCCTGCGTGGTGCTGACCGCCTTTCCCCACGCATCGTACTGTGTCTCGCTCCGGTTGCCGTCCGGGGTGATAACGGCAGTCAGGTCGCCTGCGGCGTTGTACTCATACTGCGTTTCACGGCCCTGTGCGTCTTTCACCGAGGTTAACCGGCCACGGTTGTCATAGTGGCGGTAAAGGCTGATACCTTCCTCGCGGTGAACCGCCGTCATCTGGCCGAAGCGGTCGTATTCATAGCGGGTCTGGTAGCCCGAGCAGTCAGTGAACGCCAGCAACTGCCCGTAGCGGCTCCACGTCATCTGCCGGGTGCTGCCCGTCGCATCCGTTGTCGTCGCCGGTAACTCACTGTGCGCGTCATCGTAGCGGTAGCGTACTGTCTCCCCGCTGCGCGATGTCTCCGATACCAGCCTGCCCGGTTCATCATATTCCCGGCGGCTCTCCAGCCTGTCCGGGGACACCACCGCCGTCAGCTGGTTCCCGTCGTTATAGTAAAATTTCGTCTCCCGCCCGTCCGGCGTGGTGATGTCCGTGATATCGCCTGACACCACATTCAGACCGTACTCTGTCCGCCGTCCCGCCGCGTCCGTCTGCGCCGTGAGCCTTCCTGCCGCGTCATACCCGCTGTGCGTGACGCTGCCGTCCGCCAGTTCTTTTTTCACCACCCGCTTCAGCCCGGCCCCGCCTTCTGTATGCAGCACCTCACGCCGGTTCAGGCTGTCCGTGACGGTGATGCGATCCTGCTCATACTGGTAGCGGTAACTCAGGCCTGCCGGGTTAAGTTGCTCCACCACCCGCCCCGCATCGTCGTAGCGGTAGCGCATCTCCGGCCTGCCTGCATAACGGTGCGCCACCATCCGGCCCGGGTGCTGCGCGTCATACGTGAAAGCGCGCACCTGCGTATTGCTGCGGTCATATACCGCCAGCAGTTCACCGGCTTCCGTATATGTGTACCGCACCAGTGGCGCAGCGGGCAGGCTCTCCGGGTATGCCGGGTCGTGCATCAGCCACACCGCCGAAAGGCGGATACCCCTGTCGGGGCCGTATTCGGTACCGGGCAGTGTGTCGGGGAACGCTGAGGCTGAGAGAGGGCGGGAACTGTCAGAAGAAGATAGCGAAGAGGTGCGGGCCTCTTCCGCACGCTGCGCCTGCGTGGTCAGCACCAGACGGAACTCCCGCCCGGCACCGTCCGTCACGCCGGTGATTTCCCCGGTCAGGTCACCGGCGGCCTCACGCCGGTACGTCAGCGTCCGCCCGAAGCGGTCCGCCAGCCCCGTCAGCTCCCGGTACGGCGGCAGCGGCGCTGGCAGCACGTCCTCAGCACCCGGCACCCGCTCTGACCAGCCGAGTATCCACCACGGCCCCTGTGCGCTGTTGGTCGCCAGGTAAAGATGCGGGCTTAACCGGATATCCGGCGGCAGCGCCCCCCACAGCCGCGCCAGCGTATGGCCGTCCGGCTGTGCTGCCTTACCACCGCGCACCAGCCACATTGACTCACTGCGGCTGTACACCGCCTCCCCCGGCAGCAGCGGCTCAAAGTGAATGCTCCGCCCGCCGTTGTCGTTGAGTATCAGTCCGTCATCACGTAGCTGTAAGCGGATATCAGAAGGCGCTTTCCAGCCGGGGCCGAAAACGCCCACCGGTGCAGGCGTCTTCGTCCGGTAGCTGCTGTAGGTGCGGGAGAGAATGAACGGCAGCGGGCCGGGCAGCGCAAGGTCCGTCTCGCCGGGCAGCACCTTCGCCCCAAGCAGCGGATTTACCGGGTTGCCCGAAGTCATCCCGCCCGGACACACCGAGCACGCCACGCCGGTGGGCGCGCCAATTCTTACACCTGCCGAACCCTGGACAATGGGACCGCCATACTGAGTCATATCTCCCTGACGCGCCGCTGGTTTTCCGCTCATGATTCAAATTCCTTCTTCTGTTTATTTTTAATGCTGGTTTGTTACTGAATTCCGAACAGGTACGGGATCAGTACTCTCTCATATCCGGCGTATCCTGCTTTTCATCAGGGGTCTTCGGTGGGGATTTCGAGGCTGCACAGTTCCAGTTAATCAGCAGTGAGTCACCATTAACCTGCTCCTTACCCTGCAAATGAATTTTTGTGCCGTTGAGAAAAATTTGTCCGTCCTTCGTCAGCACCAGCCTTGCCTTACCACAGCAGAGCTCCAGATGCTCACCGGCGGAGTAAATCGCGGTCTGCCCGGTATCATCCTTTTTCGTTTTACCAACGGTGAAGGTAACGTTATTTCCGACTTTGACGTCATAACCCAGCCCGACCCTCAACGATTTATGCTAACCGATCTGCGAGGACTGCATCAGTGCCACCGAGGTGTTCATAATGCCACCTACCGTCGTCTGATACGCCACGCCCACGGTCAGCGCACGAACAAGTCCAATCGTTTCCACCTGAACAGAACCCACTTTAATTATCTGGTTACTGCCCACCGTCTCTATCTGGTTAACACCCACCGTCTGTATCTGATTGTTGGTAACCGCAATCATCTGATTGTTGCCAATGGTTTCAGCATGGTTGTTTATCACATCAGTGGTGCGGTTATTCAGCACCTCGGTGTTCATGTTCTTCTGCGCGTGGATGTAGACCTGTTCTTTCCCTGTCGCATCGTCAAACTTCAGTTCATTAAACCCGCTGCCCTTATAGGTTTTCGAACGAATGGTCATCTGCGTCTTCGTCCCCGGCAGGCTGCCGGGTGTGCGGTTTTCCTGGTGGTAGGTACGCCCCATAATAATCGGCTGGTCCGGGTCGCCGTTGAGGAAGTCCACAATCACCTCCTGACCCACTCGCGGTATCGCCAGGTTGCCAAAGCCGGTGCCTGCCCACGCCTGTGCCACACGGATCCAGCACGAACTGTCTTGGTCTGCCGGGTTATAACGGTCCCAGTTGAACTTCACCCGCACGCGACCATGTTCGTCGCAGAAGATTTCCTCGCCTGCCGGTCCTGTCACGACAGCGCTCTGCGGGCCGTCGACCAGCGGTTTCAGCAACGGCTGTGGTCGCCATGTTCTGTCTGCCGGGATCACCGCAAAATGGTTCTCCAGCGCCGTCCCCGCTCCCTGCCGTCCTGGCACCGCCTGTGGCTGTTCGCCGTGCAGTTCACTTGCCACCACCTGCCATTCCCGGTTCAGGTTCGCCTGCGGATGCCCCGTCAGCGCAATTCGCCGTCCCGGCCATATCTCCGGAGAACGGCTTGTTCCGCGCGCCACTTCTGCGTTGTTTCGCCAGCCATCCATCTGCCAGCGGGCAAAGTTCTGCCCGTGGGCACCCTTGAAACGTCCGGGGTAGTCATACACTTCATACTGTGTGCGCTGGTAATCCTGGTACTGGCCTTCCTGATCAAAACGCCCTGCCCAGCCGGGTCGTTTAAAGGTGTAGTCTTTGGTCACCACGGAAGAAGGGCGGATTTGTGCGCTGTAGCGGAACTGGCTGATGCAGAGGGTGCTCACCTCGGTACGGGTGTTCGGATTCCAGGGGATCTCAAAGGACTCCGGCAGATAACGCACGGTGTCGCACAGGACCAGGCTCTGGTCGGTACTTTTTTGCGCGTGCTCCTCATAAAAGAAGATGCCTTCCTCCGCCGCCATCCGGCACAGGAAATCGTAATCGGTTTCGCCGTACTGGACACAAAACTCACGGGAAGGATGCGGCTCGCTGAACAGCGGACTCCATTCGGTCACCCCGTTTTCCTGCAACATCGTGCCGAGGATGCTTTTGATGTCCTCGTTCTGGAAGATACGGAAGTTCTGGCGCAGACCGGCACGCCACAGCGGCGGGTGCACCTTCATGCTGTACAGCATCTGGTTTTTGTCGTTCTCCCCGAGTTCAAACCAGGTCACCACGCCTTTCACCCGGCGCTGTACTTCATCGCCCTGCCATATCGTCAGGTAGGCCATTTTGTCCAGCACCTGCGCAAATTCAAGGGAGAGAAACTGCTGGCTGACCAGGGAGAGATCGAGGGAAAAGAGCGAAGAGAGTGACTGGTTCAGATGAAAGGAAACCACCGCAAAAGCATCCGGCGGCAGGCCGTCCACTTCCAGTGTGAAACGTAATCCGGTTGACATAGCAACCTCCAGTAAAATGAATAATGATCCGTACCATACAACTGCGGATAATGTGATAAGCGGGACGACTTCAGACGTTATTAGGGAAGGAACAGAAAATGCTATGGTTATGTGAGAATTTTGTTTAAATATTACTTTACAGAAACGGGTGTCTGTTCAGTCAAAAAAATAATCACAAGCTCAACCTCTTGTTTCTTGGCGTTATTCAGGACAGGTACGCATATCACAACGAGTAACAAAAACGCAAAGTTAAACCAATATTCATAATATATTTTTATTCACAGCAATAAATAATCCAATTAACATTATTAAAATGAATGATTGCATAAGAAATATATGCTACCGCTCCACCCTGATAACATGATCTGCACATTGCACATCTTAACGTTGTTAAATACTGGCTCAATAGTGGATATTTTAAATTAGGAATTTATCAAATTCACTTGATAAATAGATTGAGTGAATAATATAACAATTAATGATGATTAATCGCGATTAAATTATTCATTGCTTTATATGATAGATGGCTTGTTTATAACGATGAAAATTTAGAAAGGGCATTGTGATCTACAATTGGAAGAAACACAGATTTAACTAAGTTTCATATACAAACATCTCGTGAAACTTTGAAAAATAAAAGCCTTCGATATTTCATATGTTTAATAAGTTTTTCTCTAATTTGTTGATCAACAATACCAGGAGGTGATGCACCACGCCCTGAATTTGAACTTAATAATCACTCTCTCTCCGGCAGCATAATCACAAACCTTGTCCCCCGCGCATCTGACGTTACCGCAACCGTGCCTTTATGCGCGACAACAATCGATTTCACTATCGCCAGCCCAATACCGCTACCTTCACCTTTTCGCTGGCGGGAAGGGTCAACGCGATAGAAACGGTCAAACAATCGCGGTAAGTGCTCGGGCGCAATGGGCGTACCGGGGTTTTCGACGGAAACTTGCACCTGATGATTGACCGTCTGGCAGCGCACTACAATAGCCTCACTGGGTGGCGTATAACGCAGGGCATTAGAAAGCAGGTTGCTTAACGCCCGACGCAGCATCAGCGGATCGCCCGCAACCTGACATTTGTCGCCAACAAACCGCAACTCCACGCCGCGATCTTCCGCTAACGCCTCGAAAAAATCGAACACTTTGCCGACTTCATCCGCCAGGTTGAGCATTTTCTTTTCGGGGATTAGCTGGTTGTTATCGGCCTGAGCGAGAAATAGCATATCGCTGACCATTTTCGCCATTCGCGTCAGCTCTTCGAGATTAGAGTAGAGCACATCTTCCAGTTCCTTCTGGCTGCGCGACTGGCTGAGGGCGATTTCCGTTTGCGTGATGAGATTGGTAATCGGCGTGCGAATTTCGTGAGCGATATCCGCTGAGAAATTGGACTGGCGGGTAAAGACATCCTCAATACGCTCGATCATATGGTTGAACGACAGTACCAGCTGTTCCAGCTCAATGGGCACGGTCTGCGGGTCAAGGCGAACGTCGAGATCTTTCGAGGTGATATTCTGGATTTGACGGCTGACGCTGCGGATCGGCGCGTGACCTTTATGTACCGCCAATAGCACGATAAAGACGATCAGGATGCTGATGACAGATGCGGTCATAATAAGTTTATTCATCAAATCATTTATGTAATGAAGATGAAAATCGATCGAAAGCGCGATGTAGAGCGTATAAATCGGTTTGCCGTCCACCAACGGGCCAACCGGCAAGTTAATCATCCGCCAGTTGCTGTGTTCCATATGCCCGTGACCGTGGCCTGGCATCATAATCGTCGGGCCGGAAAGGAGATACACCTCGCCACCCTGAGCGTCTTTATCGGGTATGGCGTCACGCGTAAACTCGCGGATATCCGGCGCACCGGGGGAGTGATACACCGTTTTGCCGTGGCTATCTGCCAGGGAAATCAACACGTTGGAATAACCACTGACGATATCTTCCAGCGTCATTAAGCGTCGGGCTTGCGTCTCGTCAGGATGATTAAGTACCCGTTCAAGGGTGGCGCTAATTTCTTTTAAATCATTAATATCCTGCTCGGCAAAATGCACTTTCACTGAGTGGATCATGATCCATGCAAAGGCGAAAAACGCCGCGATGGTGGCCAGGCTGATAAAAAAGGTCAGACGGGTTGCCAGCGAAAACGGGCGCTGAAATGGCTTACTGACCATCCGGCACCTCAAGCATATAGCCCACGCCGCGCACGGTCTGAATCAGCTTCGGCTCAAAGTCGTTGTCGATTTTGCCGCGTAGCCGCTTCACCGCCACATCAATGGCGTTAGTGTCGCTGTCGAAATTCATGTCCCACACCTGCGAGGCGATAAGCGAGCGGGGCAGCACTTCGCCCTGATGGCGGAGAAAAAACTCCAGCAGAGTAAACTCTTTACTGGTCAGAGTGATGCGCGTGCCGCTGCGGGTGACTTTGCGGCTGACGAGATCGACCATCAGATCGGCAACCTGAAACTGACTTTCGATAATCACCGCCGCCCCGCGCCGCAGGAGAGTGCGCACCCGCGCCAGCAGTTCAGCAAAAGCGAACGGCTTCACCAGATAGTCATCGGCCCCCAACTCCAGCCCCTTGACGCGATGTTCAATGGTGCCAAGCGCGGTAAGCAACAGAATCGGCATCCCTTTATTGGCGGAACGCAACATGCGCACGATATCCCAGCCGTTCACGTCCGGCAGCATAATATCGAGGATTATCAGATCATAATCACCGGTCATCGCCAGATGGTAGCCATTCAACCCGTTGTCGGCCAAATCGACCACAAAACCGGCTTCGGTTAACCCTTTGGTCAAGTATTCTCCGGTTTTCTTTTCATCTTCGACAATCAACAGTTTCATTTTTCCTCCGCATGTTGCCCGGGCAATTCTAGAGTAGCGGGATCAGATGGCAATCGCTTATTGGCAAAATGACAATTTTGTCATTTTCCTGTCACCGGAAAATCAGAGCCTGGCGAGTAAAGTTGGCGGTATAAAATCACCAGAAATTATGAGCCTATGTCTCCTTGTAAACTTCTGCCATTTTGTGTGGCCCTTGCGCTAACCGGTTGTTCACTGGCACCGGATTATCAGCGTCCGGCAATGCCCGTGCCGCAGCAGTTCTCACTCAGCCAGAACGGCTTGGTTAACGCAGCAGATAACTACCAGAACGTGGGCTGGCGCACCTTTTTTGTTGATAATCAGGTAAAGACGCTGATTAGCGAGGCGCTGGTGAATAACCGGGATTTGCGCATGGCGACGCTGAAAGTGCAGGAAGCGCGGGCGCAATATCGTCTGACCGATGCCGACCGCTACCCACAGCTCAATGGCGAGGGCAGCGGCAGCTGGAGCGGTAATCTTAAAGGGAATACCGCCACGACACGGGAGTTTTCGACCGGCCTTAACGCCAGCTTTGATCTCGATTTTTTCGGTCGCTTAAAGAACATGAGCGAAGCCGAGCGCCAAAATTATTTAGCCACTGAGGAAGCCCAGCGCGCGGTGCATATTTTGCTGGTTTCTAATGTCGCGCAAAGTTATTTCAATCAGCAGCTAGCGTATGCGCAATTGCAAATAGCCGAAGAAACGCTGCGTAATTATCAGCAGTCATATGCGTTTGTCGAAAAACAACTGTTGACAGGTAGCAGTAATGTTCTGGCGCTGGAACAGGCTCGCGGGGTGATTGAAAGTACCCGCAGCGACATCGCTAAACGTCAGGGGGAACTGGCGCAGGCGAATAATGCATTGCAACTGTTATTGGGAAGCTACGGCAAGCTGCCGCAAGCGCAGACAGTAAACAGCGACAGCCTGCAAAGCGTTAAATTACCGGCGGGATTGTCGTCGCAAATCTTATTGCAGCGCCCGGATATTATGGAAGCTGAACACGCGTTAATGGCGGCTAATGCCAATATTGGCGCTGCGCGTGCGGCATTTTTCCCGTCTATCAGCCTGACCAGCGGAATATCAACCGCCAGCAGCGATCTGTCTTCATTATTTAACGCTAGCAGCGGGATGTGGAATTTTATTCCTAAAATTGAGATCCCCATTTTTAATGCCGGACGCAACCAGGCCAATCTGGATATCGCCGAAATTCGCCAGCAGCAGTCGGTAGTGAATTATGAACAGAAAATCCAGAACGCCTTTAAAGAAGTGGCAGATGCGCTGGCATTACGTCAAAGCCTGAACGATCAAATCAGCGCCCAGCAGCGTTATCTGGCGTCGCTGCAAATTACTTTGCAACGGGCGCGGGCATTATATCAGCACGGCGCGGTAAGTTATCTGGAAGTGCTGGATGCCGAGCGTTCTTTATTTGCAACCCGACAAACTTTACTCGACCTGAATTATGCCCGTCAGGTTAACGAAATTTCTTTGTATACCGCCTTAGGGGGCGGTTGGCAGCAATAATTTTTAACTCCAGGAGAGAATAAATGAAAAAAGCACTGCAAGTCGCAATGTTCAGTCTGTTTACCGTTATTGGCTTTAATGCCCAGGCTAACGAACATCATCATGAAACCATGAGCGAAGCACAACCACAGGTTATTAGTGCCACTGGCGAGGTAAAGGGTATTGATCTGGAAAGCAAAAAAATCACCATCCATCACGATCCGATTGCTGCTGTGAACTGGCCGGAGATGACCATGCGCTTTACCATCACCCCGCAGACGAAAATGAGTGAAATTAAAACCGGCGACAAAGTGGCGTTTAATTTTGTCCAGCAGGGCAACCTTTCTTTATTACAGGATATTAAAGTCAGCCAGTAACCCAGGTTTAATGAGATGAAAAAAATCGCGCTTATTATCGGCAGCATGATCGCGGGCGGTATTATTTCTGCGGCAGGTTTTACCTGGGTTGCAAAGGCGGAACCGCCTGCAGAAAAAACGTCGACCGCAGAACGTAAAATCTTATTCTGGTACGACCCAATGTATCCCAATACGCGGTTCGATAAACCAGGTAAATCGCCGTTTATGGATATGGATCTGGTGCCGAAATATGCCGATGAAGAGAGTTCTGCGTCTGGTGTGCGCATTGACCCGACTCAGACGCAGAATCTGGGGGTGAAAACGGCTACCGTCACGCGCGGACCGCTGACTTTTGCCCAGAGTTTCCCGGCGAATGTCAGTTACAACGAGTATCAGTATGCCATTGTGCAGGCTCGCGCTGCCGGGTTTATCGACAAGGTGTATCCGCTTACCGTGGGCGATAAAGTACAAAAGGGCACACCGCTTCTCGACCTGACCATTCCTGACTGGGTGGAAGCGCAGAGTGAGTATTTACTGCTGCGCGAAACCGGCGGTACGGCGACCCAGACTGAAGGCATTCTTGAGCGGCTGCGACTGGCGGGAATGCCGGAGGCGGATATTCGCCGCCTGATCGCCACGCAAAAAATCCAGACTCGCTTTACGCTCAAAGCGCCCATTGATGGCGTGATCACCGCGTTTGATCTGCGCGCGGGAATGAATATCGCCAAAGATAACGTGGTCGCGAAAATTCAGGGTATGGACCCGGTGTGGGTCACTGCTGCGATCCCGGAGTCCATCGCCTGGCTGGTGAAAGATGCCTCGCAGTTTACCCTCACCGTTCCGGCGCGACCGGATAAAACACTCACCATCCGCAAATGGACGCTGCTACCTGGCGTGGATGCCGCGACCCGCACGCTGCAGCTGCGTCTGGAAGTCGACAACGCCGACGAGGCGCTAAAACCGGGCATGAACGCCTGGTTGCAACTCAACACCGCCAGCGAACCGATGCTGCTCATTCCGTCACAAGCGCTGATTGATACCGGCAGCGAACAGCGGGTGATTACCGTTGATGCCGACGGGCGCTTTGTACCGAAACGCGTTGCTGTTTTCCAGGCATCGCAAGGCGTCACCGCATTACGCTCTGGTCTGGCGGAAGGTGAAAAGGTGGTTTCCAGCGGCCTGTTCCTGATTGATTCCGAAGCCAATATTTCTGGCGCACTGGAGCGGATGCGCTCTGAAAGTGCTACCCATGCGCATTGAGGGAATAACCAATGATTGAATGGATTATTCGTCGCTCGGTGGCGAACCGTTTTTTGGTGCTGATGGGCGCGTTGTTTCTGAGCATCTGGGGCACCTGGACCATCATTAATACGCCAGTGGATGCGCTGCCGGATCTCTCCGATGTGCAGGTGATTATTAAAACCAGCTATCCCGGTCAGGCACCGCAAATCGTTGAAAATCAGGTGACTTATCCGCTAACTACCACCATGCTGTCGGTGCCTGGCGCGAAGACTGTGCGTGGTTTCTCGCAGTTTGGCGACTCTTATGTGTATGTCATTTTCGAAGATGGTACCGATCCGTACTGGGCGCGTTCGCGGGTGCTGGAGTATCTCAACCAGGTACAGGGTAAGCTGCCTGCGGGAGTCAGCGCCGAGCTGGGACCAGATGCCACGGGTGTTGGCTGGATCTATGAATATGCATTGGTGGATCGCAGCGGTAAGCACGATCTTGCCGATTTACGCTCATTGCAGGATTGGTTTCTCAAATATGAGCTGAAAACCATTCCTGACGTTGCGGAAGTGGCGTCGGTAGGCGGTGTGGTGAAAGAGTATCAGGTGGTTATCGATCCCCAGCGCCTGGCGCAGTATGGCATCAGTCTCGGCGAAGTGAAAAATGCGCTGGATGCTTCAAACCAGGAAGCGGGCGGTTCGTCGATCGAACTGGCGGAAGCGGAATATATGGTGCGCGCCAGCGGCTATCTGCAAACGCTCGACGACTTTAATCACATCGTTTTAAAAGCCAGTGAAAATGGCGTGCCCGTTTATCTGCGTGATGTTGCGAAGGTCCAGGTTGGCCCGGAGATGCGCCGGGGCATTGCCGAACTGAACGGCGAAGGCGAAGTTGCGGGCGGGGTGGTGATCCTGCGATCCGGCAAAAACGCCCGAGAAGTGATCGCCGCCGTGAAGGACAAACTGGAAACGCTGAAAAGTAGTCTGCCGGAAGGCGTGGAGATAGTTACAACATACGATCGCAGCCAGCTCATTGACCGCGCCATCGACAACCTCAGCGGCAAGTTGCTGGAAGAGTTTATTGTGGTGGCGGTAGTCTGTGCGCTGTTTCTCTGGCATGTGCGCTCGGCGCTGGTGGCGATTATTTCGTTGCCGCTGGGGTTGTGTATTGCTTTTATTGTCATGCACTTCCAGGGACTGAATGCCAATATTATGTCGTTGGGTGGCATTGCGATTGCCGTCGGGGCGATGGTCGATGCTGCTATCGTCATGATCGAGAATGCGCATAAACGGCTGGAAGAGTGGCAGCACCAGCATCCTGACGCCACGCTGGATAATAAAACGCGCTGGCAGGTGATCACCGATGCGTCTGTTGAAGTGGGGCCGGCGCTATTTATCAGTCTGCTGATTATCACGTTGTCGTTTATCCCGATCTTCACCCTGGAAGGGCAGGAAGGGCGTCTGTTTGGCCCGTTGGCGTTCACCAAAACGTATGCGATGGCGGGTGCGGCGCTGCTGGCGATCGTAGTGATCCCGATCCTGATGGGCTACTGGATCCGTGGCAAAATTCCGCCGGAAAGCAGTAACCCGCTCAATCGCTTTTTGATTCGTGTTTATCATCCGCTGTTGCTGAAAGTACTGCACTGGCCGAAAACAACGCTGCTGGGGGCGGCGCTTTCGGTGCTGACGGTTCTCTGGCCGCTCAATAAAGTTGGCGGGGAATTTTTACCGCAGATCAATGAAGGCGACTTGTTGTATATGCCATCGACGCTGCCGGGGATTTCCGCAGCAGAGGCGGCGAGTATGCTGCAAAAAACCGACAAGCTAATTATGAGCGTACCTGAAGTGGCGCGGGTATTTGGCAAAACCGGGAAAGCGGAAACCGCCACCGATTCTGCTCCGCTGGAGATGGTAGAAACGACCATCCAGCTTAAGCCGCAGGAGCAGTGGCGGCCAGGCATGACGATGGACAAAATCATTGAGGAACTGGATAACACCGTGCGGCTGCCGGGGCTGGCGAATCTGTGGGTGCCGCCAATTCGTAACCGTATCGATATGCTCTCAACCGGCATTAAAAGCCCCATCGGCATTAAAGTTTCCGGCACTGTGCTGGCGGATATCGACGCGATGGCTGAGCAAATTGAAGAAGTAGCGCGAACGGTGCCAGGCGTAGCTTCTGCGCTTGCCGAGCGGCTGGAAGGTGGGCGCTATATCAACGTTGAGATTAACCGTGAAAAAGCCGCACGTTACGGTATGACGGTGGCGGATGTGCAGTTGTTTGTGACTTCTGCGGTGGGCGGGGCGATGGTTGGCGAAACGGTGGAAGGGATTGCCCGTTATCCAATTAATCTGCGTTATCCGCAAAGCTGGCGCGATAGTCCGCAGGCACTGCGCCAGCTGCCGATCCTGACGCCGATGAAGCAGCAAATCACCCTGGCAGACGTGGCCGACATTAAAGTCTCTACCGGACCGTCGATGCTGAAAACCGAGAATGCGCGCCCGACGAGCTGGATTTATATCGATGCCCGCGATCGTGACATGGTGTCGGTGGTTCACGATTTGCAAAAAGCGATAGCTGAAAAAGTGCAGTTAAAACCGGGCACCAGCGTGGCATTCTCCGGGCAGTTCGAGCTACTGGAGCGCGCCAACCATAAGCTTAAACTCATGGTGCCGATGACGTTGATGATTATCTTCGTGCTGTTGTATCTGGCGTTCCGTCGGGTGGGCGAAGCGTTGCTGATTATCAGCAGCGTACCGTTTGCGCTGGTGGGCGGCATCTGGTTGCTGTGGTGGATGGGCTTTCATCTTTCCGTGGCGACGGGCACTGGCTTTATCGCCCTCGCCGGGGTCGCCGCCGAATTTGGCGTGGTGATGCTGATGTATTTACGTCACGCCATAGAGGCCGAGCCGTCGTTGAATAATCCACAAACATTCAGCGAGCAGAAGCTGGATGAGGCGTTATATCACGGCGCGGTCCTGCGCGTGCGCCCGAAAGCGATGACGGTGGCGGTGATTATCGCCGGTCTGCTGCCGATTCTGTGGGGAACGGGGGCTGGTTCAGAGGTGATGAGCCGGATTGCCGCGCCGATGATTGGCGGCATGATCACCGCACCTTTGCTGTCGCTGTTTATTATCCCGGCGGCGTATAAGCTGATGTGGCTGCACCGACATCGGGTACGGAAATAAAAGCAGGATACCCCGTTTAACCGTGTGGATTGTGTCTTGCGACGATGGGCACTAAATGTTAAAAGGTGCCCCTCAACAAAAAAGACACACAGGGGAAAGGCGTGAAAAACGCGTCAACCGTATCGGAAGATACTGCGTCGAATCAAGAGCCGACGCTTCATCGCGGATTACATAACCGTCATATTCAACTGATTGCGCTGGGTGGCGCAATTGGTACTGGTCTGTTTCTTGGCATTGGCCCGGCGATTCAGATGGCGGGTCCGGCTGTATTGCTGGGCTACGGCGTCGCCGGGATCATCGCTTTCCTGATTATGCGCCAGCTCGGCGAGATGGTGGTCGAAGAGCCGGTATCCGGTTCGTTTGCCCACTTTGCCTATAAATACTGGGGACCGTTCGCGGGCTTCCTCTCTGGCTGGAACTACTGGGTGATGTTCGTGCTGGTGGGGATGGCAGAGCTGACCGCTGCGGGCATCTATATGCAGTACTGGTTCCCGGATGTTCCAACGTGGATTTGGGCTGCCGCCTTCTTTATTATCATCAACGCCGTTAACCTGGTGAACGTGCGCTTATATGGTGAAACCGAGTTCTGGTTTGCGCTGATTAAAGTGCTGGCGATCATCGGTATGATCGGCTTTGGCCTGTGGCTGCTGTTTTCTGGTCACGGCGGCGAGAAAGCCAGTATCGACAACCTCTGGCGCTACGGTGGTTTCTTTGCCACCGGCTGGAATGGGCTGATTTTGTCGCTGGCGGTAATTATGTTCTCCTTCGGCGGTCTGGAGCTGATTGGGATTACTGCCGCTGAAGCGCGCGATCCGGAAAAAAGCATTCCAAAAGCGGTAAATCAGGTGGTGTATCGCATCCTGCTGTTTTACATCGGTTCACTGGTGGTTTTACTGGCGCTCTATCCGTGGGTGGAAGTGAAATCCAACAGTAGCCCGTTTGTGATGATTTTCCATAATCTCGACAGCAACGTGGTAGCTTCTGCGCTGAACTTCGTCATTCTGGTAGCATCGCTGTCAGTGTATAACAGCGGGGTTTACTCTAACAGCCGCATGCTGTTTGGCCTTTCTGTGCAGGGTAATGCGCCGAAGTTTTTGACTCGCGTCAGCCGTCGCGGTGTGCCGATTAATTCGCTGATGCTTTCCGGAGCGATCACTTCGCTGGTGGTATTAATCAACTATCTGCTGCCGCAAAAAGCGTTTGGTCTGCTGATGGCGCTGGTGGTAGCAACGCTGCTGTTGAACTGGATTATGATCTGCCTGGCGCATCTGCGTTTTCGTGCAGCGATGCGACGTCAGGGACGTGAAACACAGTTTAAGGCGCTGCTTTATCCGTTCGGCAACTATCTTTGCATTGCCTTCCTCGGCATGATTTTGCTGCTGATGTGCACGATGGATGATATGCGCTTGTCAGCGATCCTGCTGCCGGTGTGGATTGTATTCCTGTTTGTGGCATTTAAAACGCTGCGTCGGAAATAAGGCATTCACGCTACATCCGACAAAACGATGTCCGCTCTCATCCATTCGATGAGAGCGGTTTTTTTAATTACTGCTTAAATGCACCCGCCAGAGAGCGAATATCATTGCCGGTTGGCGACTGATGAAGTCGCAGACCAAACTCTTCGACAATCGCAAATATGTGATCGAATATATCAGCCTGAATGCTTTCATATTCCAGCCACACCACGGTGTTGGTAAACGCATAGATCTCGAGCGGTAAACCGTTATCACCTGGAGCCAGTTGGCGTACCATTAAAGTCATATCTTTACGAATCCGCGGATGGTTACGCAGATATTCGTTCAGATAGGCACGAAAGGTTCCAATATTGGTCATTCGGCGCAGGTTTAATACCGACTCCGTAGAACCTTGCTGGCGATTCCACTCATTAATTTCCTGATGGCGGCTGGTTAAATAAGGCTTTAACAAATGCGCTTTATTCAGACGTTGCATTTCGTCTTCATCAAGAAAACGAATACTGGTGACATCAATACTGATACTGCGCTTAATACGTCGCCCGCCGGATGCTGACATCCCGCTCCAGTTTTTAAAGGAGTCAGAAACCAGAGACCAGGTGGGAATAGTGGTAATGGTATTGTCCCAGTTACGCACCTTGACGGTGGTTAACCCAATATCGATCACCGCGCCATCCGCGCCGTATTTCGGCATCTCCAGCCAATCGCCCAGTTTCAGCATATCGTTCGCGGAAAGCTGAATACCTGCCACCAGACCAAGAATCGGATCTTTAAATACCAACATCAGCACGGCAGCCATTGCACCAAGACCGCTGATCAGAATCGCTGGCGACTGACCAATCAGCAGCGAGATCATCAAAATGCCGACCAGAATCGCGCCGATCAGTTTAACCCCCTGAAATATCCCTTTCAGCGGTAACTGGGATGCTGCCGGGAATTTCTGCGCCAGATTCAAAATAACATCCAGCAACGAGAAGACTGAAAGCAGCGCATACATCATGATCCACAACTGCGCGCAGGTAGTCAGAATATCTGCCGCTTCGGTGCCTTTTTGCAGCCAGAATACCGCCTGAATATTGACGATAATCCCCTGCAGGGTAAAAGCTAAACGGTGGAAGAGTTTATTCTGGGTAATGATTTGCAACCAAAGCCGTGAACTGGCGATGGCACGTTTTTCGAAGGTCCGCAGTACCACCCAATGCAAAATAATATGCACCACGACGGCGGTCAGAAAAATAATACCGAAAATCATCACCATCGAGGTGGTGTGATCGATCTCAATACCCGCTAAATCTTCAACCTGGGATATTAAATCCTGCATAACGTCTCCTTTATACAACAGCAGCCTATGATGACGGCTGAAACAGGGTTATGCAAATCAGGAGAATCTGAGGGGAAATAGCCGGGCAGATGCCCGGCAAGAGAGAATTACACTTCGGTTAAGGTGATGTTTTGCGGCAGACGTGATTTCGGCAGCGTAGCGTTAAAATCTTCAACGCTGTGATGACCTACCGGAACAACCACCAGACTGGTGTAGCCTTTCTCTTTCAGACCAAACTCTGCATCGAGGATGGCGGCGTCAAAACCTTCGATGGGTACCGCGTCCAGACCCAGCGCCGCCACGCCGAGCAGGAAGTTACCGACGTTGAGATAAACCTGTTTTGCCATCCACTCTGCATCATCATGCAGATCTTTACGGTGCATATCGGCGAAGAACTTGCGACCTTTATCGTTCGCGGCTTTCGCTTCCGGCGTGGCAAAGCGGCCATCGGCATCTTCCTGGTCAACAACCAGCTTCAGCCAGGCATCGTCCATCGCGGTTTTTGCACAGAACACCACGACGTGCGAGGCATCAAGTATTTTACGTTCGTTGAACACGTAATTACCGGCAGCGGATTTGGCAACACGCGCTTTACCTTCTTCCGTGCTGGCAACAATAAAATGCCACGGCTGGGAGTTGGTGCTGGATGGGCTGTATTGCAGGAGAGTTTTGATCTGCTCGGCCTGTTCCGGGGTAAGTTTTTTGCTGGCATCAAATGCCTTAGTGGAATGACGCTTTAAGGCGACATAAATGATATCCATAAAGACTCCATGTGAAAGTAATTTTGCGTGCCAGCAGATTACAAGGTTCAACGAGAAATGGTAAGCGAGAAAAATGCGCTATAGATTTCCGCTTTAGCCTGGACGCACTCTTTTTTGATCGCGTTTAGCCAGACCATCAACCACCAGATTCCACGAATCGTTGATCAGATCGCGAAGTAACGCTTCGGAGATTTCCTCGCTGGGATACACCGAAATCCAGTGCTTTTTATTCATGTGATACCCTGGCTTAATGCTTGGGTATATTTGCTGATTTAACAGGGATTTTTGTGGATCGGACTTCAGATTGATAAAGGGGACGCCGCGTAGCTCCGACGACAGCATAAAAATCTTGCCGCCAATTTTAAAAACATCGAACTCCGGGCCAAAAGGCCAGCAAAGCTCGACAAAGGGTAACTCAAGGGCCAGGCGTTTCGCCGTTTCGTGCAGTGATTGCTTATCCATAAACGTTCCTTTAGGCGAAGGAGAATAAGCAAAGTATGCCGCGAAGTACGGCGATAATCGACGTTTAATCCGCCAGCGAGAACCAGCGTCGCCAGATAAAGCGCAGAACAAAATACTCAATAGCGCCCAGCACTAAAAACCACAGACAAAACAATAAAGTGTAAAGCTGACTAAGATCCATCAGATGGAACGTGCTCACCAGTTTTTGTGCCAGCGTCAGCCCCAATGCGGGGGCGGGAAGCAGCAGGCAAGAGAGGAAAGCCATCAGCAAAATGCCTGCTGCGGTGGTCAAGGTTTCTAAAGGGTGTTTCATAACATTGTTAAATGTAAGTTAAAACACCATTGTCAGGGATATTCTTCTGTAAGGCAATTCCCGACTTAGTCACCGGCCCAGATCTCACAATGCTTTTTCACCAGCCCAATCAGCGAGCCGCCATCGGCGACGAAATCGCGCATCAGCTGCGCTTCATTCAGACCGCTGACGACCTGGCGATGCAGTGCTTCAATTGCGCTCGATGCGCCAATTTTATGTGCGGAAGGGGCGATTTTTTCCAGCAATCGCAAGGTATCTTCCGTTAGCGGTCGACGATCACCAGTGTGCGGATCGGTAATGACGCCTTCCAGCCCATAGCGACAGGCCTGGAAACGGTTGAATTTATACAGCAGGTAATCTTTCTCCTGATGTTTGAACGGGCGTTCCGTCAGTAACCAGTGGGCGGTGGCCTGAATTAATCCCGCCATATTTACCGCGTGGCTAAGGGTTAACGGGGTATCCATCACCCGAACCTCCACCGTGCCAAAATGAGGACTGGGGCGAATATCCCAGTGCAGATCTTTAATGCTGTCGATCATCGTGGTGTAACTCAAACAGCGAAATAGGGCTTCAAATTGTTGCCAGTTACTGACCCACGGCATCGGGCCATTATCAGGAAAGGCGGAAAAAATATTCGGTCGTGAGGAGGCAAAACGCGTATCCGTTCCCTGCATATATGGCGACGCGGCGGAAAGGGCGATAAAGTGCGGCACAAATCGTGACAAGCCGTGCAGCAAATAAATGGCGTCATCGCCACTGGCGCAGCCAACATGGACATGCTGACCAAAAACGGTCGCCTGCTGAATGAGATAACCAAAGTTTTCCAGCGTGCGTTGATAGCGTTCGTTATCGCATACCTCCTGACGCTGCCATTTCTGAAACGGGTGCGTGCCACCGCCGCAAATTTCCAGATGATGGTCTGTGGCTGCCTGCAATACGACTTTCTGCATCGCTGAAAACTGCCCGGCAGCCTGGTTGATATCACGGCAAACATCCGTCGCCAGCTCCAGCATACTTTCGGTGATATCGTGCTTTACCTCTCCGGCCGTGATCTTATTTTTAACCGCGTCAATCAGCATTGAAGAGTCCTGGCTTAAGTCATAGCCCGGCGGATTAACCACCTGCATTTCCAGTTCAATACCGAGGGTAAAAGGTTCAGAAACATGAAAATCGGGTAATGGCATAGGTTTCTCTTATGTTGGCGTTTTCTATTCAGTATAGAAGTCGGAGCGGCTGGGCGAGATGCGGAAGTTCTGGAATGTTTCTTTTTTTTGGTGATGGTGAACTGATGGTGCCTGAAGCAATTTGGCTACTTTTGCAATGTGACAAGTTATGGCAGTGCTGACTGGTGGCGAAGAATTTTGACGATTGAGTCATGCAGAAAAAAACGGGTTCAGCTTCAGTTGATTAAATGAGGAGTGAGAAGTCCGAAACAGGACTCACTGTATAAATAAACAGCTATTTTGTTGAGGAAGGGTAAGATAACGGCGGTTGCCTGAAGCTTTCCGGTTTCAGGTTTACTCTGAGGTCTGGAAAGATGAAGCCCCAGGAGATATTTCTATCAACCCTGGGGCTGCCACTCCAAACCCGAACAATTTGGATGGTAGTCCCTTCTTCGCATGGAGGCAATATAAACATGCTGACGAAATATGCCCTTGCGGCAGTCATAGTGCTGTGTTTAACGGTGCTGGGATTTACGCTTCTGGTCGGAGATTCGCTGTGTGAGTTCACCGTAAAGGAACGTAATATTGAGTTTAAGGCTGTTCTCGCTTACGAACCGAAGAAGTAGCCGTTGTGCGGGGAGCAATCCCATAAGCGCTAACTTAAGGGTTGTGGTATTACGCCTGATATGATTTAACGTGC
>OGGZ01000859.1_pt1 | contig 30464 bp, 30 predicted proteins | sample 1571371 | NCBI WGS metagenome assembly OGGZ01 (sample SAMEA2582025, study PRJEB24529) | metagenome | biome: Human gut stool | place: China | collected 2011
TGCGATGATGGGTGCCCCGGAGTGACTGGAAAGCGACCTGGTTTTGAATGGGCGCTGCTTTTTGCAAAATTGCTGTGTGAAAATACTGACCTTTGGGTTCAGCGCTCATCCAAAAGCATCACGTGAATTCACCAACGCTCATGTACTCTCCAGGAAACAATAAGTGATTCTGAAAAGTTCCGGTTAGATATTGCCCCGGTCACCGGATGATTTTATCTTTTGGTTCGTGGTGAATCCCCCTATGCGGCGGGGCGTCCAGTCAAACTTTTTTGTCCAGGTTTGTTTGCGCGGAACTAGTCGGCTGGGGCTGTTCCACCGGGAGGCACCCGGCGCCACCTCCTTGACGGTATTGTTATTTTTCATGCCTGTTCGTCCGAGCAGGCTTTTTTTGCCCGCATTATCTTCATTGAAAACTGGCAACTCAGAGAATCATCCAAATTAAAAAAGCAGCAACGAGAGCGATTACTAATACATTCTTCGCTTTTTCTCTTCTGCTGGCCTTCACAAAAGGATTCACTATCCGGCAGTGGCTACACACAAGTGATTCTGGGTTAATTAACTTTCCGCAGTAGGGACAGGGCTTGATAATCATTGGTACTAATTAAGTTGTGAGAACGTAGTCTCATTTAACCACATTTATCGAGTTGTTTTACTAATGGTCTAGTTATTTCAGACATATTCATCAATTTCAGGCTCACGGGAATCATCCGCTACGTGCTTTGTTGATAAATCCAGCCCGTGAAGCCTGACCCTTTTCAAACACACACACAGCGCCATCCGAAAAATCGGAGGTGAGGCCTATGAAAATGCCATACAAACAAGATTTCATCGCTGCGCTACTTGCCGCCAAGGAGCAGGGTATTGGTGCAATGCTGGCTTTTATCATGGCGTATCTGCGTGGTCGCTATAACGGCGGCGCGGTAACAAAAACGCTAATTGATGCGCTGATGTGCGCGATGATTGCCTGGTTCGTTCGTGACCTTCTGGACTTTATCGGCCTGAGCAGCAACCTCGCCTACATAGCCAGCGTCTTTATTGGATACATCGGCACCGATTCGATCGGCAATCTGATTAAAAAACTTGCAGCAAAAAAGGCGGGAGTTGACGATGCAAACCAGTCCTGACGGAATTGCTCTGATAAAAAAATTTGAAGGTTGTCGGCTGACTGCTTACCCCGACCCCGGAACGGGAGATGCGCCGTGGACCATCGGCTATGGCTGGACCCATCCGGTTGACGGAAAGCCAGTAAAGCGCGGTATGACTATCGACCAGCAAACAGCTGACAGGCTTCTGAAAACAGGGCTTGTTGGTTATGAGAATGACGTGCTGAAAGTTGTCAGGGTGAAGCTGACACAAGGCCAGTTCGACGCACTGGTGTCGTTCGCTTACAACGTTGGGTCGCGTGCTCTTTCCACATCTACACTGCTGAAAAAGCTGAATGCTGGCGATATAAAAGGCGCGGCAGATGAATTTCTGCGCTGGAATAAATCAGGCGGAAAGGTGATGCCGGGGCTCACGAATCGCCGCAAGGCAGAGCGAGCTCTGTTCCTGTCATGATTAGCGCACTGGTTAAGCGTTACTGGCTGCAGTTGCTGGTGCTGGCGTTAATCGGCGCACTGGCTTTCTTCGTGAACCACTACCGCGACAACGCCATTACCTACAAAGACCAGCGAGATAAAGCCACCAAGAGTGTCCGCATGGCTAACGACACCATCAAAGACATGCAGACCCGCCAGCGTGATGTTGCTGCACTGGACGCCAAATACACGAAGGAGCTAGCCGATGCAAAAGCTGAAAATGATGCTCTGCAGCGCAAGCTTGATAATGGTGGTCGGGTGTTCGTCAAAGGAAAATGCCCTATGCCATCCTCAGCCGAAACCTCCGGCGCCTCCGGCATGGGCAATGATGCCACCGTCGAACTCTCTCCAGTTGCTGGACGAAACGTTCTCAGTATCAGATCCGGAATCATCAGCGACCAAACATCACTGAGAGCGCTGCAGGAATACATCAACACGCAGTGCCTGAAATGAACAATCATAGCCTCGTAATAGCGAGGCTTTTTACTAACCGAGGGTAAATAATGTCATCTCCAATCATGAAGTATTTCGCTTATCAACACCTCCCTGCGCATCTGCAGGAAATAAGTAAGCCAATCGGTGACCTTGCGACACTGATGGATGAATCACTGCCGGACAGTGCTGAAAAGTCAGCAGGTCTCCGCAAGCTGCTCGAAGCTAAAGATGCGCTGGTGCGAGCAAAGCTGGGGTAAGTCATTACAAAGCCTATCTACGGGTGGGCTTGATAATGAAACCTGAATTTATTCTGGGCAACCAGTTACGGCAGTACAGCGAAACAACCCAAGCCAGTAAGTGGGGAAATAACACTGGCAGCCACTGTAAGATGAACCTCCTGCCTTATGGCAAAAAAGATTCTTTGTGGTGGCGGACTGATGGAAAGACATCGGTTATTGCAGAGACCATTCAATGAGTGGTCTCGACAATGGCTTATACCCTGCACGGGATAACTTAACTGATATCCCTTTTAACGGATAAACGGAGCCAACAATGGCAGAGATTATTCCCATGACTGAAGAACAGAAATTCCAGTTAGAGATTTACAAACTGGTCATGAACCAGAACGCAGCCGCAGAAGAAGCATTTCAGTTCATTGGCACTGACGAACTGAAGCTTGAGCTATTCAAAATTCACTTTCAGTCAGGCGGCGCTAATTCAGATATCACGACCCGAACTATCGAAGCGGTGCGTAAATCGAAGGAAGCGTTAGACCTGTTCACTACCGGAGCATAAACATGGCAACTCAAGGTTTCGACAACCCATCCAAATTCCGCGATGAATGGGATAAGCAAGCAGAAGGGAAATAATCAATATGGCAGCACCAAAGGGCAACCGATTTTGGGAGGCCCGCAGTAGTCATGGGCGAAAACCTAAATTCGAATCGCCTGAGGCGCTGTGGGCTGCTTGTTGTGAATACTTCGAGTGGGCTGATGATAACCCGCTATGGGAGGGTAAGGTATTTTCATATCAGGGAGAAATAATTAAGGCTAATGTCCCTAAGATGCGAGCCATGACTATTTCAGGATTGTGTACCTTCCTTGATATCACCAGGCAAACATGGGGAACCTTCCGGTCAATGGAAGGCTTTTCTGACGTCACATCACGAGTGGAAGACATCATCTACGACCAGAAATTCTCTGGCGCAGCTGCTGACCTTCTCAACGCTAACATCATCGCCCGTGATTTGGGCCTCAAAGAGCAGTCGCAAGTTGAAGACGTGACACCTGATAAGGGAGATCGCGATAAGCGGCGCTCTCGTATCAAGGAGCTATTCAACCGTGGAACTGGACGCGATTCTTGATAACTTGAGCGACGAAGAGCAAATCGAATTGCTCGAGCTACTCGAAGAAGAAGAGAACTACCGTAACACACACCTGCTATATGAATTTACGCCATACAGCAAACAGCGTGAGTTCATCGACGCCGGGCATGACTATCCAGAGCGCTGTTTTATGGCTGGTAACCAGCTTGGTAAGTCATTTACTGGTGCTGCTGAAGTCGCGTTTCACCTTACCGGGCGTTATCCGGGCACAAAAGGCTATCCTGCTGATGGTAAATATGGCGGTGAGTGGAAAGGTAAGCGTTTTTATGAGCCTGTTGTCTTTTGGATTGGTGGCGAGACAAACGAGACTGTAACCAAAACGACTCAACGCATCCTGTGTGGTCGTATCGAAGAGAATGGTGAGCCAGGCTACGGTTCCATACCTAAAGAAGACATCATTAGCTGGAAGAAGTCTCCTTTCTTTCCGAACCTTGTTGATCACCTTCTGGTTAAGCATCACACGGCTGATGGCGTTGAAGATGGCATTTCAATCTGCTACTTCAAGCCATACTCGCAAGGTCGTGCTCGCTGGCAGGGTGACACAATCCACGGCGTGTGGTTTGACGAAGAACCACCATACAGCATTTATGGTGAAGGCCTTACCCGTACCAACAAATACGGGCAATTCTCAATTCTGACGTTTACCCCGCTGATGGGGATGTCTGACGTTGTTACCAAGTTCCTGAAGAATCCAAGCAAGTCGCAGAAAGTGGTCAACATGACCATCTACGACGCTGAGCACTACACAGACGAACAGAAAGAGCAAATCATCGCATCTTATCCTGAGCATGAGAGAGAGGCGCGTGCTCGCGGTATTCCTACGATGGGTAGTGGTCGAATCTTCCAGATACCGGAAGAGACTATTAAGTGTCAGCCGTTCGAGTGTCCTGATCACTTCTACGTAATTGGTGGGATGGATTTCGGATGGGATCACCCGCAGGCGCAGGTTCAGCTTTGGTGGGATAAGGACGCAGACATAATCTACCTTTCACGCGTTTGGAAGGCGAAAGAAAAGACAGCCGTTCAGGCGTGGGGAGCTGTTAAACCATGGGCGCATAAAGTGCCAACCGCATGGCCTCATGACGGAAACCAGCACGAGAAGGGCGGCGGTGAGCAGCTCAAAGGGCAGTATGCGGACGCTGGATTTATGATGTTGCAGGAGCATGCAACATGGCCTGATGGCGGCAACGCTGTTGAGCCTGGCATCACTGAATTGCGAGACATGATGCTCGACGGTCGCTTCAAAGTATTCAACACCTGTGAGCCATTCTTTGAGGAGTTCCGCCTCTATCACCGTGATGAAAACGGGAAAATCGTCAAGCTTAACGACGACGTGCTATCCGCCGTTCGCTATGCATACATGATGCGCCGCTTCGCAAAAATGATGCGCGACATCAAAAAGCCAAAAGAGAAAAAGATACCAGCCCCAATCAGGCCCATCGCACGGAGAACTTAAATGGCCGACGAAAACAGACTCAATTCCATTCTGTGTAAGTTTGACGCAGACTGGATGGCGAGCGATGAAGCCAGAACCGAGGCGACAAATGACCTGTATTTTAGCCGAGTGTCGCAATGGGATGACTGGCTATCAAACTACACCACCCTGCAATATCGCGGACAATTCGATGTTGTCCGCCCGGTGGTCAGGAAGTTGGTCGCAGAGATGCGCCGGAACCCTATCGACGTTCTCTTCCGACCAAAAGACGGTGCTAATCCTGATGCAGCCGATGTGTTGATGGGGATGTATCGTACTGATATGCGCCATAACACGGCAAAAATTGCCGTTAACGTTGGCGTTCGTGAGCAGATAGAGTCCGGCGTTGGTGCATGGCGTCTGGTCACGCAGTACGAAGACAACGATCCAACAAGCAACAATCAGGTAATTCGACGCCTGCCAATTCATGAAGCCTGCTCACACGTCATATGGGACGCCAACAGCAAGCAGATGGATAAGAGCGACGCTAAGCACTGCACGGTGATTAACGCCTTGTCGCGCAATGTCTGGAAAGAGTTCGCAGAGGATTACGGTATTGATCCGGACACCTTGCCATCTTTCCAGAATCCGAACGATACATGGCTGTTTCCGTGGGTATCGAATGATGTCGTCTACGTCGCTGAGTATTACGAGGTCGAAGAGAAGAAAGAGAAAGTCTTCATCTACCGCGACCCGCTGACAGGTGAGCCGGTAAGCTATTACCAGCAGGATATCAAAGACGTCATCGACGACCTGGCTAATCGTGGATTCATTAAGGTAGCAGAGCGCAAGGTGAAGCGTCGGCGTGTGTATAAGTCGATCATCACCTGTACGCAGATACTGAAAGACCGCGAGAAGATAGCCGGAGAGCATATTCCAATCGTTCCAGTGTATGGTGAATGGTCATTCGCTGGTGACAAGGAGTGCTACGAAGGAGTGGTAAGGCTGACGAAAGACGGTCAACGCCTTCGTAACATGATCATGTCGTTCAACGCCGATATTGTTGCTCGTTCACCGAAGAAGAAACCGACCTTCTTCCCTGAGCAAATCGAAGGCTACGAATACATGTACGGTGGAAATGATGACTATCCGTACTATCTGCAGAACAGGACCGATGAAAACGGTAACGACCTGCCGATTGGTCCAATCTCCTACATGGAAAACCCTGAAGTGCCGCAAGCCAACGCTTACATGCTTGAGGCAGCCACCAACGCAGTGAAAGAGGTGGCTAGTCTTGGCGTGGATGCGCAGGCGGCAAATGGTCAGGTCGCTTTCGATACCGTCAATCAACTGAACATGCGGGCAGACCTTGAGACATACGTGTTTCAGGATAACCTGGCTACCGCAATGCGACGTGATGGCGAGATTTATGCCTCAATGGTCAACGATATTTATGACGTTCCTCGCCATGTAACGCTGACTCTTGAAGACGGAAGCGAGAAAGACGTTCAACTCTACGCGCAAGTTGTAGATTACCAGTCCGGCAATGTGGTCACACTCAACGACATTCGCGGTCGCTATGAGTGCTATACAGACGTTGGACCATCCTTCCAGAGTATGAAGGAACAGAACCGCGCAGAGATTCAGGAGTTACTCACCAAGGTTCCACAAGGTACTCCAGAGTTCCAGATGCTGATGCTGCAATACTTCACGCTGCTTGACGGTAAAGGCGTCGAGATGATGCGAGAGTACGCGAACAAGCAACTGGTGATGATGGGGCTGAAGAAACCAGAAACACCTGAAGAGATGGAGATGGTACAGCAGGCTCAACAGCAGCCGCAGCAGCCATCAGCAGAGCAAATTCAGGCGCAGGGTATCCTTCTGCAAGGTCAGGCTGAATTGCTCAAGGCAGAGAACCAACAGGCGCAGATTCAGGTTGAAGCCGCCAAGGTTGAAGCCCAAAACCAACTCAACGCCGCGAAGATTGCGGAAATCTTCAACAATATGGACCTAGACAAGCAGGCAGAACTGCGTGAGTACCTCAAGCTCGTAGGTCAATTCCAGCAACAGCGCAGCAAAGATGCTCGTGCTAACGCTGAGCTGCTTCTTAAAGATGCAGACCAGACTCATTCACAACGCATGGATTTCGCGAATCTTATGCGTCAAGTTCAAATCCCCTCCGGCGGAGTAGCCGAGACACCTCAATAAGAGAGAGTTAACCATGGACCAAACCACCGACATTCAGGCTTCTGAAGAATTAACCCTGCCCGGCAATCATGCAGCGGCATCTGCTGATGGCTTAGTTGTCGATAATGCCAACGACAACGCAGGTCAGGAAGAAGGCTTCGAGATTGTCCTGAAAGACGATGAGAAACCAAAACAAGACCCGGCAACTAATGCTGAATTTGCCCGTCGCCGCATTGAACGCAAACGCCAGCGTGAGCTTGAGCAGCAGATGGAAGCGGTTAAGCGTGGAGAGTTGCCGGAGCACCTGCGGGTGAACCCTGAGTTACCAAAACAACCAGACCCTAACGATTATCTTTCCGAAGATGCACTGGCTAAGTACGACTATGACCAGAGCCGCGCACTGGCTGCCTTCCAGCAGGCAAACAGTGAATGGCAGATCAAGGCTATGGACGCACGAAGCCAGGCTGTCGCCGAGCAGGGTCGCAAAACTCAGGAGTTCACCCAGCAATCAGCGCAATACGTCGAGGCAGCCCGTAAGCACTACGACGCAGCGGAAAAGCTCAATATCCCTGACTATCAGGAGAAAGAGGATGCATTCATGCAACTGGTGCCGCCAGCAGTCGGTGCCGACATCATGCGCCTCTTCCCGGAGAAATCCGCCGCTCTCATGTATCACCTTGGTGCTAATCCTGAGAAAACACGCCAGTTGCTGGCGATGGACGGGCAATCCGCGCTGATTGAACTCACTCGACTGTCAGAACGTTTAACTCTCAAGCCTCGAGCCAAGCCAGTTTCAGAAGCCCCGTTACCTGATGAACCCATTCAGGGACACGCTGTTGCTGCAAATATTTCTGCGATTGAAAAGCAGATGGAAGCGGCAGCAAACAAAGGGGATGTAGAGACATACCGCAAGCTCAAGGCGCAACTGAATAAAGGAATTCGATAATGGCATTAAATGAAGGTCAACTGGTCACGTATGCTCTGGATGAAATCATCGAAACCATCCAGAACCTGACGCCAATGGCGTCTAAAGTGACAAAATACACCCCTCCGGCAGAATCCATGCAACGTTCAAGCAACACCGTGTGGATGCCTGTTGAGCAGGAAGCGCCAACTCAGACTGGCTGGGATTTAACTGGCAACGCTACCGGTATTCTGGAACTGTCCGTGAAATGCAACATGGGCGATCCGGATAACGATTTCTTCGAGCTTCGTGCAGATGACCTGCGTGATGAGCGTTCTTACCGTCGCCGCATCCAGGCATCAGCTAAAAAACTGGCGAATAACATTGAGTCAGCAATTGCCAAACAGGCAACTGAAATGGGCTCACTTGTTGTTCACGATACCCGAGCAATTGGTCCATCTACTGGCCTGTCTGGCTGGGATTTTGTGTCTGATGCAGAGCGCCTGATGTTCTCCCGTGAGCTAAACCGCGATATGGGCATCAGTTACTTCCTGAACCCTGACGATTACCGCAAAGCAGGCCGCAACCTGGTAGATGGTGACATCTTCGGGCGCGTTCCTGAAGAAGCGTATCGCAACGGTACTATTCAGCGTCAGATTGCTGGCTTTGATGAAATTCTTCGCTCACCGAAACTTCCGGCAGTTACCAAGTCAACCGCTACTGGTGTAACTGTTTCTGGTGCGCAGAAGTTTAAGCCGCAGGCATACACCCTTGATACCGATGGTAACAAAGAGAACGTCGACAACCGTGTTGCAACGGTAACCGTATCCTCCACCACCGGATTTAAGCGCGGCGACAAAATCAGCTTCACTGGTGTGAAATTCCTGTCTCAGATGGCGAAGAACGTGCTGACTGATGATGCTACTTTCTCAATCACCCGTGTGATCGATGGTACTCACCTCGAAATCACGCCGAAACCGATTGCACTGGATGACGCGTCACTGACAAAAGAAGAGAAGGCTTACGCTAACGTAAACACCTCTCTTGCTGATACCACTCCGGTAAATGTTCTGAACGTGGCAACAACCACCGCTAACGTGTTCTGGGCTGATGACTCAATCCGTCTGCTGTCTCAGCCGATCCCGGTAACTCATGAACTGTTTGCTGGCATGAAAACTTCTTCCTTCAGCATTCCTGGTATTGGTGTTAACGGCATCTTCGCAACGCAGGGGGATATCAACACTCTGTCTGGTAAGTGCCGTATTGCTGTGTGGTATTCAGCATGTGCTGTACGACCAGAGGCAATTGGTGTTGGTCTGCCTAACCAGACTGCGTGATAACCAGAGGGAGCTTCGGCTCCCTTTTTTATCTGGAGACAAGCATGACACACATGATCTTTCGTCATGGCGACATGAAGAAGTGGAAAGGCGTTGGCTACGACTTTGAAATCGTGAAAGCCGAAGAGCTTCAGGAATATCTGGATGCTGGCTGGTTTTCACATCCTGATGACCTTTTGAAGGATGTTGCAGAGCCAGAAGAAAAACAGCGTAAAAAGCCCGGTCGAAAACCTAAGGCGGCAGCAGATGAACCTGACAACGAAGGGTGATTTAGTTCTTGCGGCATTACGTAAGCTCGGTGTGGCATCAAATGCCACGTTAACCGATGTCGAACCGCAGTCTATGGAAGATGGCGTCAACGACCTTGAAATGATGATGGCTGAATGGCTTGGCGGTGATGCGTCACCAGGTATCAACGTTGGCTACATTTTCGCTGATGCAGATGTCGCTCCAGATCCTGGCGATGAACACGGTTTATCAAATAACGCTATAAATGCTGTCATTTTCAACCTTGCCTGCCGCATTGCTCCGGATTATGCGCTGGAAGCGTCTGCAAAACTTATAACCACTGCCAGATACGGGAAAGAGCAACTCGTCAAACTGTCTGCAATGGACAGAGCAAAAGCCGCTAAATGTAAGTCCGGTTATCCAAACCGTATGCCTGTTGGTAGCGGTAACAAGTTGGCGAAGTGGAACGGTTGGAATTACTTCCACCGAAAGGAACCTTACGATAACGGGAGCGAATAATGCCGATTAAGCAACTTCCGCTTATGAAAGGTGTCGGCAAAGATTTCAGAAACGCCGACTATATCGACTATCTGCCAGTGAATATGTTGGCTACACCCAAAGAAATCCTCAACAGCAGCGGATATCTTCGCTCATTCCCGGGCATTGCCAAACGCTCTGATGTGAATGGTGTATCGCGCGGTGTCGAGTACAACATGGCGCAGAATGCTGTTTATCGCGTGTGTGGTGGGAAGCTCTACAAAGGCGAAAGCGAAGTCGGTGACGTCGCCGGAAGTGGTCGCGTATCAATGGCGCATGGTCGAACATCTCAGGCGGTAGGCGTTAATGGTCAACTGGTCGAGTATCGCTATGATGGCACGGTTAAAACAGTCTCAAACTGGCCTACAGACAGCGGATTCACTCAGTATGAGTTAGGTTCGGTTCGCGACATTACGCGTTTACGTGGGCGTTATGCGTGGTCAAAAGACGGCACTGATTCATGGTTTATCACTGACCTTGAAGACGAATCGCATCCTGACCGTTACAGCGCACAATATCGTGCCGAGTCTCAGCCGGACGGCATCATCGGTATCGGGACATGGCGAGACTTCATCGTCTGCTTTGGTTCATCGACTATTGAATATTTCTCCCTGACTGGCGCAACCACCGTTGGTGCTGCTTTGTATGTCGCACAGCCATCACTGATGGTGCAAAAAGGCATCGCCGGGACTTACTGCAAAACGCCGTTTGCTGATTCGTATGCGTTCATCAGCAATCCGGCAACGGGTGCGCCGTCTGTGTACATCATCGGTTCCGGTCAGGTATCACCAATCGCCAGCGCGAGCATTGAGAAAATACTACGCTCCTACACTGCTGATGAACTGGCTGATGGCGTAATGGAGTCTCTGCGATTTGATGCGCATGAGCTGCTGATTATCCATCTTCCGCGCCATGTCCTCGTGTACGACGCATCTTCAAGTGCTAATGGTCCGCAATGGTGTGTACTGAAAACAGGCCTGTATGACGATGTGTACCGCGCTATCGACTTCATTTACGAAGGCAATCAGATAACGTGCGGCGATAAGCTGGAATCCGTGACCGGGAAATTGCAGTTCGATATATCTTCACAATACGAAAAACAACAAGAGCATATTTTATATTCCCCTCTAATAAAGGCTGATAACGTTTTAATAAATGACCTTGAATTAGAAACATCTGGCGGCGTGTGTGATAGAATAGATAGAATATTTATATCAGCCACTACAGATGGAATTAATTACGGTCATGAGCAAATGGTTGTATTACAAAAACCATTTGTATATGACAATCGCGTTTTATGGCGAAGGGTTGGTCGAGTTAGACGCCTCATTGGATTTAAATTCAGAGTTATTGCAAAAGGTCCTGTTACATTATCAGGCCTTTCTATTCGTGTAACATAAATCGAAACTAAAGGAGTAGATATGTTGAGTGAAAACGCAAAAGATATTCCTGGATATGAAGGTTTATATGCCGTAACAGAGGATGGGCGAGTATATTCTCACTCACGTGTTGTTAAGGCTGCACATGGCAGCACGCAACTCAGAAAGGGGCGCTGGTTAAAACAACACGAGAATAATAAAGGTTATCTATATTTGCCACTTAGTGTTGATGGAGTTAAAGTAAAATGGCTTGTGCATAGGCTTGTCGCTCTTGCTTTCGTCCCCAATCCAGAAGGCAAGCCGTTCATAAATCACATAGATAACAACCGAAAAAATAATAATGCTTCTAATTTAGAGTGGTGTACTCAAAAGGAGAATATGAAGCATTGCTCATCTCAAGGCAGGGTGAAGTTTCCGGCTTTAAAAGGAGAAAATAATCCAATTTCAAAGCTCTCATATGAGCAAGTAATAGAAATAAAGAAATCAAAGGGAGTTAATCAAAGAGAGCTTGCTAAAAAATACTGTGTCAGTCAGACGGTGATTCACAATATCCAGTCTGGTAAATCGTGGAGGCATGTTAATGGCTGATTCGAATCTCAATACACCTGTTATTGTTCAGGCCACGCGGCTCGATACATCAATCCTTCCACGCAATATCTTCTCGCAGTCATATCTGCTGTACGTTATCGCACAGGGAGCTGATGTTGGTAACGTGGCGAACAAGGCCAACGAGGCCGGACAGGGTGCTTATGACGCACAAGTCAGGAACGATGAGCAGGATGTGATTCTGGTCGATCACGAAGAAAGAATTCGTCAGCTCCGCATTGAAGTAGATGACCATGAAATCCGTATTGCTGCGAATACTGCGGCAATTGCAGCGCTGGATGTCAGACTAACCACGGCTGAGGGAGAAATAGTCACCTTACAGGCTGACGTCAGCGCTCTTGATGGCCGGGTTACGACTGCTGAGAGCAACATTTCTGCATTACAGGACGACTATGTATCGAAAACAGCCACTGCAACACAATCGCTGGCATCTCCCCTCAATGTAACAACATCCTATTCGGTCGGCGGCACCAAGGTTATTGGTGCTCGTCAGACAGGGTGGACAGCGGCTACAGGTACGGCTCTTCTCGGCTCATTCAACGCTAACCAGACATACACGGTAAGTGCCACATACACACGGTCTGAGGTGTCGGCTATGGCTACAGGATTGCAGCAGGCGCGGCAGCGTATCAAAGCTCTGGAAGATGCATTACGGACTCATGGGTTGATTGACTGATGATTACATTCAAACCAACGCGAAACATCGACCTGATAGAAGCAGTAGGAAATCACCCTGACATTATCGCCGGGAGCAACAACGGTGATGGATACGACTACAAACCTGAATGCCGTTACTTTGAGGTGAACGTGCACGGGCAGTTTGGCGGCATTGTTTACTATCAGGAGATTCAACCGCAGACATTCGATTGCCACGCCATGTACCTGCCAGAGGTTCGTGGATTCAGCAAGGAAATCGGACTGGCGTTCTGGCGATACATTCTGACTAACACCACCGTTCAGTGCGTCACATCGTTCGCCGCACGCAAATTCCGCCACGGGCAGATTTACTGCGCAATGATTGGCCTTAAGCGTGTCGGAACCATCAAGAAATACTTTAAAGGCGTGGATGACGTGACTTTTTACAGCGCCACACGCGAAGAACTAATCGACTTCCTGAATCACGGGAGATAGCCATGTTATATGCATTTAAGCTGGGCAGAAAACTGCGCGGCGAGGAACCTTGGTGCCATGAAAAAGGCGGGAAAGGTGGTAGCTCTGATAAAAGCGCAAAGTATGCAGCAGAAGCCCAGAAGTATGCCGCAGACCTGCAAAATCAGCAGTGGCAGACGATCATGAAAAACCTTGCTCCGTTCACGCCGCTTGCGGAGCAGTATGTTAACCAGCTTCAGAACCTTTCCAGTTTAGAAGGTCAGGGGCAGGCACTTAATCAGTATTACAACTCTCAGCAGTATAAAGACCTTGCAGGTCAGGCTCGTTACCAGAGTCTTGCTGCTGCGGAGGCTACGGGAGGACTTGGTTCGACAGCCACAAGCAATCAACTGGCTACGATCGCGCCGACTCTCGGTCAGTCTTGGTTATCAAACCAGATGAGCAATTACAACAATCTGGCAAACGTTGGGCTTGGTGCTCTGCAAGGTCAGGCAAACGCCGGGCAGACGTACGCCAACAACATGAGCAGCATTGCACAGCAAAGCGCAGCTCTTGCCGCTGCTAATGCCAACAAACCATCAAGTCTTCAGACAGCAATTAGCGGCGGAACGTCCGGTGCGATTGCCGGTGCAGGTCTTGCCAGCATTTTGGGAACATCAACGCCTTGGGGCGCTGGCATTGGTGCTGGTATCGGATTGCTTGGCTCGTTGTTTTAAGGGGTAATCATGGCTACTTGGCAAGGAACAAACGGCGGATTGTTGGCTGGTATCGGCGGCGTCAACTCAAACGCTCCGAGCGTAAATGACATCGGCAATACGCTTCAGCTTATCAGGCAGAACAATGATATTGAGCGTTCAGGCGCTAACAATGTTGGGCTGACTGCTTTGCAAGGCCTTTCAGGTATTGCGGGGGTGTTTCAGCAGGAAAAGCAGGCTCAGCGGCAGAAAGAATTTCAGCAGGCATACGCTAATGCTTATGCTTCTGGTGATCGCGGAGCTTTGCGTCAGTTGGCTACTCAATATCCAGACCAGATTGAATCCGTTCGTAAAGGCATGGGATTCATTGATGAAGATCAGCGTAATTCTATCGGCACCTTAGCGGCTGGCGCACGCCTTGCGTCATCGTCTCCAGAAGCAATGCAATCATGGCTGCAAAACAACGCCAATGAGCTGGCGCGCGTCGGTGTTGACCCTAATAACGTTGCTCAGATGTATCAGCAGAATCCTTCAGGATTTGGTGAGTTTGTTGATCACCTTGGAATGGCTGCTCTTGGTCCGATTGATTACTTCAATGTTCAGGACAAGATGGCTGGTCGTGAGATTGATCGCGGAAAACTTGCAGAGACAATCCGCAGCAATCAGGCTGGCGAGGCGCTAACAGCACGAGGCCAGAACATCACGATGCGCGGTCAGGACTTATCTGCTTCTACTGCGCGACGCGGGCAGGATTTGGCAATGCAGCGAGCGTCAACAAGAGGAACCGCTGGGAATGATGAGCGTACAGTTCAGTTATCAGATGGCAGAACTGTAACGGTAGGCGGGAAACTTCACGGAGCTGGGGCTAATGCGTTCTACGAAGGCATCGACAACGAGGGGAATATGGTTCGCGTTCCTGCCAGTTCAATCGCAGCTCCTGCAACATCGTCTGCATCAGCACAAAACTATGCCATGAAGAAGGATATCGACGCGATCGCAAATGCAGACGCTTCTGCTCTCGATTTCATGACAGGAATGACAGGCGGTGCAGGTAATCCAGCAATTGGTGCTGATGTTCGCAGCCGATTAACAGGAAAAGAGCAGCGCCAGTTATATAACTCAGCACAACGTATTCAGGGCAGAATGCAGAATCAGGGGGTGGCGGCAGCAAGGGACATGGGTGCCAGTGGTATTAACACCGTTGCAGAAGCGAAGATGTATTTTCAGGGGATGCCGCAGGTTGACTATTCAAGCCCGGAGGCTATGCAGCAGTCTATTCGTGAGATTCAGGAATACACCAACAATTACAACCAACAATATAACGTTAATGTTGGTAAATCTCAGCGGCAGCAATCTCAACCTGCACAGGTATCACAGCCAGCAGCCAGCAGTAACTTTTCTTCACTATGGGGTGATTAATGGCTAAAGCATGGAAAGATGTTATCGCCTCTCCACAGTATCAGGCGTTAGCACCAGAACAAAAAGCGCAGGCTCAGGAGCAATACTTCAATGAAGTCGTGGCCCCGCAAGCCGGAGAAAATGCAGAGCAGGCTAAGCAAGCTTTCTATGCTGCCTATCCATTGCCATCTGTGCAGCAAGTGGAGACACAGCAACCAGTAGCACAGCAACAACCACAGCAAAGTGGATTTATGTCTGATCTTGGCGAAGCAGTAAAAGAGACTGGTCGCGGACTGGTGCAGGCTGGCGTGAACGTGGCAAACATACCTGCATCAGTTGCCGATGCTGTAACAAGCGCGGCGGCTTGGGCTGGCGGTAAACTCGGCATTGGCGATGGTACATATCAACCAGCGCCACGAGTAACAACGCAGGGATTAGAGCAGGACTTTGGCCTTCAGCAAGGCGCGCTGACTCCACAAACGACAGAGGGAAGGGTATTTGCTGAAGCATTGCCTTACCTCACTACTGCTGGCGTTGAGAGAGCGGCAGCACAGGCACCAACACTTGCTGGTCGAATTGCTCAGGGGGCAACTCGCCTTCTAGCAGAAAACGCAGTTGGATCACTTGCTGCAAATAGTGCGAAAGATGATGCGGAAGCACTCGCCACCGATTTAGGCGTTGGTGTACTTGCTGGCGGTGCTATTAACGCTGCTGGACGTGGATTAGGTGCTGCTTATCGTGGCGTTCGTGGTGCTATCGCACCAGAAGCGCAACAGGCTATCAGATTTGCAGAGCGTGAAGGAGTTCCTCTGCACACCACAGACCTGTTACAACCAACTTCCCGCGTCGGAAAAATGGCGCAGACTACAGCAGAAAATATCCCTCTGGCTGGAACAAGCGGAATGAGAGCAACGCAACAGGAAGCGAGAAGCCAGTTGGTGCAGAGATTTGCTGATAAATTCGGGGAGTATGATCCAGCGGTTGTTATTGACAGCCTTAAAGCGAAAACATCAGGAATTCGTCGTGCCGCCGGTAATCGACTGGAGCAGGTTCAGAATGCTATGGCTGGAGTAAACATTCAGCCTGCGCGAGCAATTCAGCAGATTGATACAGAAATATCTAACCTGCAGAAGCTTGGTAAGGTGGCTGATAACGAGACAATTTCAAAACTTCAGTCATATCGTGATGAGCTTGTTCGCAATGCTGGCCCTGAAGGTCCGGTAAATCTGGATTTGAAGCAATTAAGCGACCTGCGCAGTCAGTTCAGAATGGACGTGAAGGGTGAGCGACCAGTGTTACCAAACCGTTCCGATGCTGCCATTCAGCGCGTTTACAAGGCGATGACCGACGATATCAATGGTGCCATTGGTCAGAATCTTGGCAACGATACTCTCCGTAAATATCAGCAGGCCAATGCCGTCTACGCTGACGAAGCGGCGAAACTAAAGAATACCAGGCTGAAGAATGTTCTCATGAAAGGCGACCTGACGCCGGAAGTTGTCAACAACATGCTATTCAGCAAGAACAAATCGGAAATTAAGACGCTGTATAACTCAGTTGGTCGTGTTGGCAGGGTGCAAATGCGCAATGGCATCATTGGAAAGGCGATGGAGAAATCTGGCGGATCCCCTGACCAGTTCCTTCGGCAGCTTAACATCCTGCAAAACCAGACTGGCATCACATTTAAGGGGCAGGACGCTGCTTATCTGAAAGGATTGAAAAATTACCTTCAGTCCACTCAGCAGGCAGCAAAAGCGGCAGTAACAACACCAACAGGGCAGCAAACCATCCCGTTCATTATCGGGTATGGGACGGCAATGAACCCGGCGACAACTGGCGCAGCAGTAAGCTACGGACTTCTTACTCGCGCCTATGAGAGCGAACCATTCAGAAATGCAATGCTCCGAATGGCAAACACCCCACGCGGATCAACAGCGTTTGAGAAAGCCATGCAGCAGGCGCAAAAGGCCATTAACGCCCTGACTCAGGGTGCCAAGTCTGATGCGTTGTCAGAATAGCTTCGCAAACACCAGGAACGTGCAAAAACCAAATATGTAGAACGCAATATTCAGCATATCTCTTTGCATAAATCCTCCGTAACTGATGGTTAGCTGCTGTCTTTTTTATATAGCTCTTTGAGCGTATCAAAGACAATTTTCTTAACCATATCGGATTGTTGTTCTGCCATACGCTCTGCATCGTCAATGTAAACTGATGCAGAGTTTTGTTTATCCAGTGATTCTTCAATCGCTGCAATTATCTCTGAGTTCAGAGACCTGTTATTCATCTTCGCACGCTGCTTAATTTTCGCGTGGAGTTCATGCGGAAGTCTCAAGTGAAACTGCGCCTCGTCGTATTTGCTGTACATCCTTGATGCCTCACCAATTGGGTGGAATGGCATCGTAACTTACTGGATAAATACTCAATAGTACCATTTCGGTATGCAATCACATCATGGTTGCATCATATCATTCGTCTGGAGCAATGAAATGTCAGATATCACCGCAAATATTGTGGTAAGCATGCCTTCGCAACTCTTCACTATGGCGCGTTCTTTTAAAGCCGTAGCCAATGGCAAAATTTATATCGGAAAAATTGACACTGACCCGGTAAATACTGAAAACCAGATTCAGGTTTATGTAGAGAATGAAGACGGATCTCACGTCCCTGTTTCTCAGCCAATTGTGATCAATGCTGCCGGATATCCTGTGTACAACGGGCAGATTGCCAAATTTGTAACTGAGCAAGGCCATTCAATGGCTGTATACGATGCGTATGGTGCGCAGCAGTTCTATTTTCCTAATGTGTTGAAGTACGACCCTGACCAGGGAATTATCAGGTTAAAAGAAGAAATTGCGAAAGATGATGGAGAGAAATATATCGGAATATGCCCTGACGTTTCTACGCTCAGAACAATTGAGCCATCATTCGTCGGGCAAAATATAACTGTTCGTGGATACTACTCTGACACACCCGGGCTTGGGGGAGGAACGTTTATAGCCTTTTCCAGTTCTGAAGCTGACGATGGTGTGAATATTTTTGTTACCCCCGGAGGTAAGCGATGGAAGAGAGCAGGAAGCCACATCGATATTCCGGTAGAGAACGGTGGCATGATGACATCATGTACGGCTGAGCAAAACAGTGAAGCCTTTGAACGCCTGACTGCATGCCTTCCATATGAAGGAGGTACGCTCAGACTCAATGGATTTTACGATATTAAGTATGGCGCTATCGTGCCTCCACGTGTCACGCTGGAGGGGTGCGGTATGGATTCCTGTGGATTAATTAAAACAGGTAACGATATTAAAACCGTTCCGGATCGCATGTGGCAGGGTGTACCACACAGCTTCTCCAAAGACTTTATTGTTGCGGTAGATATGGATAGTGACACATCAGGTGATTTAAGCGGGACACAAACAAGAAGCACCAGAATAATTGGATTGAGTATTCTAAATACTGCGCCCAATCCTTGTGATTACGGGGTATATAGCGCTATCAGTTACAATGTGCGCCTTCAGGACCTGTATATTCATAGGGTGAAAACCGGTTATCGCACTAGTGATAGTTGGTTGCAGACATGGGAAAACATTACTATTCAGGATGTCGTTACTGGAGTTAAAATCGAAGCAGGTGGAACTACATATAATTTAAACAATATTTATGTGAAAACATGTTCAGGTGTTGGATTCGATCTTAAAAATCCGACATATAGCACAATGACAGGATGTGCTGTGGATTTTGCAAATGGAACTGCATATAAATTCGTGGATTGCACCGGGATTGTGTTAGATGGTTGTGGGTGCGAAGAAATAACAGGGACACAGATATATGCTCAGGGCTCTAGAATTTGTATTAATGGTTTTAGGGGGGTAAATCCAAAGAAAGGAGATGCAGAATCTTTTATACTTGATTCATCTGTAATTAATTTAAACTCATCTTATCTTCCTGATTATGTTGGAGGTGGTACAGATAAATATACCAAGATAAATGCGGCGGTGATAAATTCGAATAACTCTATATTTCCTGACCATGTAAACAATAAAATTACATGGGGCAGTGTTCAATCCATAATGAATATTCATGATGAAAGAGGTGGATACTCAGTAACAGGAAATTCAACGTATACTGTTCTTGGGAGGGTTGAGGGAGGGGTGATTACAATACTCTCTCTACTGCCACCTACGGGAGATGCTAATTTTTACCCAATTGGAACAAGGTGGGAGTTACTGTATCCATCGGCTGTAGGTCCGTACAAATGGATTTTGTTAGGGGATAAAATTTGGCATGTTGCAGGATCAACATCGTAAAAATTAATTGCCAAATTAAAATATACAGCTATTATTTTGCACAATACTATGCATAGGTGCAAAAAATGGATGAGAAAGTAATCAATATTAGGGCCGTGGCTGCTATTATGGTTGTAGTTCTTCATGTTAATTCACAGTATTTTCATGATGTTACAAGCTACTGGACTGTTTTCGCTTTGATTGGTTCAGCAATGCGGCCCTGCGTGCCTATTTTTATAATGATTTCAGGGTATTTATTGATAGGAAGAGTTGGCAGTTCAATTGATTTTATGAAGAGAAGAATATCAAGACTTCTTCCTCCAATATTATTTTGGGGGGTGTTTTATGTTTTTTTTGTATCAGTTGTTGGAAACGCACAAGTTTCAATAAATTCACTCATATCAATATTAATTGATCCTCCAATGTTTCATTTATGGTATCTTTATTTGATTGTTGGCGTTTATCTCATGATGCCTATTTTATCCTCTTGGTATTTGTCGGCGTCATTTGGTGATAAGATTTTTTATATTTCGCTTTGGTTTGCATGCCTGCTTGTTGCTCAGTTTGGTCTTGGTGTTGAAATTATAAATAGATATTATCTTGGTCAATTTTCAACATACTCGTTTTATTTAATAGTGGGTGCTTTTGTTAAGGAGGTTTCATTTAAGTGCAATGTAAGATGGTCTGTTCCGAGCATGGTTTATATTCTAATTACATTACTAATAACAACTCTTACGATTTATGACTGTTATAATAATGGAGCGCCGTCAGAGAAGTACTATGAATACACAAATCCAATGGTTGTTCTTCAATCAATATTTTTATTCATGGCGTTAATTAAGCTTAATAAATCAAATTGGTTTACAAAAGTTGTTTCAAATTATTCACTTGGAGTTTATTGTGTTCATGTTGCGATAATATTACTAATATTCCCTACAATAAAGACAACAATAGATAATGCATTCATTTCATACTTTGCATCTATTTCTTTAGTTCTGATCTCATCAGTTATAATTAGCTCAATTATCAGATTGGTTCCTTTTATAAAAAGTGCATCGTGAGTGCTTTAGTTGCATGAGACAAAACTGAGACACAGAAAGCTTTGCACTGGATTGCAAGGCTTTGTGCTCTTCGATAGTGGTTAAGGTGGATCACTCCACCTTTTTATCAATCCAGTCCGCCCACCATTGCATCATTTCTCTGCGCTTATCGAGATACTGAGCATGGTTGTAAATTCAGATAACCCAGTATGTTGACAAAAAATTAGCGCAAGAAGACAAAAATCACCTTGCGCTAATGCTCTGCTACAGGTCACTAATACTATCTAAGTAGTTGATTCATAGTGACTGGATATGTTGTGTTTTGTCGCATTATGTAGTCTATTTTTTAGACTAAAGATATTGTAATGCATTGATATTAATGGTTTTTAATGTTTCACGTTCAGCTTTTTTATACTAACTTGAGCGAAACGGGAAGGTAAAAAGACAAAAAGTTGTTTTTAATACCTTTAAGTGATACCAGATGGCATTGCGCCATCTGGCAGAGTGATTAACTAAACATCGCAGTAATCGAGGCGCTTGCCAGAGAGTGGAAATGAACGTTAAACCCGACCATCGCGCCGCTGGCACCTTCATCGACATCAATACGTTCTATATCCAGCGCGTGAACGGTAAAAATGTAGCGATGAGTTTCGCCTTTCGGCGGTGCTGCGCCATCGTACCCGGTTTTACCAAAGTCGGTACGCGTCTGCAAAACGCCGTCTGGCATTGCTACCAGACCAGAGCCAAACCCTTGCGGTAATACGCGGGTATCAGCGGGTAAGTTAACAACTACCCAGTGCCACCAGCCGGAGCCGGTTGGCGCATCCGGGTCGTAGCAGGTGACAACAAAACTTTTCGTTCCCGCAGGAACATCATCCCACGCCAGATGCGGTGAAATATTATCGCCATCGTAACCCATGCCGTTAAAGACATGACGATGCGGCAATTTATCGCCATCGCGCAGATCGTTACTGATGAGTTTCATGAACCCTCCTTTCTTGTTTGCAGAAAGTGTAGCCAGAAACCCTCACGCGGACTTCTCGTTATTGGCAAAAAAATGTTTCATCCTGTACCGCGCGGTTAACCGCTGCGGTCAGACGCTGCAACTGTTGCGGGAGAATAATATAGGGCGGCATCAGGTAAATCAGTTTGCCAAAAGGCCGGATCCAGACACCCTGTTCGACAAAGAATTTTTGCAGCGCCGCCATATTCACCGGATGAGTGGTTTCGACCACGCCAATGGCCCCCAGTACGCGCACATCGGCAACCATTTCGGCATCACGGGCGGGGGCAAGTTGCTCGCGCAGCTGTACTTCAATATCCGCCACCTGTTGCTGCCAGTCGCCAGATTCGAGAATCGCCAGGCTGGCGTTTGCTGCCGCGCAGGCCAGCGGATTGCCCATAAAAGTTGGCCCATGCATAAAGCAACCGGCTTCACCGTTACTGATGGTTTCTGCAACCTCGCGCGTGGTGAGTGTGGCGGAAAGGGTCATTGTGCCGCCGGTTAAGGCTTTACCGAGGCACAAAATGTCCGGCGCGATTTCTGCATGTTCACAGGCAAACAGTTTCCCGGTACGACCAAATCCAGTGGCGATCTCGTCGGCAATCAGCAAGATACCTTCGCGATCGCATATTTTGCGGATTCGTTTTAACCATTCCGGATGGTACATGCGCATCCCGCCTGCGCCCTGGACAATCGGCTCAATGATCACCGCCGCGATTTCATGACGATGCGCCGCCATCAGGCGGGCAAAGCCCACCATATCGCGCTCATCCCATTCGCCATCCATACGGCTTTGTGGGGCGGGAGCAAACAAGTTTTCTGGCAGATAGCCTTTCCACAGGCTGTGCATTGAGTTGTCCGGATCGCACACCGACATCGCGCCAAAGGTATCGCCATGATAACCATTGCGGAAGGTCAGAAAACGCTGGCGCGCTTCGCCTTTGGCTTGCCAGTACTGCAACGCCATTTTCATCGCCACTTCCACCGCTACGGAACCGGAGTCCGCGAGAAAAACGCACTCCAGCGGTTGCGGCGTCATCGCCACCAGTTTGCGGCACAGCTCAATGGCTGGCGCATGGGTGATACCGCCAAACATCACATGCGACATGGCATCAATTTGCGACTTCATCGCCGCATTAAGCTGCGGGTGATTGTAGCCGTGGATCGCCGCCCACCAGGACGACATACCGTCAACCAGGCGTCTGCCGTCAGACAAAATCAGCTCGCAACCTTCGGCGCTCACCACCGGATAAACCGGCAGAGGGGAGGGCATGGATGTGTATGGGTGCCAGATATGGCGTTGGTCAAAGGCAAGATCGTCCGTTGTCATAATCGACTTGTAAACCAAATTGAAAAGATTTAGGTTTACAAGTCTACACCGAATTAACAACAAAAAACACGTTTTGGAGAAGCCCCATGGCTCACCGCCCACGCTGGACATTGTCGCAAGTCACAGAATTATTTGAAAAACCGTTGCTGGATCTGCTGTTTGAAGCGCAGCAGGTGCATCGCCAGCATTTCGATCCTCGTCAGGTGCAGGTCAGCACGTTGCTGTCGATTAAGACCGGAGCTTGTCCGGAAGATTGCAAATACTGCCCGCAAAGCTCGCGCTACAAAACCGGGCTGGAAGCCGAGCGGTTGATGGAAGTTGAACAGGTGCTGGAGTCGGCGCGCAAAGCGAAAGCGGCAGGATCGACGCGCTTCTGTATGGGCGCGGCGTGGAAGAATCCCCACGAACGCGATATGCCGTACCTGGAACAAATGGTGCAGGGGGTAAAAGCGATGGGGCTGGAGGCGTGTATGACGCTGGGCACGTTGAGTGAATCTCAGGCGCAGCGCCTCGCGAACGCCGGGCTGGATTACTACAACCACAACCTGGACACCTCGCCGGAGTTTTACGGCAATATCATCACCACACGCACTTATCAGGAACGCCTCGATACGCTGGAAAAAGTGCGCGATGCCGGGATCAAAGTCTGTTCTGGCGGCATTGTGGGCTTAGGCGAAACGGTAAAAGATCGCGCCGGATTATTGCTGCAACTGGCAAACCTGCCGACGCCGCCGGAAAGCGTGCCAATCAACATGCTGGTGAAGGTGAAAGGCACGCCGCTTGCCGATAACGATGATGTCGATGCCTTTGATTTTATTCGCACCATTGCGGTCGCGCGGATCATGATGCCAACCTCTTACGTGCGCCTTTCTGCCGGACGCGAGCAGATGAACGAACAGACTCAGGCGATGTGCTTTATGGCAGGCGCAAACTCGATTTTCTACGGTTGCAAACTGCTGACCACGCCGAATCCGGAAGAAGATAAAGACCTGCAACTGTTCCGCAAACTGGGGCTAAATCCGCAGCAAACTGCCGTGCTGGCAGGGGATAACGAACAACAGCAACGTCTTGAACAGGCGCTGATGACCCCGGACACCGACGAATATTACAACGCGGCAGCATTATGAGCTGGCAGGAGAAAATCAACGCGGCGCTCGATGCGCGGCGTGCTGCCGATGCCCTGCGTCGCCGTTATCCGGTGGCGCAAGGAGCCGGACGCTGGCTGGTGGCGGATGATCGCCAGTATCTGAACTTTTCCAGTAACGATTATTTAGGTTTAAGCCATCATCCGCAAATTATCCGTGCCTGGCAGCAGGGGGCGGAGCAATTTGGCATCGGTAGCGGCGGCTCCGGTCACGTCAGCGGTTATAGCGTGGTGCATCAGGCACTGGAAGAAGAGCTGGCCGAGTGGCTTGGCTATTCGCGGGCACTGCTGGTTAGCTCTAGTTTCGCCGCTAATCAGGCAGTTATTGCCGCGATGATGGCGAAAGAGGACCGTATTGCTGCCGACCGGCTTAGCCATGCCTCATTGCTGGAAGCTGCCAGTTTAAGCCCGTCGCAGCTTCGCCGTTTTGCTCATAACGATGTCACTCATTTGGCGCGATTGCTTGCTTCCCCCTGTCCGGGGCAGCAAATGGTGGTGACAGAAGGCGTGTTCAGCATGGACGGCGATAGTGCGCCACTGGCGGAAATCCAGCAGGTAACGCAACAGCACAATGGCTGGTTGATGGTCGATGATGCCCACGGCACGGGCGTTATCGGGGAGCAGGGGCGCGGCAGCTGCTGGCTGCAAAAGGTAAAACCAGAATTGCTGGTAGTGACTTTTGGCAAAGGATTTGGCGTCAGCGGGGCAGCGGTGCTTTGCTCCAGTACGGTGGCGGATTATCTGCTGCAATTCGCCCGCCACCTTATCTACAGCACCAGTATGCCGCCCGCTCAGGCGCAGGCATTACGTGCGTCGCTGGCGGTCATTCGCAGTGATGAGGGTGATGCACAGCGCGAAAAACTGGCGGCACTCATTACGCGTTTTCGTGCCGGAGTACAGGATTTGCCGTTTACGCTTGCTGATTCATGCAGCGCCATCCAGCCATTGATTGTCGGTGATAACAGCCGTGCGTTACAACTGGCAGAAAAACTGCGCCAGCAAGGCTGCTGGGTCACGGCGATTCGCCCGCCAACCGTACCCGCTGGTACTGCGCGACTGCGCTTAACGCTAACCGCTGCGCATGAAATGCAGGATATCGACCGTCTGCTGGAGGTGCTGCATGGCAACGGTTAATAAACAAGCCATTGCAGCGGCATTTGGTCGGGCAGCCGCACACTATGAGCAACATGCAGATCTACAGCGCCAGAGTGCTGACGCCTTACTGGCAATGCTTCCACAGCGTAAATACACCCACGTACTGGACGCGGGTTGTGGACCTGGCTGGATGAGCCGCCACTGGCGGGAACGTCACGCGCAGGTGACGGCCTTAGATCTCTCGCCGCCAATGCTTGTTCAGGCACGCCAGAAGGATGCCGCAGACCATTATCTGGCGGGAGATATCGAATCCCTGCCGTTAGCGACTGCGACGTTCGATCTTGCATGGAGCAATCTCGCAGTGCAGTGGTGCGGTAATTTATCCACGGCACTCCGCGAGCTGTATCGGGTGGTGCGCCCCAAAGGCGTGGTCGCGTTTACCACGCTGGTGCAGGGATCGTTACCCGAACTGCATCAGGCGTGGCAGGCGGTGGACGAGCGTCCGCATGCTAATCGCTTTTTACCGCCAGATGAAATCGAACAGTCGCTGAACGGCGTGCATTATCAACATCATATTCAGCCCATCACGCTGTGGTTTGATGATGCGCTCAGTGCCATGCGTTCGCTGAAAGGCATCGGTGCCACGCATCTTCATGAAGGGCGCGACCCGCGAATATTAACGCGTTCGCAGTTGCAGCGATTGCAACTGGCCTGGCCGCAACAGCAGGGGCGATATCCTCTGACGTATCATCTTTTTTTGGGAGTGATTGCTCGTGAGTAAACGTTATTTTGTCACCGGAACGGATACCGAAGTGGGGAAAACTGTCGCCAGTTGTGCACTTTTACAAGCCGCAAAGGCAGCAGGCTACCGGACGGCAGGTTATAAACCGGTCGCCTCTGGCAGCGAAAAGACCCCGGAAGGTTTACGCAATAGCGACGCGCTGGCGTTACAGCGCAACAGCAGCCTGCAGCTGGATTACGCAACAGTAAATCCTTACACCTTCGCAGAACCCACTTCGCCGCACATCATCAGCGCGCAAGAGGGCAGACCGATAGAATCATTGGTAATGAGCGCCGGATTACGCGCGCTTGAACAACAGGCTGACTGGGTGTTAGTGGAAGGTGCTGGCGGCTGGTTTACGCCGCTTTCTGACACTTTCACTTTTGCAGATTGGGTAACACAGGAACAACTGCCGGTGATACTGGTAGTTGGTGTGAAACTCGGCTGTATTAATCACGCGATGTTGACTGCGCAGGCAATACAACACGCCGGACTGACTCTGGCGGGTTGGGTGGCGAACGATGTTACGCCTCCGGGAAAACGTCACGCTGAATATATGACCACGCTCACCCGCATGATTCCCGCGCCGCTGCTGGGAGAGATCCCCTGGCTTGCAGAAAATCCAGAAAATGCGGCAACCGGAAAGTACATAAACCTTGTCTTGTTGTAGCCATTCTGTATTTGGTTAAATTGCGAGCGAGATCGCGTCTTCGATTGACTGCAATTTAACCAATTAAATTCTAAAATAATCACGAAAAAAATTTTACTTCCGCCTCATGCGGCGAATGTGGGAATTGCCCAGGCGGCGGGGGATAGGGGCTGGAGACAGTTATCCACTATTCCTGTGGATAACCATGTGTATTAGAGTTAGAAAACACGAGGCAAGCGAGAGAATACGCGGCTTGCACGCGAATTGGCGTTAAAGACGGCTCAAAGAAATATCTTTTATTTTTTAACTGGTTAGATAAATGCAATGGCAGTCACTGAACAGGCATCTCTTGCCATAAAACTGTCATCACTCATCTTGACAAATGTTAAAAAAGCCGTTGCTTTGGGGATAACCCGGTAAGGCCGGAGTTTTATCTCGCCACAGAGTAAATTTTGCTCATGATTGACAGCGGAGTTTACGCTGTATCAGAAATATTATGGTGATGAACTGTTTTTTTATCCAGTATAATTGTTGGCATAATTAAGTACGACGAGTAAAATTACATACCTGCCCGCCCAACTCCTTCAGGTAGCGACTCATGAGTAAACCGTTCAAACTGAATTCCGCTTTTAAACCTTCTGGCGATCAGCCAGAGGCGATTCGACGTCTCGAAGAGGGGCTGGAAGATGGCCTGGCGCACCAGACGTTACTTGGCGTGACTGGCTCAGGGAAAACCTTCACCATTGCCAATGTCATTGCTGACCTTCAGCGCCCAACCATGGTACTTGCGCCCAACAAAACGCTGGCGGCCCAGCTGTATGGCGAAATGAAAGAGTTCTTCCCGGAAAACGCGGTGGAGTATTTCGTCTCCTACTACGACTACTATCAGCCGGAAGCCTATGTACCGAGTTCCGACACTTTCATTGAGAAAGATGCCTCGGTTAACGAACATATTGAGCAGATGCGTTTATCCGCCACCAAAGCGATGCTGGAGCGGCGTGATGTGGTTGTGGTGGCGTCTGTTTCCGCGATTTATGGTCTGGGCGATCCTGATTTATATCTCAAGATGATGCTCCATCTCACGGTCGGTATGATTATCGATCAGCGCGCGATTCTGCGCCGACTGGCGGAGCTGCAATACGCTCGTAATGATCAAGCATTCCAGCGTGGTACTTTCCGCGTTCGTGGCGAGGTGATTGATATCTTCCCGGCAGAATCGGATGACATTGCACTTCGCGTGGAACTGTTTGACGAGGAAGTGGAACGATTGTCGTTATTTGACCCGCTGACCGGGCAGATTGTTTCCACTATTCCACGTTTTACCATCTACCCGAAAACGCACTACGTCACACCGCGCGAGCGCATCGTACAGGCGATGGAGGAGATCAAAGAAGAACTGGCCGCCAGACGCAAAGTGCTGTTGGAAAACAACAAACTGCTGGAAGAGCAGCGGCTGACCCAGCGTACCCAGTTTGATCTGGAGATGATGAACGAGCTGGGCTACTGTTCGGGGATTGAAAACTACTCGCGCTTCCTCTCCGGTCGTGGACCGGGTGAGCCACCGCCGACGCTGTTTGATTACCTGCCTGCCGATGGGCTGCTGGTCGTCGATGAATCTCACGTCACCATTCCACAAATTGGCGGCATGTATCGCGGTGACCGGGCGCGTAAAGAGACACTGGTGGAGTACGGCTTCCGCCTGCCATCAGCGCTGGATAACCGTCCGCTTAAGTTTGAAGAGTTCGAAGCATTAGCGCCGCAAACCATCTATGTTTCGGCGACGCCGGGTAATTACGAGCTGGAAAAATCCGGCGGCGATGTGGTGGATCAGGTGGTGCGTCCAACCGGATTGCTTGACCCGATTATCGAAGTGCGGCCGGTGGCGACACAGGTTGATGATCTTCTTTCGGAGATTCGTCAGCGAGCGGCAATTAACGAACGCGTACTGGTCACCACACTGACCAAGCGGATGGCGGAAGATCTTACCGAATATCTCGAAGAACATGGCGAGCGCGTGCGTTATCTTCACTCAGATATCGACACCGTCGAACGTATGGAGATTATCCGCGACTTGCGTCTGGGTGAGTTCGACGTGCTGGTAGGGATCAACTTACTGCGCGAAGGTCTGGATATGCCGGAAGTGTCGCTGGTGGCGATCCTCGACGCTGACAAAGAAGGCTTCCTGCGTTCCGAACGTTCGTTGATCCAGACCATTGGTCGTGCGGCACGTAACGTTAACGGTAAAGCGATTCTCTACGGCGATAAGATCACCCCATCAATGGCGAAAGCGATTGGCGAAACCGAACGTCGCCGTGAGAAACAGCAGAAGTACAACGAGGAACACGGCATTACGCCGCAAGGCTTGAACAAGAAAGTGGTCGATATCCTGGCGCTGGGGCAGAACATTGCCAAAACCAAAGCGAAGGGCAGAGGAAAATCGCGCCCGATTGTTGAGCCGGATAATGTGCCGATGGATATGTCGCCGAAAGCGTTGCAGCAGAAAATCCATGAACTGGAAGGGCTGATGATGCAACACGCGCAGAATCTGGAGTTCGAAGAAGCGGCACAAATTCGTGACCAGTTGCATCAGTTGCGTGAGTTGTTTATTGCCGCATCGTAACAGGATAGCGAAGAAGACTGATGACAAACGGAAAACAGCCTGATGTGCTACGCTTATCAGGCCTACATGATCTCTGCAATACATTGAATTAGCGCGGTTTGTAGGCCGGATAAGGCGTTCACGCCGCATCCGGCATAAACAACGCGCACTTTGTCTTCAATAGGAAGCCGGAATTTTTCTTCGGATTTCCGTTAACCTAAAGCCTGTAACGCCTTTTCCAGCGCGTTATGTAACAACTGGCGGTCATGACGATACGGAATATCGCTGGCCTCCAGTACCTCCTGAATCACAATCCGCTCTTTCACCGCCGAGACATCCACTTTTGGCCCGACGATGACCGCATCAATGACCTTTTTACCAACATACTGCTCCATAATTGCCAGCTTGCTTTCCAGCTTCAAATTAGCCGCAGGTAAACTCAACTCACGCCCCAGATTGCCGATATAGACCATCGGCGCTGGCGTGCGGCGTAATGCCTGGGCGATTTCCTTCAGCAGCAGAATTGGCATCAGGCTGGTATAAAAACTGCCAGGCCCAATAATGATGAGATCCGCTTCATTGATAGCGTGAACCGCCTCACGCGTTGCGGGTACATTCGGCGTTAATAATAACTCTTGAATCGGCGTAGTTAACTGGTCGATATTGACCTCGCCGTAAACTTCATGCCCCTGATCGTCAATCGCCATCAGATCGACGGGATGCTCTGACATTGGAATCAAATGCGTATCCACTTTCAGCAGATTACGAATTAAATTGATGGCTTCCAGAGGCCGCACGCTAAGGTGATCCAGCGCCTTTAACATCAAGTTTCCGAGATTATGACCGGAAAGTTCGCCATTGCCACCAAAACGGTATTCAAACATCGCGGAGGCGACGCTCGGTTCCGTTATCAGCTGATTGAGGCAGTTGCGCATATCGCCCCAGGCAATGCCGCCTTCTGAACGGCGAATACGCCCCGTCGAGCCACCATTATCGGTGGTGGTGACGATACCCGTTAAACGAGAACCCAAAGACGAAAGTGATGAGAGAACGCGTCCCAGTCCATGCCCTCCGCCGAGAGCAACAACACGATCAAGATCAGCCAGCGTACGATTGCGCATATAGTTTCCTGGAGTCAGATTATCCGCGCTACAGTAGCGCAAATTGCGGGGAAACAGCAATTAACCTGCCAATATTGAGGATACAAACTATTTTCTTCTACCTCTAAAGGACGATGCACGCTATGCCTCCCTGATGATGTATATCAAAGTAAAACCGCCATTTTCCCTTATTCTGTAGCGAAATAGCACGATCATGACGCTATATACATGATTACATAGCGAAAG
>OGGZ01000874.1_pt1 | contig 30041 bp, 26 predicted proteins | sample 1571371 | NCBI WGS metagenome assembly OGGZ01 (sample SAMEA2582025, study PRJEB24529) | metagenome | biome: Human gut stool | place: China | collected 2011
GGAACTCGCGCCCAAGTAAAGTTTGTAGCGCCGAGGGTGAACAGTGGTTTTCAGCATCTGGCTGCGGCGAAATCCACAGCCAGTCGCCAGGTAAGGCATCACGCAACTTAAGCGCATGATCAAAACACCAACCCTCTTCCCCGCTCAACACCAGCAAGCGGCGGATCCCTTCACGTTTCATTTGCGCTGTTAATGTGTAAAGCGCAGTCAGTTCAGCCATCCCTGCCCCGGAAATTAAATGCTTTTACCAAAAGTATTGCATTGTGCCGGATCGCCGCTGTCGAAACCACGTTTAAACCAGCTGTAGCGTTGCTGAGAAGTGCCATGTGTGAAACTATCTGGTACTACTCGCCCCTGACTTTGCTGTTGTAAACGGTCATCGCCGATGGCCTGCGCCGCATTCAGCGCCTCTTCCAGATCGCCAGTTTCCAGAACGCCTTGCTGCTGCATACTATGCCCCCAGACACCGGCAAAACAGTCGGCCTGGAGTTCCATACGCACAGATAAGCGGTTTACTTCCGCCTGCGTCGCGTTTTGTTGCAGTTGACGAACTTTCGGCTCGATGCCTAACAGTTTCTGCACATGATGACCGACTTCATGGGCGATAACGTACCCCTGGGCAAAATCGCCATCCGCGCCAAGTTTGTCTTTCATGTCATCATAGAAGGAGAGATCGATATAAACTGTGCCATCCGCCGGGCAATAGAACGGCCCCATAATGGACTGGCCCGCCCCGCAGCCGGTGCGCGTCATTCCACGGTACATGACCAGCTTCGGTTGCTGATAGGTCTTACCCATCTTTTCGAACTGTTGTCCCCAGGTGTCTTCCGTGGTTGCCAGAATCACCGAGGTGAATTTTGCGGCTTCGTCTTCATTAGGGCTAATTGACCGCGTTGATTGTTGTTGAGAAACCGGCTGCCCGGTCATCAACCCGGTTAAATCAACGCCATAGTAGCCTGCAACCAGCACGACTATCAGTAAAATCAGCCCGACTTTACCGCTCGGCAGACGGAAACCGGGACCGCCCATTGACGGACCGCCAGAGCTGTTGCGCCTGTCTTCAACATTGTCACTTTCACGTCGCCCTTGCCAACGCATAGATACCTCAACAATATATTCATTATAGAAATGATCGTAGGTGGTTCAGAGGAAGATTACCACAGGAAAGCGGGATGAAATGGCGGAGGAATGAGCGTTCAATGCATATATTCCGAGAGCGGTTGTCTTGCCGTGCCAGCTGCACGGCAAGATGATGAACAGAAAAATCAGTCCAGCTGTACACCCAGGCGGCGGGCGACGGCTTCATAGGCTTCGATCAGGCCACCGAGGCTCTGGCGGAAACGGTCTTTGTCCATTTTCTCCAGCGTTTCTTTGTCCCACAGGCGGCTACCGTCCGGGGAGAACTCATCACCCAGTACCACTTCGCCTTTGTACAGACCAAATTCCAGCTTGAAGTCGACCAGAATCAGACCAGCATCATCGAACAGTTTTTTCAGCACGTCGTTCGCTTTGTAGGTCAGCTCTTTCATACGCGCCAGGTTCTCTTTGCTTACCCAGCCAAAGGTTTCGCAGTAAGATTCGTTGACCATCGGATCGTGCATGGCGTCGTTTTTCAGAAACAGATCGAACAGCGGCGGGTTCAGCTCAATACCTTCTTCGATTCCAAGACGTTTCACCAGAGAGCCCGCAGCACGGTTACGCACGACACACTCAACCGGTACCATATCCAGCTTTTTCACCAGACATTCGGTATCGGAGAGCAGACGCTCCATTTGAGTCGGAATACCCGCTTCAGCCAGTTTGCTCATAATGAAGTAGTTGAACTTGTTGTTCACCATACCTTTGCGATCAAACTGCTCAATGCGCGCGCCATCCCCTGCTGACGTATCATTGCGGAATTCGAGCACCAACAGGTCCGGGTTTTCCGTGCTGTATACGGTTTTCGCTTTACCACGATACAACTCAGCTTGCTTTTGCATCTTTATCACTCCTGGGTGTGAATTAACGTTTTAAAATCTTTTGCTGTCTGGTGTGCCGGATGTTTTGTCGGATGCGGCGTGAACGCCTTATCCGAACTACGTCCGACAAACAAATTTCGTGCGAATTACCGCTAAAATCGCGTTTTCCTGCCGACGCACACGTTTGCGTATCATATCAGAAAAAAGGGCCGGATGATTCCAGCCCTGTATTTTTACTTGCTAAACGCAGCCTGGAAGACAGCTACCAGCGCGTCGTTCTGACTCTGAGTCAGAGTATGACCTTTCGGATCGATGAACTGTAGGCTGCTGCGGTTATCTAAATCGCCAACCTGCAGTTTATAGTCACCGGATGCCAGGCCTGGATCGCTCGCGCCCAGTTCCTGCCAGTCGCTGTCAGACAGCGGCTTATAAGTTACGGCCATGTTGCCCTGCGAACGGGTGCTGTCGGTCACTTTCATGCCCACTTTTTCCAGCGCCGCTGGCAGACGTTGCCAAACCACATTGAACGGCCCGCGTACGACCAGCATTGGTAAACCGGTGTCATCAGCTGCACTTTGTACGTCCATAGTGGTGGAGGCACGATTTTGCGCAGCGTTCGCGGCGTCAGTGGCAGATTTATCCAGACCAGCGGAAATAACGTTCATCATCTCCGTGCTGTAACGCTGCATAGAAGCCGCGTCTGCAACCGGTTTGCCCGCCTGTTCCAGGTTCAGCAGTTTAACCGTAACCGCCTGCTGATAACCCTGCGGCTTAACAGAGATTTGATAACGACCACGATACTGCTCGTCTTCGTCCAGACGGTTCCATTGTACCCAATCGGTGGTCAGTGTCTGACCAGCATCATCACGTTGGGTAATGGTGTAGTTTTTCGCCTGCAGCACGCTAACCACCTGCGGCCACAGAGTATTGCCACGACCATTTTCCACCAGCAATGAAGCGGTATCGCCCGTGAACTGGGTACGCGCGCCAGAAACCAGTGCCAGCGGCTGGGCTGGTGGACGAATGTCCAGCGCCTTACCGACAGCACCACTACCGTTGGTCACCGGGATTGCATAATCACCGGAGGTCACCGGCAAAATCATTCCAGCCGGGGCATGAAGCTCCGCAAGCGGTGCCGCTTCCAGGTAGGCTTCATCACCACTGACCTGACGCTTATAGCGTGAGTCAGAACTACAGGCAGCGAGTAATAAAACAAGCGAAACACCCGCAACCTTTGCCAGGCGCGACTTTTGAACAGAGTAAGCCATCAAATCTCCCTAAACTTTACAGCAAACCGGCATGCTTAAGCGCCGCTCTGACCGTCTCACGACCACTGTCGGTGATTGGTGTCATTGGCAGGCGCAGCGTATCGGTCGCCACAAGACCCAGTTCCTTACATGCCCATTTCACCGGGATTGGATTGGGTTCGACAAATAGTTTGTTGTGTAATGGCATCAGACGCTGATTAATAACGCGTGCCTCGGCAAAATGCCCTTCTGCTGCCAGTTTGCACATCTGGGCCATATCACGCGCTGCGACGTTAGCCGTAACGGAAATAACCCCATGACCGCCTAATTGCATGAAGTCCAGCGCGCTCGCATCATCGCCGCTCAGCAGAACAAAATCATCTGAAACCAGCTCTTTGATCTGGTTTACACGCGTTAAGTTCCCTGTTGCCTCTTTGATTCCGATAATATTTTTTACTTTCGCCAGACGGCCCACCGTTTCCGGGAGCAGATCGCAGCCAGTACGGGACGGCACATTATACAGAATTTGCGGCAGGTCAGTATGCTCAGCGATGGCTTTGAAATGCTGATACAAACCTTCTTGCGACGGACGATTGTAGTAAGGGGTTACCGTCAGGCAGCCGGCGATACCACTGTCATTGAAGCGCTGCGTCAGGCTAATGGCTTCCGCAGTAGCGTTAGCACCGGTCCCGGCAATCACCGGAATGCGCCCGTCAGCCAGCTCCAGCGTCATCATCACCACATCAGCATGTTCGTCATGATTTAAGGTAGCGGACTCGCCAGTGGTGCCAACAGAAACGATCGCCGAAGTACCGCTGGCGACATGATAATCAATCAGTTTTTTCAAGCTAGCCCGACAGACATTACCTTTTTCATCCATCGGAGTAACAATCGCGACAATACTTCCCGTGAACATGGGCCATCCTCTGTGCAAACAAGTGTCTCAATGGTACGTTTGGTATGGCATTAAAAGCAAGCAGACAGAACCGTTCTGATTGTTGTATGCATGTTTTTTTTATGCTTTCCTTAAGAACAACTCACCCCTTAAAGGAATAACCAGTTTGACACTGTCATCGCAACATTATCTGGTGATCACTGCGTTGGGTGCCGATCGCCCTGGAATTGTGAACACCATCACCCGTCATGTCAGTAGTTGCGGCTGTAATATTGAAGACAGTCGCCTGGCGATGCTGGGAGAAGAGTTCACGTTTATCATGCTGCTTTCCGGTTCATGGAATGCAATCACTCTGATTGAATCAACGTTACCGTTGAAAGGTGCCGAACTGGATCTTTTAATCGTGATGAAGCGCACGACGGCGCGTCCGCGTCCGCCAATGCCAGCATCTGTCTGGGTTCAGGTCGATGTTGCAGACTCCCCGCATTTAATTGAACGCTTCACAGCACTTTTCGACGCGCATCATATGAACATTGCGGAGCTGGTGTCGCGCACACAACCTGCTGAAAATGAACGGGCTGCGCAGTTGCATATTCAGATAACCGCCCACAGCCCCGCATCTGCGGACGCAGCAAATATTGAGCAAGCGTTCAAAGCCCTATGTACAGAACTCAATGCACAAGGCAGTATTAACGTCGTCAATTATTCCCAACATGATGAACAGGATGGAGTTAAGTAATGAATCCACTGAAAGCCGGTGATATCGCACCGAAATTTAGCTTGCCGGATCAAGACGGAGAACAAGTTAATTTGACCGACTTCCAGGGACAGCGTGTTCTGGTTTATTTCTACCCGAAAGCCATGACCCCCGGCTGTACCGTACAGGCCTGCGGCTTACGCGATAACATGGATGAGTTGAAAAAAGCGGGCGTTGATGTGCTGGGTATCAGCACCGATAAACCCGAAAAACTCTCCCGTTTTGCAGAAAAAGAGCTGCTTAACTTTACGCTCCTGTCTGATGAGGACCACCAGGTGTGCGAGCAATTCGGCGTCTGGGGGGAAAAGTCCTTCATGGGCAAAACCTACGATGGTATTCATCGCATCAGCTTCCTGATTGACGCTGATGGCAAAATCGAACATGTCTTTGACGATTTCAAAACCAGCAATCACCACGACGTTGTGCTGAACTGGCTGAAAGAACACGCCTGATTACTTTGCTCCATTCCGTGCTGGCTGCGCTTGTGGTCAGCACACCTCACTTCTCGTGACCAAGATCACATTCTCACTTTCCCCTGCAACACGGGTGTCGAATCCATTTTTTGCTGAACGTTAATGACCATCATTTTTGTACCGTTCAGAATCCAGTTAATTCATAACTTATTGAATATATTAAATTAATCAGACTGGCATCCTTTATGCAATATGAAATGCAATGTTTCATATCATTTTCAAGGAGCCGACATGAACCGCTTTGTGGTGGCCGAACCACTGTGGTGTACAGGATGTAATACCTGTCTCGCTGCCTGTTCGGACGTGCATAAAACGCAAGGTTTACAGCAACACCCGCGCCTGGCCCTGGCGAAGACGTCAACACTCACTGCCCCTGTCGTGTGTCATCACTGTGAGGAAGCCCCTTGCCTGCAGGTCTGCCCGGTCAATGCCATCTCCCAGAGGGATGATGCGATCCAACTCAACGAAAGCCTCTGTATTGGCTGCAAGCTTTGCGCCGTGGTCTGCCCATTTGGCGCAATCAGCGCTTCAGGAAGCCGTCCGGTGAATGCCCCTGCGCAATATGTTTTTCAGGCTGAAGGCTCACTCAAAGACGGCGAAGAAAACGCGCCAACACAACATGCTTTGCTGCGCTGGGAACCGGGTGTCCAGACCGTCGCGGTGAAATGCGACCTGTGTGATTTCCTGCCAGAAGGTCCGGCCTGCGTTCGCGCTTGCCCGAATCAGGCGTTACGGCTGATCACCGACGATAGCCTGCAACGTCAGATGAAAGAAAAACAGCGCCTTGCCGCAAGCTGGTTTGCCAATGGCGGGGAGGATCCCCTTTCCCTCACTCAGGAGCAACGCTAATGGATGCCCTGCAATTATTAACCTGGTCGCTGATCCTCTATCTGTTTGCCAGTCTGGCTTCGCTGTTTTTACTCGGTCTGGACAGACTGGCTATTAAGCTTTCCGGCATCACATCGCTGGTGGGCGGCGTGATTGGCATCATCAGCGGAATTACGCAATTACATGGAGGCGTAACTTTAGTCGCCCGTTTTGCCACCCCTTTTGACTTTGCCGATTTAACCCTGCGAATGGATAACCTCTCGGCATTTATGGTGCTGGTTATCTCCTTGCTGGTGGTAGTTTGTTCGCTCTATTCATTGACTTATATGCGCGAATACGAGGGCAAAGGCGCGGCGGCGATGGGCTTCTTTATGAATCTTTTCATCGCATCGATGGTTGCCCTGCTGGTGATGGACAACGCTTTTTGGTTCATCGTGCTGTTTGAAATGATGTCACTGTCTTCCTGGTTTCTGGTCATTGCCAGGCAGGATAAAACGTCGATCAACGCTGGCATGCTCTACTTTTTTATCGCCCACGCCGGATCGGTGCTGATAATGATCGCCTTCTTGCTGATGGGGCGCGAAAGCGGCAGCCTCGATTTTGCCAGTTTCCGCACGCTTTCACTTTCTCCGGGGCTGGCGTCGGCGGTGTTCCTGCTGGCCTTTTTCGGTTTTGGCGCGAAAGCCGGGATGATGCCGTTGCACAGCTGGTTGCCGCGCGCTCACCCTGCCGCACCATCGCACGCTTCGGCGTTGATGTCTGGCGTAATAGTCAAAATCGGTATTTTCGGCATCCTGAAAGTGGCGATGGATCTGCTGGCGCAAACGGGTTTGCCGCTGTGGTGGGGCATTCTGGTGATGGCGATCGGCGCAATCTCCGCGCTCCTGGGCGTGCTGTATGCGCTGGCGGAACAGGATATCAAACGGCTGCTGGCCTGGAGTACCGTCGAAAACGTCGGCATTATTTTGCTGGCAGTCGGTGTGGCGATGGTCGGTCTGTCACTGCACGACCCGCTGCTCACCGTGGTTGGACTGCTCGGCGCACTGTTTCATCTGCTCAACCATGCGCTGTTCAAAGGGCTGCTATTTCTCGGCGCGGGCGCGATTATTTCGCGTTTGCATACCCACGACATGGAAAAAATGGGGGCACAGGCAAAACGGATGCCGTGGACAGCCGCAGCATGCCTGATTGGTTGCCTCGCGATATCAGCCATTCCTCCGCTGAATGGTTTTATCAGCGAATGGTACACCTGGCAGTCGCTGTTCTCACTAAGTCGTGTGGAAGCCGTAGCGCTACAACTTGCGGGTCCTATTGCTATGGTGATGCTGGCAGTCACTGGTGGGCTGGCAGTAATGTGCTTCGTCAAAATGTACGGTATTACTTTCTGTGGTGCGCCGCGCAGTACACACGCTGAAGAGGCACAGGAAGTGCCAAATACGATGATCGTCGCCATGCTACTGCTCGCGGCACTCTGTGTATTAATTGCGCTTAGTGCCAGTTGGCTGGCACCGAAGATAATGCATATTGCCCATGCGTTTACCGATACCCCTCCCGTCACTGTCGCCAGCGGAATAGCACTTGTACCCGGCACGTTTCATACACGGGTCACTCCCTCATTACTGTTGCTGTTACTACTGGCGATGCCTTTGCTGCCTGGCCTTTACTGGCTGTGGTGTCGTTCGCGCCGCGCAGCGTTTCGTCGCACAGGAGATGCCTGGGCATGCGGCTACAGCTGGGAAAACGCGATGGCTCCGTCAGGCAATGGCGTGATGCAGCCGCTGCGTGTGGTCTTCTCTGCGTTATTTCGTCTACGACAACAGCTCGACCCTACGCTGAGGCTAAATAAAGGTCTTGCGCACGTCACCGCCAGGGCTCAGAGCACAGAACCCTTCTGGGATGAGCGGGTGATCCGCCCCATCGTGAGCGCCACCCAACGGCTGGCCAAAGAAATACAGCATCTGCAAAGCGGCGACTTTCGTCTCTATTGCCTGTATGTGGTCGCCGCACTGGTTGTGCTGCTAATCGCTATTGCCGTCTAAGGAAATCACCATGAGACAAACTCTTTGCGACGGATATCTGGTCATTTTTGCGTTAGCACAGGCCGTGATTCTGCTGATGCTAACCCCACTTTTTACGGGTATTTCCCGGCAGATACGCGCGCGAATGCACTCCCGCCGCGGACCGGGGATCTGGCAGGATTATCGCGATATCCACAAACTGTTTAAACGGCAGGAAGTTGCGCCGACATCTTCAGGTCTGATGTTCCGCCTGATGCCGTGGGTATTAATCAGCAGCATGCTGGTGCTGGCGATGGCCCTACCACTATTTATTACCGTTTCCCCTTTTGCGGGCGGCGGCGATCTGATCACCCTTATCTATCTTCTTGCCCTGTTTCGTTTTTTCTTTGCTCTTTCAGGGCTGGATACCGGAAGCCCGTTTGCGGGAGTCGGTGCCAGTCGCGAGTTGACGCTCGGCATTCTGGTCGAACCCATGCTCATTCTCTCACTGCTGGTATTGGCGCTGATAGCGGATTCCACGCATATCGAGATGATCAGCAATACGCTTGCGATGGGCTGGAACTCGCCGCTAACCACCGTACTGGCGTTACTGGCCTGTGGTTTTGCCTGCTTCATTGAGATGGGAAAAATTCCCTTTGATGTTGCTGAAGCAGAACAGGAATTACAGGAAGGCCCGCTGACAGAATATTCCGGTGCCGGGCTGGCGCTGGCGAAATGGGGGCTGGGGCTGAAACAGGTCGTGATGGCAGCACTGTTTGTGGCCCTGTTTCTGCCCTTTGGGCGCGCGCAAGAACTTTCTCTCGCCTGCCTGCTGACTTCACTTGTCGTTACGCTGCTCAAGGTTTTGCTGATTTTTGTACTGGCCTCAATCGCAGAAAACACACTGGCACGCGGGCGTTTTTTACTCATTCACCATGTGACCTGGCTTGGCTTCAGCCTTGCTGCGCTTGCATGGGTCTTCTGGTTAACCGGTCTGTAAGGAGCACTGACGGAATATGGAAAATCTTGCTCTGACGACGTTAATGCTGCCTTTTATCGGCGCACTGGTCGTTTCGTTTTCGCCACAACGTCGGGCCGCCGAATGGGGGGTTTTGTTCGCCGCGCTGACCACGCTGTGCATGTTGTCACTGATCTCCGCGTTTTATCAGGCCGATAAAGTTGCCGTCACGTTGACGTTGGTCAACGTGGGGGATGTGGCATTGTTTGGCCTGGTCATTGATCGCGTGAGTACGCTGATTCTGTTTGTGGTGGTGTTTCTCGGTTTGCTGGTCACGATCTACTCCACGGGTTATCTGACGGATAAAAATCGCGAACACCCGCATAACGGCACGAATCGTTATTACGCATTTTTGCTGGTGTTTATCGGCGCGATGGCGGGACTGGTACTCTCCTCGACGCTGCTCGGTCAGTTGTTGTTTTTTGAAATTACGGGCGGCTGCTCCTGGGCGTTGATCAGTTATTACCAGAGCGATAAAGCGCAGCGTTCAGCACTAAAAGCGTTACTTATCACTCATATCGGCTCGTTGGGGTTGTATCTTGCCGCCGCCACGCTGTTTTTGCAGACCGGAACGTTTGCGCTTAGCGCGATGAGCAAGTTACACGGCGACGCACGTTATCTGGTTTATGGCGGCATCCTGTTTGCCGCGTGGGGGAAATCGGCCCAGCTACCGATGCAAGCGTGGCTACCGGACGCAATGGAAGCGCCAACACCGATCAGCGCCTATCTCCACGCCGCATCGATGGTGAAAGTGGGCGTTTACATTTTTGCCCGCGCCATTATCGACGGCGGCAATATCCCGCATGTGATTGGCGGCGTTGGCATGGTCATGGCACTGATCACCATTCTTTATGGATTTCTGATGTATTTGCCACAGCAGGATATGAAGCGGTTGCTGGCCTGGTCGACCATCACTCAACTTGGCTGGATGTTCTTCGGTTTGTCGCTCTCCATCTTCGGCTCGCGGCTAGCGCTGGAGGGCAGCATCGCCTACATCGTCAACCACGCGTTCGCTAAAAGCCTGTTTTTCCTTGTAGCAGGTGCGCTGAGTTACAGCTGCGGCACGCGCTTGTTGCCGCGTCTGCGTGGCGTATTGCACACCCTGCCGTTGCCAGGCGTGGGTTTCTGCGTGGCAGCGCTGGCGATTACCGGCGTACCGCCGTTCAACGGCTTCTTCAGTAAATTCCCGCTGTTTGCTGCCGGTTTTGCGTTGTCAGTGGAGTACTGGATCCTGCTGCCCGCCATGATTCTGCTGATGATTGAATCGGCCGCCAGTTTCGCCTGGTTTATTCGCTGGTTTGGTCGCGTCGTCCCCGGCAAACCGAGCGAGGCCGTCGCCGATGCCGCACCGCTGCCAGGGTCAATGCGCCTGGTGCTGATTGTACTGATTGTGATGTCGCTGATTTCCAGCGTAATCGCCGCGACCTGGTTGCAGTAAGGAGATGATGAATGACCGGTTCTACGATCGTAAATAATCTGGCGGGACTGATGATGCTGACATCGCTGTTTGTGATTAGCGTCAAAAGCTATCGCCTGTCATGCGGATTTTACGCCTGCCAGTCACTGGTGCTGGTGTCTATTTTCGCCACCCTCTCGTGCCTGTTCGCCGCAGAGCAACTGCTGATCTGGTCCGCCAGCGCCTTTATCACCAAAGTGCTGCTGGTACCGTTAATCATGACTTACGCTGCACGAAATATTCCCCAGAACATCCCGGAAAAAGCGTTATTCGGTCCGGCAATGATGGCACTGCTCGCGGCGTTAATTGTCCTGCTTTGCGCATTTGTCGTTCAGCCCGTGAAGCTACCGATGGCTACCGGGCTGAAACCAGCGCTGGCGGTGGCGTTAGGTCATTTTCTGCTTGGCCTGCTGTGCATTGTCAGCCAGCGCAATATCCTGCGGCAAATTTTTGGTTACTGCCTGATGGAAAACGGCTCCCACCTGGTGCTGGCGCTTCTTGCCTGGCGTGCACCGGAACTGGTGGAAATTGGTATCGCTACCGACGCCATCTTCGCCGTCATTGTGATGGTATTACTGGCAAGAAAAATATGGCGTACCCACGGCACGCTGGACGTGAACAACTTGACCGCGCTGAAGGGATAATGAGATGAGTTATTCTGTGATGTTCGCTTTACTCCTGCTCACGCCGCTGCTTTTTTCGCTGCTCTGTTTTGCCTGCCGGAAACGAGGGCACTCTGCGACTCGCGCGGTGACCGTATTACATAGCTTAGGGATCACACTGCTGCTGATTCTGGCACTCTGGGTGGTCCAAACTGCCGCTGATGCAGGAGAAATATTCGCTGCGGGACTGTGGCTTCATATTGATGGTCTGGGCGGTTTGTTCCTCGCCATTCTTGGTGTGATTGGCTTTCTCACCGGTGTTTACTCGATTGGCTACATGCGTCATGAAGTGGCACACGGCGAGCTTTCACCCGTTACGCTGTGCGATTACTACGGTTTCTTCCATCTGTTTTTGTTCACCATGCTGCTGGTTGTTACCAGCAATAACCTGATTGTGATGTGGGCGGCGATCGAAGCCACCACCTTAAGCTCGGCGTTTCTGGTAGGCATTTACGGTCAGCGTTCATCGCTGGAAGCTGCATGAAAGTACATCATTATTTGTACTGTTGGTGTCGCTTTTGGTCTGTTCGGTACCGTGCTGGTATACGCCAACGCCGCCAGCGTTATGCCGCAGGCAGAAATGGCGATATTCTGGAGCGAGGTTCTTAAGCAATCGTCCTTGCTTGACCCAACATTAATGCTGTTGGCCTTTGTGTTTGTGCTAATTGGCTTTGGCACCAAAACCGGGCTATTTCCCATGCACGCCTGGCTGCCGGATGCTCACAGTGAAGCGCCGAGTCCGGTCAGCGCCCTGCTCTCCGCCGTATTGCTGAACTGCGCGCTGTTGGTGCTAATTCGCTATTACATCATTATCTGCCAGGCCATCGGCAGCGATTTCCCCAACCGGTTGTTGCTCATCTTCGGCATGTTGTCGGTTGCCGTGGCGGCATTTTTCATTCTGGTACAGCGGGACATTAAGCGTCTGCTGGCGTACTCCAGCGTGGAGAACATGGGACTGGTCGCGGTGGCGCTAGGCATTGGCGGGCCACTGGGAATTTTTGCCGCGCTGCTGCACACCTTAAACCACAGTCTGGCAAAAACGCTGCTGTTCTGCGGTTCCGGCAATGTACTGCTCAAGTACGGCACGCGCGATCTCAACGTCGTCTGTGGGATGCTCAAAATCATGCCATTTACCGCCGTGCTGTTTGGCGGCGGTGCGCTGGCGCTGACAGGGATGCCGCCCTTCAACATTTTTCTTAGCGAATTTATGACCGTTACCGCCGGACTGGCACGTAATCACCTGCTGATTATCGTCCTGCTGTTATTGCTGTTAACGCTGGTGCTGGCGGGCCTGGTACGGATGGCTGCGCGGGTGTTAATGGCGAAACCGCCGCAGGCCGTTAACCGGGGTGATCTCGGCTGGTTGACCACCTCGCCAATGGTGATTCTGCTGGTCATGATGCTGGCGATGGGAACGCATATTCCACAACCTGTCATCAGGATCCTGGCGGGCGCTTCCACTATAGTCCTCTCAGGGACGCACGACCTGCCTGCACAACGTAGCACCTGGCATGATTTTTTGCCTTCAGGCACCGCATCTGTTTCGGAGAAACACAGTGAACGTTAATTCATCGTCAAATCGTGGCGAAGCGATTCTCGCCGCCCTGAAAACGCAGTTCCCCGGCGCGGTGCTGGATGAAGAGCGACAAACACCTGAACAGGTCACCATTACGGTGAAAATCAATCTGCTGCCTGACGTTGTACATTATCTTTATTATCAACATGATGGCTAGCTTCCGGTCCTGTTTGGCAACGACGAGCGGACACTTAACGGTCATTACGCGGTTTATTATGCCCTTTCAATGGAAGGGGCCGAAAAATGCTGGATCGTGGTGAAGGCACTGGTCGATGCCGACAGTCGGGAGTTTCCGTCAGTCACACCGCGCGTCCCTGCCGCGGTCTGGGGCGAGCGAGAAATTCGCGATATGTACGGGCTGATTCCGGTTGGCCTGCCGGATCAGCGTCGCCTTGTGTTGCCCGATGACTGGCCGGAAGATATTCATCCGCTGCGCAAAGATGCGATGGATTATCGACTGCGCCCTGAACCGACGACTGATACCGAAACGTATCCGTTTATCAACGAGGGCGACAGCGATGCGCGGGTGATCCCTATTAGCCCGCTGCATATCACCTCCGATGAACCGGGTCACTTCCGCTTGTTTGTGGATGGCGAGCACATTGTCGATGCTGATTGCCGCCTTTTTTATGTCCATCGCGGCATGGAGAAACTGGCAGAAACGCGGATGGGCTACAACGAAGTGACCTTCTTATCGGATCGCGTGTGTGGGATTTGCGGTTTTGCCCACAGTGTGGCCTATACCAACTCGGTTGAAAATGCACTGGGGATTGAGGTGCCGCAACGAGCGCATACCATTCGCTCGATTCTGCTGGAAGTCGAACGGCTACACAGTCATTTGCTCAACCTTGGCCTCTCCTGCCATTTTGTTGATTTTGATACCGGCTTTATGCAATTTTTCCGCGTGCGGGAAAAGTCGATGACGATGGCGGAATTGCTGACCGGGTCGCGTAAAACCTACGGTCTGAATCTGATTGGTGGTGTTCGCCGCGATATTCTCAAAGAGCAACGTCTGCAAACGCTGAAACTGGTGCGCGAGATGCGCGCCGACGTGTCGGAGCTGGTAGAGATGCTGCTTGCCACGCCGAATATGGAACAACGCACTCATGGCATTGGCATTCTCGACCGACAAATCGCCCGTGATTATAGCCCTGTAGGGCCGCTGATCCGCGGCAGTGGTTTTGCCCGTGATTTGCGCTTTGATCACCCCTACGCCGACTACGGCAATATTCCAAAAACACTGTTTACCTTTACCGGCGGCGATGTCTTCTCCCGCGTGATGGTCCGTGTCAAAGAGACGTTTGATTCGCTGGCAATGCTGGAATTTGCCCTCGACAACATGCCGGATACCCCACTGCTGACCGAAGGCTTTAGCTATAAACCTCACGCATTCGCGCTGGGCTTTGTTGAAGCGCCACGCGGTGAAGACGTGCACTGGAGCATGCTCGGTGATAACCAAAAATTGTTCCGCTGGCGCTGCCGTGCCGCCACCTACGCCAACTGGCCGGTGTTGCGTTACATGCTGCGCGGCAATATCGTTTCTGACGCACCGCTGATTATCGGTAGCCTTGATCCCTGCTACTCCTGTACCGACCGTGTGACGCTGATAGATGTGCGCAAGCGCCAGTCAAAAACCGTGCCATATAAAGAGATCGAACGCTACGGCATTGATCGTAACCGTTCGCCGCTGAAGTAAGGACAGAAGATGCTGAAGTTACTGAAAACTATTATGCGCGCCGGAACCGCGACGGTGAAATATCCCTTCGCGCCACTGGAGGTCAGCCCAGGCTTTCGCGGGAAACCGGACCTGATGCCCAGCCAATGTATTGCCTGCGGTGCCTGCGCCTGTGCTTGTCCGGCAAATGCGCTGACTATCCAGACCGACGACCAGCAAAATTCGCGCACCTGGCAGCTCTATCTGGGGCGTTGTATTTACTGCGGACGTTGTGAAGAAGTGTGCCCGACCAGAGCCATCCAGCTTACCAATAACTTTGAACTGACCGTCACCAATAAAGCCGATCTCTATACCCGCGCGACGTTCCATCTACAACGTTGCAGCCGTTGCGAACGCCCGTTTGCCCCGCAAAAAACCGTCGCACTGGCTGCTGAATTGTTGGCACAGCAACAAAATGCGCCACAAAACCGCGAAATGTTATGGGCGCAAGCGAGCGTCTGCCCGGAGTGCAAACAACGCGCGACGCTGCTCAACGACGATACAGATGTACCGCTGGTGGCTAAGGAGCAGCTATGAGTCCAGTGCTTACACAACATGTCAGCCAGCCCATCACGCTGGACGAGCAAACGCAAAAGATGAAGCAGCATTTGCTACAGGATATCCGTCGCTCGGCTTACGTTTATCGCGTCGATTGCGGCGGCTGCAACGCCTGTGAAATCGAAATTTTTGCCGCCATCACACCAGTATTCGACGCAGAACGTTTTGGCATTAAGGTTATTTCATCACCGCGTCACGCCGATATTTTGTTATTTACAGGCGCAGTCACCCGGGCGATGCGTATGCCTGCACTTCGGGCGTATGAGTCTGCCCCCGATCATAAAATCTGTGTTTCCTACGGCGCGTGCGGTGTCGGCGGCGGTATTTTCCACGATCTCTACAGCGTCTGGGGCGGCAGCGACACCATTGTCCCCATTGATGTTTGGATCCCCGGCTGCCCGCCAACACCGGCCGCCACCATTCACGGTTTCGCCGTGGCGCTCGGTTTGCTGCAACAGAAGATTCACGCGGTGGATTATCGCGATCCCACCGGGGTGACTATGTAACCGTTGTGGCCGCAGATCCCGCCATCACAGCGTATCGCCATTGAGCGAGAAGCGCGGCGGCTGGCGGGCTATCGTCAGGGGCGAGAAATTTGCGATCGGCTCCTGCGCCATTTAAGCGACGATCCTACAGGAAATCGGGTTAACACCTGGTTGCGCGATGCCGACGATCCACGTCTCAATAGTATCGTTCAGCAACTCTTTCGCGTACTCCGGGGGTTACATGACTGAAGAGTGCGGGGAAATTGTTTTCTGGACGCTGCGAAAAAAGTTTGTCGCCAGTAGCGACGAGATGCCGGAACACAGCTCTCAGGTAATGTATTACTCGCTGGCTATCGGTCATCACGTTGGCGTGATTGATTGTCTGAATGTCGCCTTCCGCTGCCCACTGACGGAATACGAAGATTGGCTTGCACTGGTCGAAGAGGAGCAAGCCCGACGTAAGATGCTGGGGGTGATGACTTTTGGTGAGATTGTTATTGACGCCAGCCACACCGCCCTGTTGACCCGGGCATTCGCGCCACTGGCGGATGACGCGACGTCTGTGTGGCAGGCGCGTAGCATTCAATTCATTCATCTGTTGGATGAAATTGTGCAGGAACCGGCCATCTATCTGATGGCCAGAAAAATTGCGTGAGAAGGATTTCTCATTAATAAGGACTGTTGATGGCTATGTCAGACGAGGCGATGTTTGCCCCGCCGCAAGGAATAACAATTGAAGCGGTAAACGGAATGCTCGCGGAGCGGTTAGCGCAGAAACACGGTAAGGCGTCTTTATTACGCGCCTTCATCCCGCTGCCGCCGCCGTTCAGCCCGGTACAACTTATTGAACTGCATGTTCTCAAAAGCAACTTCTATTACCGCTACCATGATGATGGCAGCGATGTGACGGCAACAACAGAGTATCAGGGCGAGATGGTCGATTATTCGCGTCACGCCGTCCTTCTCGGCAGTAGTGGAATGGCGGAGCTACGCTTTATTCGCACCCACGGCAGTCGTTTTACTCCCCAGGATTGCACACTGTTTAACTGGCTGGCGCGGATAATCACCCCGGTTCTGCAATCATGGCTCAATGATGAAGAACAGCAGGTGGCGCTGCGTTTGCTGGAGAAAGATCGCGATCATCATCGGGTACTGGTTGATATTACTAATGCAGTGCTGTCACATCTTGATCTCGACGATCTGATCGCTGACGTCGCTCGTGAGATCCATCATTTTTTCGGTCTGGTTTCAGTCAGTATGGTACTGGGCGATCATCGAAAGAACGAGAAGTTTAGCCTGTGGTGCAGCGATCTTTCTGCCTCACATTGTGCGTGTCTGCCACGCAATATGCCTGGCGACAGTGTATTGCTGACACAAACGCTACAAACCCGACAACCGACCTTGACGCACCGTGCAGACGATCTGTTTCTCTGGCAACGCGACCCGTTATTACACTTACTTGCATCTAACGGCTGCGAATCTGCGCTCCTGATACCGCTTACCTTTGGCAACCATACACCGGGTGCATTGTTGCTGGCGCATACCTCTTCCACTCTCTTTAGTGAGGAAAACTGCCAGCTACTACAACACATAGCCGATCGCATCGCTATTGCCGTTGGCAATGCCGATGCCTGGCGTAGCATGACCGATTTGCAGGAAAGTTTGCAGCAAGAAAACCACCAGCTTAGCGAGCTGCTCCTTTCGAATCTGGGCGTCGGTGACATTATCTATCAAAGCCAGGCAATGGAAGACCTGCTCCAGCAGGTAGATATTGTGGCGAAGAGCGACAGTACAGTGTTGATTTGTGGTGAAACCGGAACCGGCAAAGAGGTGATCGCCAGAGCGATCCATCAACTTAGCCCGCGACGCGACAAGCCGCTGGTCAAAATCAACTGCGCTGCCATCCCCGCCAGTCTTCTGGAAAGTGAGTTATTCGGTCATGACAAAGGGGCGTTTACTGGTGCGATTAATACCCCTCGTGGTCGTTTTGAAATTGCCGATGGCGGCACGTTGTTTCTCGATGAAATTGGCGATCTGCCGTTAGAACTTCAGCCTAAACTGCTGCGCGTATTGCAGGAGCGGGAGATTGAGCGTCTCGGCGGGAGTAGAACGATCCCGGTGAATGTCAGAGTCATTGCCGCCACCAACCGTGATTTGTGGCAAATGGTTGAAGATCGCCAGTTTCGCAGCGATCTCTTTTATCGCCTGAATGTCTTCCCACTGGAATTGCCGACGCTGCGCGACCGTCCGGAAGATATCCCTCTTTTAGCAAAACATTTCACGCAAAAAATGGCGCGCCATATGAATCGCGCAATTGACGCCATCCCGACCGAGGCGCTACGCCAGTTGATGTCGTGGGACTGGCCGGGCAACGTGCGCGAGCTGGAAAACGTGATTGAGCGAGCGGTACTGCTGACTCGCGGTAACAGTCTGAATTTACATCTTAATATCCGACAAAGCCATTTACTGCCGACGCTAAATGAAGATTCAGCGCTTCGCAGTTCAATGGCGCAGTTGCTGCACCCGACGACGCCAGAGAATGACGAAGAAGAACGTCAGCGCATTGTTCAGGTATTGCGAGAAACCAATGGCATTGTTGCCGGGCCCCGTGGCGCGGCGACACGATTAGGGATGAAGCGCACCACGCTGCTGTCACGAATGCAGCGTCTGGGGCTCTCGGTTCGCGAGGTGTTGTAATCTGCTTTTGCAGGAGTATGCATGAGAAACAAACTCTCTTTCGACTTGCAGTTGAGCGCCAGAAAAGCGGCAATCGCTGAACGGATTGCCGCCCATAAAATTGCCCGCAGTAAAGTGTCGGTCTTTTTAATGGCGATGTCCGCTGGCGTGTTTATGGCGATCGGATTTACTTTTTACCTTTCCGTTATCGCCGATGCCCCGTCTTCACAGGCATTAACCCATCTGGTGGGCGGCCTTTGCTTTACACTTGGCTTTATTTTGCTGGCGGTTTGCGGCACCAACCTGTTCACCTCGTCGGTAATGACGGTAATGGCAAAAAGTCGGGGCGTTATTAGTTGGCGAACTTGGCTGATTAACGCACTTCTGGTGGCCTGCGGTAATCTGGCAGGTATTGCCTGTTTCAGTTTGTTAATCTGGTTTTCCGGGCTGGTGATGAGTGAAAACGCGATGTGGGGAGCCGCGGTTTTACACTGCGCCGAGGGCAAAATGCATCATACATTTACTGAATCTGTCAGCCTCGGCATTATGTGCAATCTGATGGTTTGCCTGATGTGCAATCTGATGGTTTGCCTGGCGCTGTGGATGAGTTATTGCGGGCGTTCGTTATGCGACAAAATCGTCGCCATGATTTTGCCCATCACCCTGTTTGTCGCCAGTGGCTTTGAGCACTGTATCGCCAATTTGTTTGTGATTCCGTTCGCCATTGCCATTCGCCATTTCGCCCCAACTCCCTTCTGGCAACTGGCGCACAGTAGCGCAGACAATTTTCCGGCACTGACGGTAAGCCATTTTATTACCGCCAATCTGCTCCCGGTGATGCTGGGTAATATTATCGGCGGTGCAGTGCTGGTGAGTATGTGTTATCGGGCTATTTATTTACGTCAGGAATCCTGAAAAATCAGCCCGGCGAAACAGTTCGTCGGGCTGAAGATTATTCTTGCGCTATTTGCCCATCGGGCCAGGCGTGGATCACGGCTTTGATCAGCGTCGCCAATGGAATGGCGAAGAATACGCCCCAGAATCCCCACAAACCACCGAAGATCACCACCGATAAAATAATCACCAGCGGATGCAGGTTAACCGCTTCGGAGAACAACACCGGTACTAACAGGTTGCCGTCCAGCGCCTGAATAATCAGATACACCGCGAAGCAGCTCCAGAATTCCGTGCCTGCACCAAACTGGAATAGCGCCACGCCAACCACCGGAATGGTCACCACAAATGCGCCAATGTACGGAATAAGTACCGAGAAGCCGACCAGCACCGCCAGCAGCAGCGAATAGTTCAGCCCGAAGAGCAAGAACCCCAGCCAGGTGGCGATCCCCACCACGATCATCTCCAGCACTTTGCCGCGGATATAGTTGGTGATTTGTTGATTCATCTCCTTCCACACCTGTCCTGCCAGTCCACGGTTACGCGGCAGCACCCGGCGAACGGCGTTCAGCATCTGCTCTTTGTCTTTCAGCAGGAAGAAGACCATCAATGGCACCAGCACCAGATAGACGGCTATGGTCAGCAAACCGACCAGCGAGGCGAGGGAAATTTTCACCACCGAATCGCCCATGGTCAGCATCCGACTGCGCATATTTTCGGCCATTGCATCAATAATGCCCGCGTCCATTAACGCCGGATAGCGGCGCGGCAACGTGGCGGCAAAGTCAGAAAGCTTATTGAGCATCCCCGGCATATCGCGGATTAAGTAGATGCCCTGTTGCCAGGCGATAGGCAGTACCACAAACGCCATCAGTAGCAATATACCGACGAAAACCACCAATACAATCGACGTCGCCCAGCGGCGGGAGCAGCCAATAGATTGCAGGCGCACGGTTGGCCATTCCAGCAAATAGGCCAGCACAATAGCCACCAGCAACGGAGCAAGCAGGCCACTAAAGAAAAAGATAATGCCAAATCCGGCAACTAAAATAACCAGCAAGGCAATCGCTTCCGGGTCGCTAAAACGGCGGCGATACCATTGCATCAACATTTCGAGCATAAAGACCTTCCCTGAACCTCAAGAGCGGGATTGCGATCCGCAATTGTATCGAAATGTCACAAAAAAGACTTCGCTTTTTATGACGGATTCAGGAAACTGAAAAGTCATTTGAGTGGGCTAATCTTCGCCGTTACACTCAAAGGCGGCGCGGTGGGAACGATATTTCACAGTATCGGTCAAATGACTATCTCCAGAAATACAGGATAGAGGTTATGTTCAGGCAGTTGAAAAAAAACCTGGTTGCAACCCTCATTGCTGCTATGACCATTGGTCAGGTAGCCCCGGCGTTTGCCGACAGCGCAGACACCTTGCCGGATATGGGAACCTCCGCAGGAAGCACGCTTTCCATTGGTCAGGAAATGCAGATGGGCGACTATTATGTCCGCCAGCTACGCGGCAGCGCGCCGTTAATTAATGACCCGCTGTTAACGCAATATATTAATTCGCTGGGGATGCGTCTGGTTTCGCATGTCAATTCGGTTAAGACACCGTTTCATTTTTTTCTGATCAATAACGACGAAATTAACGCCTTTGCTTTCTTTGGCGGCAACGTGGTGCTGCACTCTGCCCTGTTCCGTTATTCCGATAACGAAAGTCAACTGGCTTCAGTTATGGCGCACGAAATCTCCCACGTCACCCAACGTCACCTGGCGCGAGCGATGGAAGATCAGCAGCGCAGCGCGCCGCTGACCTGGGTCGGCGCGTTAGGTTCTATTTTACTGGCGATGGCCAGTCCGCAGGCGGGGATGGCGGCGCTGACCGGTACACTGGCGGGAACGCGTCAGGGGATGATCAGTTTCACCCAGCAAAATGAACAGGAAGCGGACCGCATTGGTATTCAGGTGCTGCAACGCTCAGGATTCGATCCGCAGGCGATGCCGACCTTCCTCGAAAAATTACTCGATCAGGCGCGTTACTCCTCGCGTCCGCCGGAAATTTTATTGACTCACCCGTTGCCGGAAAGTCGTCTGGCAGATGCCCGCAACCGTGCTAATCAGATGCGCCCGATGGTGGTGCAGTCGTCGGAAGATTTCTATCTGGCGAAAGCGCGCACACTGGGGATGTATAATTCCGGACGTAACCAGCTCACCAGTGATTTGCTGGATGAATGGGCGAAAGGAAACGTTCGTCAGCAACGAGCTGCGCAATATGGTCGTGCTTTACAGGCGATGGAAGCCAATAAATACGACGAGGCGCGTAAAACGCTGCAACCGTTACTGGCGGCAGAACCTGGCAACGCATGGTATCTCGATCTGGCTACCGATATCGATCTTGGGCAAAACAAAGCCAATGAGGCAATCAATCGCCTGAAAAATGCCCGTGATTTGCGCACCAATCCTGTGTTGCAGCTCAACCTGGCGAACGCTTATCTACAAGGCGGTCAACCACAAGAAGCGGCCAATATTCTCAATCGCTACACTTTTAACAATAAAGATGACAGCAACGGCTGGGATTTACTGGCACAGGCGGAAGCCACGCTAAATAACCGCGATCAGGAACTGGCTGCGCGAGCAGAAGGTTATGCGCTCGCCGGGCGACTCGATCAGGCCATTTCCTTGTTGAGTAGCGCCAGTTCGCAGGTGAAGTTAGGCAGCCTGCAACAAGCGCGTTACGATGCGCGCATCGACCAGTTGCGCCAGCTGCAGGAACGCTTTAAGCCTTATACCAAGATGTAATTCGCATTAAAGGAAGAACAATGACCAAACAGGTAAAAATCTACCATAACCCACGCTGTTCAAAGAGCCGGGAAACGCTGAACCTGCTGAAAGAAAACGGCGTGGAGCCAGAAGTCGTGCTCTACCTTGAGACACCCGCCGATGCGGCAACGCTGCGCGATTTGCTGAAAATGCTGGGGATGAATAGCGCCCGTGAATTGATGCGCCAGAAAGAGGATCTTTATAAAGAACTGAACCTGGCTGACAGTTCGCTTAGCGAAGAGGCGCTGATTCAGGCAATGGTGGATAATCCGAAGCTAATGGAGCGCCCGATTGTGGTCGCGAATGGCAAAGCGCGGATTGGTCGTCCACCGGAGCAGGTACTGGAAATCGTGGGTTAAGATGTGCTCCATCGCTAGTTGAAGCACATTGCCGGATGCGACGCTTGCCACGTCTTATCCGGCCTACGAATACTATGGATTAACTTCGCGTAGTTCGGATAAGGCGTTCGCGCCGCATCCGACAATAAACACCTTATCTACAACTTCAGAATTTCTTTCACAAACGGAATGGTCAGCTTACGTTGCGCGGTAATCGACGCACGATCCAACTGATCCAACGTCATAAATAGCGTGCGCATTTCTCTGTCGAGCCGCTTCAGCAAGAAACGCCCCACATCTTCCGGCAGTTCAAAACCACGCAAACGCGCGCGTAACTGTAGCGCCTGCAACTTATCTTCATCAGAAAGTGGCTGCAATTTGTAGATCTGCCCCCAGTCGAGTCGCGACGCGAGATCCGGTAATCCCAGATTCAACTGCCGCGGTGGACGATCGCCGGTGATCAACAACCGTGTTTTGCCCGATTCCAGAATTCGATTGTAGAGATCGAAAATCGCCATCTCCCACAACTCATCGCCTGCAATACACTCAATGTTGTCGATACAGACCAGCGACAAATGCTCCATACCGTCGAGCACTTCTGGAACAAACCAGGTGCGTTTATCCAGCGGGACATAGCCCACCGCATCGCCACGCTGCGACAATTCCGCGCAAGCCGCGTGCAGCAGATGACTGCGCCCCGCGCCTTCGCGTGCCCAGAGATAGATGTAACCGCTATGTTCCTGACGCAGCACGTTTTGCAGCGCGGCCAGTAAAGAGGAGTTATCCCCCGGCCAGAAACTTGCAAAGGTTTCGTCGTCAGGAAGATAAAGTGGCAAAGAGAGCTGTGCCGGTGTGTTCAGAGATACCTCAACCAGGATTTCACAAAATCGTGAGAAGTTTACCACAGAATCCCATGATGTTTGAACCGGGCAGCAACACTGCCCGGTCGGTACATTATTTGTCTGTTATATCCGCGTCTTCTGCGTCCAGCACCACTTCTTCAGGGCGCAGCACACTGATCAGTTTGAAAATCAAACTTAAGCCGATACCGACGATGGTCGCCAGCGCCATACCTTTCAACTCCGCCGCGCCGATGTTTACCTTCGCGCCACTGACGCCGATGATCAAAATCACGGAAGTCAGGATCAGGTTCTGTGCTTTGTTGTAATCCACTTTCGATTCGATCAAAACACGAATACCGGAAGCACCGATGACACCATAAAGCAGCAGCGAAACGCCGCCCATCACCGGCAATGGGATCATCTGGATAGCGGCAGCCAGTTTACCGACGCAGGAAAGCAGGATAGCGAAAATCGCCGCCCCGCCGATAACCCAGGTACTGTAAACACGGGTGATCGCCATCACGCCAATGTTTTCCCCGTAGGTGGTGTTTGGCGTGGAGCCAAAGAAGCCGGAGATCACGGTCGACAGGCCGTTAGCAAACATCGAACGGTGCAGACCTGGATCGCGCAGCAGATCTTTTTTGACGATATTAGCCGTTACTACCAGGTGCCCTACGTGTTCGGCAATAACCACTAACGCCGCTGGCAGAATAGTCAGAATGGCAAACCACTCGAAGCGCGGCGTATAGAGGGTTGGCAGCGCAAACCAGTGAGCATTAATAATCGGCGTGGTATCGACAATTCCCATTGCGAAAGAGAGCGCGTAGCCCACCAGCACGCCAATTAAAATCGGGATAATTGCCAGGAAACCACGAAACAGCACGGAACCTAAAACCGTGACCGCCAGGGTGGTAATAGAGATGATGATGGTTTTGGAGTCTGGCGTTTGCCCTTCAGCCGGGAGTAAACCCGCCATACCGGCAGCTACGCCCGCCAGCTCCAGACCGATGACGGCAACGATTGCGCCCATTGCCGCAGGTGGAAACAGCACGTCCAGCCAGCCGGTCCCCGCTTTCTTCACGATAAAAGAAACCAGGCAGAACAGCACGCCGCACATAATAAAGCCGCCCAGCGCGACTTCATACCCTAACGGCAACAGTAACAATACCGGTGAAATAAAGGCAAAGCTGGAACCAAGATAAGCCGGAATTTTCCCTTTACAGATGAAGAGATACAGCAGCGTTCCAATACCGTTAAATAACAGTACAGTCGCCGGGTTAATATGAAATAAGACGGGCACCAGGACGGTTGCACCAAACATGGCGAACAAATGTTGCAAACTAAGCGGGATTGTCTGTAAAAGTGGCGGTCTTTCACTCACCCCGATAGCACGGCGCGTCATAGTATTATCCTCTGTATTATGTGTTATAGGCGCTTTACTCAAAAAAAAGCCGACTCTTAAAGTCGGCTTTAATTATTTTTATTCTTTATTTCGTACCAAAGATTTTGTCACCGGCATCGCCGAGGCCCGGAATAATGTATCCGTGCTCGTTCAGTCCCTGGTCAATCGATGCGGTATACAGTTCGACGTCCGGGTGCGCTTTTTCCAGCGCAGCGATACCTTCTGGCGCAGCTACCAGCACCAGAACTTTGATGCTGCTGCAGCCCGCTTTTTTCAGCAGGTCGATGGTCGCGATAACGGAACCACCGGTTGCCAGCATTGGGTCAACGATCAGCGCCATACTCTCATCGATGTTAGAAACCAGTTTCTGGAAGTACGGTACCGGCTCCAGCGTTTCTTCATTACGGTACATACCGACAACGCTGATGCGCGCGCTCGGAACATTTTCCAGCACACCGTCCATCATCCCCAGACCGGCACGCAGAATTGGCACAACGGTAATTTTCTTACCTTTGATCTGGTCGATTTCTACCGGGCCGTTCCAGCCTTCGATAGTTACTTTTTCCGTTTCGAGGTCGGCGGTCGCTTCGTAAGTCAGCAGGCTACCCACTTCGGAAGCGAGTTCGCGAAAGCGCTTGGTGCTGATATCTTGCTCACGCATCAGTCCCAGCTTGTGTTTGACGAGTGGGTGTTTGACTTCCACGATCTTCATACTCTTTCTCCTTTGAGGGGCAGCCACAAAAAAAAATCGACGGATTATACCTCCTTTCTTCAAGGCGGCAATATTCTTTTCGTTGACTTTAGTCAAAATGATAACAGTTTGAGATAAAGTTATTTTATATTCAAATGGTTATAAAAGAAGATTATTCCATCCGAAAACTAACCTTTACCCTGGCACAAGTCTTCTTTCGCCCCGCGCCTGGGGAAAAGACGTGCAAAAAGGTTGTGTAAAGCAGTCTCGCAAACGTTTGCTTTCCCTGTTAGAATTGCGCCGAATTTTATTTTTCTACCGCAAGTAACGCGTGGGGACCCAAGCAGTGACCGATAAAACCTCTCTTAGCTACAAAGATGCCGGTGTTGATATTGACGCGGGTAATGCTCTGGTTGGAAGAATCAAAGGCGTAGTGAAGAAAACGCGTCGTCCGGAAGTGATGGGCGGTCTGGGCGGCTTCGGTGCGCTGTGTGCATTGCCGCAAAAATATCGTGAACCTGTGCTGGTTTCCGGTACTGACGGCGTAGGTACCAAGCTGCGTCTGGCGATGGACTTAAAACATCACGACACCATTGGTATTGATCTGGTCGCCATGTGCGTTAATGACCTGGTGGTGCAAGGTGCAGAGCCGCTGTTTTTCCTCGACTATTACGCAACCGGAAAACTGGATGTTGATACCGCATCAGCGGTGATCAGCGGTATCGCGGAAGGATGTCTGCAATCGGGCTGTTCACTGGTGGGTGGCGAAACAGCAGAAATGCCGGGGATGTATCACGGTGAGGATTACGATGTCGCGGGTTTCTGCGTTGGCGTGGTAGAAAAATCAGAAATCATCGACGGCTCTAAAGTCAGCGACGGCGATGTGCTGATTGCACTCGGTTCCAGCGGTCCGCACTCGAACGGCTATTCGCTGGTGCGCAAAATTCTTGAACTCAGCGGTTGTGATCCGCAAACCACCGAACTTGATGGTAAGCCATTAGCCGATCATCTGCTGGCACCAACCCGCATTTACGTGAAGTCAGTGCTGGAGTTGATTGAAAAGGTCGATGTGCATGCCATTGCGCACCTGACCGGCGGCGGCTTCTGGGAAAACATTCCGCGCGTATTGCCAGATAATACTCAGGCAGTGATTGATGAATCTTCCTGGCAGTGGCCGGAAGTGTTCAACTGGCTGCAAACGGCAGGTAACGTTGAGCGCCATGAAATGTATCGCACCTTCAACTGCGGCGTCGGGATGATTATTGCCGTGCCTGCTCCGGAAGTGGACAAAGCCCTCGCCCTGCTCAATGCCAACGGTGAAAACGCGTGGAAAATCGGTATCATCAAAGCCTCTGATTCCGAACAACGCGTGGTTATCGAATAATGAATATTGTGGTGCTTATTTCCGGCAACGGAAGTAATTTACAGGCAATTATTGACGCCTGTAAAACCAACAAAATTAAAGGCACCGTACGGGCAGTTTTCAGCAATAAGGCCGACGCGTTCGGCCTTGAACGCGCCCGCCAGGCGGGTATTGCAACGCATACGCTCATCGCCAGCGCGTTTGACAGTCGTGAAGCCTATGATCGGGAGTTGATTCATGAAATCGACATGTACGCACCCGATGTGGTCGTGCTGGCTGGTTTTATGCGCATTCTCAGCCCGGCGTTTGTCTCCCACTATGCCGGGCGTTTGCTGAACATTCACCCTTCTCTGCTGCCGAAATATCCCGGATTACACACCCATCGTCAGGCGCTGGAAAATGGCGATGAAGAGCACGGTACATCGGTGCATTTCGTCACCGATGAACTGGACGGTGGCCCGGTTATTTTACAGGCGAAAGTCCCGGTATTTGCTGGTGATACGGAAGATGACGTCACCGCCCGCGTGCAAACCCAGGAACACACCATTTATCCACTGGTGATTAGCTGGTTTGCCGATGGTCGTCTGAAAATGCACGAAAACGCCGCGTGGCTGGATGGTCAACGTCTGCCGCCGCAGGGCTACGCTGCCGACGAGTAATGCCCCCGTAGTTAAAGCGCCAGCTCTGCCGCTGGCGTTTTTCAATTCACCTGTAAATCGCAAGCTCCAGCAGTTTTTTTCCCCCTTTTCTGGCATAGTTGGACATCTGCCAATATTGCTCGCCATAATATCCAGGCAGTGTCCCGTGAATAAAACGGAGTAAAAGTGGTAATGGGTCAGGAAAAGCTATACATCGAAAAAGAGCTCAGTTGGTTATCGTTCAATGAACGCGTGCTTCAGGAAGCGGCGGACAAATCTAACCCGCTGATTGAAAGGATGCGTTTCCTGGGGATCTATTCCAATAACCTTGATGAGTTCTATAAAGTCCGCTTCGCTGAACTGAAGCGACGCATCATTATTAGCGAAGAACAAGGCTCCAACTCTCATTCCCGCCATTTACTGGGCAAAATTCAGTCCCGGGTGCTGAAAGCCGATCAGGAATTCGACGGCCTCTACAACGAGCTATTGCTGGAGATGGCGCGCAACCAGATCTTCCTGATTAATGAACGCCAGCTCTCCGTCAATCAACAAAACTGGCTTCGTCATTATTTTAAGCAGTATCTGCGTCAGCACATTACGCCGATTTTAATCAATCCTGACACTGACTTAGTGCAGTTCCTGAAGGATGATTACACCTATCTGGCGGTGGAAATTATCCGTGGTGATACCATCCGTTACGCGCTGCTGGAGATCCCATCAGATAAAGTGCCGCGCTTTGTGAATTTACCGCCAGAAGCGCCGCGTCGACGCAAGCCGATGATTCTTCTGGATAACATTCTGCGTTACTGCCTTGATGATATTTTCAAAGGCTTCTTTGATTATGACGCGCTGAATGCCTATTCAATGAAGATAACCCGCGATGCCGAATACGATTTAGTGCATGAGATGGAAGCCAGCCTGATGGAGTTGATGTCTTCCAGTCTCAAGCAGCGTTTAACTGCTGAGCCGGTGCGTTTTGTTTATCAGCGCGATATGCCCAATGCGCTGGTTGAAGTGTTACGCGAAAAACTGACTATTTCCCGCTACGACTCCATCGTCCCCGGCGGTCGTTATCATAATTTTAAAGACTTTATTAATTTCCCCAATGTCGGCAAAGCCAATCTGGTGAACAAACCACTGCCGCGTTTACGCCATATTTGGTTTGATAAAGCCCAGTTCCGCAATGGTTTTGATGCCATTCGCGAACGCGATGTGTTGCTCTATTATCCTTATCACACCTTTGAGCATGTGCTGGAACTGCTGCGTCAGGCTTCGTTCGACCCGAGCGTACTGGCGATTAAAATTAACATTTACCGCGTGGCGAAAGATTCACGCATCATCGACTCGATGATCCACGCCGCACATAACGGTAAGAAAGTCACTGTGGTGGTTGAGTTACAGGCGCGTTTCGACGAAGAAGCCAACATTCACTGGGCGAAGCGCCTGACCGAAGCAGGCGTGCACGTTATCTTCTCTGCGCCGGGGCTGAAAATTCACGCCAAACTGTTCCTGATTTCACGTAAAGAAAACGGTGAAGTGGTCCGTTACGCACACATCGGGACCGGGAACTTTAACGAAAAAACCGCGCGTCTTTATACTGACTATTCGTTGCTGACCGCAGATGCGCGTATCACCAACGAAGTACGGCGGGTATTTAACTTTATTGAAAACCCATACCGCCCGGTGACATTTGATTATTTAATGGTGTCACCGCAAAACTCTCGCCGTCTGTTATATGAAATGGTAGACCGCGAAATCGCCAACGCGCAGCAAGGGCTGCCCAGTGGTATCACCCTGAAGCTAAATAACCTTGTCGATAAAGGCCTGGTTGATCGTCTGTATGCGGCCTCCAGCTCCGGCGTACCGGTTAATCTGCTGGTTCGCGGAATGTGTTCGCTGATCCCCAATCTGGAAGGCATTAGCGACAACATTCGTGCCATCAGTATTGTTGACCGTTACCTTGAACATGACCGGGTTTATATTTTTGAAAATGGCGGCGATAAAAAGGTCTACCTTTCTTCCGCCGACTGGATGACGCGCAATATTGATTATCGTATTGAAGTGGCGACACCGCTGCTCGATCCGCGCCTGAAGCAGCGGGTGCTGGACATCATCGACATATTGTTCAGCGATACGGTCAAAGCACGTTATATCGATAAAGAACTCAGTAATCGCTACGTTCCCCGCGGCAATCGCCGCAAAGTACGGGCGCAGTTGGCGATTTACGACTACATCAAATCACTCGAACAACCTGAATAACCCTATGCCAATACACGATAAATCCCCTCGTCCGCAGGAGTTTGCTGCGGTCGATCTTGGTTCAAACAGTTTTCACATGGTCATAGCCCGTGTGGTAGATGGTGCCATGCAGATTATTGGCCGCCTGAAACAGCGGGTGCATCTGGCGGACGGCCTGGGGCCAGATAATATGTTGAGTGAAGAGGCAATGACGCGCGGTTTGAACTGTCTGTCGCTGTTTGCCGAACGGCTACAAGGGTTTTCGCCTGCCAGCGTCTGTATAGTCGGCACCCATACGCTGCGTCAGGCGCTGAACGCCACTGACTTTCTGAAACGCGCGGAAAAGGTCATTCCCTACCCGATTGAAATTATTTCCGGTAATGAAGAAGCCCGTCTGATTTTTATGGGCGTGGAACATACCCAACCGGAGAAAGGTCGCAAACTGGTTATTGATATTGGCGGCGGATCTACAGAACTGGTGATTGGTGAAAATTTCGAACCGATTCTCGTTGAAAGCC